>Ga0114918_10001626_pt1 | contig 20045 bp, 16 predicted proteins | sample LantaG_FD_87015 | JGI IMG/M metagenome (GOLD analysis project Ga0114918, IMG submission 87015) | Deep subsurface microbial communities from Baltic Sea to uncover new lineages of life (NeLLi) - Landsort_02402 metaG | ecosystem: Environmental > Aquatic > Marine > Oceanic > Sediment | place... | reverse complement strand
TGATGCTAAGAGGGGACCACTGTCTTTCTGCTCTTCCCTCTTTCAGTTTCCCCCCCTTCCCCGACCTTCCCCCCCCCTTCCCTCTCTCCCCTCCCCCCTCCCTCCCCCTCCCTCCTCCCCCCCCCCTCCCCCCCCCCACACACACCACCACCACAGGCCCCCTGCCAGCACAACTTCTGTCTCGGCTGCTTCACCAAGTGGACCCAGCAGGGCAAGCGCTCGTGCCCGACCTGCCGCTCCAACTTCCCCAACCGCTTCGCCGAGAACGCGCGCGTCAACACCGCGCTCGTGCTCGCGATCCGCGTCGCCAAGGCCGGCGGCACGGCCCGCGAAGCCAGGGCCGCGGCCGCGCCGAGGGAGCCCAAGGTGCGCGTCATCGACAAAGACCGCCCCCTCGAGGCGTTCACGACCGAGCGCGCGCAGCGGTCCGGGCGCGCCAACGCGGCCTCGGGCCGGATCCTCGTCACCATCCCCGCCGACTGGTTTGGCCCGATCCCGGCACGCCACTGCCCCGAGCCACCGCACTCGGGCGAGCGCGGCATCGAGGTGGGCGACACGTGGGCAGACAGGCTCGACTGCAGGCAGTACGGGGCGCACTTCCCGCACGTTGCCGGGATCGCCGGGCAGTCGCACTGCGGGGCGCAGTCGGTGGTGCTTTCGGTGAGAAGGGGGGGGGGGGAGAGAGAGAGGGAGAGTTTTTTCGTTTCTTTTGGAGAAAGGGGTCGAGGGTCGGAAAAAAAAGAAAAAAAGAAAAAAACTCACTCTCCAACCTCTTCTTTCCTTTTTCCGTCTCCGAACCTCGCCAACCACCGTCGACCTCCATCCACAGGGAGGCTACAGCGACGACATCGACGAGGGCGAGTACTTCCTCTACACGGGCAGCGGCGGGCGCGACCTCTCGGGCAACAAGCGCATCGCCAAGTTCCAGTCCAAGCACCAGACTTTCACCTCGTCCAACGAGGCGCTGCGCCGGTCATGCGAGCTGGGCCTTCCCGTGCGCGTGGTGCGCTCGCACAAGGAGAAGCGCAGCGCATACGCGCCCTCGGCCGCGGACGCCGAGGCCGGGCGCGGGCTGCGCTACGACGGCGTCTACAGGATTGTCGCGGCCTACCGCCGCCCCGGGGCGCAGGTCTCGCCCTGCGGCGAGCGGTTCCTCGTGTGCCGCTACGTGTTCGTCAGGTGCGACAACGACCCGGCGCCCTGGTCCGAGGACGCGGAGGGCGGGGACGACCCGCGCGACAGGAGGCCCGACGCGGCGGGCAGGGGGTGGACGGCCGACGGCCTGCCCGCGGCGGCGCTCGAGGACATGCGGTCTGCCGTGACGGTGGGGCCCGGGGAGGAGGCCGGCGTCACGGTCGGGGGGCCCGTGGCGATGAGCGGCAGGCCCCTGCCCGTCGTCACCCGCCCGGACCCGAACAGCGCCCACTGGGAGTTTGACGCCGCGGCCAGGAAGTGGGACTGGCTGCGGCCGCAGCCCGCGTCGACCAAGGGAGACCGCAACGCCGCGCCCAAGACGGCCGACGGCGCGATCGCGCGCGGCGGCATCGGCGCCGCGAAAGCCCTGCGCGTCAAGGCCAACAACGCCGAGCGCGCGCTGGCCAAGGAGTTCACCTGCAAGCTGTGCTCGGGAGTGCTGAACCAGCCGCTGTCGATGCCCTGCGGGCACCACTTCTGCGGGCCCTGTCTGGAGAGGAACTTTGCGGGGGTCGACGCGGCCGAGGGCGCGGCCGCGGCGGCGGCGCTGGCCGGCGGGCGGCCGCTGCGGGCACGGCGGTTCCCGAAGCCGTGCCCCAAGTGCAAGGCCGACTGCGCAGCGTCGCTCGAGGACGCGCGCGTCAACCTGGCGATGGCGGAGGTGATCTCGAAGCTGCAGGAGTCGGTGACAGCGGCGAGGGCCAAGGCGGACGCGATAGAGCAGGGGTCGAAAAAGGGCAAGGAGGCCGCGGCGGCGGAAACGGCGGTGGAAGACGAGGGAGAGGAGGAGGCTGAAGCTGCTGCTGCTGAGGAGAAGGAAGAGGAGGAGGAGGAGGAGGCCGGTCCCTCGAACGCGACCGCTCCAGCTGCTGCTGCCACTGTGCCTGCTGCCGCTCCGGCGCCGACCGCCGCCGAGCGCGCCGCCGCCGCGGCCTCGGCCTCGCTCGCGCAGCTCAAGGCCGAGCTCGGCCCCGACCTCACCTCTTCCGTCCCGGATTTTTTTCTCCAGGAAGCCATCGACGGGCACGATGGCGACGTCAGGGCCGCGAGCATCGAGGTGCGCATGACGCTGCAGGCGCAGGCTCGCGCCGAGAAGAGGGCGCTCAAGGACAAGGGCAAAGCAGAAGCGGCAACCTTGCCCGCTCCCCCCGCCGCTGCTCCCGCCGCTGCTGGCCGCCCGTCCGAGTCTTCCGCTGCGAAGGGCAAGCGCCCTGCTGCTGCTCCGGCGGCTGCGGACGCCGCTGCCGCTGATGCTGCGCTTCCTGTCAAGAGGGGCAGGGGAAGGCCGAAGAAGCAGCAGTAGTGGGAAGGAATGAGGAATATAGAGGGAGAGAGAGAGAAACAGATAAATAAAAGATTGGAGAGAGAAACAAAAGAGAGAGACACAGACAAACGCAAGCAAAAGGCGGCGCAATTTTTCAACGAGGTATATTTAGAGTGAGTGCCATCGCGAGAAGAGACGGAGAAAAAAGGGGGATTGGACGAGAGAGAGAGAAAAATGGAGAGAGAGGAAAGAAAAAATCATGAAAACAAACACAAACCCAGTCTTCTGTTTTTTTTTTTTACTTCAAGAAGTTTTTCGATTGATCATAAATGGCAGCACGTCGCTTATAAGAAGAACGCTGGAAAGGTACAGAGGCAAGAACCACAAAAAACGCGGTCGTCTATTGAGGAAGAAAGAAAGAAAAAACGTTCTTTTTTTTTCTTTTCTCTCTCTCTCCCTCTTTTCGCTCTCACTCTCATCTCTCTTTTCGCTAGATCTCTTTCTCTCAACTCTCTTTCTAGGTCCCGATCGCAGCGCTGCCCGCGGTCTTCCTCCCGACGATCAGATCCGCCAGTCTCAGCAGGTCCTTGGTCAAGGGAACGTCGTTCGCGGCCTTCTGCGCCGCGCCGGCCCTCGACCTCGTGCCCACCGGCTCGAGCTCCTCGCCCGCCGGGTTGGCCCTCGCGACCTCGCTGTCGAGCGGCGGCGGCGGCAGGCCGCTCGTCGGCAGGATGTCGCCCGGGAGCGTGAAGGACTCGCTGGCCGAGGTCGTCGTGCGCTGCATCTGCGGCTGGAAAGTCTGCTGCTGCTGCTGCTGCTGGCGGGCAGTGGCGCGGTCGGTGGTCGCGAACGAGCCCGCGGCCGACGCCGACGACACCGCCGGGTTTGCCGCCGCCGCCGCGATCGACGACGAGGAGGAGCCAAAGGCCGGCGCGACCCCGCCGAGCGACGAGGAGCCGAGAGCCGAGGAGGCCGAGGAAGAGGACCCGCCTCCCAGGTTGCCAAAGAGGCTCGCGAGGCCGCCGCCGCCGCCGCCGCCCTCGGCCGGCAGCGCCGACGCCGCGGACGTCGCTGCCTGCGCCGCGGGCTCGCCCCTCGAGACGTGGAAGGGCAGGTCGGGCACGGGCGACGGCTGCGGGTCCGCCCCGATCGTCGCCTCCAGGGCTCCAAGCTTGATTTTGGTGCCGGCCTCGGGTGTAGGGGAGGGCGTCGGGACGGGCCCGATCTCTGCGGACAGGCCGCCCATCCTGAGCGTGGTGGAGTCGGAAGCGGAGGAGGAGCTCTGGACGTTGCCGACGTTGGGCTTCGCCGGCGCGAGGTACTGCGGCTGCTTCTGCTGGGACTGCTGCTGCAGCGGCTTCGGGGCGACGACCGCTTTGGCCTTTGCCGCGGAGGAGACGGGAGCAGCTTGGAGAGAGGCCGGCCTGTCTGCCACGGCTGCTGCCACTGGGGCAGCGGGAGGCGCCGTCGTCGTCGGGAGCCCCGAGGAGAGGAGCTGCGAGAGCGGCGACGACGACGCCGGAGCAGTGGCGGCATTCGCGCCCGCCTTGGCAGCCGTCGTCTCGCTCCCCAGGGAGGTCTTGGTCGTCGCAGGGTTGGAGGCCTGCCCGCTCAGGGAGGTCGAGTGCGTGTTGCTGGTGGGAGCAGCAGGCTCGGCAGGGGCGGGAGCCGTCGTCGTCGTCGTCGTCGTCGTCGCAGCGGGCGTCGTCGACGCCGCAGCCGCCTCGGCCGCCTCCTTCTCCTTGGTCCTCGCCTCCGAGGCGGCCTGCGCCCCCGGCGCCGCGGCACTCATCAGCTGCATCGCCACGGCGCCGCCGTCGACCGCCTGCCTCGCGCTCTCGACGTCGACGCCCGAGACGCCGGCGAGCGCCTGCGCCGCGAACGCGCGCAGCCTCGGGTCGGCCGCGGCGCGCGCGGCGCCGCCGGCTGCCGCGGCCGGGTCGACGCCCCTGCTGCGGAGGGCGTCGGCGGCCCTGTCGGCGGCCCCCCGCACGTCCGCGGACGAGACGGCGTTGGTCATTGCCGAGAGAAGGTCCGGGTTGTCGAGCAGAGTGGAGGAGGCGGAGCCGGAGGAGGGAGACGCGACCGCGGCGAACGAGTTCGCCGCTGCCGCCCCCCCTCGGAGGGGCGCCGCCGCCGTCGCCGCCGTCGCGGCGGCCGTCGCCGCGGCGGCGACCGCGGAGGGAAGCTGCTGCCGGAACGAGGTGACGGCCTGTCTGATGACGGGGTCGGAGTTCAAGTCGACGCCGGAGGCGGCGAGGACCTCGCTGGCCGCCCTATCGGCGGCTTCTTTCGCTGCCGCGGGGACGCCGGCGACGCCCGCGCCGGAGGCTGCGGCCTCGGCCGCAGCGGTGGCATCGGCGAGGGCGGCCCTGGCGAGCGGCTCGAGCGAGGAGGCGACTTCGTCCGACGAGATGGAGAAGGTCGTCGTCGTGGTCGTCGGATGCGCTGCTGGCGCTGCTGCTGCTTCTTGCTGCTGCGCCAGGGCGGTCCCCCCGGCGACGAGGAGGAGGACGAGGAGCGCGGCGAGCTGTTTTTTTAGTTGAGGTTTGAGAATGAGAATGGGAGAGAAAAAAAGAGTGAGAGAGCGAAAGAAATTGGACGCTCCAAGAAAAACAGTGCTCAGTGCTCACTTGAACAGAAAACGGCACGTTCCAAACTCACCATGCCCACGGCTCGACGTGTATCAATCATAGCGTGCGTTCGAACTAGGAAAAGAAGGAGAGAAGTCGTTGGACGTGTTGAAGCAGAGGAAGCGAGGAGGAAAAGAAAGGGTGAGAGAGAAGAAGAAATGTCGCGTCGTCTCGGCTAGATTGCACTCGTGCGGCTTCCGTTGAGTTGCTGCCCCCCCCCCCCAAGCGCCAGCAGTAGCTTTAGCTTTTCCGGTGTATCCGGTGCAAATGGCGAGGGATTATCCATTCTTCTAGATCACGGCGCCGCCCAAAGGAAGAAGAGCGCGCGCGTGCTGAAGAAGAGTGCGGGAAGGCGCGTGCTGGAACCCGCGAGATCTTCGCCTTTGAGGCGACGAAGCTGTGGGGCATCGAATCCCTTTCCGCGAAGAAGAAGGGCGCTGCTACGGTCACCGCGCCCCGCGAGAGCACCTACCTTTTTTCCCCACGCGTTCACTCGGCACTTGCTGATGGAAGGGAGAGCCAAGCAGCTGGGAAAAGTAAGGGAAAGATGCGCCCTTTTATTTACAGTTCCATGTGGAGTTTCGAAGTCTTTTTTGTTTGTTTGTTTAGTGGAGGGAGCAAAAGGGAAGAAGCGATGAGCCGGGCGAAGAAACATCCTTGTCCTCCTCTCTCCGTTTTGATGAAAAAATGGGAAAGACGAAAAAAACGCCCCGGAACAAAGTCTCAGGGCGTCGCTACGTGATGTTGCTAGTTTCTATCTATTATCGCTAAGTGCTCCTGTTGTGTAAGAGGAGGTGAAAGGGAAACAAACGAAGGAGGGAAAAGGAAACTAAAAAGAAAAACACGGGGCGGAAATTAGGCGGGGCACGAGAGGGAGTCGAGAAAGAGAGAAGGAAAAGAAACCTCTCTCTCTTTCTTTCTCTCTCTCTAGCGGCCGGTGCGCGGGTTCGCGTCATCCGCGTCCATCCCGTGCAGAGCCGCAAGGATGCGGGCACGCAGAGCCTCGCGGTCGGGGAGAAGCGCCGCCGCTGCCTCCAACGCCGCGCGAGCGTTTGCGGCAGCGGCCGCCGCGGCCCCTCCTGATCCGCCTCCGCCTCCTCCTCCGCCGCCGCCGCCGCCGTTGGCGGTGGTGGTGTTGGGCACCGCCGCGGGAATGGCAGCCAGCGGCACGCGAGGAGGTGCAGGCGCTGCGGCGGCGGAGGAGGAGGAGGGTCCCGCTGCGCCTCCGTCGCCGGCGCTGCTGGCCCCGCCACGCGGCCTCTTTGCCGCCGCCCCCCCTGCCGCCGTGCCCTTGCCCGTACCCTTGGCCTTGGCCGCGCCTCCTCCTCCGGCGGCCGCAGCCGCTGCGCCTCCCCCCGCAGCCTTTTTGTTCTTTTCTTCCTTCTTGGCCTTGGCTGCGGCCCTCTTGGCCGCAGCGACGGCCGCAGCGGCTTCGTCCTCCTTTTTGCGGCGGGCGACGGCGTGGAGCTCGCGCACGTGGACGTCGTTGGGGAGTGTGCGGATCACTTTTTTGGTTTTTCGAGGGATTTTTTTTTCGAGGTGAAAACATGTCCGTCGCTCTCTCAAGCTCAAGCCAATGAGCAAGAGGACGAAACGCCTCCCCTCTTCTTTTCTTCTTCGTTCTCTCGCTCTCGCTCTCTCTCTCTCTCTTTCCCTCCCCGTCTCCACTCCCTCTCTCTCCTTTTTCACCTTGGCCCTTGGGGGGCGCCGCGTCCTCGGCGTTGGTCGCCATGTACGCCCTCAGGTGGCGAGCGCCGCCGCCGAGCTGTTGAATTTAAAGAAACGAGGTTTTCGATCGAGGGGGAGTTATGAAAAACTCGACTCTTCTTCTCCTTCCTCTTCTCCATTTTCTCCGCCTCGTTCCCCCTTTCCTCGCCTCTTTGGCCACGGTCCCGCGGCAGGTCGTGCCCTCGCCGACCGGGAAGAACCTCTCGTCCCTGGAGGGGAGCGCCGAGACGATCGAGTGGATGAACGTCGACTTGGGGAGCGTCGCGAGCGTCTCATTGCTCCTGGGCTGGAGCTTCTCCCTCGCGGCGCGGGCGAGCTTGAGGCGCTTGGAGACGCGAGTGGGAGCCGGCTGGTTCTCCATGCTTGCTTGTTGGGAAGGGGGACGTGGAGGGGAACGATATGGAGTGAGTCGAGGGGGAAGGGAAGCGAGGAATGAAGAGAGGAACGAGGAGTGAGAGAAAGGGAGAGCCTTCGACCTTTGACTAGAAATCAAGCGAGCCACCGACGACCGACTCCCGGGCGAGACGATGATGTCGACTCGATCCGAGATCGCAGTTCACCGCTTGTTCGTGCCATATTCTACTCTTTCATCAACGCCGCAGCCTCCGGGATGTCGCAATCTTGTGTCTCGTAGCAGCAGCTCAACGCGAAGAAGAAAAAGAGACGCGCTCCTCGCAACACCCGCCGCGCTCCCCGCCGCCGCTCTTCTCTTCGCCGATGCGGCGCTGGCGACTCAGTCGGCCTCTTCTGTTGCCTCCTTCCCTCCCGTGGCCTCGTTCGAGACCGCCGTCTACGCCGTCAGCTGCTACCTGGACACCATGGTCCAGCAGAGCCTGGCAGGTAATAATAAGCAACGAAGGAGAGGCGCAGACTTCTCCGTGCTCGAACGGATGATCAAAGGCTCGAATGACGCTCACCTCCTCGAACGGAAAAACTCAAAACTCAAAACTCAAAAAAAAAAAACTTTCTTTAGGCCCGACGCCGGCCACCTTTGCGCTCGTCGGCGCCGCCGGCCTCGCGACCTCCCTGTCTCCCTGCACCCTTTCCGTGCTCCCCCTGACGATAGGATACATCAGTGGGTACAGCGGGGCGGCGGCGGCACCAGGTGGAAGGACGGAGGGCGGGAGCGGAGGCGGAAGCGGAAGCGGAGGCGCCCCGAGGAGCTTCAAGGACGACGACGGGGGAGAAGTCGAACCAGCCTCGACCTCTACGACGACGACGACGACGACGACAACGCCAGCACCGCCGACCCCCGTCTTCCCTCTCGCGGTGGCTTTCGCAGCGGGAACAGCGACCACGCTCGCCGCCGCCGGGGCCGCCGCGGCTGCGGCCGGGACTGTCTATCTAGGCATCGGCGGCGGCAACGGCGGCGACGGCTCCTCCTTCCCGGGCGCTTCGTCGTTGTCTATTTCCGCCGTCTTCCTGCCGCTGGCCGCCTCCGCCGTCGCCGTCGGGGCCGGGGCCAACCTCCTGGGCCTGCTGCGTGTCCCCTTGCCCGGAATCGACCTCTCCCCCGCGGATTCGAGGGAGGCGAGTTCTTCCCCGGCGGGCTTCTTCGGCCCCCTGCCCCCCGTCGCGCGCGCCTTTGCCGCGGGCGCCGGGGCGGCCCTGGCGGCCTCCCCCTGCTCCACCCCCGTGCTTGCGACGCTCCTGGCCTTCTCGGCCAGCAGCGGCACCCCTCCCTTGCTGGGAGGCAGCCTTCTCTTCGTTTACGCCGCGGGCGTCTGCGCCCCGCTCGTCGCGGCGGCGGTGGGCGCCGGCGCCGTCTCGAGGCTGCTGGAGCTGCGGCGGGCCGGATCCGTGGTGCAGAGCTGCGCCGGGGTGGTGCTGATCGCCGGAGGGGTCTTCTCGGCGCTCGACAGGCTGCTTCCCTGAATTCCTTTGTATCCTGGAGAAGAGAGAGACGGAGGGGAAAAAACGAAAACTTGCAGCTGTAAAAGAACAAAACCTAGTCGAAGAAGAAGAAGAAAAAAACGAAGAGAAAAAAATCACCCATCTTCTCAAGCTCTACTCGTTCTTCCCTCTCCTCAGGGCCTCGTTGCAGTCGTCGAGCTCCCTCTTCGCGTCCCGGAGCTGCCTCAGGTCCCGCTCGACGGCCTGTACGGCCAGGAGGGCGGCCCTGCACTCGGCCTCGGCGGTCTCTTTCGACCTCGGGGCGGCGGCAGCCGCAGAGGAGCCTTTTCCTCCGCTGATGCTCCCTCGGCCGCCGACGACAAACCCGCCGACGCCGACGCTGCCGCTCTCTCTCTGCTGCCGCCTCCGCAGGGACTCGAGCCTGCGAGCCACCGCGGCCGCCCTGGCCGAAGAGGACCGCGCCTGGGCCTCCGCCGCACGGGCTCTGGAGCGCGCCTTGGAGTCTACGGCCTCGGCCTCTCGCACCGCCGAGAGAGCCGGGGAGAGAGGAAGAAGAAGGGAAGAAGAAGCGGCAGCAGCTGCAGCGGTGGTGTCGCCGGCGCTCTCGCCTTTGACTGCAGCCGCCGCCTCCGCGGCAGCAGCGGCGACAGCCTCCGCGGCCGCCCCCCTCGCAGCGAGCGCCGCCCTGTCCCTCTCGACAGTCGCCCGGTCCCTCGCCGCGGCGGCGCCCTCGGCGGCCCTCCCCTCGGCGCCGGCTGCGGCCCGCGCAGCCGCGAGCGCGGCCCTCGCCGCCGCGGCCTCCTCCTCCCGCGCCCGCGCCGCCGCGCGGGCCGACGCCAGCGCCGAGGCCGCGGCCCTCGCCTCCGCGGCGTCGGCAGCCGCGGCGAGGGCGGCGCGGTCCGCAGCGAGGCGCGCGGCGGCGAGGCGCCCCTCGGCGGTGGAGCGGGGAGCCCCACGCCCGCTGTCGTCCCCCCTCCGCTCGCTCCTCCGCAGTGCCGCCCGCGTCCTGACCAGCTCGGCCTGCGCCTCGAACAGCTTCTCGTCTGCCGCCAGGGCCGCGGAGCGCTGCGCCGCCGCGCGGGAGCGCGCCCTGGCCGCGGCGGAGCGGGAGGTCACGGCGGCGCTCTCGAGGAGCAGGGAGCGCTCCGCAAGGGCAGAGGCCTCGGCGGCGGCGGCGGCCCGCGCAGCGAAGGCCTCCCTCGCCCGCGCCCGCGCCTCGCCGGCCCTCCGCCTGTCCCCGTCGGCGGCGAGCAGTAGCGCGGCGCACTCGTCCGCCGCGCTCCTCTTCGCGTCCGCGAGGGAGGCGGAGAGCGACGCCGAGGCGAGCGCGGCCGCGGCAGCGGCGGCGCTTCTCCGCGCCTCGGCCGCGGCTCTCGCCCTCAGGCTCTCGCCCTCCTCGGCCTCGAGGGAACGCTTCAAAGCTGCCGCGTCCGAGGCGGCGTCAGCTGCGGCTCGGGCGCGGGCGAGAGTCTCCTCGACGTCCTCCTGCGAAGGAGCAGAGAAAGAGGAGGAGGGGTCGCTCCCTCCTCGGGCCCCGCGCTCGGCGCGGGACGCCGCCGCCCTCCTCGCCCGCGCCGCCTCGGAGAGCGCCTCGAGCCTCCCCTCCAGGTCTCCCAGCGTCTTTTCCCCGACGCGCCTCGCCCTCAGCCAAGCCTCCGCCGCGTCCCGAGAAGCCTCCGCGGCCTCGTCCCTCGCGGTCGAGGAGGCCCGTGCGGCGCGCTGCCACCCCAGCGCAGCCTCCTCCCTCGCCGCCGCGTGCGCCGAGAGCGCCGCCCGCGCCGCCTGCAGCTGCCGCCTGGCCTCCGCCGAGCGCTCGCCCTCCGCCGAGGCGGCGGCGAGGGCGCCCGACAGGGCCCTCTGGGCTGCCGGGAGGGCTGCCTCGGCGCGGGATCGCCTGGCCTCGGCCGCAGAGATCGCCGAGAGGAGCGCCGAGAGGGTCTCCGGGAGGGCCTCGTCGCCTTCCTCTTCCGTTTTTGCTCCCTCTCCCGCCCCCTCTCTATCCCCGGCGGCGGCGGCGGCGGGAGCAGCGGCGGCGGCAGCGGCAGCGGCAGCGGCAGCGGCAGCAGACGAGGAGGAGCCTCCTTTCGCGGCCTCCTCCTCCCTCTCCCTGGCCTCGTCGGCCCTCGCTCGGGACCTCCACAGGCTCGCGTGCGCTGCGTGCGACCGCTCGACGGCCGCGGCCGCGCGGGCCCCGCAGGCCCTCCGCTCGGCCGCCGCACCGGCCGCCGCGGCCGAGGCCAGGCCGGCCAGCCTCGCGTCCGCGGCCTCCGCCCCGCGCGCCTGCACCTCCCTCTGCCTGCACGCGCCGACCTGGGCCGGCAGGTCGACCTCGCCGAAGCGCCTCACCAGGGCGCCCCTGTCGCGGGCCCCCTGCGCGTCGAGCGCCGCCGCCGCGAGGCGGGAGCGGAGGCGCCGGGCCTCGGAGGCGAGGGCGCGCGCCTTGCGGCCCGCCCACGCCGGGACGAGGAGGAGGGAAGGAGGAGGAGGCGGAGGAAGGGGAGAGGAGGGAGCATGAGGGGGAGGAGGCGGAGGAGGCGGAGGAGGAGGAGGAGGAGGAGGAGGAGGGGATGGCGGCGGCGGGGCGTCGGCGGCGGCGGCGGCCGCGGTGGTCAGCGCGGCGGGGGAGGCCATCGTCGAGGAGTGGGTTTTTGTTAAAAATAGAAATGGGAGAGAAATGAAATTTCCGAACGACGCACAATCAAGGTTTCGATCTTTCATTTTTCTCCCTCCTCCCTGCTCCGCACATGGCATTTCCCCTTGGCTTTCCATCAGGGGCTACTCTTGCGTCATGTAGATGCCGGCAGAGCACCGGAACGGGCGCGATGGAGGCCTCCTCGGCGTCCCGCAATCCGTCGACTTCGACGACCCCAGATGAGCAGCGAAGGAAGAAGCGAATTCACCTCGTCAGGCACGGCGTCACCCACATGAACGTGTATCTGACGAAGAACCCCTACGGCGGGCGCGGCTTCGAGGACCCGCTCGACTTCGACACGAGGCTGACTCCGCGCGGGGTGGAGCAGGCGAGGAGCCTGTCATCGCGGACAGCCGAGTTGCTCAAGCTGACTCCCTCAAAGTCCTCTTCTTCTCCCTCCTCCTTCGCCATCGTCGTGTCCCCGCTGACCCGCGCACTGCAGACGGCCTCGCTGGCCTTTCCTTCCCTCGTGGACGAGAGCCGCCGGAGCAGCTCGAGAGGAGGAGAAGCGACGGCGGCGACGGCGAATGCGACGACGACGACGACGATGGTTTCGCTCGCGCTCGCTCGCGAGCGGGTCTGGCTCTCGTCCGAAGTCGGCCGACCTCGCAGCTCTCTCTCCTCCGAGTTCCCGCACGTCTGCTTCGCCGACCTTCCGCCCTGCGACTCCCCCTGGTGGCACGGCGGGGCCGAGGCCGCAGCAGGGAGGGTGCGGCTCGAGCCCGCGGGCGCTTTTAGGAGGCGGGTCGCGGCGCTGCGCGAGGCGCTGCTGTCGAGGCCCGAAGACGAAATTGCATTAGTGAGCCACGCCGGGGTGCTGGAGGCGCTGACAGGAGGGCGCTTCTTCCACAACTGCGAGCTGGTGACCCTGATGGGGGAGGAGCTGCTGCGGGTGGATATCGTCGGCGGCGATGGAGTGGAGGAGGAGGAGGAGGACGGGGTTGAAGGCGACGGGTTCCTCTTTTGAACTCGTCGAGTTTTTTTTTCTTCAGAAATCGGGCAACCAAAGCTAGCCAAAAACGCATTCCTTCCACGCGGCGCCCCCCTCTTTTTTGCTTCTACCCGGCTTTCTTCTGGTTCTTCTTCTCCCTCCAGAAGAATGAGCGTTCTCGCGCTGCACGCTGCCACGGCCGCCGCTGTTCCGGCGTTGTCGCTGAACTCGCGGAGGAGGGCGACAGCGATGTTGCCGCGAGCGGCGCCGCCGCCGGCATTGCTGTCGTCGGCATCAACTATCGTTTCGAGCCGCGGCAGCAATGTCACCGCCAGAGCCTTCGACAGGGGCTCCTCGTCCTCTGGAGCGTCGTCGTCGATTGCCTCCAAAGGCGGCTCGACAGCCGGAGGACGAGGCGGACGAGGCAGGGGCGAGGAGGTGTCGACTAGCATCTCTTCTTCCTTCTCGCGCGGCGGCGGCGGAAGAGGCGGCGGCGGCGGTCGCGGCGGCCGAGGTCGAGGCGGCGGCGGCGGCGGCAGAGGTGTGGCGACCTCAGCGCCGCCGACGTTTTCTCCTCCCCCTCAAACGGGCGAGGAGACGTCGAGCGGCTTTTCTTCCTTCTCGCGCGGCGGCGGCGGAAGAGGCGGCGGCGGCGGTCGCGGCGACCGAGGTCGGGGCGGCGGCGGCGGCAGAGATGTGGCGACCTCAGCGCCGCCGACGTTTTCTCCTCCCCCTCAAACGGGCGAGGAGACGTCGAGCGGCTATTCTTCCTTCTCGCGCGGCGGCGGCGGAAGAGGCGGCGGCGGCGGTCGCGGCGGCCGAGGTCGGGGCGGCGGCGGCAGAGGTGTGACGACCTCAGCGCCGCCGACGTTTTCTCCTCCACCTCAAACCGCCTTCAAAAGCAGCAGCACCGCCAGCAGCAGCAAGCAGGCCAGCGGCAAGCACAAACCGGCCTCGGCCTTCGAGAACGACGGCAGGGTCTGGCTCGCCAAGGCGATCGCTGACTCGGGCCTCGCCTCGCGCCGCGCGGCGTTCGACCTCGTCTCGACCGGCCGCGTCACCGTCAACGGCGAGCGGGTCTCCTCCCCGGCCACGCGGGTCGTCCCCTTCCCCTCGATGCTGCTGCAGGCATCGCAGAGGGAGCCCCCGGCGTCCAGCGGCGCCCCGAGCTCCGCTCCCCCGGGCTCGAGCTACGGCAGGAAGGCGCCCCCGGGCCCGAAGCCCGACCTCGTCGCCGTCGACGGCAGGGCGCTGCCCCGCCCGGCGAAGCCCGTCTACTTCGCGATCAACAAGCCGAAGGGGTACCACTGCACCTCTGAGGCCGGCGCCGCCGTGGCCGTGGGAGGGAGGAGGAGGAAGCTGGTGACTGACCTGCTCGCGGGGTGGCTCGCCGAGTGGAGGCGGCGCGCGGACAAGAGGGCGGCCGCGGCGGTGGCGTTGCGCGGCAGGCGCGGCGGCGGGCCGTCTTCGGGCGGAAAGTCCAAGAGCGCGGCGGGGGCGGTGGTCGAGGCCCCGCCCAGGCTGTTCACGGTCGGGAGGCTGGACGCCGCGACCACAGGCCTGATCCTGGTGACCAACGACGGGACCTGGGCGCAGAGCGTCGCGCACCCGAGCTCGGTGCGATTTCGGGAAATTCCCCTGTTCTTTTTTATAGCTTTTTCCTTCGTTTTTTTTCTTCCAGAGGTTTCTCGACAACAACAAAAAAACACCAAAACTTATTCTCTCTTTTCAAACTCCCCCTTCCGAAAAACAAAAACTACAAACACCAGGGCCTCACGCGAGAATACGTCGCCACGCTCTCGAGGAAGCCGACGCGCAGGGAGCTCGAGGCCATCGCCGACGGCTGCGAGGTCGACGGCGCCCTGGTCAAGCCCCTCGCCGTGTACGCCCCCCCGGCCGAGAGCGGCGGCGACCCGCTGGCCCGCAACAGGGTCCGCGTCGTCGTGAGCGAGGGCCGCAACCACGAGGTGCGGAAGCTGGTCGCGGCGGCCGGGGCCGACGTCGCGGCGCTCAAGCGCGTCAGGGTGGGCGGCTACCGCCTGCCCGGCGACCTGGGCATCGGCGGCGTCCGGGAGCTCAAGCCCTACGAGGCCGCGAGGGTCGCCGACAAGGGCCTGCAGAGCAACACGAGCGCGGATGTCTACGCGGTTTGATGATGTGGTTTGTTGTTGTTTTTTAGGGAGAAAGAAGCAGAGAGAGGGGGGAGGGAGAGAGAGAAACGCATTTTTAAACGAAAAATGTAACGAAAAAGTTTGAAAAGACTAGAAAGAAAGCCCCTCTTGTTTCCCCTCCTTCCTTCTCCGCCGCCCTCGCTCTCTCTCCATCTCGTCCATGTTCGTTGCAATAACGGGAAAGGAGGGGCAATGGCTCTCGTGATTTTGGGTTTAGGGTTGTTTTTTTATCTCACACTCTCCTCTCGCGTTCTCTCTCTCTCCTCTTGTCTCTCTCTCGTTCTCATGCCCTCCCCCTCCCTCTTTCGAAAACTTTTCTCACTTCCCCGACAGAGCCTCCCTCAGCGCCTCCACCGCCTTGTAACGCATCCCGCCCTCCGGCAGCTCGTGCTGCGCGTATCCACCCGCCCTCGAGGCCCCCGACTCCGCCGCCACGGCCGCCGTCGCCGCCCTCTCGTCCTTCGTGAGAGCCCGCACAAACCGCGCGGGCTTCCCCGCCCAGAGCTCCCCGGCGGGGACGAGCCTGCCCGGGGGCACGACGGTGCCGGGGCCCAGCACCGCGCCCGCCCCGACGACGGACCCTTCGAGCAGGATCGACCCCTCCCCCAGGACGGCGCCGTCTCCCACGGTGGCCGACCGGAGCAGGCACCGGTCCCCCACGGTGACGTCGCGCCCCACCGAGGTCGCGGCGGGGAGGCCCGTCGGGGAGGAGCGCGCCGCGTGGAGCACGCAGCGGGAGCCGATGGTCGAGCCGGCGCCGACGCGGACGGCGTTGAGGTCGCCGCGGAGGACCGAGCCGTGGAAGACGGTGACCTGTTTTTGTCAGGAGAGAGCACGAGAAAGAGGGAAAGATTCGAAGATGAGGTCGGCGAGGGTGTGTCTCTTCGAGAGGGGATCGAGCTCCCCTGCTTCACCTCGCTTCCAGCATTGTCATCAACCTGGCGCCTCGGCTTTCTTTCCCGACTCCTCACCTTGTCATAGAGGTCCACGTCTCCCACAAGCACGGCATTGGGCGCGATCCACGCGTCCGGGCTGAGCGTGGGGACGCGGTTGCCCAGCACGATGAGCTGGCGCTGCCTGCAGAAGGGCTCGTCGGCGACGTGCAAAGACGACGTCGAAGTGGAAGGAGCGGATTCGGCCGTCGCCGCCGCCGCCGACGACGACGACGACGAAGAGAAGGAACGGTTCGTTGCTGCCGCGAACGCAGCGGCCGCTCCTTCTGTTCTGCTCGAGCACGACACGACGCCGGACGTGCGCGCAGCTGCTGTGGCCGCGAGGAGCTGGGAAGCCGCGCGGCGCATGGTTTTGGGGCGTGTGATGGAAAAACAAGAAAAGCTATACGAGAAAAAGGGCGATTGAAAAAAATGATTTTTTGCTTTTTTTCGACCTCGACCTTGAGACCTCGACGGAAAACCGAAACGGAAAAATCGAAGCCCACAGGCAGGCCCCTCGCCGCCCTCGTCGCCGTGAGGAGCCGAACGACCACAAAGAGAAAAAGATGTCTCTCTGCCTCCCTTTTGGACATTGAAAACCGAGCAAAAGAGAGAGCAAACATTACAAAACAAAACTCTAAAACAAGGGGCGAAACCTTTTCCTCATCCCTCCAGCTCCCATTGCGGCAGCTCGTCCTCGAACCGCGACCAGCTCTCTTCTTCCCCGCGCATCTCCTCGTCCGTCAGCAGGGCACTTTCAAGGGCCTCCCTCACCCTCCCTTCGTTCATGGAGTGGTTTCCGATGAAGACGAGCTCCTGCTGCGGAGACGAAGACGAGGACGAGGACGAGGAGGAAGGAGAGGCCTCGTCTCCTCCTCCCCCTCCGTCACTCCCGCCGCTCCTCTCCCAGAGGTGGCTCGGGTCCCCAACCCAGCTCCCCCCCGCGGCCTGCCACAGCCCCGCGACCTTGGGGCGGGTCGCAAGCCAGAAGAAGCCCTTGGATCGGACGACGCCCTTCCAGGGACCGCCGCCGCCGCCGCCACCGCCGCCGGCAGAGCTCCTGTCGTCGTCTTCGCCGGCGCCTCCCCCGCCGTCGTCCTCGAGGGCCCGCAGCAGCCTCTGCGGGTGGAACGGTCGCGAGGAGTGGAAAACGAACGACGAGATGCCGTGCGCGGAGGGGTGGAGGTCGCCTTTGTTCTCGTCGCCGTGGCGGTGGTGGTGGTGGTGGTGACCGCCTTCCTCTTCGTGGGAGTGCGAGTGAGAATGAGCCGCTCCCTCTTCCTCCTTCTTCTCCTTCCCTCCTCCTCCGCCTCCTCCGCCGCTCCTCCTCGCCGCGGCGGCGGCCGCCAGCGCCGCGGCCCACCCTGCGACGCCTCTCCTCCTCCTCCTTTTTTGGCTTCCCTCTCCCTCTCCGGCCGAAGGAGGCGAAGCAGCGGCCGCGGCGGCTCTACCCAGCAGCGACGACGGCGGCACGTCGCCTCTCACGGCCTCGACGATGGCGGCCCCGGGGTTGAGCGCCGCGACCAGGGCCCTCGCCTCCTCGAGCGTCTCCAGGCTGACGGCGTCGGCCTTGTTGAGCAAGACGACGTCCGCGGCCTCGACCTGCGAGGCGAGCAGGTCTGCGACGCTCCCCTCGGGGGAGGCGACGCCGGCGAGCTCCTCGAAGGGGCCCTCGTCGGCGGCAAAGTCGCGGGGGGGGAAGCGCTCGCCGCGCAGCGGCTCGCCTCGCTCGTCGACCTCCTCGTCCTCGAATGCTCCCTCTTCCTCCCCTACGAACTCGCCGTCGCCACCATCATCGTCGTCGTCGTCGTCGTCGTCGTCGACGTCGAAGGCGCCGGCGAGGCCCGCGGCAAAGGTGCTCGCGTCGACGACAGCGACGACCGCCTCGAGCGACGGCTCCTCCTCGTCGTCTTCTTCGCTCTCCTCCCCGTTCGCCGCCCTCCGCACGCCCTCGGCGACGGCGTTGGCCACGGGGGACGGAAGCGCGAGTCCCGTGCACTCGATAAAGAGCCAGGAGTCTGGCAGCAACGCGGAGGAAGAAGGAGAGGAGGAGGGAGAAGCAGAGGAAGCAAAGTCGCGGGCGTCGGCCGCGGCGGCCGCGACCGCGTCGACCAGCTCCGCCTGCAGCGAGCAGCACGCGCATCCGGCCGTCAGCGCCACAAGACTCGCCGCGGGCACGATCTCCGCCTTTGACAAGACGGCGGCGTCGATCGCGGAGGCGCCGACGTCATTAATGATCAGCCGCACCCTCGGCGGCGCCCTCTTCTCTTTCCCGCTGGCGTGCTCGCTCTTCTCCTCCGCGGCCGCCTCGAGCCAGCGCGTGAGGGTGGTGGTCTTCCCGGCGCCGAGCCATCCCGTGAGCACCGCGACGCGGAGGCGGGCAGAGTCGTCGGTCGGGGCGCGCGCGGGGAGATAGCGGGCCGACGAGGAGGAAGGGGGAGAAGGGGTTGTTGGTGAGGCCCAAGGAGAGGAAGAAGCGGCGGCGGCGGCAGCGGCGGCACGAGGGAGAAGAGGCAATGGCTTCGATCTGGGAGTAAAGGGGCGGGCTCGAAGGCTCCATTTTTGTGCCCTCGGTGTCGACAACGACGCTGGACTGAAGCTGCAGCGAGCGGCGGCCGCACGGAGAGGCGTCGAAGAGGGCCGCTGCGGGGAGGGAGCAGTGCTGCCGCAGCAGCAGTGGCATCTGCTAGCCGTCGACAAACGCATTTTTAAAAAATGGGAAGAACGAGCGCTTCAAATTTTGACACGTGCGTTTGCTTTCGCGCTGTTCTAATCTCTCGAGAAGGCTATGCAGAATTGCAGCTTGCCCCTGGGAACAAGAAACGGTGACTTTAGGGAGCGAGAAGGAAGGACGACAAGGCGGAGAGATCGAAATGGTGTCATAGAGGAGGGGGAAAACGAAAAATGAAACCTCAACCCGTTTGATTTTATTCTCTCTCTCTTTTCATTCCCCACCAAAACCCCCCACGCCCCCCGCCTCCGCCCCTCGCCGCCAGTCTCTCTTCATTTCGCGCTTCTTCAATGATAGTAACACCAGGTCGCAAATAGCTCAAGGAGGGAGAGAAAGGAAGGGACCACCCGAGAAACAACAGTTATCTGTCTTCTTCCCTTTTTTTGGGGAGGGGGGAATCAACGAGAAAGAAGGGCAAGGAGCTCTCAAGCCTTCGCCACGGCGCACGGGGCTCCGTTCACGGCCACGGCCGCGGGGGCCCCCCCGGCGCCCCTCGGCCCGCCCCGCACGACAAACGAGAGCGTCACGGCCCCCATCCCCGCGCCCAGCCCCTGCCACCTCTCGGGGACGGTGCCCCGCAGCACGCCGGCCGCCGGCGCGCCGTTGTCGGAGGGCGCCCAGCCGCGGGCCGCGCGCAGGGCTCCGTACCCCGGGGCGTAGAGCTCGAGGGAGAAGGGGGCGGAGACCGGGGTGGCCGAGGTGACGGCCAGGGTGACCTCGTGCGTCGCCTGCTCGGCGGGGGCGGCGCCCGCCGGGGGGGGGACCTCTCGCGTCGAGAGCACGAGGGCGAGGCAGGAGAGCGGGGCGGCCGAGTCCGAGGAGGTGTTCTGCGGGAGGGGGGTCGAGAGCGGCGAGGTCGCCAGCTGCGGCGTCGCGGTCGCGGTCTCGGGAGGAGGAGGAGGGAGGGTGGCGGGAGGGGGCGGCGCCGCGGTCGTCTCCGGCGGCGGCGGCGGCGGCGGCGGCGCGGTCGCCGTCGCCGTCGATGTCGGCAAAGGCGAGGGAGAGGGAGCGGGAGAGGGAGAGGGCAGGCTCGTGTCTGCCCCCGGGAGCTCCCCCCCGCTCGCCGTCGCAGCAATCACAGACACGTACCATGGCTGCAGGCCCGTCGCGGCGTTCATCCACGCGAGCTTGGCCCACTGCAGAGACACCCAGTCGTCCTTAACGATCCCGCCTGGTGGTGGTTTCGATTTTCCGTCGAGGAGGGGAAAAAAACTGGTGAGTCGTTTCCCTCCCACCCCTTCCCCGTCGGCCTCAAAAAAAAACCGGGTGGAAACGTTTCCTTTTCTCTCTTACCCGTGTCGCCCGAGTTGGCGTTCCACGACCACCAAAAGACGCCCTGCGCCTTCCTGCTGCTGCTCGCCGAGTCCTCGCCGCCGTTGAGGTAGGCCGAGAACGCCTCGAGGAACGCCGGGTCACGCGGATCCTCGAGCTTCGAGCCGACCTCCCCGACGAGGATCGGGAACTTCCTGCAGACGCCGCTACCGCCGCCGCTCCCGCAGTAGCCGGCGCCCTTCGGGCCCAGATACCCGAAGCTCGAGTCGAGGCGCGTGGTCAGCTCGGGCTCCACGGTCTTCTGCTCCTGTCTGGAGACCGACGGAGGGTAAATGTGCGGCGCCAGCACCACTCGGTTCGCATAGTTTTTGGAGACGACAGCGTCGAAGAACGGCGCGGCCGACTGCGGGCCGCCCTCGGCGGCAGACAAAACGGCCGGGTCGGTCGCGAAGCCGTCGCCCCAGTTCATGGCGAGGTTGCCGAGCTGGCCGCACCCTTCGACGAGGAGGAGGGCCCAGGGGTTGACCTGCAAGGGAGGAGGAGAGAGGGAGAGAGAGAGAGAGAGAGAGAGAGAGAGAGAGAGAGAGAGAGAGAGAGAGAGAGAGAGAGAGAGAGAGAGAGAGAGAGAGAGAGAGAGAGAGAG
>Ga0114918_10001625_pt1 | contig 20064 bp, 23 predicted proteins | sample LantaG_FD_87015 | JGI IMG/M metagenome (GOLD analysis project Ga0114918, IMG submission 87015) | Deep subsurface microbial communities from Baltic Sea to uncover new lineages of life (NeLLi) - Landsort_02402 metaG | ecosystem: Environmental > Aquatic > Marine > Oceanic > Sediment | place... | reverse complement strand
TTGGCCTCGATAAAAAAGCTTCTCTCGAGACTAGCATTTGGACTCCTAGTACGGAGACACTTGCCGTCGCCTTTTTCTTTCCGCCCTCCTCCCTCTCCTTCTCTCTTCTGCCGCGCTCTCACGCACGCACGCTCGCACGCACGCTCGCACGCCCTCCGTCTCTCTCTTCTTCCATTCCACTTTCAACGAAATATTACACAGCTCAAGTCAGCAGCAGACAAAATGGCTCGTCTCTCCCTTCTCCCCCTCCTCGCGCTCCTCGCGCTCCTCGCTCTCTCGGCCACCTCCGCCGCTCCCGTCGCGGGCATCGCCACCGAGTTCGGCGGCGCCGCCGACAAGCAGTCCCGCGACTCGGCCTCCCTGGGCATCCTCGACGGCGCCTGCGGCTACGGCAACATGAGCCGCGGAGACTTTCCCGCCTGGAAGGCGGCGGCGCTGCCCCCCAACTCCGTCTTGTTGGACGGCTTGTCGCAGAAGCTCGGCTGCGGCGTCTGCGTCAAGGTCACCTGCGACCCCTCGAGGCAGCTGCCGTTCTCTCCGTGCAAGGCCGGGGCGCTGCCCGTGACCGTCATGGTGGTGGACTCGTGCCCGACCTGCGACAAGAACCAGATCAACGTACACGCCTCGGCCTTCCAGGATTTCCTCGGGCCGATCCCGAAGGTTGCCGTCACCCTCGAGCGCGTGGCCTGCGAGCCCAGGTCGAACCTGGTCCTGAAAGTGACGGAGGCAAGGACGAGCTCGGGGGGATTCGTCCGCGTCGCGCCGCAGGGCGTCGCCGGCTCGGGCGTCGTCTCCAAGGTCGAGGTGCGCCCGACCGGCTCCTCCTCCTCCTGGACCCAGGCGACCAACGCCTACGGGGCGTCGTGGCAAGCATCGAAGTTCGGCGACGGCGTCTCTTCGCTCGACGTGCGCTTGACGGGCGAGCCCGGCACGAGCCCCGTCGAGGCCGTCGGCGCCATCTCCCCCGTCGCGAGAGGCCGCTACGGGACGGCCGTGCAAATCAACGGCGCCGGGCTTTCCAGCTCGAGCGCTCCCGCTGCCGCTGCGCGTGCTCCGGCTGCCGCCGCTCCCGCTCCCGCTGCCCCTGCTGCCGCGAAGGCTGTGGAGGCCCCTGCACCGGCGGCTCCCGCTCCCGCTGCCCCTGCTCCCGCGAAGGCTGTGGAGGCTCCTGCATCGGCGGCTCCCGCTCCCGCTGCCCCTGCTCCCGCGAAGGCTGTGGAGTCCCCTGCATCGGCGGCCCCCGCTCCCGTCGCCGCTGCTGCTGCCAAGGCGGAGGCGGCGGCGAAGGAAGAAGCAGCCCCTCCTCCTCCTCCTCCCGCGAAGAAAGAAGCAGCTCCGGCTCCTTCTCCCCCTCCTCCGGCCCCCAAGAAGGAAGAGGTCGAAGAGATCCCTGCGGGCGCCGAGTCCCTGACCGTGAAGGGAAGCAACATCGGAGGAGCGGGTTCGTCTGTCACCGCTGACATCCTGCGCTCGGCGGGGCTCGCCGCGACTGCCGGGCGTTGAGCTCTTTTTTCTTGATTTGTTTTTGTTTCCCAACCACCACCACCACCACCCCACACACACACACACTTTCGGACGCTGCGTCTCTCCGACTTTTCAACTTCCCCACCACGAAAATGCCAACTTAACAATATCCACTTTTCATAACGATTCTCTACTACTAGATGCGTGACTTTCGATTGTAATTGCGAGAGAGAGAAAGAGAGAGAAGAGATAAAACAAAAGAAAATGCCGCCCACGAGGAGGTTTTTTTCTGTCTCCCTCTCTTTCTCATCTTCCTGCTTTTCTTTTCGAAACTGAAATCAGAAAAAGCGCAATGCGCGCTTCTTATACTCTTTTGTTTTCATTTTGACAAACGAAAGGGGAGATTTCGGGAAAGAAGAAAAAAAGGGGAAATAGAGAGAGGGGACAGGCAAACAACGCTGCCGCTGCTGGCTCTCTTCGAAACCGAAAAAAAAAAAAAACTCAAATCCTCTCTCGCGCTTTTCATCTCTCTCCGTGCGCAGCACTCATTCTCTCTCTCTCTCTCTCTTCTCTCTCTCCCATTTTCCCTCCCTCAATCATCTCTCCTTCTTTCTCTCTCTTCACGCGGGAACGGGAGAGGGCATCCCTCCGGAGCTGTCGTTCCCTCCACCTTCAGCAAACGACGACGGAACACCGACGGCGCCCTCGTCGTCGTCGTCGACGGTGTAGCCGTAGCCGAGCGAGAACCGCTCCTTCCCTCCGGCCTCCTGGCCGGCCGTCTTCGACATCGCCTGCAGCTCCGCCAGGTGGCTCTTCCTGAACGCCGCGATGGCCGCCTGGACCTCCTCGGGCGGCATCGACAGCTCCGACAGCACCGCGCTCGCCAGCTGCAGGGACGGCTCCAGGGTCTCGGGGACCACGGCCGTCGCGCCGGCCTTCTCGAGGTTGAGCCCGTGGTCGACGTCGTGCGCTCTCACGTACGTCTTGACGTGCGGGAAGTGCTTGTTGAGGGCCCAGACGCTCCGGTAGTTGGCTCCGGGCGTGTCGAGCGTGATGACCGCGCAGGCAGCGTGCTCGGCTCCTAGAGAGTGCAGCACCGCTGCCGATCCGGCGTCGCCGAAATAGACGGGGAGGTCGAGGTCCTTGCCCGACTGCACACGGTCGACGCGCACATCCACGGCAACGAAGGGAATCAGCCGCTCAGCGAGCAGCTGCGCGATGATCTGGCCGACGCGGCCGAAACCCGCGATGATGACGTGGCCGCGCAGGGCCCCGGCCTCGCCCTCACTGGGCGCCAGGGCCTTCATGTCGGTCGAACCAAAGGCCTTTCCGGCTCGGGAGCCGAGCTCGGCGAGCAGCGGGGTCAATGCCATCGTCAGCGCGACGACGAGGAAGAGCTCCTGTACCACAGGCGCGGGAAGGATGCCTGCCGCCTGCGCCTCGCCGAACGCGACGAACGCGAATTCGCCGCCCGAGGCGAGAAGAAGCCCCGCGCGCGCCGCGACGAGCCTCGAAAGACCGAACATGGGGCCCACGGCCGCCATGACCGCGGCCTTGCCCGCGAGCAGCAGCGCGATCCCGCCGACGATCACGCGCATGCGGGCGAAGAACAGCCCCACCGAGATCTCCATGCCCACCGTCATGAAGAAGAGGCCCATCAGCAGGCCCTTGTAGGGGGCGATGTCGGACTCGACCTGCAGCGCAAACTCGGTCTCCGCGAGCAGCAGCCCCGCCAGGAACGCGCCCAGGGCCAGCGACAGCCCGGCGAGCTGCGTCAGCACCGAGGTTCCGAGGACGACCAGAAGCGTCGTCGCGGCGAAGACGTCGGCGTTTCCCGTGTCGGCTATCCTGCGGTAGAAGGGGCGGACGATGGCGCGGCCGCCTGGAGGAGGAGGAGGAGAGGAAGAGGAGAGAACGTGAGTTTTTTTCTTCTTCTTTCGTCTTGCTGCCTGTTTTTCTGCTCTTCCTCTGCTCTCTTCATTCTCTCTTCCCAAGCTTCCAAAAGAGAGAGCAAACGAAACTCACCGGCCATGATGGTGACGATGCAGGCGACGGCTTTCACGGCCGCCAGCCCCAGCGCCCTCGCGATCGCGGCGCCCCCGCCGGAGCTCCCGTCGCCGCCCGGGGCCAGCAGAGGGATCAGCATCAGCAGCACGACGACCGCGAGGTCCTGGAGCAGCAGGACGGCGAACGTCGCGCGGCCGTGCCTCGATCCGGACTCGCCGCGGTCCTGGAGGACCTGCATCGCGACGGCGGTCGAGGAGAGGGCGAGGCCGCCTTTTTTTTTTTTTTCGAGTTTGCGAAGAGGAAGAGGTTGGAAAGAAAGAGGAGAAGTTCGTTCTTCAGCACTCCCAAAAAAAAAAAAAAAGCGGAACTCAAAACTCAAATAAACTCACCTCCGAGGATCACGGCAGCCGCGGGCCCCGCCAGCGACAGCGCCCCTCCCGGTGCCGCCCCCGAAAGCGACACGGCGGCGTAGATCGCCGCAAGCGTCGCAACAACCTGCGCCGACCCCATCCCGAACACAAACTTCTGCATCGACCGCAGCCTCTCGAGCGACAGCTCGAGGCCGATGTTGAAGAGCAAGAAAACGACGCCGAGCTCGGCGAGGTGCCTGACCCCTTCGACGTCGCGGATGATGCCGAAGGCGTGCGGGCCGATCAGCGCGCCTCCGACGAGGAAGCCGAGCACGGGACTCCCCCCCGGGAGGCGGGAGACCAAAGGGACGAGGACCACGGAGGTCGCGAGGAGCCAGATCGTCTCGATGAGCCCCTCGGTTCCGTGGGGCACCGGGGGCAGAGCCGCCTTAGCTGTTGCCAAGGCCGAGCCTGCCGCGGCGAGCAAGGAACGCGCGGCGTCTGCGGCGGGCTCGAGGGCTGAGGCGAGCGCGTCGGCGGCGCCGACGGAGCCCGCCGTGAGCGCCGCGGCGAGCAGCACCGCAGCAAACGCGGCGGCCAGCAGCGCCCTGCGCGTCTGGAGCCTCTTTCTGAGGGAGTGGATCCCCGAGCCTGACGCCCCCTCGACGAAGCTGTCCGGGGAGAGGACGGCCGATTTGGAAGAAGAAGAGGAAGGGGCGGGGCCGGAGGACGACGAGAGAGCGCTCCTGTCGTCTTGAGACGAAAGTGACGCTCCCCCCGCCGCCGCCGCGGCCTTGCCCGCCAGCGACGCCGCGGCAGCCGCGACGGAGGCGGGAACAGCAGAAGAAGAAGAAAAAGAAGAAGAAGAAGAAGAAGAAGAAGAAAGAGAAACAGGAGCCGCAGCAGAGGCAGCGGGCGCAGCAGCAGCGGCGGTAGCCGCAGCGGAGGCAGCAGCCGCAGCAGCCGCAGCGGCGTCGACAACACCAGCTTCCTTCTTCCTCCTCACGGCCTCCTGGCGCGCCGCCTCGCCCGCGGCGGCCCCTTCGAACGAGAGGCCCAGCTCCTGCAGATCCCCCAGGGCCTTGGCCAGCGCCTTGGACGTCTCCTTGGCCACCGCGGCGGCCTCCATCTCGTCGCGGACCGCCGCCTCGGCCGCGGCCATCGCGGCGCCGGCGACGTCGTCCGCCCTGGCCGCCGCCGCGTCGGCCGTCGCGGCCCGGGCGCCGGCGGCCTCGGCCTTCTCCCTCGCGGTGATGACCGCGCCCTCCCGCTCGACGAGCCTCGAGCGAGACAGCGCCAGCGAGGACCGCACGGCATCCGCAGGGTCGACGGCGTCGCCCACGGGGAGCGGGGTCTTGCTGGTCTCCTCGAGCCGCGAGATCGCTTGCTCGATCTCCGCCGCGACGGCGTCCCTGGCCTTGGACGCCGCGGCCAGCTCCGCTCCGGCGGCCTCGGCGCGGGCCCTGGCCGCCGATGCCGCGTCGCGGGCGTCGACGCTGAGCTGCGCCACCTCCTGGGCCTCCGCCTCGAGCGCGTCACGGACCGCCGCGGCGTCGCCCGAGCGCGCGGTGGCGGCCGTCAGCGCGTCGGCGAGCGGCGACAGTTCGTCGGGGAACTCGAACGGCAGCGTGGAAAGCAGGCCGGCCCTGGCGCCGGCCGGGGAGGCTGCGGCGGCGGCGACGAGGCGCTCGAGGTCCGGCGAAGCGAGCGCCCGAGGCGAGGAGGGCGAGGCGGCATCGCCGGCGGCGGCGCCCCCCCCGTCAGCATCGTCAAAGGAGCTGGTCGCGGGGCCTCCAAGGGTGGAGACGGTACGGCTTCCCGTGCTCTTACCGCTGCCCCTGAAAGCGGAGGACGGCGCGAGGGGGCGGCGGTGCTGGAGGAGGAGGCTGTTGTTGTTGTTTTGGTGGAGTGTGGTCGGACGGGGTTGAGAAAAAAGAGAAACGAGGAGGTACTGAGCAAGCCCCGTTGTTCGCCATGGGCAAGCAAATGCTGACTTTTTCGCTTTCTTTCGACCTCAGCTAGTTCCTCCCTTTGCGTTCGTTTCTCCTCCCAATTTGCCATGAGCGCAAAAAAATTGCAAGGAACGCGATGTGCATGGTGCAAACGGATGAGAATTCGAGCTTGGACTCTGCTGAGGCGACGCTCGGAGAGATCGGGTCGTCGGAACCCCCGCATCATTGCCATTCGAAACGCCTTTCGTGCTCTCTTCGACCTTTTCAGTTGTCTCTCTTTCTCTCACCCGGTGTTCCCAAAAATCAAGTACCTCTGCTGCGTGGAGATGCCGCGGGCGAGCCTCGCCGACGAAGAAGCCGCGGCCTGGGTAGTGCGAGCACGGCGAGCGAGACCTCTTCGGTTCTTGCTCAAGGGCGCAGCACCAGCGGCAGCCGCCGACGATTGCAAGCTCTGCACCGCTCTCTCGCCCGCGGCGGCGGGGGCCAGGCCGCCGGGAGCCAGGATCGACGCCATGGTTCTTTGAAAGCGACACTAAGGGGGGCGCAGCTCTCTTTGAAGCAGCGACGACGAAGAAGAGGCGCGCGTCTCTCTCAAGGGCGAGCAGAGGGGGGAAAAAGTTGAATGCCCCTTGCCTTTTTTGCTCCTCGGGAACAAAAAAAAAAAAACTCACTCTCCAACCCCCTCGGCTTTCTCGCCTTGCTCGCCGCACTCCGCCCAACACACGAACACACCGGCAACAACTTCTTGCAGGATGAATGCCCTAGCCCTGCGCCGCTGCTCTGTCGCGGTGCCGTCATCCAGCGGACGCGGCGCGAGCGTCAGGCCAAACAAAGAGGCGACGCCGTCGACTCCTTCGGCGACCATCGGTCGTCGCCGCCGCACCAGCAGCAGCATCGCCGCGTACAAGTGAGTCCAACATTTTTCGGTTTTTTTCGCCGCGTAGACGGAAGCGGAGATGGTTCTTCTAAGCTCTGGGAGCAACGAATTGACCAGAGGTGCTCTGTTTTTACGTGAAATGGAAGACGATTGAGAGTGTCGAGAGCGACGTCGCTCTCGCTCGTCGTCGCCGTCGCCGTCGTCTCTCGATATCCTTATCCATTTTTTCCTCTCCGCTTTTCTTCAAACCTCAACCAAAACCAAACCAGGATCACCATCGAGCGCGACGGCAAGTCCTCGGAGCTCCAGGTCGACGAGGGAGAGAACATCCTCCAGGTGAGGAGGAGGGTTTTGGTCTACTTAGTTTAGAGCGGAAGGAAGCAAGGAAGAGAGGGTCTCGGGTCTCTCGGGTCTCCCCGTCTCTTTCGAAAACTTGACAAAAAAAAGACTTGAACGCTTTTAATTTTTCAAAAAACTCTCCAGGCCGCCCTCGACGCCGGCATCGAGCTCACGCACGACTGCAAGATGGGCGTGTGCATGACCTGCCCGGCGAAGCTGGTGAGATGGGTTTGTTTGAAAGAGAAAGGCAAGAGAGAGTGTTTGTTTCTTGTTTTTTTTCCTCACCTCGAAATTTCGACAATAAAATCCAAAAACTTCTCAGCTCTCCGGATCCGTAGACCAGTCCGCGGGGATGCTCGACGAGGGAGCCATCGAGAAGGGATACGTGCTGACGTGCGTCGCCGAGCCGACCTCGGACTGCGTTTTGAAGATAATCGACGAGGACGAGATCCTCGAAGAGGTGCTCTGCTCCTCCGAGTCGGCGTGATTTTGTTTTTCATTTCTTTTCTTCTTCTGTTTTCTTTCATCTCTCGTGCGTGACAGAGAGAGATTCGTTTTCGCCCCGTTTTCACACCACTTTTCTCTATTCACTGATTTTGTAAGCACTCTGTTTTTTCTCTTCTTTTGGAATTCTCTCTGACGGGAGAGAGAGGAAAAGTCGTTTGTTCTTTTTTTCTCTTCTCTCTCTCAACTTTTCTTTTGCGTGTGATCTCGTTTTTACACTGACCGACCTCTTTTTGCGATACAATGAATAAACTAGAAGGAGGCGGGACAGAGAGTGCGACGCATTTGCGCGTTTAGAGAAGAAGGGTGGAGGTTTCGTGTTTTGATGTTTTTTGTTTTTTTGGTGGAAAAGAGAAAAAAAGGGACCTCGGACGTAAGAAATCGGAGAAAACAAAAAAACAATAGTCAACCTCTCAACTTTTCCCCCTCAGCCTCGCCGCCTCGACATAGTCCCTCCCCGCATCAACGCCTCTGCCAGCGCGACTTGAACCTTGGCAACAGCGTGCGTAACCAGCGGCGAGAGAGTTGACACTCTCTTTCTCTCTCTCTCTCCCCACCTAAACCGCCGACCGGGGCCACGCCTTCCCGTCCTCCCACGTCTCCGGCCTCAGCAGCGACCCGGCGTCGGCGTCCACCATCCATCGAACGCTCGGGGGAGAAGAGGAAGAGGAAGAAGCAGAAGAGGCCGGCGAAAGCAGCGGCCGGACCATCTGGGCGGGGCATGCTCCCGGCAGGGCCTGCACCTCGAGAGCGCGCTGCACCGCCGAGGCCTTCCCGGCCCCGCTCGCAGCGACGAGGACGTCCCGCGCGGCCCTGAGCACGGGGAGCGAGAGCGAGACCCTGCGCGCGGGGAGCTTGGGGGCCGCCTCGACGGGGACGACCCAGCGACCGCTGGCGGCCGCCGTCGCGGGGTGGTTGGGGAACAGCGACGCGACGTGGCCGTCGGGGCCGAGGCCGAGCACGACGGCGTCGAAGACTGGCAGGTCTCCGTCGCCTCCCTCGCCTCCCTCGCTCCCCGCGGCGCGCCGCGGCAGCACGGAGGCGGGGAGGCGCCTCAGCGCCCCTTCGAACTCGGTCGCGGCGCCCTCGGTGCCCCCCGAGACCTCGGTGAAGGGGACGACGACGTCCGCGGCGGCGCCGAACAAAGCCGGCAGCGCCGCCCGCGCGGCGCGGAGGTTGGAGTCGGCGCTCTCCGCGGAGACGAGGCGCTCGTCGGCCAGGGCCACGGTCCACTTGGAGAAGTCCACGTTCTTGCCCCGCAGCCCCTCCGCGAGCAGGTCGAGGACGGACCCGCCGGAGACGGCGACGGCGAAGTGGCCCCGCTCCGCGACCGCAGCGGCGGCCGAGGCGAGCAGCGCCGCCGCGAGCGCTGCCGAGAGCGAGGCGGGGGAGCCGTGGACCGAGGCCGAGACCTCGGCCGCGGTGGCCTCTTCCCCCTCCTCGGCAGGGACCTGGTACTGGAACTGGTGCGGGGTCACGTCGACGCCGGGGCCTGTCGACGTTGATGATGCGTATTATGAAGGTGAAGGAGGAGGAGGTGAGAGGGCCGAGAGAGGGGGACGGCCGCCGACGGGACGAGATGCGAAAGGGAAAAAAAAGGGGGAAAAAGCAAGAGGCAAACCTTTCGACACGCTGAGGGGGGCGACGCCGTGGCTCGCGAGCAGATGCGCCCCCATCACGACGGGGATGCCCCTGGGCCAGCGCGTCCTTGGGAGCCAGTTGATCAGGGGAGACGACGGCGAGCGGAGCGGGGCGTGCGGGGGCTGCTCGGCATCGTCGGCGGCATTTGCCGCCGCTGAAGCCAAAGTCGAAGAGACCGACTTGAGAGCGACGACGTTGGGCACCTCCTGTTCCTCAGCGAGCCCGGGCACGACGGCGCCGCTCGGGGCCTGGACGGCCGCGGCTTTCAGGATCTCGGAGGAGTAGGTCTGCGTCGACAGCGGCTGCGCCGAGGCGAGCGAGAATCGGCGGCGAGGACGGCCAGCAACGTTCGTGGGAGTGCGGCGAGCGTGGATTTGCTGCTGCTGCCCAGCGAAGACGGAGACGGCTGCTCCGCCGGTCGTGGCGGCGACGGCGACAAAGTGCATGACTATCGTCTCTTGAGGGGGCGGCGGGGGCAGATGATGTCGACGATGGAGAGAGTCAGGAGCTGCGAAGAAGATGATGTGGTTTTGGGCCGATGTTTCTTTTTTTCTTTTTTTTGGCCCCCGAGTTTTCCGACTTCGCTTTTTCCCACAAAGGCATCGGCGGAGGAAGAGAGAGTCGGAAGAGGCCTTTCTCATTCCCTCTCTGCTTCTGCTTTGTCGCTATGGCTCCTTCTACTGCCGGCAGGCCTATGCTCATCGCGAGGCGATTGGCAGCCGCAGCGGCTTCAGCTGCGAACGATTCCCTTCCGTCGATGCTGGTGGCGAGTGCTCGTTCGGTCATTCGGTCGGCGGCAACGCCGGCGACGACGACCTCCTCCTTCTCCTCCTCCTCCCTTTGGCCAAAACCCTCTTCCTCCCGCTCGTTCGCCTCGCTGCCTTCATTCGAGGAGGACGTGGGACAGCCCACGCACGAGACGCACCCGGAGGTAAGGGATCTCAGAAGGGAAAAATCTTTTCTATTGATGAAGGACGGCAAGGCCTCGTGTTCCTCAGTCCTTTCTTTTTTCCTCATTTCAAACCTCGTCTCTCGCTCTCTCGCTCTCTCACACACAGGTCCTCGCCCCCGGAGAGCTCGCCCCAGGAGTCACTCCGCTCGAGGTCTCCTCGCGAAGGGATGCCCTCGCCCAGAGAATGGAGCAGGCAGCGGCGGCGGCGGCGTCGGGCTACCACTACTTTACTAGGAATTGGAATTCTTCTTCTTTGCGGAGGGGGAGCCTCCACCTAGCCATGCTGCCGAGCCCGCTCCCGGTGATGATGGCCGGGGTGATCCCTTACCCCTATCGCCCGGAGCCCGACTTCTACTACCTGACCGGGGTAGTGCAGCCCGGGTGTGTCGCCGTCGTGGTCGCCGAGGAGGAAGGAGAACACGAGAACGGAGGAGAAGAAGAAGAGAGCGGCGGTCTCGGCGGTCGAAGGAGAAAAGCGACGGCAACGTCAGCGAAGAAAAGGAGGCGACAACACCGCTTCATCCTCTTTGTCCCCGACGAGTGCCCTCGGACCCGCCTCTGGGATGGGGGAAGGCTGTCTGTGGAGGCCGCGAAGAGAGTTTTCGGGGCGGACGAGGCGTTCCCGATGTCTCAGGTAAGGAGAGAGGGAGACTTTTTTTTCTTTGAGTTTTTCGAGAGGAAAAAAAAACTCACCCTCGACCTCGACCTCCACCTTAAAAAAAAACAGCTCCACTCCCGCCTCTCCCCGCTCCTCTCGGCAGCCTCCCTCGTCCTTTGCGACGCAGATAGGAGCGCGGGAGCAGACCCTCGGTATTCCGCTCTAGTGGAGGAGCGGCTGCTGGGAAAGAGGACAGGGGGAGGAGGAGGAGGAGGAGGAGGAGGAGGAGGAGGAGGAGGAGGAGGCGAGAGAGGAGACGAGAGGGCGGCAATGGCCTCGGCGGCGTCGGCGTCGAAGGTCCAGCCCCTGCGGCCTCACACGCACACGCTGCGCTGGGTCAAGTCTGACGCAGAGATCGCTCTGATGCGGCGGAGCGCGCAGATGTCCGCGGCCGGGATGCGCGCGGCGATGGCCGCGTCGAACCTGACGAGGAGGAGCAGCAGAGGCGGGGCGGGCGCCGCCGCGGCCGTCTCGGAGCGCGCGCTCGCGGCGGCGTTCGAGGCCGAGGTCAAGTCGCTGGGCGCGGACCGCCTCGCGTACCCTCCCGTCGTCGCCGGGGGGGCCCGGGCCTGCACCATCCACTACTCGCGCAACGACCGGAGGCTGCGAGCGGGCGAGTGGCTGCTGGTGGACGCCGGCTGCGAGCTCTGGGGCTACGCGTCCGACGTCAGCCGCGCCTGGCCGGTCGTCGCCGGGGCCCATGGGGCCGACGCCCCCTCCGCGGCCGCGCGCTTCTCCTCGGGCCCGCACGCGGAGGTTTACCACGCCCTCCTCGAGGTCCACTCCAGGTGCGTCGCCGCCGCCGTCCCCGGGAACTCGCTCAGCGAGATCCACGCTCTCTCGGTCTCGCTGCTCGCCGACGCCGCGGCGCAGCTCGGGGGCGCCGGGGCCAAGGGCCCGAGCGGCGCCGTGCCCGCCCTGCGCGGGCTCTCCGCGGCCGACATCGCCGGCAGAGGAGGCCGCCAGGGCCCGCTCACGGGAGGCCCGGGCCCCGCGTGCATCGGGATCTACCCCCACGCGATCGGGCACTGGCTCGGCCTCGACACGCACGACGCGCCCCTGGGGGCCGACAGCGGCGCCGGGGCGGCGCTGGTCCCCAACGTCGTGCTGACGATCGAGCCCGGGCTCTACTTCCCTCCCGACGGGAGGCGGTGGGGCAGGCTGGCCGGCGTCGGGATGCGGCTGGAGGACGACGTGGCCGTGAGGACGCGGGGCGCCGCGGGAGCTGAGGGAGGAGGAGGCGAGCAAGGGGACCGAGGGGCGGGGCGTCGGGCGTCGTCGCCGGGACCAGAGGTGCTCTCGGCCGGCGCGCCGCTGCTGCCCGCAGAGGTCGCCGCAGCGATTGACGGGAGCTGAACGATTCGCTCCCTTCTCTCTTCCTTTCTCTTCTTGTAAGCGGAGAAGGATTCTGCGATAGGTAGATTTTGTTTTTCAGAAACGGGGGGAAAAGTTTTTTATTTTTCATCACACTCTCTCTCCTCGAAAAAAAAAACACAATTCTCTCTCTCCCGCTCTCCCCCTCTCGCTGTCGCTCTCTTTCTCTCCCTCTCCCTCTCCCTCTCTCTCCCTCTCTCTGACCCAGCTCGTCCTTGGATCTCGACTGTAATTGGTTGGTGGTGTCTTTCTCTCCCTCTCCCTCTCTCCAGTTCTCTTCTCTCCTCTCTCTCTTCCTCAACGCCTCAGAGACCGAAAATGACATCTTCTCGGAGCCCAGGAGACGCCGAAGACGGCGACTCCGAAACCGGATCCGCCTCGAGCCCCGCCCGCAGCGAAAGAAAACGCGCCCCGAAAAAAACGCGCGCCTCCTCCTACGCGTGCTTCGAGTCGCCGATGATGTGCCCGCCGAAAAACGGCACGATCTCCGCGACGGGCTGCCGGTACTCGACCGGGCTGCCCTCGTCGACCAGGAACGCGACGAGCTCACCCGCCTGCGGGGCCTCGATCGGCATGAAGGTGCCGAGCTGCTCGACGTAGCTGGCATCGGAGGAGAGCGCGAGAAGCAGGGGGTGGGAATGGGCAGAGGGGGGGGAAAGCGCGTGAGAGACGGAGGAGTGGAAGTGGGAGGACGAAAGGAAAGAAAGGAAGAGGAGGAAAAAGAAGGGAAAAAAAAATCGACTCACCCCAAGACCTGTCCCTTCTTCACCTCGGCCCCTTCCTCGACGGCGTTGCCCTTTCCGACGCGCTTCCCCTTCACGTACCGCCCCCTGCGCAGCAACCCGACCTTGGGCGAGCCGAGCAGCAGCGTGCTGACCCCGGCGTCGTCGTCGTCGAGGGACATGGTGGCGTCTATCGATGCCGTCGCCGACCCCAGGGCCGCCCCGTCCATGCTGGCCGTGGACGCAAAGGCCGTGCCCGGGGCCGGCGTGGGGAACGTGGGCGCGCCGGGGGCCACCTGCACGGCGGCGCGCGACGAGGAGGCGGAGGGCGACGAGGCGAGGCTCTCGCGGGAGCGGACGACGTGGAGCTCGAAGGACCCCAGCCTGACCTCGAGCTCGGCGAGCTGGGTCTCCTCGCAGAGCACCGAGAGCAGCGACTGGACCTGCGGCGAGGGAGAGGGGGAGAGGGAGAGAGGAGAGAGGAGAGAGGAGGAAGGAGAGAGGGGGGGAGGGGGGGCGGTGAGTGTTTTTTGGCTTTGCAACCAAAGAAAAGGGCGAACCAGGAGGGGGGGCGTTCACCAATGGAAGCTCCTTGCGCTCTCTCTCGCGCCGGCTGCGATCTCCTTCTCTCGGCGTATTCTTATCGCTCTCTCTCTCTCTCTCTCTCTCGTCGCGGCGGAGGCCGTCGCGTTCTTTTTCCTGTTTCTTTCTCTTGAAAGATCGACCGAGGATGGTTAATGCGCGTCGCGTGCAGCTTAAAGGGAGGGAGCAACGGCCTCCATCGGAGTGGCAAAAGTGGGGATACGAGACGAACAAAACGAGGAGAGCGGCCAGATCGGGAAGAGGGTGGAGAGCGCATTTCCTTTCTTCAAACTCGTCCATCCTTCTCGCTTCTTACCTGCTTGCCCGTGAGGCCCGTTCCGTCATCCTCGTCTTCAAACTCCTCGTAGAAGTCTGTTGTAAAAGAAAAATATATGGAAATTCGAGGAGAAAGAGCGTCAGAAAAAGAGAGGAGGAAACAAACATGAGCGGCCGAAAAAGGAGCAAAAAAGCGAGGGACGGTCAAGACGAAAAACAAACGAAAAAACCCTTGTTTCTCTCGATCATCTCCTTCTCTTCTCACCGAGCTCATCGTCGTCCTCGTCCTCGTTCGAGCGGACCCTCTCGATGGCGAGCGTCTTGGACGAGGCGTTGGCGACGGCGGCGCCGTTGAGCTTGGAGGAGGACGACGACGATGTGTTCCTGCGGATGGTGCCGGCGGCGGAGCGGCGGAGCGGGGCGACCGCGGCGGATGCGCGGCCGGCCGGGGCCGCCCCCGCGCGGCAGGAGATGGCGCTGCTGCGAGAGGCGGCGCGCATGGCGGTGGCGTTCATGCTGTTGAGTTGCGAGAGGGAGAAGAAAGAACGGAGAAAGAAAAGAGAAAGGAGCCTGATGAAAGTCAAAAGTTGTGGTCCGGAAGAGCTCTTGGTTTCTTCCGTCGACCTCGACCTCTCGACCTCGTTCCTTTCTCTCTCTCTCTCTCTCTCTTCCCGTCTCTCTCTCTCCTCTTTCTCTCTTTACCCACGGCGCTTCCGCTCTTTTACGTTTTCTTCTCTTTGCCGATTCTCTCTTCGCGGGGAAGAGAGAGACAGAGCAGATCAGAGGGGGGGTCTCTCGCTCTCTTACACTCAAAGAAAAATTCTACCCCTTCTTCTTTCCCTCTCCTCCGTCTCTCTCTCTCTCATCGTTTCCCCTCTTTTTTGAATCCTTTCTAAATCTTGCCCAGCGCGCGCAGGCCCAGGATCACGCCGACGCCGATCCCGTGGCCCAGGGCACCGGCGCCCAGCACGTCGGCCGCGGTGAACCCGGCGGGGTCGCCGGACTTGAGCCCCGGGTTCTGGCCCACGAGCTTCAGGCCGGCCGTCGCCGTCTTGTTGGCCGACGGCGCGAGGCCAAAGCGCGACGCACCGAGGAAGGCGGTCGTGGAGGCGATCATGATGACGTTCTCGGCGGAGCCGAAGAAGCCGCCGGCTCGGACGGCGACGGGGCCGGCGCGGCGGGCGGCGGGGCGGGAGGACTGAAGGGGAGGGAGGGGGGGGGAGGGGTTGAGGCAGAGGGAGAAAGGGGGAAGCGAACGAGGGGAGTGAAAAAGAGAGGTGGACGATGACGACTGGCGACCGACGACGGGAAAAAGATAGACGAGAATCGATGCGATGTCGCAGGCGAGCTCTGGCTCTCGTCGCGTGCTTCCTGCTCTCTGGCGGTGCCCCTTTCAATGAATAAAGGTCTCAAAGGGGCGCTGGGATGCGAATTGGAGGAGGACAAGGGCCTCACGCGGGGCTGAAGGCGGCGGAGGTGGAGTTTCGAGAGCAATCAAAAGAGGAGAAGGCAAGTAATTTTTCTGTTCCTCTTTTTTTGGGTCTCTCAATTTAGCGAGAGCTGGAGAAAACGCACTCTCTCTCCGCGCACCGCCCTCTTCTGACAGCAGGCACTAACCTTCTGCACCGGGCGCGAGAGAGACACGCGGGAGGCGGAGGCGACGGCGGACATTGTTGCGTGGAGAAGCGCGGGGAAGGAGGCGGGGGAGGTGCCGGTGATTGACGAAAGGGTGAAGTTGGAAGTGACAGAGGGAGAGAGAAGGCGTCGAAGAGGACGGAGAAAAAAAAATGTCGATCTCAAAAAACGGCAACATCGAAAGAGGGGGAAAAAAAAAGCAACACGATGCTCTTCCGCCTCCCGTCGCTGCTCCTGCTGCTGCTGCTGCTCGCAGCGCAGCAGGCGGTGTGCTCCTTCAATTCATCTCGCTCCCATCACCGAGGCCGCGTCCTTGCCCTGCTCCCGCACCCGTCCCAGCGCTTCTCCCGCTTCTCTCATTTGCTTTCGTCGATCGAGGCGCGGGGCTACGATGTCGTCGCGAAGGGCGCCGACGACCCCGGGCTGAGGCTCCGCGAGTGGGACTCGTGGCTGTGGGACAAGGTGGTGGTGATCCCCGAGGAGAAAGGTGAGGACGAGGTTCGAGGTGGAGGAGAGAGAGAGAAAGGAGAGAGAGAAGAGAAGAGGGACGAGGGGATCGACGTCGCGATCGTTTTTTCGGCAATCGAATGCCTTCGACGAGAGAGAGCGAGAGGGAAAACCTCAACCTCTTCCTCGCGTTGGAATAAGTCCCCGTCCCCGCGGCGACACCGAGACGCGAGTCGAGCGGCGTCTCTCGATCTCACAGTTGACGCAACCTGCCCTCGAAATCCTCGTCGAAAAAAAAACGAAAATCAAACCAGACCTTGGCGGCGCTGTCGATGCGGGCGCGCTCCTCGAGTTCCTCTCGTCGGGCCGCGACCTCCTCGTCGCGCTCTCTCCCGAATCCTCGCCCGACCTCCGCGCCCTGGCCGAGGCCCTGGGCGCGGACGCGGAGCCGCAGGGGAGCCACGTGCTGAGCCCGGCGGCGTGCGCGGAGGGGGACGCGGGCTATGTCCTTGGAGAGACAAGCGGCGCGCCCGGCGCCGTCGTCGGGAGGAAGTCTCCTTCTTCTCCGAGCTCGTCCGTCGCCTTCCCCCGCACCACCGCCTTCACCCTCCCGCGCCCCCCCGCGCCCCTCGCCCCCGGCATCGGCGCCGGTGTGGCCTCGGCCGGGGCGACCCCGAGGGCCTTTGCGATCGTTTCCGCCGACGAGGCCGCGTTCTCGACCTCCAGGCCGGCCTCCGACGACGCGCCCCCGGCCGCGGGAAGGGCCCTGGCGCTGGCGGTCGGGGTCCAGGCCCTGTCGGGGGGCAGGGCCGTGCTCTCCGGCTCCTCCGACGCGCTCGCGGACGAGGCCGCGAGCTCTCTCAACGGGGCCTTCGTCTCCGCTGTGTCCGCCTGGGCGTTCAAGGACGCGGGCGCCCTCCGCGCCTCCCAGATCCGCCACTCGCTCCTGACCCCGCTCCCCGCCGCCCTCAACGGGAACTCCGCCGACGGAGGCCACAGGTGGGGCGACGCCCCCTACCGCGTCGGGGACGAGATCAGGGTCGAGGTCGACGTCGAAGAAGCCGATGGGCGGGGAGGCTGGAGGCCGTTCGAGGTGCCCGAGGAGGACGAGGTCCAGGTCGAATACCGAATGCTCGACCCGTTCGTGCGCACCGCGCTGCGACCCGTCCCCTCTGGTAACGGGACGCTCTCGGCGGTCCTCAAGGCCCCGGACGTCTACGGCGTCTTCAAGCTCGGCGTCCACTTCGTCCGTCCCGGCCTCACGCCGCTGCACGTCGAAGCGGTCGCGCCGCTGCGCCCGTTCAGGCACGACGAGTTTGATCGCTTCCTGATGGCCGCCGCGCCCTATTACGCGACGCTTTTCTCTGTGTCGGTGGCGTTCTTCGCGGTGGTGGGCGTGGCGCTGTACAGTGAGTAATTCTGTTCTTTTTTCCGGAAGGAAAAAAGAAGAGAGAGAAAAAAACTCGATGGGAAAAAATGCAGCAGCTCCCTCTTTTTGCTCTTTTGTTTTCTCCCGTGTGATGAATCCCCTATAAATTGATTTTCCGTTTTACAATATTTTTTGGGTTCGTTAGGCGACGAAATAAGGCATCTTTATTTTTGTCTGTTCACGCAGCGGAGAGAGACTCGTCGTCTTCAGAGAACGACGACGAGGTCGTCGCCGCCGCCTCCATCGACCACGACACCGAGTCTCTTCTCACCCTCGCCGCCTCGCCCGCCAGCCTCTCCACCAAGCTCGTTCGCCTTCCCCCTCCCCTCTCCGGCGCCAGCGCAGCCGCCAGAGCCCGCTCGTCCGCGACGACCACGACGCAGCGGCGGGCTCGAGTGAGAGCCGTGTACAGCAGCCTGCGGGACAGCGCCGGCGCGTGCAGCGCCGCGTCGAGGACGAGGACGACAGCGGGGCTCTCGCCGCCCTGGGCCTTGTGTATCGTGGCGGCCCAGGCAGGCTCGAGCTGGGAGAGTTCGGCAAAGCCGGCGTAGCGGACGACGCGGCTGAGTGTTTTTTTTTGTGCGAGAGAGAAAGAGAGGTGAGTTGTTCTCTTCCTGATATTCTTCGTCGAAAAACTAAAAAGTTTTAAAAACTTTTCCAAAGAAACCAACTCACCCTCCGTCGAAGGCGACGGTGCACGCGTTGTTGGTCAGCTCGATGCTCGTCACTCTCCTGTTGTTGTTTAGAGAGAGAAAGAGAGAGGAAGTGAAAGAAAGAGAGGAAACAAAAGTGTGAGTTTGCTCTTCCTCTTGAAGCTTTTTCTTTTCCCCAAGCTCTCTCTCTCTCCCTTTCGCTCCCCCAAAGAAAAGAAAAAAAGTCGACAAAAACTCACCCGACTTCGCCGTTGAAAACGTCCGAGTCGTAGTTGTTCGTCGTCTGCATCACCTTGTCGCCGCGGCGCAGCGTCAGCGGCGGCGGCGGCGGCTGCCCCTCGACCCTGTTTTCCCCGCTTCCACCTCCGCCGCCGGGGAGGACGAGGTCCGCGCCGCCGCCGCCGCCGCCGCCGCCGGGACGCGGGACCGGGTTGAGGAGGTCCCGCACGAACGCGCCGATGCGGCGCGTGCCGAGGGCCCCCGCGCGGACTGGGGACAGGACCTGGCGCCGATGTGTGTATTTTTTTGAGGAGGGGAGAGAGGAGTCCGAGAGAAAGAGTTCTTGAGTTTTTTTACCCCGCAAGTTCGAGGGTCCACCCCGCGGGCTGGAGGGCCCACGCCGCGGGTTCGAGGGCTCACCCCGCAGGCTGGAGGGCCCACCCCGCTGGTTCGGGGCCCCACCCCTTTCAAAAAAAAAACTTAAAAAGTCAAAAACTGACCTGCACGTCCGAGACGGGGTCAAAGCCCGCCGAGGGCAGCAGGTTCGTCAGCACCGCCCTGAGCTCGTGCTCGTAGCGTCCCGGCAGGAGCACTGAAGACGAGGCGAGGCCGGCGCCCGCGAGGGTCCCTGGGACGACGAGGAGGGCCTCTGATGGCAGCGGCAGCGGCGGCAGAGAGCCCGGGGCCCCGCCGCCGCCGCCGCTTTCGACTCTCCGGTAGAGGAGCTCCTCCGCGCTCAGGGCGTGCAGGGGCAGCGGCGCCCTTCCCGCGTGCGCTGCCAGGGCCGCGTCGACGATGGCCGAGCGGGAGGACTGGCGGAAGCGGCGCGAGAGGTGGACGCGGGGGAGAAGCGGCAAAGCAGAGCAGGAAGAAGACGAGGCGCTGGTTTTTCCGGCGGCAGCGGCAGAGGCGTCGTCGTCGTCGAGCTCAAAGCTCGAGCTGACGGCGTCCTCGAGGAACGCCCCCGGGCCGACGGGCGGCAGCTGGTCGGGGTCCCCCACCAGCACCAGGCTCGCCCCGGGCTTCAGCGCGCCCAGCAGCGCCGCGGCGAGCCCGGCGTCGAGCAGCGAGGCCTCGTCGACCAACAGCGCGTCGTGCGGCAGCGGGTTTTCCGGGTTGTGCTTGAAGGCGTCGACGGGCCTTCCCCCGGCGTCGCCGTCGCTGCCGAGGCCGACGCCGCCTGCAGCTGCCGCGGCTGCGTCCCTCTTGATGCCGGCCTGCTGGGAGCCGCTGCCTCCTGCCAGCAGGCGGTGGAGCTGCGGAGTTATTTTGTTGAAAAGAGGGAAGGGGGGGGGGGAGGAAGGGAGAGAGAGATTCGAGGGGGGTCGAGATTGAGTACGTTTTTCACCCCCAAAAAAGGAAGAGGGCCACGGGACGAAAAAAAAAATCTCACCGTCGAGGCCGGGAACCCCGTGACCTCCTGCAGCCGCTGCGCCGCCCGGCCCGTCGGGGCCGCGAGCGCGACCTTCTTCCCGGAGGCCAGCCAGGCCCCGACGACGGCGGCGGTCGTCGCCGTCTTGCCCGTCCCCGGCCCACCGGTGAGGAGCAGCACCGAGGAGGCGGTTCGAGCTGTGTCGTTTCCGCTGCTGCTGCTGCGGCTGCTGCTGCTGCTGCTGCTGCTGCTGCTCCCGGCGACGGCGGCGGCGACGGCGGCCCGCTGCTGCCCCGAGAGCCTCGCGGCGAGCGGCGAGGACGCGAGCCAGGAGACGACGTCGAAGGAGGGGGAGGAAGGCGAGGGGCGCCCTCCGCCGCCCCCGCCGGCGATCAGCCGCGACAGCTCCCTCGCCGCGGCGGCCTCGGCCTCCGCGAGCTCCGGCGCCGCCACCCGCGCCCCCGGGGGGGGCTACGAGGAGGAGGACGGGCCGAGAGAAGAACACGGGACATCAAGGGCAGCAGGAGCAGCAGCGGCCGCAGCAGCGACAGCGGGAGCGGCGGCGGCGGCGGCGGGCTCCGTCCACGCCGCCGCGCCGCGCGCGCCGCTCT
>Ga0114918_10001624_pt1 | contig 20064 bp, 15 predicted proteins | sample LantaG_FD_87015 | JGI IMG/M metagenome (GOLD analysis project Ga0114918, IMG submission 87015) | Deep subsurface microbial communities from Baltic Sea to uncover new lineages of life (NeLLi) - Landsort_02402 metaG | ecosystem: Environmental > Aquatic > Marine > Oceanic > Sediment | place... | reverse complement strand
TTCGGCAGTTTTAGAATTTGTACGTCAAACTTAAGTTGGCCCAGGTCTCGTTCTGGTCATTTACTGAACTATCCATTGAGATCTGGTGATAAACTCCGGGAGTCAGGACGAGCTCCTCTAATAAGTCGAAGCCTGTTGATATCCCGAAGACCGCGTTCGACCAATCATGGTCGACATCCTGGCCGGCCGGACCAACACCATCGTTGTAGACAAACTCTGCGTGAAGATTCAAGACCTGCTCTGGAGTGTCAGGAAGGATACCACCTACCGTCAGGGGATAATCCAGCATAAAGATATGCGCCCAGCCGGATGCACTGCCTCTGCTCGGTTGCGGGGGGCTAGTGCTCAGATCAAGGTTGCTCGCGACCCAAGCCCCGCCGCTGTTCGGCCAGAGCTTCACAAGAACGTAACTCGGTACGAGACCACCAGGAATCACCTTTGGTAAAGAAATAACGGTATGGATTTCCTGTAAATCGGCATCCGACTGGCTCAGTTCTGGAAAATTGTAGTAGACCCACCCGAGCCTGTACATCAAGGCATAAGCTTCATCCTGGAACACGCCGTTTTGGTAGTACAACGAGTAGTCCCAGCGTTCGGCAGCTTCATATCCGCTCGAATTAGCCCTGTGGCCCATGATGTTAAATCCGAAGCCCGTGCCGAACAGGTCCAGGTCGAGACTGGGCTGCACGGCGCTCTTGTCGTTGTAAACATCGAAGCCTCGCCAGATATATTTACTCTGATAGGTCAGGTCGACCGACCCGTGCAGTTCCGAGTTCTGGGCCTGAGCGAAACCCACTACACAAAACAAAACTACGGCTGCTAATAAAACTCCTTGCTTCTTCATGCTCATCTCCTTATAAAATCTTTTCTTGAACTTCTTGTTGCCTTCTTAAAAAATCCCATTATCAACGCTAATTATGATCACACCACCCATCTACCTCCTATAAATATTATCGTTATAACACTATAAAACAATAGAAAAAAAGCTTCTTTATATTATTTTTTCGCACAAGCTGAGCCGAAAAAGCGGGACAAAAGTGTAACCATGTGTGTAAAAAAAGGCTGCAAACCTATAGCTCACAGCCTTTTATGCATGTTTCGCTTATATTTTGTCAAACAAATAACAAACGTAACAGATCGTACTTATGATTAATACCTGTAGACGAGGTTCGCTCCAAGCACATCAGCATCGCCGGTAAACTGATACTCAATGCAGAGAGGAAGGTTCTTGGCGAGATCAACCTGTGCGCCAATGTAGGCACCAAAATTTGACTGTTCCTCAATATCTCCCGAACGTTCTTCAGAATAGTTTGTGTCCGTAACCGTAATATGTGGAGTTGACGACCTATCAACCTCTATTTTTTCACCACTACGTTCCATATCATAATCTCCACTCACTAAGTGGTAGAACGGACCTCCATAAATCGAAAAATCCTCCGTCAGCTTGTAAGTCGGGCCTACCGCAAATTTCAATTGATAATAGTCAATCTCCCAGGTGCTGGTAGTACCTATGGTCTCATCAATAAGATTAATACCAGAGATCTCATCCTTTTTCACGATACGCTTTTCCTCGTAAAAGTCACCGTCAGCTTTTGCCCAAGTCATCTGGAACAGCGCACCTAACTTAAGGTTCCCCTCTTCGTAAAAGGTCGCTTTGGCACCCAAACCATAGGCAAATTCGTAGTTGCCATCCATGTCATTCGCGTCGAAGTCAGCCATGCCCAAACGCAGGAAAACTTCCAATTTGTCGGAGACACCGTAGCCTAAATTGGCGAAAATCATATTGCTTTCGAACTTCTCCTTAAATTTGAGCTTTTCAGGATCTACTTGGAATTCCCTGTCATAATCAGGTTGTCTAGCACCATCGTAATAAACATTCTGAAGAGTTAGAGATGTCCGCTCGCTATCTACATCGATACCTATTTCGGAATTAGAGTATTCGAGACCGACACCATACTTGCCTGTTTCCAGGCCGGCCGCCGGGGGGCCCATCGTCGTAGCGAGAGTACCTGAACTGCACAAGCCAACCACGATAAGCAGTAGACCTAACCACAACATTTTCCTTTCCATAATCCTTCCCTTCCGATAAATATTGTTTCCTATTGTCACTATCACAACCTTAATTTAGCGCATTGCGTCAAATACTATATAATAACATAGCAACGTATATAAAACAACTCCATTTATCGCTTTTTTCGCACAGGTTGAGCCTGAAAAGCGGGACAAATGCACATTTTTATGTACAAAAAAAGGCTGCAAACCCACTGTTCACAGCCTTTTCTGTGTGTTTCGCTTACTTATTGTCAAACAAATAACAAACGGTTCGGGTCGTACTTATGGTTAAAATTTGTATAAGAGGCTTGCACCAAACACACCACCGCCGCCGGTGAACTGATACTCAACTGAGACAGGAAGCTTCTCGGTGATATCAATCCGCGCACCAATATAGCCGCCAAAGCTCGAATCTTCTTCTATATCTCCCGATTCATGAGCAGTAAAGAGGACTTCGTGGCCAAGAACATCTGCTTCACCTACTCCTTTGACATCCCAATCTCCACTAAACATGTAGTAGAACGGACCACCATAAATCGAGACACCTTCCGACATCTTGTAACTTGGTCCTACGGCAAATTTCAATTGATAATAATCAATGTCGAAAGTGCCGGCAACATCTATGCACTCGTCACTTTCTGGAATATCCTCCACATCGGTAAATTCATCATCAGAACTTCCCCAAATCATTTGTAACAGAACACCTATTTTAAGATCAGCCTCTTCGTAAAAGGTAGCTTTGACACCAAATCCATAGGCAAAGTCGCTTCCGCCATCTAAATCACTGTCAGAAAAGCTTAAGTCAGCCATACCTAAAAGAATGTCCACTTCCAATTTGTCGGAGATTCCGTAGCCTAAATTGGCTAAATACATATTGCTTTCGATACTGTCATCAAATTTAAACTTATACGTTTCTGCGTCATCAACATTAAAAATAGGACCTGATACCTCCAAATGTTCCGTGCCTTTACCGTCCAACTCGATATCTATATCGGTATTAGAGTAATCAAAACCGATACCAAACTGTCCCGTATCCAGACCGGCCACCGGAGGCCCCATCGTCGTAGCCAGAGCACCCGAAGTGCACAAGCCAATCACCATAATAATCAGACCTAACCACAACATTCTCTTTTCCATAATCCTTTCCTTTCGATAAATATTAGATTCCCATTGTTACTTTCATAATCTTAATTCAGCGCCATGCGCCAAATACTATTTCTTTAGCTAGTTCGCAACGTATATATAAACCCCATTTTTCTCCTTCTTTTGACTACTTAAGATTGGAGTATATATATACCTTTCGTACAAATCAAACGAAAAAAATGAGTTTTTTTTTATTTTTTTTTGCGTTATCAATATTGATAAGCGGCAAAAACGGCCTATACAGTCGGAATCGATCCCGAGCAAATTAACCTTCGACAGTTCTGTATATTCGGCATATAATATTCCGGATGGATCAAGGTAATGCCAATAATACTCTTTTTAACGGGCCGGAACAGGCCAATATAGCTTCGGCGGCGCCGCTTGCGGTCCGGATGCGACCGAGAAAGCTCGGCGAATTTATCGGACAAAAACATTTTCTTGGACCCGATAAACTGCTGACAAGGATACTCGAAGCCGACCGGCTAAGCAGCCTGATATTTTACGGCCCACCCGGTGTCGGCAAGACATCGCTGGCGGCAGTGATTGCAAATTACACGAAAGCCAAATTCTACTATCTTAGCGCCCCGGCGGCCAGCGTCAAAGATATCCGCCAGATAATCAGGCTGGCCCGTGACAGGCTCACAGCCGGCAGAGCGAGGACCGTGCTTTTTATCGATGAGATTCATCGTTTCAACCGTGCTCAGCAGGATGTTCTGCTGGATGATGTAGAAGCAGGCGTTCTGATTCTCATCGGTGCCACTACTGAAAATCCGTTTTTTTCGGTCAATTCGCCTTTAATCTCCCGCAGCACGGTCTTTCGTTTTGAGCCGCTCGGCCAGGAGGATGTTTTACAATTACTCAAAACAGCGATTGATGACACTGAACGGGGACTCGGCAAATTCGATATCGAGGCGGAAGATAAGGCGTTGAAATTTCTTGCAGGAATCTGCGACGGCGATGCCAGAAAGGCCCTGACTGCTCTTGAGGTGGGCGTCTTATCACAAGCCGCCCGAAGGCCCGGGGGCCCGAAAAAACGCGATGAAGGACGTATTAAGACCAGGATAAAAATAAAATTTAATCTCGACGTTGCGACCGAGTCGATACAACAGAAAACGATTGATTATAACGGCACGGGCGATACGCACTATGATTTGGCGAGTGCCCTGCAGAAGAGCATGCGTGGTTCCGATCCTGATGCCACCGTTTATTGGCTCGCCCGGATGATAGCAGGCGGTGAGGATACGCGCTTTATTGCCCGCCGGATTGCGGTTTGCGCGGCGGAAGACGTGGGAAACGCCGATCCGATGGCGACAGTTATGGCTGCCGCTGCCGTCCAGATATCTGAGTTTGTGGGTCTGCCGGAAGCCCAATTGGCGCTGGCGCAGGCAGCGATATATATCGCCTGTGCGCCAAAGTCAAATGCTGTGGCTACTGCTATTTTGCAAGCGATGGCCGATGTGAAAGAGCAGCCGACCGAACGCGTGCCGGTACATTTGAAAGACAGTCATTATTCGGCTGCGAAAAAAGCCGGTTTTGGAGTTGATTACAAATATCCACATAATTTTAAGGATGGCTTCGTGCCGCAGGAATATCTACCGGCGGCAATGAAGAAGGAATATTACACGCCGACCGAGCGTGGTTGTGAAAAAAAAATGAAGCATTATTTACAAAAGCTGCAAACCTTGGTACAAAATAGCAAATCTGTCGAAAACAGGGAAGTAGATAAGGATAGGTGATATGGATAAGGCTGAGTTGCGCCGCAAGTTAATGGATTGCCTGCTCGCTATACCCTCGGAGCAGAGGAATGATAGAAGCCGAAAAGCATGTCGGAATTTGGTCTCGACAGCAGAATTTCAAGGTGCATCAACGATAATGATGTTCCTGTCCCTTCCGCACGAAGTGGACACTTCCGATGCCATACTTCACGCCTGGCAGCTTGGCAAGGCCGTTGCGGCGCCGAAGATTTCCTGGCAGCAAAGACATATGATACCGGTCCTGATAAACTCGCTGGAAACAGGTTTTTCGACCGGCGCTTCCGGTCTGCGGAATCCGATTGCGGGTATGCCGGTCCCGTTCGGAGATATTGATCTGGTTGTTACGCCGGCTTTAGGATTCGATAAAAAGGGTAACCGGCTCGGCCGGGGCGGTTCCTACTACGATAGGTTTTTCGCTAACGCCGAACTGAAAGCTGACAGATGCGGTTTTGCTTTCGCAGAACAGCTTCTCGACTCAATACCGGTTACAGAGCATGATGAGCCGGTGGAAATATTAGTAACCGACGAAGAAATAATGTATTTCAATAACCAGAAAGGAGATTAAGATGGCCCGTCATCCTTTTGGCCTGCGAGCTGGGCGAAGAACCCGAAACCGGACTTATACTATTCTTCTGGCCGTGCTCGTTATTTGTGTGGCAATTGCTTTTTATTACGGTCCTTTCGGCAAAAATGAGGCCGAAACTATTGATACGACCCCACAAGGCGATACAAATATCGATACAACTGCGGCAGATGAACCCGATACGCCTTATGAATCCGAGATTGCCAAAGAGCCCGTTTTTGCAACAGAACCTGAGGTTATCGAAGAACCCAAAGTGACTGAAACAACTGCATTTGTACCGCCCGTGGAAGTCGAGAAGCAGCCGGAATTGCCGAAAATTGCACCGGAACCGACGCCCGGACCAACCGTAGAATCCAACCCGGAAGCTGCTACGCTAATCACAGAAGCTGTGGGACTGCTCAGCGAGAATCCCAGCAAAATTGTAGAAGCACGTGAGAAGTTGAACCAGGCACTTCGAATGCCGATGAGCCCCCAGCAACGTTCATCCGTCAAAGACCGTCTTTCCAAGCTGTCCGATCAATGGCTGCTTAGTAGAACCGTCTTGCCTGACGATCCGCTTTGTGAGAATTATCAGGTCAGATCCGGCGACCTGCTTACAACCATCGGTGATAAATACAAGGTGCCGTACGAAATTCTTATGACGATTAACCGCATTAGTCGCCCGGAATCATTACAGGCGGGACTACCAATAAAAATCGTTAAAGGCCCATTCCACGCGAAGGTCTATCGTTCAGACTTTACGATGGACGTTTATCTTCAAAATACTTTCGTTCGAAGTTTTCGAGTTGGCCTGGGCAAGCCCGACATGGAAACACCAACCGGGCTCTGGCGCGTTAAATCCGACGGCAAGCTGGAAAAACCGATCTGGACTGATCCCGCAGACGGCAAAACATACCATCCCGAAGACCCGGATTATCCTTTAGGTTCGAGATGGATCGCGCTGGAGGGTCTCTCCGGAGAGGCCAAAAACAGGACGGGCTTCGCCATCCACGGTACAAAGGAACCGGAACAAATCGGCTCTGCTGGCTCTAAGGGGTGCATCCGCATGCATAACGGTGACGCAATACTTGTTTATAACATGATGTTCCCGGGCCTTTCTCAGGTGGAAGTCGTTGACTGAGATTCTGTATCGCGTCAACTTTTCCGATAGAGCGTGTATCTGAATCTGGTCGTCGGATCAAGACAGTAAATCCCCCGGCACAACGGGAAATCGCTGCCCGTCCAGCCAAATTTAATTGCAAAATCTGCCAAGTGCAGATAACCTACGTACAGACTTTCAAGCGTGGTCAGGTTGTAGTGAGCCAATTGTTCGCTGAATTTCAGCTATTTGAAAGGAAATGTAAGAAATGGATTCAAATCACGTCAACAAGTGGTCTTTTCAAAACATAAAGTGGTTCTCGCTCTCGCTGTGTATGGTATTATTGCTCTGCTCATCATTACACGCAAAATGGCAGCCGGCCAAGGGCCCGCTGATGACACGATGGGCCGAGCGGATCTCACCGAAAAACGCCCACCGTGAATATCCGCGACCCCAGATGGTTCGCAAGAGCTGGCAGAACCTAAATGGGCTGTGGGATTATGCCATAGTACACAAGAGCCAACAGCAGCCGGATGCATTCGATGGACAGATTCTCGTGCCGTTTCCGATCGAGTCGGCTTTGTCGGGCGTGATGAAGCCGGTCGGCGAGGATAATCGTCTGTGGTATCGGCGGACATTTCGCATCCCCCGAACATGGAAGGGTCGAAGCGTGCTGCTGCACTTCGGAGCGGTGGATTTCGATACAACAGTGTGGGTCAACGGCACGCAGGTCGGAACGCACCAAGGCGGCTACGACCCCTTCTCCTTCGATATCACCAATGCGCTGAAAGAAACCTCAGAGCAGGAGATTGTCGTAAGCGTATGGGACCCGACTAATGCCGGCACCCAGCCGCGGGGCAAGCAGGTCAGCAAACCAGGGGGAATCTGGTACACCGCGGTGACGGGAATCTGGCAGACCGTCTGGGCCGAACCGGTACCCGAGGCATACATCAAGTCTATCAAGATAGTTCCCGATATTGACAGCAAGTCGGTGCGCGTCACTGCCGCATGTCCAGGCCCAGCCGGTTACAGCGTGGAAGTCGAGGCCAAGGATGGGTGGTTCACGAAAGCTAAAAACAAAGGCAACGCCGGCGAAGAAATTGTCTTAACTATCAAAAAGCCAAAGCTCTGGTCGCCTGATTCGCCGTTTCTGTACGACCTTAAGGTGACACTCAAGGACGGCAAAGGAAAAAAGGTCGATGCGGTGAGCAGCTACTTCGGCATGCGGAAGATCGAAGTCAGAAAGGACGAAAAAGGCATCAATCGCCTGTTCCTCAACAATGAGTCGCTGTTCCAGTTCGGCCCGCTGGACCAGGGCTGGTGGCCCGATGGGCTGTACGCCGCCCCGTCGGATGCCGCCCTTCGCTACGATATCGAGGTCCTGAAAAAGCTGGGCTGTAATATGCTCCGTAAGCACGTTAAAATCGAGCCCGACCGACTGTACTACTGGTGCGATAAATTGGGGCTGATGGTCTGGCAGGATATGCCCAGTGGCGACAAATATATTGGCGGTAGAGACCCGGACATCCAGCGTTCGCCTGAATCCGCCCGGCAGTTCGAGGCGGAGCTAAAGGCAATGATCACCACCTTTTACAATCATCCGAGTATAATTATGTGGGTTCCCTACAACGAAGGCTGGGGGCAGTGGGACACGCCGCGGATTGTCGATATGATTAAGAAGCTTGACCCGACCCGGCTGGTAAATAACGCCAGCGGCTGGACCGATCGCGGTGTCGGTGACGTACACGATATTCACAGCTATCCCGGCCCGGCGGCCCCGCCGGCTGAGGAAAACCGTGCCGCGGTGCTCGGCGAGTTCGGCGGGCTTGGCCTTCCGGTTAAAGAACACACATGGCAGGATGAAAAGAACTGGGGTTATCGCAGCTATGAGACTCGCGAGGATCTGACCGATGCCTACGTGGCGCTGATTGATAATCTGCGCTCGCTCATAGGCGACGGCCTGTGTGCGGCAGTCTATACGCAGACGACCGACGTGGAGGTCGAGATCAATGGGTGGATGACCTACGACAGGGCAATGATTAAGATGGACGCGAAAAAGGCCGCCGCGGCCAATAACCGCTTGTATCTGCCGGCGCCCGTCCTCAAGACGATTTTCCCGACCTCGCAGGAACAGCCGCAAAGCTGGCAATACACAACGAGCGAACCGCCTGAAGGCTGGCAAGAGGCCGACTTCGACGATTCAAGCTGGCAGAAAGGTCAGGGCGGTTTCGGCACCGAAGGAACGCCCGGCACGACCGTCCGTACCGAGTGGAAAACATCGGATATCTGGGTGCGGCGAACGTTCGAGCTGGACGATACCAAACTCAGCCGGCCGCAACTTTCGCTCCACCACGATGAGGACGCCGAGATCTACATTAACGGCCAGCTTGTAGCGAAACTGGAAGGCTACACGTCGAGCTACGTCTGGGCGACCCTGGACGAGAAGGCGCAGAGCGCTTTTAAAATCGGCACAAATTGCATAGCCATCCACTGCCACCAAACCACCGGCGGCCAGTACATCGACGCCGGACTCGTGGACGTTATAGAACAATCAGCACATTGATACGAAATTTTAGTTGAGCAAGACATAAACACTTTGGACGGGACGTATTTTATGTTGGATATGCCGGTTCAGGTTTTGATTTTACTGAAATGTAAGCGGCTATACTAATTCTTCCTGATTCCGGCGATCTGTTTCATGTGCGGCGGAAGGCAGGAGTATGTTTATGAATCGACGGGAATTTATTAAGTGTATCGGCAGTGGAGCACTTGCTGTTGCGTTGCCGAACGGCGGCTGCTCGATGGCCAATCCAGGCCGGAGCTCCAGGGGCACGGACCGGCCGAATATCATCTTGATTATGGCCGACGATCTCGGATATGGTGACATTAGCTGCTACGGCAGTAAAATAATCAGCACGCCCAATATCGATACGCTGGCCGAGGGCGGCATGAAGTTTACGGATTATCATTCCAACTGCCCGGTGTGCAGCCCAACGCGGGCGGCCCTGCTTACCGGGCGCTACCAGCAGCGTGCCGGCATCGAAGGCGTCATCTATGCCAAAGGCCCGACCCGCCAGACGGGATTGACGCTGGAAGAAACTACGTTTGCCGAGGTTCTCAAAACACGCGGCTACGCGACGGGAATTTTCGGCAAGTGGCACCTGGGTTACAACGTGGAATTCAATCCCGCCAGGCAGGGATTCGACGAGTTCCGCGGCTACGTCAGCGGCAATGTGGATTACCACTCGCACATCGACGGCGCCGGCTTCGACGACTGGTGGAAAAATCTCGAAAAAGTCCCTGAAGAAGGCTACTGCACCGACCTTATAACAAAGCACGGCATAGACTTCATAGAGCGGCACAAAGACGAACCATTTTGTTTGTATCTGCCGCACGAGTCGGTGCATTCTCCGTACCAGGGCAGAAAGGATCCACCGGAGCGCCTGCCGGACGGCAAGAAAGGCAAGAAGGCCAAAGGTGAGGAAATTGCCCGCGCGTATAAGGAAATGGTCGAAGTCATGGACGAAGGTATCGGGCGTATTGTCGAGACGGTCAAACGCCTGGGCCTGGAGCGTAAAACATTTATCTTTTTCTGTTCCGACAACGGGGCAACCAAAAACGGCTCCAACGGCGTATTGTCAGGCTACAAGGGCAGCCTCTGGGAAGGCGGGCACCGTGTTCCGGCCGTCGCTTACTGGCCCGGCAGGATAAAGCCCGGCTCAGTGACAAGCCAAACCGTACTGGGGATGGATATGTTTCCAACGATGGTCTCAATCGCACAAGCGAAACTGCCGGCGGATCTTAAACTCGACGGCGTCGACATGCTGGGAATGTTAACGGAAAACAGGAAGCTGCCCGAACGCACGCTGTTCTGGCGCTACAGGAAAGAAAGGGCGGCGCGCAAAGGCCCCTGGAAGCTGCTGGTCCAGGGTGACAACGTGAAACTCTATAATCTCGATGAGGACCTCGGCGAAAAGAAGAATCTTGCCGTGGCGAAGCCGGGGATGGTCAAAATGCTTCAAGGCGAACTTTCGGCATGGGAGCAGGAAGTTTCGGCCGGCGTTGAGTTGAGAGCTTGAGAGACTTCGCAGAATTATAAACAACGTTGGAGGCATGAAATATGGAAAGTAAATCGATTAGCCGGCGTGAATTTATGAAGGATTGTGCGTCGGCCCTTGCAGGCTCGGCGTTGATTTCGCAGCGAGCATCGGCCGGCCAGAACAACAGGCTCAACGTCGTTCTGATTGTCAGTGACGACCACGGGCGCGAAACCCTCGGCTGTTACGGCAATCCCGTTATCAAGACGCCGAACCTGGACGCACTTGCCGCCGAGGGCGTGCGTTTCACCAACGCCTTCTGCACGACTGCGAGCTGCAGCGCCAGCCGGTCGGTAATTTTGTCCGGCATGTACAATCACGCCAACGGCCAGTACGGGCACCAGCACAGCTATCACCACTTCATCTCCTTCGAGAACATCAAGACTCTGCCGGTCCTGCTGACCGAGGCCGGCTATCGAACAGGGCGAATCGGTAAGTATCACGTCGCGCCCCAGAGCGTCTACAAATTCGATGTCACGTTGCCGGGTAACAGCCGCAGCCCCGTCCAGATGGCACAGAACTGCCGGGACTTCATCAATGCAAGTGACAGCAAGCCGTTCTTTTTGTACTTCTGCATGAGCGATCCGCACCGCGGGGGCGGCGTTGCGGACGAACTGCCCGGCAAGCCCGACCGGTTCGGCAATAAAGCCAAGGGAGACTATCCCGGCATTAAAGAGGTCAAGTATGACCCGAAGGATGTAATCGTGCCGCCCTTCCTGCCCGATATACCTGAGTGCCGCGCCGAACTGGCGCAGTACTACCAAGCCGTCTCACGTGTCGACCAGGGCGTGGGAAAGCTGCTCGACATCCTCAAGCAAGCCGGCAAATATGAAAATACTGTAATCATCTACATCTCGGATAACGGCGTCGCTTTTCCGGGAGCTAAAACGACGCTGTACGAGCCGGGGATGAACCTGCCGTGCATCGTGCGAGACCCCGGCCAAAAGAAAAAGGGCATCGCATGCGATGCGCTGGTCAATTTTGCAGATTTGGCGCCGACGATTCTCGATTTTGCCGGCGCTGCGTCCGGCAAGAATAGCTTCCAGGGCCGCTCTTTTAAGCCTGTGCTTGAGCAGGAGCATCCGAAGGGCTGGGATGTAACTTATGCCTCGCACACGTTTCATGAGATTACAATGTATTACCCGATGCGCGTCGTCCGGCAGCGCAGGTACAAGCTGATCTGGAATATCGCTCACGGGCTGGATTACCCGTTCGCCAGCGATTTGTGGGCAGCCTCGACATGGCAGGCGACGATTAAGTCCGGCAGCAAATACTACGGCAAACGAACCGTCGAGGCTTACCTGCATCGGCCTAAATTCGAACTGTACGACCTTCAAAACGACCCCCACGAGGTAGAAAACCTCGCCGACAATCCAAAACACGAAAAGGTGCTCACAGAACTCAAAGCGGAACTTAAAGCGTTTCAAAAACGGACAAAAGACCCCTGGCTGCTTAAATGGGAATATGAATAAAAGTTGACAAACGGCCATCGACGATTATTATGGGCAATTAACTCGCCGCTTGCGGCGTTAATCCGAACAGAAAAATAAAGGGACATATAAATGGCGTTATTGTTGGGATACGATGTGGGAAGCTCGTCTATCAAGGCGACGCTGATGGATGCAGAGACGGGCCAGGTGCTGGCGGCGGCGACTTCGCCGGACAAGGAACTGGAGATTGTCGCCAAGCAGTCGGACTGGGCCGAGCAGGATCCCGCCGTCTGGTGGGAGCACGTCAAGACCGCCACGAAAAAGATTCAGGCGCAGGCGGATTTTGACGCCGGCGATGTGCACGCTATCGGGATATCTTACCAGATGCACGGCCTTGTCGTGGTAGACAAAAACAAGCAGGTGCTGAGGCCTTCGATTATCTGGTGCGACAGCCGGGCGGTGCAGATCGGCGAGCAGGCAGCGACGGATATCGGCCGGGAAAAGTGCCTCAAGAAACTGTTCAACCTGCCCGGAAACTTTACAGCGTCAAAGTTGAAGTGGGTGATGGAAAACGAGCCGGAAGTTTATTCGAAGATTCACAAAATGATGCTGCCCGGCGACTACATCGCGATGAAAATGACGGGTGACATAAAAACAACCCCTTCCGGATTGTCCGAAGGGATAATGTGGGATTTCGAGGGCGAGGGTCCGGCAGACTTCGTGCTCGACAACTACGGCATATCGGGCGAGCTTGTCGCCGAGACGCTCCCGACGTTTTCGATCCAAGGCGAGCTGACGAAAGAGGCGGCCGACGAGCTTGGACTTGACGCCGGGACCATGATCAGCTACCGCGCCGGCGATCAGCCTAATAACGCGCTGTCGCTAAGCGTTTTGCAGCCGGGCGAGATAGCCGTCACGGCGGGGACTTCCGGGGTGGTCTACGGAGTCAGTGACCGGAAAAACTACGACCAGCGTTCGCGGGTCAACGTCTTCGTTCATGTCAACCATTCGGCGGACGATCCGCGATACGGCGTGCTGCTGTGCATTAACGGAACGGGAATCCTCAATAGCTGGCTAAAGCACAATTTCGTCGCCGGTGAGGGACTCGACTATGAGCAGATGAATGACCTGGCAGCACAGGCACCGGTCGGCTCCGACGGTTTGGTCATTCTCCCGTACGGCAACGGGGCCGAGCGAACGCTGGAGAACAGGAACATCGGCGCATCCGTTCACGGCTGGAACTTCAACGTTCACAAAAAAGCTCACTTCCTGCGTGCCGCACAGGAGGGAATTGTCTTCGCTCTGAATTACGGACTCGGCATTATGCGCGACATGGGAATTCAACTGACCACCGTCAAGGCCGGCAATGCCAATATGTTCCTGAGCCCGTTGTTTGCCGAGGCGTTCGCAACCGTGACACAAGCCACCGTCCAGCTATACAATACCGACGGCTCGCAGGGCGCAGCACGCGGAGCCGGTATCGGCGCGGGCGTTTACAAGAGCACGGACGAGGCCTTCACAGGCCTCGAACCGGTTAAAACAATCGAACCTAATGAAAAATTATCTTCCGCCTATCAACAAGCGTATGCAAAGTGGGAAGAGGCGTTGAAACAACAACTGAAATCATGAATCACATCTCGATGAATAAAATGCGAGAAAGGAGTTAATAAATGGCAGAGTACTTTTCAGAAGTGAAACAGATAAAATACGAGGGGCCTAGATCGAAGAATCCTCTTGCATTCAGGTATTATGATCCAAGTGAGGTAGTCCTCGGCAAAACAATGGCCGAACATCTGCGTTTCGCAGTATGCTACTGGCACACTCTCAAAAACCTCGGCGGGGACCAGTTTGGGCCGGGCAGCATTATTCGCAACTATAATGACTCGTCAGATCCGATGGAAATTGCGGATATGACCATAGAGGCAGCCTTCGAGTTCTTTACCAAGTTGGGTGTTGGTTTCTGGTGCTTCCATGACAGGGACATTGCTCCTGAGGCGGACGACTTGGCTGAGACAAACAAACGTCTCGATAAAATCGTGGAAAAGGCCAAGAAGCTTCAGGCTGACACCGGAATCAAGTTGCTATGGGGCACAACAAACGCCTTTTCACATCGCCGGTTCATGGCCGGTGCGGGCACCAATCCGTCACCGGAGGTCTTCGCTTATGCCGCAAGTCAGATTAAAAAAGCCCTCGAGATAACACAAGAGCTTGGCGGAGCCGGTTATGTCTTCTGGGGCGGACGTGAAGGTTATGATACGTTGCTCAACACAGACATGAAACGCGAGTTGGACCACATGGCTCTGCTCCTGCAGTTGGCAGTCGATTACAAGAAAAAGATTGGTTTTAAGGGCCAGTTTTACATCGAGCCAAAACCGAAGGAGCCGACGAAACATCAATATGATTCCGACGCGGGCAGTTGTTTCGCGTTCTTGCAGAAATACGATCTGCTCGGCGACTTTAAGTTGAACATCGAGGCCAACCACGCGACGCTGGCGGGACACGATTTTTGCCACGAACTGGCGTTTTGTGCAGCCAACGGCATACTTGGCTCGGTCGATGCGAATCGAGGCGACATGCTCTTAGGCTGGGACACGGATCAGTTTCCGAACGACGTTTACGAAACGACACTCGCTATGTACATAATTCTCAAGGGAGGCGGCTTTACAACCGGCGGTCTCAATTTCGATGCACACGTGAGACGTCAATCGATAGACCCGGTCGATCTTTTCCACGGTCATATAGGTGCGATGGATGTTTTCGCCAGGGGACTGAAGAACGCCGCGAAGATGATAGAAGACAAAACTCTCCAGAACGCTGTTGACAAGCGCTATAGCGGCTGGAATCAGGGGCTTGGCTCCAAAATCGAAAGCGGGCAGATTGGATTTGAGGAGCTTGAGGCTTACATCCTTGAAAACGGCGAGCCGGAACTTCAAAGCGGCCGTCAGGAGATGCTCGAGAACCTCCTCAACGATTATATCTAAAAGAATACCGAGAACATTCGCTTCCGGTTGAACGTTAGCGCCACTGTTTAGTGCTGCCTCGATGAGAAGTACTGTAACTGCGGTCCGCCAATAAGTTATGGAAAAAATCCGTCTGTTCTTTATCGACAACCTGCGAATCCTTCTTATCACGCTGGTTATGATGATTCACCTGTCCATAACCTACGGCGGTGAAGGGAGCTGGTATTACAGAGACGGCCAAGCGGATACACTTTCATCCATCCTGCTGACGTGGCACAATGCGACTGTCCAGGCCTTTTCAATGGGGCTGTTTTTTATGATCGCGGGCTATTTCACGCCCGGCTCATACGACCGCAAAGGGCCCCGGCAGTTTCTCAAGGACCGACTGCTGCGCCTCGGCATCCCCATGCTTTGCTACGACTTTATCATCGGCCCACTCATGGCTTACCCGCTTATTAAGTCCGGCGCCTGGAAGTCCGCCGGCCCTTATCAGGATTATCTCGCTCGGTATTACAACCGGTTTCACATCGGCACCGGCCCCCTGTGGTTCGTCGAAGCCCTTCTGATATTCGCGATTTGCTACGCCCTGTGGCGGGCATTTACGAAAGCTCCTTCTCCGGCCGAGCAAGATGAAACCGGTCCGCCGGGCAATCTGAAAATCGCGGTTTTCATTCTTGCCCTGACCGGCGTTACATTTGCAGTACGGATATGGCTTCCCGTAGGCTGGAGTTTCGAACCTTTGAATTTTCAGTTTCCATTTTTCCCACAGTACATCTGCATGTTTATTGTCGGAATCGTCGCCTATCGCCACAACTGGTTGGTGCGGATCCCCGATGCTATGGGCAGGCTCTGGCTCTGCTTAGCCGTGGTTATGGTTGTTATCGTTTTCCCAGCTTTGTTCACACTGGGCGGAGCAGCAAAAGGCAATATAGCACCGTTTCTCGGCGGCCTGCACTGGCAGTGCTTTACCTACGCTCTCTGGGAGCAGCTTACCGGCGTTGCGTTAATCATCGCCCTGCCGGCCCTGTTCCGCAAACGGCTCAACCGGCAGGGAAAGATTACCAGGGCGATGGCCGGCAGCGCCTACACGGCGTATATCATCCACGCACCGGTCGTTATCCTCGTGGCTATCGCGATCAGAAACATCAGCCTGTATCCGCTCTTGAAATTCGCGTTAGCTATCATGATTTCAATGCCGCTGTGCTTTGGCCTCGGCAACATAATTCGCAAGCTGCCGCTGGCAAGAAGAATATTATAATCTGGAATGTTCTTTCCGCTCAGATTATCAACATAGCATCGCCGTAGGAGTAGAAACGATATTGCTGCTTGATGGCGTGCTGGTAGGCGGCGAGGATGTTTTCGAGCCCTGCGAAGGCCGCTACCAGTGCTAAAAGTGTGGATTTGGGCAGATGGAAGTTCGTTATCATCGCATCGATCATTTTGAACTTGTAGCCCGGCATGATGAATAATTCCGTCGTTCCCGCGGCAGCTTTCATTTGTGAGCCGGCAGCGATGGTTTCGAGGACTCTTGTTGAAGTCGTACCGATTGATATAATTCGATTGCCCTTATTTTTTACCGCATTTATTATCGCAGCATTCTCCTGGTCGATACTGAATTGTTCCTGGTGGATTTTATGGTCTTCAAGATTATCCTCGGTGACCGGCTTGAACGTTCCTGCTCCGACGTGGAGCGTGATAAAGGCGAATTTTATGCCTGCTTGCTTTAGCTGCTCGATGAGCGGTTCGGTAAAGTGCAGCCCGGCTGTCGGGGCCGCGACCGCACCGTTTTGCCTGGCGTACACCGTCTGATACCGCTGCTCATCTTCCGCCGCTACTGCCGGATCGTCGTCGCGCTTTATATAAGGCGGCAGCGGCGGAAAACCGATTTCATCCAGCACGCTCTGTGCATCTGCATCAGCCATTATCCGCAGCCGGCACATTCCATGACCCGTCTTTTTGAGCAGCACGGCTTTGCAGAAATCGGCTTTTTGCCTGTCTTTCAGATAAAACTCATCGCCCTGCTTCAACTTGCGGATTCCTTTCAGGTACGCCGTCCAGATGCCGTCGGCGTCAGCGGCGAGAAACAATCCTTCGAGCTTGCCTCCCGTGCTCCGCCGGGCAAAAAAGCGTGCCGGCAGGACTTTTGTATCGTTGAGCACGAGGCAATCGCCGGGCAACAGAAAATCGCCGATTTTGCTGAACCTGCTGTCCGAAACATCGCCGGCGGAACGATCAAGAACAAGCAACCGCGAGTCGCTTCGAACAGCAATAGGCACCTGGGCGATCAATTCAGACGGCAGGTAATAATTTAACTTCTCTGTTCTCATAACCAAAAGTTATCAGACGACCCACAAATAAACAAAAAAATTTTATACTAATAATTAAACGATTTACGCGTTTGTTTAACGGCGCCGAATTTCCAGCACAAGTGCTCATGTTTCAGAGACGATACAGACAACATGAATATGAATCCAACTTATAATAACAATCTTTTCAAAGGTTACGAGGATGGCTGCGAGAAAGTATTTTGAGAGAGAGGCAACTTCAATCGCCGCTTTAGGAAGGCACGAACTTGAGAGACGAATCAGGAATTTCAGAGGCAGATTTAAGTTGGATTTTACACAAGATTACCTAAACAGGCTCAGCGTTGACAGATTGAGGCATATCCTTTTGGCCGCGTTAATGAACTCCAGAGGCCACAATTAATTAAAGGGCTCTTTTTTGGGCCATCCGAATTTCTCGAATCGCCCGAACTCCTTCTCCGAATTATCGCTGGTGTCTTCTTTCAGGGCCGAGCGTACCTCTTCGACGTGTGCATCTACAAAAACCGCATTTACCATCCCGCTGTTCAAGTCTCCGCTTTTGGCGCTATGGAACGTTCCGAACCAGTCGCGGCCGTCGGGACATAAGGCGTTGTCGTTCAGCACATTTCCGCAGCCGGGCCTGAGCCACATGTTCTCGGCTGTGAAGAAAAATACCTCCGCCTTACTCCTTGTGATCGCTGAACGCTTCAGGACGCCGCCGCCCTCAACACCGCCCGTTGAGCCTAAGTAGCCGTTCATACTGTAACTGTAATAAGGAACAACGGGGTTGGAGGCAACGTGATTCGGATGCTCCTCGCCCACGGATTTTGCAAGAATTGCGAACGATGGACACAAATGGACCTTCCCTTTTTTCAGGTAGGGCCAAAACGGGCCATCCGCCGGATATCTCGGATCATGCCACCGGCAATAACGCTGATAACCGGAAACCGGGGCTTCCGTCTTGACCAGAGAGGTCCACGCAGATGGATAGCGGTCGTCATAGTCGTCCAGATATAAGGCCTGTGCGATGCCGTATTGACGCAGGTTGGCCCGGCAGGTAATCTCCCTGGCCTGTTCTTTGACCCGCTGCAGCGCCGGCATTAAAATAGCCATTAAAATGGCAATAATGGCTATTACTACGAGAAGCTCTATCAGTGTAAACGCTCTGTGCCTGGTCATAAGATTGCCCCTTCTTTATTTGACTAAAGCGTGTGCCTCTTACAATCCGGACGGTTCAGATTCTGCCTCTCAGTACCCCAGTCTGCCCCAGACGGCTCTCTGCATTCTCCTCAGATCCTCGAACTCTTCAGGGGTTGAAGGGGCCATCTGGTGGAGCGGGTTGGCCATTTTTCCGGTCTCCAGGGTCTTTTTGCCCTCCCACTTCCAGTAATCGGAGTGCCCGTCGGCGAAGGAGACATTCGAGCCGTCACCGTGCCGGACAAACGGGGGATCCCACCATGTGGCATTGAGGTAATGACAGGCATAACTGTCCGGGGTCACGCGGCCTTCATCGAGAAAAACCAGTCTCTTCGACGGGCCCGGGGCTACAATATCCGTCCTCTTCTTAACCCATAAGACCGTCCGGCCGACTCTTACTCCGACATCACCATTGTGCGTCCCGTCTCTGTAAAGACCATTCATTGCATCGGTAATAGTGTACGTGCGCATCTCTCCTCGAATACCGGTCGGACAACGATAGAGCATTTCATCCTTGCAATATGGATAGAGCGCCCCGGCCTTTATCGCTTTTATCTGGGTCTGCTGCGGTAACTGCTCCCCCTGCATGTAACCACCCGCGCAATCGTCGCCCGTCCACCAGAGTTCGCGATCATGTCGGCCGCCCGACGGCATAACACACATGCCGTCATGGCCCTCATCCGCTTCGCCATTGACGATCTTGTCGTCGTTTTCGTCGGCATACATAATCCAGGTAAGTGTCAATTGCTTCATATTGTTTAAGCAGACGACACGCTTGCCCTGCTCCTTGACTCGATTCAGAGCGGGCATTAATATTGCCATTAAAATCGCAATAATGGCGATAACGACCAGAAGCTCAATCAAGGTGAAAGCTGTTCGTTTTTTCATGTTGATACTCCTTCCATATCTTTGAGTTATATTCTACATTTCCTGCATATAATACTGGCAGAATAGCATTATAACTTTTTTTCTAACTCTTGGCAAGGCAAATTTTTAGTTATCTTTGAAACGCCGCAACCATTCGGGCCATGCACCAGGCTGAACACCTCCGGCTTTTGTCCACTGGCCGTTAATCTCATAACCCCGTCTCCACTTGAGCGTCCATAATTCCTTGAGTCCGACTTTTCTTACGGTCCAATCGTCAAACAGACTGTTCACAAATCCACCATGCCTGTTGACACAGGCACGGTTCATCTGTTCCAAATCTTCCAAACAAGCAGTCGTCCTTACTTGTTTTGATCCTCTGCAGTGCCGGCATCAATATCGCCATCAATAAAGCAATGATGGCAATTACAACCAAAAACTCTATTAACGTAAAGCCTTATGGTTTGCGCATGTTGCTAAATCTTACCACTCCGGTATTGGTGATCCGCTTGGCCAGCTTATTATAAAAGAATTACCAGCAGGATACGCCGAGACCCGTTCGACATGATCATCCACAAACACCGCATTGGCGTAACCCAGATT
>Ga0114918_10001623_pt1 | contig 20072 bp, 19 predicted proteins | sample LantaG_FD_87015 | JGI IMG/M metagenome (GOLD analysis project Ga0114918, IMG submission 87015) | Deep subsurface microbial communities from Baltic Sea to uncover new lineages of life (NeLLi) - Landsort_02402 metaG | ecosystem: Environmental > Aquatic > Marine > Oceanic > Sediment | place... | reverse complement strand
GGGCTCCCGCTCAACCTGACGGGCCGCAAGCTCTCGGGCCTGCCGCTCAACCTCACCGGCCGCAAGCTCTCGGGCCTGCCGCTCAACCTGACGGGCCGCAAGCTCTCGGGCCTGCCGCTCAACCTGACGGGCCGCAAGCTCTCGGGCCTGCCCCTCAACCTCACCGGCCGCAAGCTCATGACCGGCATCAACGGCAACTCGTCGCTGATCAAGCTCGCGCCGATCAACGTCACCTACCTGCACAAGGCGATGAAGTACCCGGCCCCGCAAGCTTCGTCGTCGATGGGGTGAGTTGGCTGCGGTCTCTTTCGCTTTTTCTGCTGATTCTTTCCCTTGCTCCGCGCTCGCGCTGTTCTCGCTTTCTTTCTTTCTTCTCTTTTTCTTCTTGTCGCTCACGTCCCTTCTCCCTACGACCCCTTCCCTTTCCGCACCAAAACTCAACAGCATCTAAACGAGTTATTTGTGCTCAAGGAAGAGAAGAGGATGATTGAGGTTGCCTTACTCTCTCCTCGGACAGGCGTGGCGCTTGCTGCCTGCTGCTCGCTGATTCTCCTTCGAAAAAAAAACCCAACAATCCAACTTCAAAAAACTACAAAAACTTGGCACACTAAACAACAATTCTTCAGAACTCAGATGCCCCCATCCCTTTTTCGCCTGTGTTTTTATCGTTACAGAGAGGGTGGGGAGAGAGAGAGAGAGAGAGCTCGGGGAATAAACAAATTGACCCGGGGGCCTTCCTTTTTGGGGGGCGCTGCCCTCGCTTGAAAAAAAAACTCGTTTGCGGGGGGGTCTGCTTTTTTTCTTTTTGAGCGGAAGCAAAAAAGAGGGGGGCCGCAACTTTGCTGCGGTCTTTCTTTTCTGCTTTCCTCAAGGAGGGAGGAGTTTCCCCGTTCTCGTCTCGCGAGAGCTTCGCCTCTCCCCTTTTTGGAAGGGGAGGGGTTCTCGGGTCGAAAAAGAGAAAAAGACAAAAAAATGGGTTTTTCGAGTTGAGTTTTTCAAGGGGGAAAGAATGAGAGAGAGTGAGAAAAAAAAAGCCAACCGAGGAAAGAGGGGAGAGAGAAGGATTTGCGCCGCCCCCCACACACGTGTAATTAGCAGGTTTGACGCAAATTCCTCCCCGCCGGACTTGCGCGGTAAAGAAAAAATGGAAAGAAGAAGAGAGAGAGTTTTTTTTTTACCTTTAGTTGAGTCCGAGAAATGTTCTTCTCTCACAATCTCAGCCGTCTCGACCTCTCTCGAAAAAAAAGAAAAACACCTCCTTTCCGTCCCGCTCTTTCTCTTTCGCAACCATGCCGCGCTTCTTTGACGCCGCCTTTGCGGTCCTCGCCGCGGTCGCCCTCCTGGCCGTCGCTTCCCCGGCCCAGGTGAGCGGAAAAGCGGGGACAAGGGCAGCGTGGGGGCGCGTTTTTTTTTGCTGCTGCGGTTGGAGCTACGGCGAGCGGCTGACGACTGCGGCAGCAGCGGCAGCGGTTCCTTCATTTGGCGCCCCCTAGTTCCGAGTCCCCTCGCCTTTCCCTTGTTTTTTGGTTATCGTCGCAATTTTTCCCGTCCCTGGGGAGGGGGAGGAAGGCGAACGAGGCGTAAAAAGCGCCCTGCGCGCGAGAGATTTTTGCTTTTCTTCATGCTCTCCTTCGTTCACCGCCGCCACCGCCGCCGACGCTTCGCCTTTGCCCCTTTGTTTCCTCTTTCCTCACCTCTTCCCCCTCACCCCCCCCCCTCCGAACCCTCCGAACAGGCCTTCTCTTCTGTCAACGTGACCAACGTGCGTTCTGCTGCTTTGCTTGTTTGATCGCTGTTTTGGCGGGAAGAGAGAGAGAGAGAAAGAGAGAGAGAGATAGACGTCGCTCGTTTTTCTTCGCCTATACCTCTGCTTTTTCACTCAACCGCAGCCTCTTCCCCCACCCCCACCCCACACCCAAAAAACACCGCCGCACGCAGCCCCCTCCCGTGAACGTCTCGCTCGTCATCCCGGGGCTCTCAATCAAGCACGACGCGGTCAACTACAGCAAGCCCGCGGTCCCCGTCCTCGGCCTCGCCGCCAAGAACGGCTCGCTGCCGTTCCCGGACGCCGTCGGCCGCGTCGTCAACGTCACGCTCAGCTTCGCGCTGCCGGCCTCGACCAACAAGACCGCGTTCGTGTCGGCGTTCCGCAACTCGATCAACGCGCGCAGCTTCGCGGCCAAGAGGGCAGGGAAGACGGGGGCTCCGGAGGTCATCGCGGCCGAGGCGGCCTCGTCGGGAAGGAAGCTGGCCGCCTCCGCCGCCGCGAAGAAAGCCGATGCAGAGAAGAAAGCCCCCGCCGCACCCGCGCCCGTCGCCGCCGCCGCTGCTGCTTCGAAGCCCGCTGCGTCGAAGCCCAAGCCCGCCGCAGCCGCCGCTTCGAAGCCCAAGACGACGACGACGAAGACCGCTGCCGCCGCTCCCGCGCAGGCGACCTCCTCTGCAGCGAAGCCCAAGCACGCGTCCTCCGCGCCGTCAACCTCCTCTGCCGCGCAAGAGAGCGTCGTCTCCCTCCCGCCCGACGCCTTCGCGTGGCTGCCGCTCAACCAGACGCATGTAATGCTCAACGCCACGATCGCCAAGCTGCAGCAACTCGGTTAGAAAATGAATGAAGGGAGAGAACATGGTGAAGGCGAAGAGTCCGTTATGCCGTTGGAGAGAGGAGAGACAGAGAGTTTTTTTCCCCTCCTGTTTTGAGGGGGGGGAAGGCCTTCTTTATTTCCCCCTCCGTTACCCCTCCCTCCCATTTTTCCCGTCAAACCGTTCCTTGCGCTTCGACCGTGTGCGTGTAAGCACCGGCGGATCTCAAAAAAGAAGCTGTTACCAAACCTGAGAGAACCAAAAACAGAAAGAGAAAGAGAGAGAGTTTCTTCTGTCTCTTTTCGGCTCGGGCAAGTTTTTACACGCTCTCTTCTCTCCCTCTCCCCCCCACGTTCCCATCCCTCCCCCCCCCAAAAAAAATCCCCCGCGCTCTTCAGGCCCGGATGTAGTCCGCGCCCTCCGCCGCCTCGTACTCCGCCGCCACCCCGAGCACCACCTCCCTCGCGTCCTCAAACTCGTCGAGGCACTCGACCAGCTCTGAGCCCCGCGGGCCGCCGAGCGTGTGGAAGAGCGGGTGCGCGCCGACGTAGCCGTCGAGGAACGCGCGCCGGCGGAGCAGCTTGTCGAGCTGGCCCACGGTCGAGCCGAGGAGGTGGCGGATGCCGGTGTGGTTGGCGAGCATGAGGCCCGTGATCGGAGGGGGAGGGAGAAGGGATTTGGAGGAGAAGGGAGGGGCGCGGGCGAGGGCGACCTGGATGCCGGCGGGCCCCCAGTCGACAAAGCGCGCCGGCGCCGCCGCCTGCGACGAGGAGAACCGACCCCCGCCGCCTCCAACGCCCCCTCCTCCGCCCTCCCTGAGCCTCGCCATCGCCCTCTGGACGTCGACAGGGTCGATCCCCTCGCCTCGGAGGACGTGGAGCGCCGAAATGTAGCGCGCCGACTCGCCGACGGCGGCCGTCGAATAGGAGGACGAGGAAGAGGGCAGGCCGCCGCTCGCGCCATTCCTCCAGGGAGGTGGCAGGGGGATCGAGGCCGCGGCCGAGGGCGGCATCGACACGAGGATGTTCTTCGGCTGGAGCAGGCGGCGCATTACGTCGAGCACCGTGGTCTTGCGCGAGACGGAGAAGAGCGGCGGCGGCGGCGGCGGCGGCGCGCGGGCGTCTGATGCGGCGGAGGTCGCCGCGGCGGCGGCGGCGGCCGTCCCTCCTCGCCCCCTCCCCGCCCCGCCGCCGCCGGTCGTCGCCGACAGCGGAGTGTACCCGGCCACCAGGAAGTGGCACAGCGGCGTCGGCACCAGGGAGGCCACGAGCGCGACCAGGTCGTTGTGCATGTACCCGGGGAAGCGCAGCGTCGCGGAGAGGTTGGCCATCACGGCCGCGGCGAGCGCGTTGGCCCTTGACAGCTGAGAAGTGTTGCTGCTGCTGATGCTGCTCGAGGAGGACGGGGTGCTCATCCTGGCTGCCCTGTCGAGGGCCGTGTTGTCCAGGACCACGACGGCTGTTTTGAATAATTGGTATAGAAAAAGAGAGGGAGGGGGAGAGAGAGCGACAGAGGGGGGGGGGTGAGATTTTCACCTCTTTTCTCTCTCTCTTTTGCGGAAAAAAACTTCAAAAAAAGTCCAAACCAAACGCACCGTCAGCGCACAGCGCCAGCCTCTTCAGCGCCAAGACAGAGTTGTACGGCTGCACCACCACGTCGCTCGCCTCGTGCGAGTTCGGGAACACCGAGAACGTCGTCAGCAGCGCCTTGGGGTACCGGTCGGCGACGGCCTCGAGCAGGAAGGATCCCAGCCCGGACCCGGTGCCGCCAGCGACCGAGTGCGCCAGCGAGAAGCCCTCGAGCGAGTCGCAGGCCCCGAGCTCGCGGTCGAGCATCTCGAGGAGGTCCTCACAAGCCTGCTCCCCCTGCGAGAACCCCGAGGCCCAGTTGTTCCCGGCCCCGCCGCCCCCGGGGCTGACGTACCGCTGCGAGGCGGCGCAGAAGAGGCGGCCGACGTCCGGGTCGGCCAGCGCGGCCGCGACGACGCGCGGCTCGAGGTCGACGAGGAGCGCCCGCGGGACGAAGCGGCCTTCCTCGGACTGGCTGAAAAAGATGTCCTTGCGGTCGTGGGTCTCCTTTTTTTTTGGGTGGGTGGGGGGGGGCAAGGTAGTGGTCGAGGGGGTGAGGGAAAGAAACGAAAAAGAGAGGCGGGAAGGCGAAGGGTCTCTCTCCGCGACGGTGGGGGAGTGAAAGGCGTCGCCTTTTCGGGCGCGATTGTGGCGCTCGACTGCCAATTCGACGCGCCTAATGCTAGGTTCTCTTCTTCTTCTTTGCAATCACGTGGGGAGAAGAGCGCGAGAGGGAGGGTGGAGCGAGAGAGCACCGTCGAGAGAGAAAGAGAGAGAGAGCAGAAAAGAGAGCATCGACTGACGCCGATGCCACCGATGCCGACGATGCCGCCGGGAAAAAGAAGGGAAAATGTCCCTCACCACCTCCGGGTCGAGAAGCTGGCCGTCTGGGCCGATACCATGCTCATCGCAGAGCTGTTTTGGTCGAGAGATTGAGAGAGAATGAGCGAGTGAGGAGCGTGAGCGAATGAGAGAAGCGAAGAGAAAGCCATCCGATGGTCGTCGTCGAAGAAGAAAAAAACTCGACGTTCGGGCGCCGCCGATCATCAAGGCCTCTGCACGGCCCGTGGCCCCCTCCGCCCCACGTCTCTTGACCAGCAGAGGCCGCGAGACGCATCCCTCACCCTGCGCCAGAACTCGGTCCCGAACTGGTTGCCGCACTGACCGACCTGGAGCGTGACTATCTCTCGCGGCATCTTGAGAGTTTGGTTTTTTTGAGAGTTTTTTCGAAGTGAAAACACCACCTCGCCCCTCTCCCTCGTTTTTTTTTACCCTCTCCTTTCTTTTCCTGTCTCTCTCTCTCTCTGGTCAACACGGGGACGACGCCAGCGAGCATCGGGATGATGCACCGCCGAAGGCCAGCCCCCCGCTCAGAGAGTGGCCCGCTATCTTCGCGGGCCCCGTGTAAGACTCTCTCTAAAAATCGCGAACAACTTGCTTACAAGAGAAAAAAATACTTGAAAAAAACGTCTACGGCGCGCTCTGGTCGCTCTGCCTCGGCAGCCTCCTCGACACCATCTTCTGCAGCCGCTGCCTCGCGCGGTTCTTGGAAGACGCCTTGGCCCTCGCCAGCCTGTCCTTCTCTTCGATCTCCTTCCTCCGCTGCTCGGCCACGAGCCGGAAGTGCTCGCGATGCTCGTCCGAGGGAAGCAGGTGCGGCTTGTGGTCGAGACCGAGGTGGACGCAGATGGAGTAGGCCGGCATGACATTGACCGCGAGGGCGACGAACATGAGGACGGAGGCGGCGACTACTCCCCACCAGCTGACCGGAATCGACTGGAGGCCTGGGGGGCGGGAGAATGAGAGAGAGAGAGAGAGAGAGAGAGAAGAAGAGGGGGGGGGGGTGCAGAAAAAGTGAGTTTCTTGTCTTGCTCTCTCTCTCTCTCTCTCTCTCTCTCTCTCTCTCTAACCTTTCCGCGAGAAGAAACAGGAGCGCTGGCCGAAGCTCTGCGAGAAGAAGAGAGCGTTGCTCCAGACCTATTTGATTGATCATTTGTTCGTATGTTTTGGGGTGTGCGCGAGTGCGAGAGGAGAAGGTGAGAGTTTTTCTTCTTTCGAGGTTGGAAACAAGGAAACCGAAAAAATCGGTGGCGGCGGCGCGCAAAGGGGGAAAAACAAAACTTCCGCGCTCGCCGCGGGGGGCCTCCTTCTGCCACCTCGGCATGGGCACGGGCATGGGCCACAGCGCGGCCCATGCCCGTGAACTCCAATCAAAACTTCTTCCCCTCTCATCAGCGACACGAAGAACAGCAGCAGCTTGATCGGCGGCAGCATCAGCCACGGCCTCCGGAAGAAAAACGCGCTCGGGTCCAGGTCGTGCGGCAGCGGCGGCGGCGGAGGAGGAGGAGGAGGAGGAGCGGGAAGAGAGTAAGCGGCCCCGGCTCCGGACTCGGGGACTTCGGAGGTCTCGAGTGACGGAGTCGCCCGCGCGCGAGAGGTGTATCGGACGATCCACGCGAGCTTGACGGCCAGCGCGAGCAGCAGCGCACCGGCCACGACGAGGAAGACCCAGATGCACCAGCCGATGCGGTCCGAGAGGAGCAGAAAAACGATGAGGAGGATCCACATCGGGATGCCCTGGGAAAGAGAGAGAAGTTTTTTTTTTCGTTTGAAAAAAAAACGGGTCGAGATCGAGGTCGAGAGGAGGTCGAGGTTGAGATTTTTCCGTCGTCGTCGTACACGAACAAGAAAGAGAAAAAACTCTCTTTTTACCAATCCGACGATCCCGGCGACATCGTCGTCGAACGACTTCATCACGTAGTCCGCGAAGCAGATCGGCGGGAGGGAACCCGAAGCAGCGCAGCCGCAGGAGCAGCACTTTTCTCCCTTGCTGTCGCCGCCGCCGCCGCATCCATCACCGCCGTCGCCGTCATCTTTGCTCTCTCGGCAGCAGCAGCAGCAGCCGCCCTCTTCCTTGCCCTTCCCGCCAGCGGCAGCGACAGCGGCAGCGCCGCTCCCGTCGAGCCCGTGCGCTGCCATCCACGCCTCCCGCATTTCGAGGTACTCCCTCTTAGTCACGGGGAACAGCACGAGCAGCTGCCTCAGGATGCAGATGCCTACCTCGCCGAGCTTGGGCCAGAAGCCGTCGAGCTTATCAGCGCGCTGGAGAAGGACGGAGCGGCGGCGCTGAGAGGGAGTTACAGCTGTTGTCGTCGTCGTCGTCGTCGCCGTCGCTGGTGCTGTCTTCTTTCCTGCTGCTACGGCGGCAGCAGCGGCGCCGCGTCCTCCCTCGATCTCTTCCGGGAAGGAGACGCGCTTCCTAGAGAGGCCCAGGCCGAGGGCCGCCGCCGCCGCCCCCATCTCCACGGCGGGGGCGGAAGCAGAGGGACCAGCCTCGAGCGCGGCGGCAGCGGCGGCGGCGGCGGCAGAGGCGTCGGAAGGAGCAGGAGGAGGAGCCGGGGAAAGGCCCTTCGCCGCCGCCCCTCCGCCGCCGTCTGCCGCCCCCTCCTCCCACCGCCGCCATGACCGTACTCGCAGGCTGGACATCACGATGAGGAGGACACAGGCGAAGATGTGCGTGAGGGCCATGGAGAAGATGAAGACTTTTTGTTTCGAAAGAAATTGAGGTCGAGAGAGAGGGAGAGAGAGAAAGAAGAAAAGTGAGTTTTTTTTCCGGAGTTTTTTTTTCCCTTCCCGTCGGAAAAAAGCCTCGAGGTAAAAAAAATCTCACCGTGAACCTCGTGGAGCGCCGTCACGGTCACGGCCGGCCTCTTCCCCGGCGGGCACCCGCCGACGCCGATCTCTGCCCTTCCCGCGCAGGTCTCTGCCGTCTCCGCCGCTCCGAAAGCAGCTCCTCCCGAGGCGAAGAGGTTCCGCAGGCGGCGGTGCGGAGCGCCGGCGGCGCCTGCCGAGGGAGCCCCGCCCCCCCCGAGCGCCCTCGCCCCGGCCGCGGCGGCCGACTGCTCCGCGGCGCCCAGCACCTCCTCCCAGTACCCAGGGTTCTCGCACGTCCTTCCCTTCCCTTCGAGCGGCGCGCAGCAGGCCTTCATGGCGGCGGCGCCGCCGCAGCCCCTGGCCCTCAGGAAGCACTCGGAGACGCCCTCGGTGCGCGAGAGGCAGCAGGCGCAGCCGTCCACCGAGTCGAGCCAGGTGCGGAGCCTGTAGTCGCCCTCGGCGACTTTGATTTTGCAGTTTTTTCTTCTTATTTTTGTTAGCCGGAGGAGGGGAAAGGGGGGGGGGAAGGCGAGAGAGAGAGAGAGAGAGCAGCGAACGAAAGAAAAAAGAAAAAAACTCACAGCAGAGCCCCGCGACGTTCTTCTGCACCATGATCAGCAGCAGCGACGCGACGCCCAGGAGCATGATTTCATTAGTCATCGAGTCCAGAGCGGCGAGGAGCCCGAGCTTGTTCCGCGACAGGAGATGCTTCCGGAACCTGTGAGTCATCTGATTTTTTATTTTTTTTTATTTTTGGAGAAGGAGGTTGAAGGTTGAGGTCGAGGTTGAAGGTCAAGGTTGAAAAAAGAGCGGCCTCACGACGAGGGCACGAGGGGAGAGAGCAAAACCAACAAGCCACGAATTGCAATCTAACAACTCACGAATTCAAACAGGCCAGTCACGACCAGGAAGAAGGCCATGACGCCCGCCAGCATCATGATGGGGGTCTCGAGGATCGAGACCTCGTGGGCGCCGCCGCCGGCCATCGTCGGGGAAAGTGGCGCAGAAGAGAAGGCGAAGTTCTTTTTCCCTTCGATCGATGACTCTCCGTCAGAGAAGAAAAAAAAAGAGTGCCCGAGGGTCTCCCGAGGGAAAGAGAGGAGAACGAAACAAAAACAAAAGCAAGCGAGCAAGCAGGAAAAAAAAACGCCCCTCTCTCTCTCCTTCTCCTTGCTCACTGTTGAAAAAAAAAAAGCAGGCGAAGCAAGCAGAAAAAAAACGCCGCGCAGCGTCTCTCCATCCATCCTCTTCGAATCTCTCCCAGAGCCTTTCAACAAAAATGCGCTTCGCCCTCCTGTTCCTCGCTCTCTGCGTGGCGGTTCTCGCGTCCATGGTACGGCCGTTGGAAGCGATTGTGGGCTTCGGTTGTGCCCATGCCCGCAGCCTCTTCTCTCTCTTCTCCCTCTAAAAAAAAAACATTCGCGTCTGCATCCCGCTCCGTAGCCGCTGGAGTACCTTCTCCCGACCTTTCCCCCACGGAACGAGTAGAGCTCTCCTCTTCGTGCTCCCCTTTGGGAGGAAAAGGCCTGAGAAGGAACATGCGAGGGCTCTTTGGCCGGCGGACCACTCGAGTGAAACTGTTTATCGGTCGCGAATTGTTCTGTGACGACCCCCACTGAGATCCCCTCGCGCTCACGTCCCCTCTATCTCCGTCTTTCTCTCTCATCCCCAATTCTGAACTCCACGCTATCATGCTGTCGCAGGTGTCGGCTGAGGTAAGAAAGAAAAACAAATCTCGGAGAAAGAGGGCGCGAAAAGCGGTCTCAGAGTCTTCCTCGAAGCGACCCAAGTCGCGTCAATTCGTCGAGAACGATGAAGGAAAAAACCGACGCCTGCTGCTTCTCTCTCTCTCTTCTCTCTCTGAACCTTGCTCGCCTTCTTCCTCCTCCTCGTCCTCCTCGCAACCCCTCTCCCTCCCTCCATCCATCCCCACTGCAGGTCCCTTCCACTCCGCTCAAGGTCACCCTCACGAACGGCAACGTCGTCATCACCCCGCCCGTCAAGAACTTCACCGCGATCGACCCGACCACGAACGCCACAGCCTACCCGGTCCCGACCTGGGCGAGGCTGACCGCCAAGGAGAAGACGGCCTCGACGCAGGGCCAGGCCCTGCTCAACGCGACCGGCTACCCATTTGTGTACGGGTACGTCCCGACGAGCGGCCTGAAGAACACCACCAACTACACCCTGGCGGCCGTCAGCGCTGTCGGCACGGCGGTCAACGCGACGGCGACGGCGCTCAACTTCACGAGCCCCGTCGCCGGTTTGGGCAGCGACCTCGCCCAGGCGATCAACAACGCGATCAAGGTGTGTTTGGGTTTTGTTTTTTTTGGTCTTGTTTCTGCTGTTGTATTTCGTCAAGTTGGAGAGAAAGAGAGAGAGGGAAGGAGGAAGAGAAAAAGGAAAAGACGGAACCATTCACCTCTCTCGACCTCTCCGACAAATATAAAAATGCAACGAAAACAGACGACCAACGCCGCCTACAACCTGACCGTCGGCAAGGCCATCAACGCCACCGTCTACAAGGTACAGAAGAAGAGGGAAACTGAAAAAAAAGGCAGAAGAAGAGAAAGAGGAATGCTTTTATTTCTTTCCAAGAAAACTCACCTCTTTCTTCTCCCTTTCAAAAATAACTTCAATCTAAAAATACTTCTTTAGGTCGCCGTCCTGCCCCCCAAGGCCACCGTCGGCAAGGTCAACGTGACGGATGCCCTCAGGGGCTAGGCGAAAAAGTCGAGAGAGCGCAGGGGAGAGAAACAAGGAAGGAATCATTCCATTTCCTCTCTTTCTTTTTCTTTCCGCTTCCTCTTCCGAGTCCCCAACCTCAAAAAACATGCCCCCCCCCAAAAAAATGCCCCCTTGCGCACCAAAACACGCACTTGATCCCACGCATAACACGCGCGCACGGCTCGTGGCAGAGATGATATGACGACAAAGAGAAAGAGAGGCGGCGGAGAGAGGAAGAGAGAGGCGCGGCCTGAAAAGTATCGTCGCGAAAACGAGAAATTGTTCTTCTTTTTACTTCCCTCCTCCCTTTCTGTTATCGAAATCGTCCCGAGCTTTGGGCGCGGGTTTGCTCTCCTCTACTTTTTCATTTATTTGTCTCCCTTTCCCTCCTCTGATCTTGGAGGAAGGAGGCGACGGCAGGAACGGAAAAAAATGGCGAACCTTTCTTCTCTTCTCTCTGGTTGTTTGGTCGAGAGACCGGCGGCGGCGACGCGCGGGGAGAGGGAAAACAGAGGTCGAGGATCGACTCACATAAAGACGAAAACTGTTTTCTTTCTTCGCGGAGTCCTTCCTCTCCTCTCGCCCTCCGCCTTTCCTCCCACGAAATGTCTCGAGTCGTGGCATTCTTTGTACTCTGCGTGCTGGCGTGCCTGGCCGTGGTACGTTGAGTACGAGAACGAAAAAAGCAAAAAAAATCAGAAGAGAAATTTAGAAAGCAGGATTTCTCTAGCCAACTGCCAAGAGACCGGGGACTTCGCTCGCGCCGAGGCCTCCTTCCCGGCTCGCATTCCGCTCTTTTTTGCCTCCAGAGGCTTTCAAACGTCTATCAGTGTTCGAGAGGCGGTCGGAAAGGCGCTCTCGATGCCCGTCTTGGCATCTTGCACTCCTCGGGAAGCGCGAGAAATGCATTGAAGCACGTCGCGCCAACGGCGGCCGCGGCTTCAATTGCACGAACTTTCATTCAGCCTCTCTCGCCCGGCATCTCATCTGCGCGGAAAGAGCCTTTTTTTTTGCAATATAGCGTCGTTTTGCAAGACGCAGGACTCGCGAAAAGTGGCAGAGAAGAAGAAGAAGCGGCGCGCGAAAGGCGACTTTGCAGAAGAGGGAGTTACGAGAAGCAGCATGGCGACAGCGAGCCCCTTTTTTCTTGCACCCGCACTCTCTCCTACGCTCTCTCTCGCGCGCTCTCCCCCTCTCTCGCGCTCTCCCCCTCTCTCGCGCGCTCTCTGCTCGTTCTGCTCGCTCTTGCTGCCGCCCACCCCATGACTCCGACGCCACGCCGCGGCTCCTCTGGAGGAGCCCGGATCATCTTCTCTCCGAGAAGCCGACGAAATTGAAGAAGAGGTCAAGGCGCTCTGCCCTTTCCCTCTGCCCTTTCCCTCCCGCTGTCTTTCCCCCTTGCTGACGGAAAAACGAAAACCCTAAATTCTTTCCCGGAAAAAAACTCAGCTCGTCGCCGCCCCCGCCTCGGCCGCCGAGGTCGTCGTCACCCCGCCCCGCGTCTTCCCTCCCAACTTCGTCGACCCGACCGTCAACTGGCACGTCAACGAGCGCATCATCTTCCAGCCCGCGGGCTACAGGACCTTCAAGCGCGCCGAGGCGCTGGTGAACGCGACCGGCTACCCCTTTGTCTACGGCTACGTGCCGGCGACGGGACTGAAAAACACGACCAACGCGACGCTGAAGGCCGTGGGAGTCGTCGGGACGGCGGTCAACGCGACGGCGACGGCGCTCAACTTCACGAGCCCCGTGGCGGGCCTCGGGAGCGACCTGGCCCAGGCCGCGAACAACGCCATCAAGGTGTGAAGAGAGAGAGAGAGAGGGGGGGGAGGGGCGAGGTGGAAAAACGCTCTCTTCTCTGCCGGCCGAGAGACCCTCGCACGCTCAAAAAAAGAAGAAAAAACTCTCAAAAAAACAGACCACCAACACCGTCTACAACCTGACGATCGGCAAGGCCATCAACGCAACCGTTTACAAGGTGAGTAGGAGGTGGTTGTTGTTGTTTCAGAAGAGCGAGCAGAAAGGGGCAGGAAAGAGAGGAGAAAGTGTCGAAAAAAGAGGGAAGAAAAAGGCTGACCCTGAAAAATGAACAAATTTTGATTTTAAAAACGTGCAGGTCGCTGTGCTCCCTCCGAGGGCCACCGTGGGCAAGGTCAACGTCACGAACAAGGGTGAGTGATGTCCCTGTGTAGACAGAGGAAGAGAAAGAGAGAAAAAAAAAGAGAAAGGCGTTGCCTTTTTCCCGCAGACGGCGACGGCCACTGCGCTTTCTCTCGTTTCTTCATCCCTCCAAAACGCCTCCCAACGCCTCTCTCAACTCTCAAACAGTCCGCGCCACTTACCGCAATGTCACCGCGTCGCTCGCACCGCTGGGCAGGAAGATGCTCGGAGAGGAGCTCGCGTGAGCGCGATGCTTTCGTTTTTTCTTTGAGAAAGGGAGAGCAGCGGCCGCTCTCTCCTCTTCGCCTCGCTGTTTTTCCTGTTTTTTCGCTGCCCCCCCTATTTTTAAAAAAAGAACAAGAAAACGAAGAGAAGATCGCCCCCCCCCACCTCCCCCTGTTTGTCAATACCTTTCGTTTATGACATGATTATAACGTTTTGAAAAAGCGGCTTGTCTCTCTGGGGTGTGTTTCGAGGGAAGGGAGGGGTGACGACAGGCGCGCGAGAGAGAAAAAGGGGGAAAAGAGTCGAGCTCCTCTCCGCTCAGCTCGTGCTCCCGCGGAGCCCAGCCGGAGTTACACTCTCTTCGAACCATCTTCCTTTTCTCCTTTCTCTCTCCCCCCTCCATCCCAACTCTCTCCCAGCGCTCTTGCCTCCCACAGAAGATGTTCTGCAGAAAGTTCCTCGTGACCCTCGCGCTCACCGCGCTGGTGTGCGGTATGGCGGTCCGGGCGCAGGTGAGAACTGGCAAGAGGCCGCACGGGGGGAGGAGGAGGCAACCTCAAAAGGGGGGCCGCCAATGCGTCTCTCAACCACGCCTTTTTTCTGTTCAGTGCCAGTGAACGAAATGGGCGCCTGTCCCGGCCCGACGGAGTCGGCAGACCTCCGCTTTTTCCGGTCGAGGGGCTGAGAGTGATAGGGTTTTTCTGTCCGGGTCTGTGAGCGGACGGCGGCAAGGAGCCCAAGCGCGGAAAAATGCGTGTCGAGATTCTCTTGTCAATTGCGTCTCGCACGCGACGGTGCCCGGTTCGCGCGTCGTTCTCGACCTCGACCTCTCCCATCTCAACAGAAAGAAAACAACAACCAAACTTTTAAAACACGCGGCAGGAGCCCTCCGCCACCGAGGCCGCCTACGACTCCATCGCCCAGGCCATGGACGCCCTCTCCCAGTCCTCCCTGGCCGACGGGACCGCGATCAACCCCGAAGCCATCGAGGAGCTCGCCGCGCAGGCGCTCGAGGCCGTCGACGCGCAGGAGGCCGCGACCGCGGCGTTTGCCGCCGTCGCCGCGACCGAGGCTTCCGCCGCGGCCCCCGCCGCCGCCGCGGCCCCCGACGGCTCCTCGGCCGCCTGGCCCAACGAGATGGAGGCGTCCGTCGAGGAGGCGATGGCGAGGGCCTCGGACGCCGTGGGATCGATCGTCGATCGCGCCGCCGCCGATACCGTCCCGGCCGCGATTGAGGAAGTTGCCGCGCCCATCGCTGCTGCCGCTGACGCTGCCCCCGAAGCTGCTGCCCCCGTCGCCGACGCTGCTGCCCCCGTCGCGCCCGTCGCTGCTGCCGCCGACGCTGTCCCCGAGGCCGCTGCCGTCCCTTCCGCCATCGAGGAAGTTGCCGCGCCCGTCGCTGCCGCCGCCGACGCTGCCGTCGTCGCTACCGCCCCCGAGGAGGCGGCTGCTCTGGCCGCCGGGGCCGCCACCGTCCCCGCCGAGGCCGGAGCCGAGCTCGCCCCCGTGGAGGCCGTCGCCGTCGTGACCCCGCAGGAGTTCTCTGCGCTCGTCGCGGAGACCCAGGCCGCGGGAGACGCTTCCCTGGAGATCGTCGCCGACGACGAGGTGGACGCAGTGGCCGGCGCCGTCGCGGCCGCTGCCGAGGTGAGAAGAGAGGAGAAGAGTCGAATTTTTGTCTGTTTTTTGTTTCCACCCCGCCCGAAAAACCACAAACTCTCACCTCTTTCTTTCCTCCTTTCCCTCTTCCTCTACCGCCAAAACGAAAACGAAAAACAAAACAGGCCGAGAAGCAGGAGGCAGAGATCGAGGCCGAGACCGCGGCCGCGGCCCAGGAGATGACGACGATGGAGGCGGAGATGATGGAGGAGGCATCTGCCGCCCCCGAGGAGGCGGCGGCCCCGGCGGAGGCGGCGCTCATTGCCGCCGACTCGGCTGACGCCGCCGCCCCCTCTGACGTCGCGGTCGTGACCCCCGCGGCCTTCGCGGCGATGGTCGAAGACGCCGTGGCTTCCGGGGACGCGGCGGTGCAGGTCGCCGAGGACGAGGACGTGGTGAGCAAGCAGTTTCAGTTTTTTTGGATTTTGTTTTTTGCAGATTCGGTTGGGTCGAAAAGGAGGTAAGAGAAGGAAAAAAAAACTCACTTCTTTTTTTCTTCCTCTCTTCGATTTACCTTTTGGCTCGAAACACCGTCTCCAAAAACGACAGGACGCGATCCTCACCGACGTCAAGAAGGCCGCCGACGCCGAGGTCGGAGCCGCCGAGGCCGCTGTGCGTCATTTTTTCTTTCTGCTTTCTCTCTTTCATTGTTTCTGAAGTTGTTTGAAAAGAGGGAGGGAGACGCAGACGAAACGAAAAAAACTCATCCCCCTCTCTCTCCCTTGCCGTCCCTCAAACAAAAACTTCCACAGCTCGAGCAGGAGGCCCAGATGATCGCCGAGGCGGCCGAGGGCGCCGCCGACGAGATGCACTCTGCGGAGCAGGCAGCGGAGATGGAGTCCGTGGCCGACCAGGAGGTGCGCGGAATTTTTTGTTTTTTCTCATTTTTTTCCTCTTTCTCTTCCTGTCTTCTTCCCCTTCTCTCACATGCCCCTTCTCTGCATCTCCCTCCCTCTCTCTCTCTCTCTGCCATTCACCACGCAGGCTGCCACGGACGCCGCGGAGGCCGAGGCCCAGGAGGTCGAGGCCGAGTTCCTCGAGGTGCGCTGTTGATCATTCTCTTTTCTTCTTCTTCTTTTCCAGGAGGAGATGAAGAAAAAAATTACTCAACCTTCTCCTCTCTTCTCCTTTTCTCTCTCTCTTTTCCCTCCTCCCTCGACGCAGGTCCTCGCCGCCGTCGATGCCGAGGCCGGCGAGGCGGCCTCCTCGGGAGAGGTCGCCGAGCTCAAGCAGGCCCTCCAGGCCGCCGCCGAGGACGCCGCCGCGGCGGCGCAGGCCGCTGCCCCGGCAGACGCTGAGCAGATGATGGTCGCCGAGGCCGAGGCCGACGCCGCCGCGATCCCGGCGGACTTTGCCTCGCGCGCAGCTGAGCTCGCCGCGGCAGAGGCCGAGCAGCCCGCCGCCGCTGCCTCCTCTGCCGCCGCCGCCGCCGCGCAGGAGTACACCTCGTCCATCGCCGAGTGGTCGGCATCGACGCCCGACGTGAGCGCGCTGCTGGCGGGGACCCGCCGCCTGCTCCGCCTCTAGAGAGACTTCTCTCCCTGAACCTTTTTTTTAAATTTGGCGGGAGCTTCGAGGTCGACTTCGAAAAGAAAAAAAAACTGGACGCTTTATAAATCCGACACTCGCTCAAGACGATTGACGCAAAACAAAAGCTCCTTGATTCTCTGTGCGCTTGCTTCAGAGAGGGAGAGTCAAGGAGAGAGGGGGAGAGAGAAAACGGTCCGATAAAAAAAACAAAATCAAAAACTTGGGAGAGGAAAAAAATGTTCCTTCTTCTTAGAAAAACTTCGACAACACAACCATATTTCATGACCACATTTCACACTGCCGTCGTCGATGCTCTTCTTTGAAGAGGGAATATTCGCAATGCGCGCGCGCTCGGAGAATCAGAGAGAGAGAAAAATTGTGAGTTGGGAAGAGAGAGAGAAAGAGAGAGAGCAAACACAACGGGTTTTTTGGTTTTCGAGAGACGGGGGGGAGAGAGAGGCTGGCCCTTTCTCGATTATGAGTTCCCTTCCTCTTCCCCCCCTTGTCCTGGGTGCTCTTAACCAAAAAAATATTCATCCCGCCTTGCGTGTAATGGAGAAAAATTGAGTTGTGCGTGTGTGCGTGCGTGATTTGAAAATGCAAAGGCGAGGGGGTTGGCGGAGGAGAGAGGTCAAAGGGAAAAAGAAAAGAAAAACGCCACAACTTCTCTCTCTTGTCGTTGCCAATTCTTTCTCTTTGCCTCTTCTCTCTTTCGCTCTCGCTTCTCCTCTGCCGCGAGGGCTGGGATCTCGAGCGCGTCTATCGCCTCCGTGCTCTCGTGACGCACGCAGGCAAGCGCACAGACAAAGACAGACAGACAAGAGCTCTGAAAAAGGCACAAAAGGGGGGGCGAAGAAGAACGCCCTCCGGTTTCCAATGGGCGTGCCGACGCCGCTGCTCGCGGCGCTGGGCGGTGAGTCGTCGCGCAGCTCTTCTTCCTTCGCGTGCTCAATGCACTCTCTGCGATCTCCTTTCGGTGGTGTCGAGCGATGCAGGAGAGCCAGAGAAGAGGAAGAAGAAGACAGGAGGAGAGTGTTGTTGCGTTGCAATTGAGCTGCCAGTTTTCACTGGCGACGATGACACTGAACGTCGAAACCTCTCGACCTCAACCAAAAACGCCTCTCAAAAAACCTCAAAAACTCCAGGCTACCTCTTCACCTACTACACCACGAAGATCACCGAGGAGCGCAAGGCCCAGATCGAGCGCATCAACCAGCAGGTCCGCGACCTCTACGGCCCCCTCCTCGCCACGGTCAACGCCTCCAGGACGGCGTACAAGGCCATGGTGCGGGCGCACTCGCCCGACGGGGGGGGCTCCGCCGCCGCGTTCGTCTCGGCGGTGCGCCGCGACCCGGAGGGCGCCACGGCGCGGGTGTACCGGACGTGGATGCGGGACGTGCTGCAGCCGCTGAACGAGAGGGCGGCGGCGATCGTGGTGGACGTGCGTGTTTTTTAGCTCCCAGTTTTGGTTTGGGAGGCAGAGTTTTTGGGTTTTTTTTTCTTTTTGGAAAAAGTTGATGCGAAAAAACTTATCTTTCCTCAAAAAAAAAACCCTCTCTCAAAATCAGCACGCCGACCTCCTCGAGTCCTCCCACATGCCGGCTTTGCTCCTCCAGCTCGTCGCCCACGTCTCCGCCAACCGCGTCGTGCTCTCCCGCTGGAGCCAGGGAGAGAGCGCGGCCGCGAGCGCGATAGCCTACCCGGACTCCCTGCACCGGTGGGCGAGCTCGCAGTTTCGGGGGATCAAGAGGCGCCAGGCCTCGCTGTTGGGGGTCAAGGGCTCGCTGTCCGAGGAGGGCGACGAGGAAGAGGGCCAGGTCTGCGACGACGGGGGAGCGGCGGCGGGGGAGATGGAGGAGGGGGCCTGGGCAGAGGCGCCGCCCGTCTCCAAGCTGTGAGATTTTTGAAACGTTTTTCCTTCTCTTTCTTTTTCCCCCCCTTGCTCCTCCTCTGTGTAACACTATTTTTCTCGTTGCTTTTTTTTGTTGCATTATCTTACAAGTTACAAGGGGGGGGAAGAAGAACGAAGAGAAGGAACGCTCGTATCAAGCGGCGAGGAGAGAGAGCGAGAGCGGGGGAGCTCCCCGACTCTGCTGCGAGCTCCCCTGCTCTTGCGCTCGCTCTCGTCGCCGGCGCCGGCGCCGGCGTCTCTCCTTCCCTCCTCCTCTCCCGCCGCGGCGGGGGCGACCAGCGGCGCAGGAAGCGGCGCGGGCACCAGCGGCGCGACGGAAAACGCGGCCACGAAGAAGCCGATCGTGTCGCACCCGCCGATCGGAGCCCGCCCGCGCGGGCTCGCGGGGTCGAAGCGGAGGACAAAGGCGGCGAGCTCGGGCGGCAGGAACGCCGCCGTCGCTCCACCTCGCCCGCCTCCGTCCCGGAACGCCGCCAGCGACGGCCCCTCGCCGCTCAGCCCGGGCCCCGCGGACCCCGCGGGCGCGGCCCCCCTCGCGTCCTCCAGCACGAGCCTCGGGAACCGCCGCAGCGCCGCGGCGACGACGGCCTCGTTCTCCTCCGGGGAGACCGAGCACATCGAGTAGACGACGCGGCCGCCGCCCGTCCACGCGCCGAAGTTCTCGCCCGCGCCGGCCCCGCCGGCCCCCGCGCCCCCTCCCGCACCCCCGGCGGCGGCGACGGCGACGGCGAGCAGCTGCCTCTGCACCGCCGCGGCCCTCGCGACGAAGGCCCTGTCGGCGTGCTGCGCGAGCCGCGGCCGCAGTCCCAGGCCGGAGCAGGGCACGTCGAGCAGCACGTGCGAGAAGGAGCCCGGGACGAGGCGCGCCGGGTCGGCGGCGAGCGAGCGGCGCGTCGGGGGCGGGGGCGGGGGGTTCTCTCCGTGTTGTTGTTGGTCTTCTTCTTCTTCTGCTGCTGCTGCTGCTGCTGCAGAAGAAAAACGGGGGAAATCCTCCTCCTCCTCCTCCTTGGTGTGCCCGCCGTTCCCTCCCTTCCCCTTCCTCCTCCTCCCGGCCCCCATCTTCGCCCTCGTCGCCGCCTTCCGGGCCTCCTTCCGGAGCCTGGCCTCCTCGCTGCGGGCGGCGCCGGGGTCGACGGCGACGAGGAGGCTCGAGCCCGCGCCGGGAGGGCCGTCCGTCTCCGAGGGGAACAGCCTCAGGGAGTCGGCGACGGCGGCGGTGACGACGCCCAAGACGCCCATCTCCTCCGCGAGCGAGGCTATCCGCGCCGCCTTCGCCGCGGTCCTGTCGAGGGAGAGCACGGAGGGGGGCGGGGAAGGGGCGGATCCCGCCGGCGGAGACGACGACGACGACAGCAGCAGCCCGGCGATCGCCGTCGTCTTTCCGCCCGGCGCGGCGCACATGTCCAAAACCCTCGCGCCCGCGTCGCCGGCCCCTTCCCCGAGCAGCAGCGCCGCCGCGGCGACGACCGACGCGAGGTGCTGCGCCATCCCTCTGAGGCGTTCCTCCTTTTCGCCTTTCTCTCCCGCTCGCCCTCCGCCGCCGTCCTCCTGCTGTTCCTTGCTCCCGAGGAGGTCGGCCTCTGCGGGGGCGCGCCGCCAGCCGAATTCGGCGTTCGGCTCCTCCAGCATGACGGCGACGCCCCTTCTCTTCCCCCCGCCGCCGCCGCCGTCGCCGCCGCTCCCCGTCTCCGCCGCCGTCATCTCCTTCCTGCCCATCCTCGCGACCCCGGCACCGAGCAGCAGCGGCGCCGCGCGTGCGGCCTCGGCGGCGGTCGAGAAGACGGTTCCCCTGCTGATGCCGTGGCCCGCGCGGAGGCGGACCGAGGAGGGCGCGTTGCTGAGTTTCTTTTTCCTCGTCCCCGTCGTCGCGGCGCCCTCCGTGTTCCCCCCCTCGGCGCCTTCGCGCTCGCCGCCGCCGCCGACCCGACCTCTGGCGCCGCCGCCGACCCGACCTTTGGCGCCGCCGCCGCAGAGGAGGCCCTCGCCTTCCTCTACCTCGACACGACGACCCCCCGGGACCCCTTGCAGGCCGCCGCCGAGGAGGCGGCCGCGGCGGC
>Ga0114918_10001622_pt1 | contig 20073 bp, 26 predicted proteins | sample LantaG_FD_87015 | JGI IMG/M metagenome (GOLD analysis project Ga0114918, IMG submission 87015) | Deep subsurface microbial communities from Baltic Sea to uncover new lineages of life (NeLLi) - Landsort_02402 metaG | ecosystem: Environmental > Aquatic > Marine > Oceanic > Sediment | place... | reverse complement strand
TGAAGATTATTTGTAATATGGGGGATTCTTGACGGTAGACATTACAGGTCTGGACAGTCACTACTACCCATTTTGCCAAACTCCAGATAAAGGCGAAGTGATACCTAGTATACTGCTGTAATGACGGGTTCGATCCCTGTATCTCCTACCCATATTTTCATAAAGTTTGATAAATCTCCCCATATAGAGAATTCTGTATAGGGAGATTTTTTTATGAATAAGCTTGGTTTATCCTTTGTTGTGTGCCTATTAATCATTGGCTGTGCTGATGCTAAAATAAACCCGACCATTAATACAAAAGCCGAATTTGCAGCATTAAAAGCACAAATAAGAACCGAACTCAAAGCTGAACTAACCGCAGAATTCAATGCTACCTTCACTAACAAAATGAACACAAAGCTCAATTTGCTTGGCGGAGATGTTCAACAAAAAATAGCTGATAACCTAAGGGCCGAATTCCAGACCCAAATTGATACCAAGAATAACGGTATGTTCTCGGGAGGGGGTATTTATCTTACTGCTGTCGCTATTGCACTAATCATTGGTATTTTCGGAACATTCATGTGGCTTGTTAAAAAGATGATGCAATGGAAACAGATATGGCATATTCTCAGCCAAACTATTGAGAACGAAACAAAAAGAGGGGGACAGGCAGAACACGTCAAACAAAGCTTTTCAGCAATGATTGACGTAGCAGGCTTAAAGAATATTATAGATTTAGATTTAAAAACCAGAGGACTTCATAAGGATTAAAATAACCTTATCCCTCATCATCTAGTCCTGGAGGCATATCAAGACCAGACTTCAAATTCAAAATATAGAATATAATATCAGGAGAATAACAGGCAGTTAGACCGATAGACTCATCTTCCATAAATCCCCAAACCTCATACAAATAAGTCACGACATTATCATTGACCGATAGTGTTGTGCTCATTGTTTCTTTTCCCGTTTTCTGCTGTTCTTTTATTTTGTTATTTGTTTTTAACGCTCGGAGTAAAATCAACCCATTTGTTCGATCAGTCGTATCACCAACTCGAAGTATCAATTGAGCCAATCCAAAGTTTCGTATAATCTCACCACACTTATCAGCATGAGATAAGTTCAATAATTGCTGGTGAATTCTTTCTAACTTCTTTTTTTCCTCGTTGTATTGAGCCATCGCAAGGTCATCTTTGGACAATACAGGAGCCGAAGGAGGCGCAACCGTAGACATTGGAGGGGCTTCCATTGAACTACGCACAGGTGGTTGTGAGGGATGAACTGGAATGCCTTGTCTTAGGCTTTGAGCATTATCCGCCATAGTCCTTGCCGCTTGCTGCAACATACTTACATCATCGAATACTAGGTTGGTATCAAATTCTGAACTCATACTTCTTCTCCTAAGGTCAGGGAAGTTTATAGAAAAGTATCTGAAATCCTAAACATACTCTAACCATATAAACCACAAAAATCACAAAAATCTTAAAATAATTCAGTTTGGTCAGTAAAAACTGTCTCAAAGTCGGACTATATGGAAAAGGAGATAAACAATGTTCAATAAAGAAATTGCAGAAAAACTAGCAACAACATTGTCTCACCTTCAGTGTATTCCCGCATTTCATGATGCTGACTTGCTGATATCCGACATAGCAGACCCACTCGGCTTTCAAATTCACTGTAAAATGAATGATAATGGTCGATTGGTCTTTAGTGTCAATAATTCAGAAAGATTTCCACTTGCACAAAAATCATTTAAGCTTCGATATACCGAATGCTATTCTGATGATATCCGAGAAACGCCTGCATCCGATAAACAAATTTATCCTACAAGTGGATCAGATTCCATTTTAGATCTCGCACCAGGAACCATAACTCGACTAATGCTAATCGAAAGCGAATTTGATACTGAACTCCAATCCATGGTTCCTGTATTTGTTTTGAAGTTGGGAGAAGAAGTTAAAAAATGGGAAACATATTTTCAAAACATGGCAGACAATATTGGATCTCTCCGCCAATATGTTGAAAATATTTACAACAAATCCCTGTAAAAATAGACTTCATCGCAGACTATATAGACGCGAAAGAAAAAGAACTTTTTAACCATACGGAAAAGGAGAAAGTAAAATGACTGCTACACTCGAAACCACAGAAGTTGTTGAGAATTCCTCCATTGATTCTCTCATCACCAAGGAAATTGATTTCCGTGTTGAACTCCGGCGAATCAACACAATTGAAGAGGATGAGGCTATGAAGTTGCCCGAACACAAGGCAACCATTCGAATCAATCCGGATGGAACCAAGGTGCCTCTGTGGGTCGTTGGTTCACGATACGAAATTGTGGATCATCGTGAAGTCATCAAGCAGTTTTCTCAGGCTCTTGAAAAGGCTGGTCTTGAGGCTCGATGTGATCACCGAATTTACAAAAACGGTTGTCGAATCTACTCCTTCTTCACAATCAAAAAGGTAATCGAAATGGAAGGGGAGAAGGCGGTTGTACCATTCTTCACTCTTACCACAAGTCATGACGGATCTCTTCGACTTGGATTTATGATGGGTGCGAAGGTTGGTGAACGGTATCTCAACGTATCCAAAACCATGTATGGAGCACAAGCCAAGCATACTCATGGCATCAACATCGAAAAGACACTTGAGGAAGTATCCAAGGCTCTGTCCGTACTCACCGACGAAGTCATTCCTATGTGGGAACGAATGCATAAGGTCGTTCTCACACCAGAGCAAGTGAAAAGACTTGTCGAAAATGCTGTCAAGAAAAAGGTTATTTCTAAGCGGCTTTCCGAAGATCTTGGTTTTACGAACAACAGCAGCATATGGGATGTTTATACGAAGGTTGTGTCAGAAGTTACAAAGGTTCCTGATCGTAAGGGTGCCACTTCTGAACGTGCCTTTTGGCGAAATACCGATGCGTCTGAATACTTCTCTAAGATGATGTCCAAGGATATGACATCACTCAAAGCAATAGTTGAAGTTGAGGAAGTGTAAAAGAAAAGTTATAATTCTCCTAGGGGCAATCTGTTCCCCTAGGAGAATTAAAAATGGCAGAAAAAGAAAAAGACTATTTTGAAAACGTAAAAGCAATGCCTCTTGGAAAAAGAAAGCTTAGCCGATTAAATACTAAACGAATACTCCAAAGAATTGCACAACGAAGAAGTGGTTGGGATCAGGGTTGGACTGCGGGAAAAATTTCCTTCATGAAAACCTATCCCGTAAAAATGTTTCCCAGAACATTTGCGAATCCCGGAGACGATGTAAAAATCCAAGTTAGCATTCGTTTAGTTCTCGGAAAAACGGCAAAAGAAGCACCTGTTAGTGGATTAAAAGGTCTTGAAGTTTACTATCGATTTCTCAGAACAATAGTGATCATTCCAGAAAAGGAAACCAAAGAAAGTGCATTAGAAGAAGAGCAGGATGAGCAAACAGAATTTTCAACAGGAAGAAGCATAACGGAAGAAACAGAATGGGTTGGATCTTATTTATCAAATAGCTCAATGGCAAAGTTGTTTTATAAAATGTTATCCGCCATTGGAGTAGACAAACTTAACAGATTGGTTAAAAGAGTAAAGGATAAAAAATGACTATTGAAATGATCGCTCGGCTTGTTGTTGGTTATCGATTCTCTGACCTTTGTGTTGTCAATAAAAAAATGGGTACGGTCAGTTTTGTTACTCCCGGACTTCAAGAAAAAATTAAAAAGAAATTCGAAAATGAAGTCATTGATATTGAAGAAATTACTCCTGAATTTATCTCTCTGATTTTTGATCTTGACCTTGTCGAATTCCCAAATCAAAACGATGGAATTATTGGAAAAAAATTGGAACAAATTAGCGTTGGCGAAAAAGATACGGACGTAAGAAATTTTCATGAAATTGAAATGGCTCAAGCAGAAATCAAAAGTAAGATCGAAAATATTGACCCAAGTATTCTTTCCTCTGTCTCATCCAAGATCAGCATGGTGGGAGAAGTGAAGGTCGGATCGAGGACAATCTGATTTTTCAAAATTTAAATGACCAGAGCACCCCAAACTTGTAGAATTTTTCATATCAGGTTTCGTTTAAGACCCCTCAACAACAAATTTACCCAAGTCATTCCTTTTTTGAATTTAAAACCACAAATTTTCGAATTCCCTAAGAGCCCACTAAAAGTAGGTCCGTAATCAGTGCCTATAATTATTTTCGATAAAAGAGAGTCTACTTCTATCAGCACGAACGTTAGTGAGTGCTTATTTTCTCGTAACATAGTGGAGAGAAAATATAGAACGACACTGGAGATCGTAAGCTATTACCGACCCACTTATAAGTAGACTTAATTATATTAGAGCCCACTATATAGTAGGCCCGAAAAATACTCTAATATAGAAAACATGGTGGTTGAGACATAAGGTAGGAAAGTGATACAATTCTTCTGTTTTACAAATTTTCAATATTTTTTCAATGATTTTTGAAATTTTTAGTTTTTGTTTTTCAATTTTTTGTTTTTCAATTTTTTGGTTTTTTGATTTTGTCTTTTGGTTTTCCCATAAAAATTCCAACTCCTTCAAAATCTACACAAAGAATTCTCCTGGGATTATCTTCCTGTGTTGTCTCAAGTGATACATTTTGTGCGTTTTCAGGATGTATCTCTGCTGACAATCTCCATTGTGGTGTTTCTTCGGTAGAAGGCATATCATGAACCAGAGTCCAAGATCCAATAACTTGCTCAAAGAGCTTTAACTCATGAAGAACACTCATCAATTCTTCGTTTGATAAGTTCTCAATTTCTTTGTCAATATCTGTAAATCCAATCTTCATCATTAGTGGATCTAGCTTTGTTCCTCTACCAATTAAAGGAGTCCCGGAAAGCAATTTAACAAACACTAAATGAACGTCGTTCAATTTCCTTTCCCCATTCAATCCACCAAGAATTTTTTGAGGAGTAATATAAACAACATTCATAACGTTTTCAATTTGATCGGGTGTTATCATTCCAAATCTCCAATGCTTATTTTTTCCGAAGAGACCATGCAACTCTAGATGCTTCTTCTGGATCTAACCAATCATGCATAACGTTAGCACTCTTTTCTGCAGAAGCATTGATAGCTTCCTCTTCTTCAATTGGTTCTTCCTCAATTGGTTCTTCTTCTTTTCTCTCACCTAATTCAACTTCTGCTTTCAAATCATTCAACCGGGCTGCCGCCTCATCTCTACTTTTAAATTTTTCAATAGCTTCTTTCTCGTTTGCTTCAGACGGTTTATCCGGAACTAAACTCCAACGATCTTCTGGCCCCTCGACTTCGTCTGCAGGTGTTTGAATTATGTGCCAAGCAATTCTCAAAACTCTAGATAACTTCAAACCTCTAAGTTTATGATATGGGTCTTGCATTTTACTTCTCATTGAAGGGTCCTCTATCGCTTTTGCCAAAGATTCAACTGTGATCTCATCCTTAGGTGGCATTTCTGGTTCAATTTTGCCTAAATGGTTGTTAATAGGAGACCCTGAGAACACATCAATCCCTTTTTTCCATAATTCGTGTTGAATTACCTTAATTATGGTCGAGGGAATCTTGTTCTTACACAAATTCAAAACAACACTGTCTAATTCAGGAATAGCATGAACCAGGGCATCAATAAAATCATAAGCAGACCCCCAAAAATCAAACGCAGGTCTTGCCTTCAATCCTAAATCATCCATTACAACAAAAAAATGACCATCAATAGCTCGGTTGTCTACCATCTCCGGGTAAACAATAAAAATATGTTTGGATTCATCTCTAGGAGAAATGTCTATATAGGGGTGCATGTTTCGTTTGTAAAATGTATCTGCAGCTCGGGATCTATTTAAATCCTGAGTGCCTTCGAGTTCATCTTCAATGCTTCCTCGGTTGTCCTGTTTGCCCTCTATCTCTTTTTTAGAAGGACCCGGACTTACACCGTCAGCATTGTATATGTGAATTGTGCCTCTAGGACTTCCTCTTCCAGACATAACTATCACCCCTTATTAAAAAATAAACTAAAAGGGGGTAATAGTATCAAATTTTTATGTATCTTCCTCTGGCCTATTCGAAAAACCACTAATTTGATCAGGAGAATCTTGCTCATCTTCGTCGGTAAATTCTTTGGGATCAATACCTTGTGCTTTTATTTTGGAAATTCTATAAGCATTAATAAGGACATCCCCTGCAATTTCAATTTCCCTTAAAGGATCTAAATCAAATACAGGATCAATCCCAAAAAAATCTTCCTTAAAAGAACAGTGAGATACCTTCCGGGCAATAATTGTAGATTCAGATTTGTCTAAAATCTCAATAGATAACAAAATTTTATTTAAATCATTATAGGTTCGTAGGCCCCAACTTTTTAAAACAATACCGTGCATCATCCCATATAAATCTAAAGACATCAAACGACAACCAACCGCAACCTCTTTAGATGAAAATTCAAAAACAGATTTAATGGATTCGTTGTTTTTAAAAAGTCCATAACCAATTAAACTTGGAACCAATAGAGTTGCGGAGTGTGCCAGAAGAATTGCATCTTGATTATATTCCCCGTCAAGAAACTCCTTGACACACTCCACCTCGTCTTTTCTTAAATGAAATTGTGTATATTGATCGGTCATAATTTAAATATCACCCACCTTTGTCGCAGCAACAATAAACTCACCCTTGCCCAGCTTTTGAACTCGTACGCCTCGGCTGCCTCGTGTTTCTACTTCTCGAATCTCATCGGCTGAAATACGCAAAGACTTACCGCCAGAAGTTGTCAGGAAAATTTCATTACTCCCGCCATTAAAGACTCCGCCAAACACAATATCACCAGCCTTAGCATCTGCGTTTGAAAGTTTGCTGCCCTTACCCGTTCGACCCTTCTTAAATGGAAGTGCCTCTTCTACAAATCGAGCCCCAAATCCGTTAGAAGATATTGTAACTACCTTATTACCGGGCTTGATCGCAGCAACATCTATAACCTTGTCATTTTCTCGCAAATACAAACAACCAGGGGCACCACTTTTTCTTGACGGAACCATTCGCAAAGAATCAATATTGATACGACGGAACAATCCCCTCTGCGTAAAGATAATAAGATCACTATCTTTCGGTGCCAAAGTTACACGGACAAGAGAAGAATCATCCAAATCAGTGCGACAACACTCATCTCCAAACAAACGACCACGCTTCTTTCTCAATCCAACACAAGCCATTCTCTTCACATTCCCATTAGAACGAATCATAATAAGAGACTCGTCTTCGGCCATACTCTCAACATTCAAAGCAAGAATATCGACAATACGTTCTCCTTCTTCTAGCCCGGAAAATAGTTCGCTGATAGGAATGGTTGCCTTGGTTGTTCTTTTTGTAATTGGTAGTTCATGACAGGGCTTTTCAAATACTCGACTCTTATTTGTGAAAGCATAAAGCATATCGTGAGTTGTAACCTGAACAATCAATCGAGGAATTGTGTCTGCATCATCAATATCACTTACAGACCGGACCCCACCAGCACCACGCTTTGCTTTTCTATAATCATTGACATTTGTTATCTTGACTTCATCTTTACTATTTACGGCAACAATAACATCTTCTTCAACAGTGGTGTCCTTGGTCGTGATTTCTCCAAACTCGCTAACGATCTTTGTTCTTCGTTCATCCAATTGCGTTTTCCACCAGATCAATCTTTCTTTAATCAAACCATCAACCAATTTAGGATCATCAAGAATTTTAACAATTTCAAGAACCCTGGTTTCAAGTTCTCCTTTCTCGGTTGCCAATTCGTTTTCATCAATCTTTCGCAAACTTCCAAGACGCATAGCTATAACAGATGAAACCTGTCTATCTGTAAATGAATACTTTTCAATTAGGGCAGCCTTGGCATCTTCGGCCCCACGAATTGTTTTAATCACCTCTTCAATATTTGCATGAACAATCATCAAACCGTCAATGATCTCAATTCTATCTTCCTTCTCTTTCTTTTCTTTGGTGAGAATTTTGCAAAGACATTCTCTTCGAAAATCAAGCCAATATAACATTACGTCTCTAACACCAAGATTCCGGGGCTTTCCTTTAACAATCGCAACAATACCAGAAGATAGGTTTTGCTGTAGATTTGTTCTTTTATATAACTGATTCAAAACAACATCTTGAACAGCCCCGGCCTTCAATTCAAAAACTACGCGGATGCCATCTTTATTAGACTCATCTCGCATATCTCCAACACCTTCAATTCCTCTCTTACCGTTTTCATCCTTTTCCGTTACCAATTTCGCAACAGTCTCTAGCCAGACTTCCTTTTTCAATTGATAAGGAAGAGAAATAATAACGACTCTTTGCTTTCCCGTTTTTTCGTCCGTCTCGAATTTGGCTTCACCGCGTACACACCATTTTGATTTACCGTTCAGCCAAAGATTGTTTTGTTCTTCTCGGTCAAACTGAAGGATTCCATATGTTGGGAGATCCGGACCCCTAAATATGGAAGGAGCAGAAGTTTCGCTTTTGGTTATCAATTCGCTTTCAATCTCTGCAATCAAACAATCAATAATCTCATGAGAATTACAAGAGATAACGTCGGTTTTAATCCCAACAGCAATGCCATGATTGCTGTTTAAAATCAAGTGGGGCAACTCAGAAGGCAATACATCTGGCTCTGTGGTTGTGTTATCGTAGTTATCGACAAAATTAACAACGTCGGGATTCAAGTCATTACAAAACAGATTACAAGCAATTTGATTTAGACGGGCTTCAGTGTACCGATGGGCTGCCGCCGGGTCTCCATCGACACTGCCAAAATTTCCCTGACCATCAAACAAAGGAATTCGCATATTGAATTCCTGAGTCAAACGAACAAGAGTATCATAAATAGCAGTATCACCATGCGGATGATAATTGCCCATTACAGAACCAATAATTTTGGCACACTTCATTGTTTTATTTGGGGCTCTTGCACCCATTTCCCAAGCACCATAAACAATTCGACGATGGACCGGCTTTAGTCCATCTCGAACATCCGGAATTGCCCGGTTCTTAATGCTGTATGTCGCGTAAACTCCAAAATATTCTTTTACTACATCGGTCATTGCAGTTACGATTGCTGATTCTCCCATTTTTTATTTTCCTTTCAGAGGATTTTTAACCAAACGCTGATACATTTCATTAATGGCACCCTGTTCTACAACCGACACACGATTCAAAATTGTCAACTTCAAAGCTTTATTAATATCTCCGTCAAGAATTTCAGCAGCCTTAGAAACCTCTCTGGCATCACGAAGAGAAAAGGTTTCAGTCAATACGCCACTGTTTGCCCCAGAATTAATCTCCATAGCAAGACGAGCAACAACGGCAGCAACAGGTTCGGTCACTCCTTCCTTCATAATGATTTTCTTGTAAATCAACTCCGAAGGATATTCGACATTATACCAAACCCGGAACCGATTAAGAAAAGCACGATTCAAAACGTTAGTTCCACTGTAAGACCCGCTATCATCACCTCGACCCAAAGTGTTTCCAGTTGCTACCACTCGGAAATTAGGATGAGGCATAACAACTTCGCAAGCATTATCTGCCAAAACCAAAGGCTTACGATCTAAAACAGCAAACAAGCAAAACAGAACCTCGGGCGGAGTACCATCGATTTCATCAAGCAACAAACAAAGACCCTCTCTATATGCCTTTGTAATAGGTCCGTCTTGCCAAACAGTATTCCCATCAACAAGCTCTTTGCCACCGAACAACGAATCGGGCTTAATATCTTCATGAAAAGATTGATAAAGAACCGGAAGATTGCCAATAGCACAAACCTGTTCAAGCAATGACGACTTTCCAGATCCAGTGCCACCATAAAGCCAAACATTCATCCGATTATCTAGCAACTTACAAAAATCCAAAGTCCATTCGGGAAATTCATAAAAAGCATCCTCGGTAGGAACAAATGAAGCATGAATCGGATCCAAGGAGGTCTTTTCAAATTTGATCTGATCTCGAATGGCAATCTCGGACTTGACCTTGGCTGCTGGCGCATAAATTGGAGCCTCAACCCTAATTGAATCAAGAGCAGAAGAACCAACAACCTCACTTACTTTAACCTTTATCTTATCTTCCTTTACCTTTTTAGGTACAACTTCAACAGAATCAACATCTTCCTTTACCCTTTTAACCTCATCTTCAAGACCTTTAATTTTTTCATCTTTCTTCTTGAGTTCTTTTTCTTTTTCGTCCTCTTTTACAATTTGGAGTGCGTTGTTATAAAGATGAGTGGTAAGCATTGATTCTTCAAACCAACGCCGAACCCTATTTCGTAAAATGTCCTCTGTAACCGATACCCGACAAAGAGGGTAGATTTTAGCCGTATATTTTGCACTCGGCTTTCTTAGAGAATGAATGATTTCTCTGATTTTGATTTCATCTTCTGTAGCATATGCAATTTCTAGCTCGGCAAGAGAAATATCCTTACCCTCATATTTCATTTGAACAAGGGCATCAATCTCGCGCCAATCGGTTGTCGTAGTGGACATTTTGTTTTCTCCTAGCCTGAGTAAATATTCTTTCTCTCTCAGCTATATAGTCCGACAAACAGAATGGTTTTACTCCAAAATCTACAAATATTCTTCAAATTCACACCTCTCTAGTCCAAACCACTGAATCAACCACAAAATAGAAACTAGACCCATATTTTAACAGAAGAAAGGTATAATATGGAAACAAAAATAAATAAATCGTCCTCTTTCCTATATATGTGTGTGCGAATACACTCTTCTCTAATTCAGCTTTAATTTGAATTTGATCTGTAAAAACAATGCTACGCTCAGACTATATAGATGTGAAAAGGAGATTAATACAATGACTGCTAACGGAATAATTGGTGGGTTTAAAAGCTTGCTCGATGATTCTTTCATCTTTGATCGACTTACCGAGAAAGATTACCCCAAATTTGTAACCAAAACCATTCAGCTACTTGGGGCTAACTCGGGATTGCGTCTTATATTTGCAGAAAAGTTTACCGATTCATGCTTCAACCAAAAAACCAAAGTAGTCTCTATTCCCGCTCCTCCTGCATTTCCGAGAAGAGACAAGAAAGATAACAAAAAAAGCTACGACACAAAGAAGAATGCCTTTTTTACCCTTTTAAGTGAGTGGAGGGGTGTTCTAAATCACGAAGTAGGTCATGCTCAATTTACTATTTGGGCCGCAGAGAAAGAAGCTAACTTTGAAAACCAGCAATACGATATTAAAAATCACAAATTCGCTGACCTGTTTGAAAATGGGCGAATGGAACGAGTTGCCTGTGAAAAATATCCCGCATGATTCGAGATCTTCAAAAACTGGAAGGTGCTCTTGCTCGGGCCATTTGTGAATTTCAAAAGAAGAATCCAGATCAATTTAATGATCTGTACTATGCAATGCGAATGGCTGTAAATGGATATGAACCAGCATTGCCTATTCCAGAAAACCTCAAAGAAGAATGGGAGGTTTGTCTTGGTTTCGTTAAACGGGCATGGGAAACCAATGACGAACTTGAAACAATTAAAATCGCAATCGAAACCCAAAAGTATCTGGAAAAACGAGCCGAAGAATTGAAGAAAGAATCGGAAGAGCGAGGAAAAGAAACAAAAAAGAAAGAAAAAGAACTAGAAGACCTCAAAAAGGAAATGGAAAAACTGAAAAGCGAAAATGAAGACGAAAAAGAGGAAGGAAATGGAGAAGAAAAGGGCAAGGGTGGCAACGAAAGTAAAGAAGGCGAAGAAACTGAAGGCGAGGGTGGTGGAAAAGAAACCGAAAAGAAAGAAGAAAAGAAAGAAGAAGAGAAAGAAGGAGAGAAAGAAGGAGAGAAAGAAGGAGAAGGAGACAAAAAGTCTGATCTCGAAAAGAAAATAAAAAAACTTGAAGATGAAATCAAAGACCTCAAAGAAAAAGAAAAAAATGCTCCCGAGACTGGATCAATGAATACCGAAAATGTAGAAACAATCGACCCGTCAGTCTCTTACTCCCAAGATGAAGAATCCGTAAGAGATAAAGATGACGATCACTGGAGAAGAAAGGAAAAGGATGTAGTTCCTCTTCCTCTAAATGATTACGTTGAAAACATCGAAGTGTTACCTAAGGACGACAGAAGCAACGCGAAAAGGAAGCTGGACGAATGCATGAGGGAAATCCCCGGACTGGCCCAACAATTCATCCAAAAGGTCCGATCCAGTCAGCATGTTGGGGTCAGAACATATCGAGGGAGAATTAGCCGACGAAATCTACATAAGTATAAGACATCAAAATACATATTTCATACAGAAAACAAACGCAAGAAGAAGGATGCCAGCGTTATGATAGTGGTAGATTGCTCCGGATCTATGAACGGAGGAAAGATAACTACAGCCCGTAAAGCCGCTATGGTTATGGGTGAAATCATGTACCGGGCCAAAGTTGAGTTCGAAGTTGTTGGCTTTACTATCTTTGGGTCTAGATTTAATTTCAATGCGTTCACAAGAAAATCGAATCTTATCCACTATCGCTTTGCTAACAATAAAAATTGGGATCAAAGAAAATTTGGTGTTTTTGAAAGTAAAGACGAAATCGACCTGTCAGACAATGATGACGGAGAAAGCCTGAGACAATTTGCATCCGAAATCGCCACGTCAAAGAAAGAACGAAAAATGATGGTGGTGATTTCAGATGGTGCCCCTATGTGTGGGGCTCAAGTAGGTAATGAAATTAAAGATCTTCACGTAGCTATCAAAGAAATCCGAGATAGTGGAATTGATGTCTATGCTGTTGGACTTGATACCGATGTACAAAAATTCTACGGAGAAGAAAACGCAATTAGAATTTCGTCAAGATGCAAAGCAGAAGAACTCGTAGCACACTTGGCAAAATTCATTGGTCTTATTGGGAATGGATAAACCCTATTAGTTTTCGGAGAACAAAATAACATGAAATCATATCTATCTATTGACCTAGACTTCTGGACCACACATGACAATGGAAGATCTGCAGGGCAATTTTTTAATAAAGTGTTTGCTCTGAATGTGCCAATTCTTTTTGTCCATGAACACGAAGAATTGCTGCAAGATATTAATAAATCCAAATCAGATATTCTTTATAATGTTGACTATCACAGCGATTTGTGTTCTGATAATGAATTAATAAAAGGAGAAAAGCCCAACGATGGAACTTGGGCGAATTTTGTATCCTGGAAAAGAAGAGGGGAATATATCTGGATCTGCCCAAACATCAAAACATGTTATAAAGGCGGAAAAGGAGATGGAATATGCTGCGGAGATTGGAGACTCGACCCCTTTAAAACAAAAAAAGAGTCATTCTGGAAATCAGTCTCCTTAACTCAGAAACTTAATACTATCGATTGGCGTACCGTTAAACAAGTCGGAGTATGCCTAAGTCCTAGCTTCACTATTCCCGAGACTGTATTGAGCGTAACGAAAAAGCTTGGTATGAAAGAAGAAGAAGTCTATGCACTGACAAACGCACCAACACACATAAACCCGGCAAAAAGAAAACGTGGAATTATTTATAAAGCCGCGTAAAAAGAAACGAACACAAAGACTATATAAACAACTTCGAAACATTACATAAAAAAGGAAACAACTAATGGCAAAGAAAGCATATGATGGCGATTCAATTGAGGTTCTTGAATTCCCAGAAGATGTAAGAACAAGACCCGGCATGTATATCGGCGGAACTGCAATCGAGGGCATGCATCATATCTATAAAGAAATCTTGGACAATTCAGTAGATGAAGCCGTTGCCGGTCATTGTACTAAAATCGTCGTAACAAACGAAGGTGATGGGTATCTAAGTATATTGGATAATGGTCGAGGTATTCCAACCGGTATCAATAAATCAAAAGGAGTCTCGGCCCTTGAACTCGTATTTACCGTTCTACATGCGGGTGGTAAATTCAGAAATGACGGGGACAGTTCAGGATATAAGACCTCGGGTGGCTTGCATGGAGTTGGGGCCTCGGTTACAAATGCTGTATCCGAAGAGCTACAAGTGTTCGTTAAACGCGAAAGCAAGGTCTGGACACAAACATATAACCGAGGAATCAAACAAGAAGATGTCAAAATAGCAAAGAAGTGTGGCGTAGTGTGGGCAGGAGAAACCGGAACCTATGTCCGATTCAAACCAGATGCAAAAATCTTCAAACATATAAAACTCAATTGGGAATACCTTCGAGTAATAAGACGCTGCCGAGAACTAGCATTCCTTGTACCCAGTCTAGAAATTGAAGTAAAAGGATTTGAAGATGAAGAAGATGTAACCTTCAAGTTCGATAATGGATTGCAAGATTATGTGAAATATCAACTCGAAGGAAAAACACCAATTATAGATAACGTTGCCTTCGAAGTTGATCTACCCGAACTTGGATGCTCTGCCGAAGTTGTATTTGCATATGAATCAGAATACGATGAACACCTTATCTCCTTTGCTAATAATATCCCTACCCATGAAAGTGGTGTACATCTACTCGCCTTCCTAAACGCCCTCCTTAAAGTCATTATCGATATTGGTGAACGTGAAAAAATCACCAAGGACTTTGCTGGTAAAGTCAACAAGTCAGATATCCGAGAAGGACTGCATGGAGTAATCTCGGTCAGACTACAACAACCAGAATTCGAAGGACAGACAAAGACAAAACTAGGAAACCCGGAAATTCGACAGCCCCTAGAAGAACAGTTCTATGAAAAACTTACGAAGATGTTTGAAAAGAAGAAGAAAGAAGATGGAATCGAAATAGCAAAGAAAATCCTCCAGGCAGTCATCGCAAGAGAACACGCAAGAAAAGCAAAAGAACTGACAAGAAAAAAAGGTGGACTCGAACACTTTACCCTAAAAGGAAAACTGGCAGATTGTGAAAGCAAAGATCCGGAAGAATGCGAATTGTTCCTGGTCGAAGGTGACTCTGCAGGTGGTTCCGCAAAGCAAGGAAGAAATAATCGATACCAAGCAATCCTTCCACTCCGGGGTAAAGTACTGAATGTGGAAAAAAGCTCGATGTCAAAAGCCCTACAAAATAAAGAATTCCAATCTCTCGTCTCAGCTCTAAATGTGTCCCCTAAACCAAGTGGACAAGTCGCTGATATCGGTGACCTGAGATTCCATAACATCATCCTATTGGCAGATGCAGACCCGGATGGTGCTCATATTACCTGCCTCCTGATTACGTTCTTTTATAAGTTCATGAGAACGGTTATCGAACAAGGACATTTGAAAGTCGCTCAGCCTCCCCTGTATCGAGTGAAGGATGGTAAGAAGGTTATGTATATGCATGATGATGAAGAACTAAATACATATCTCAAAGCACATAAAAACAAAAACCCAGAAATCAATCGATTCAAAGGGTTGGGCGAAATGAACCCAGAACAACTTGCAGAAACAGTCCTTAATCCTGAAACTCGATCACTATTGCAGATCACTATTGAAGATACCGTTGAAGCAAAAGAAGTGATCGAACAACTCTTTGGTAAGGATGTAGAAGGACGAAAGAAGTTCCTGTATAAAGACCTAGACCTTACAACACCAACTAATTAAGTCTATTAGTTTTAGGAGAATTGAAAATGGATTTTTATATGCTTGCAATCCAATCACCCGTCTTGACTTTCTGTTGTGTGCTTGCTGTGTGTATTACAGTATATCACACAGTATATAATATTTTCTTCAGACTACCCAATCGATATATCAGGCATAAAAACATTGTAGCTCGTGGATGGCCACCCTCCCACCTCGACGCAGATGGGGATCAGTGTGAAGAGGATAACTAAACCGGGGAATGGTTTATGAGAACGATAAGTGTTAAAGTCATTGTGCCCGATGAATACGATGATGTTGCAGATGAACTTGCCTTTGCAGACTTTATCGCAAATCCAAGTGCATGGGAAATAGAACTGATCAAAGAACCCCAACCCAAAACAATCAAAGAGAATTGAGAAAAAACTATGATCAAAAAAGAATATTGGATAAATAAGAAAACCCTCAAAACAAATCACGAAAGAAACTATATCCACATGAGACTTAGTGGAAGCGAAACAGCCCTTTGTGGAACCGTCGTTAATCCTGAATTCGATAGCGACCAAGCAGAACAATGGGAAAAAACAGACAACCCAAAACGAAGTAAAGTCTGTAAAAGATGTAAAAACTCCGCCCGGAAAATAAAAGATGTCAGAAATGTTCAGGTTATAGAATCACTAAAAACATTCGGTAAAAAAATAATTGAAGATTCTGATAATAACAATAATCCCACACCAAAAAAATCAGCAGATACCATCGAAGACATTATCGGAGATGACGTTGTTGACTATACGTTCGATGCCTTCCTCATCGAAATTAGCGAAATCCAACTAGGAGCACAATATCTAATCAAAGAAATGCTATCTAAATGGGAACAATGCCCGGTAGAAGAAAACGTTCGATTGTTTGTTGAAATGAGTAACCTAAAAGACTTCATTAACATCTGTAAAAAACTTAAATTCAACTGAAGCCGGAAACTATTAAAAATATCCTTGCATTAATTTATTTGTGGTGTACATTTAATTTCAGAAGTGTGGTCGAAACTATAAACTTTAAATTGACTATGTGAGAATGGGATAAGAAAGGACCCAACCTAAAAACCATAAAAACTTTGAATCTATCTTTTTGAGAACTATTTTTAAAACAAAGGAGAAACTAGAATGTCAGACGAAACAGTAGAAGTAAAAGCAGTAGTAGAAGAAGAAAAGAAAGCCCCAGGTCGTAAACCCGGTGCAATGAAACGTGATGAAGAAGGACGACTATTGAAGGCAGATGGCTCTCTTGCCAAAACAATCGGACGTAAACCGAAGAAGACCGCAAAAGAACCAAAGCAAGAAAAGAAAACTGGCAAACGTGGTCGCCCTGCTGGATCCAAGAATACAAAAAAGGTTTCCTCAACAGTAAAAGAACCAAAGCTAACAAAAATTAAGAAGGTTAAGAAAGTTGAGAAACCAGTAAAGGCGAAGAAAGCCCCCAAGAAAACCACAGCAGTCAAGCGAGTCCCCGTAACAATCAAGACACCCGAAGAACTCATCAAAGCATTCGAAGGTCTTGAAAATCAACGAGCAGCCTTTATAGCCCTCGCAGCAAAACAAATTCAAGAAGTGGCGGGGAAAATTGCGGCGTGTGATCAGAAAGAAGAAAAAGTTCTTATCAGTCAGCTTCATCGACTCAAAGAACTCGTAGGATAACTCCCCTCACTGCCAAGGAGGAGGCTCCCAAGTTAATACCTCCTCCTTGGCATTTTTTATTTCAAGTAATAAGAACCGTCATCAACAATAGACTTACACTTACACCCACCAATAGATCTACACTGAAATTCCTGCTTAAAACTTCCTTCCTGCTCGTCCAACAAAACCAAAATTTCATCTATACTCGAACGAACTACCTGCTCCCGGTCTGCATAATTAATGTTGTCTGCATAACTCAACGCTCGACTTAATAAAACCTTGATCCGTTCCTCTCTACTCAAATTCGTCATTTTTCTATTCCTCCAAACTTTTCCAGTTATAAGAGTTGGCTACCGTACAATGTTCGCCAAACCCATTAGTTTTAGGGAACCATACAACACTAAAAACACCACCCTCCATTAATAATTCATGAGCAATATTAAAATCATCCTCCCACCGCTCACTCCACGCCCTTACATTCTCAGTATATCCCCGGCCATCCATTATTATCTTGGAAATACCAGACTGAATTATCGCACGAGCACAATCAGTACATGGCCATATATGAACGTAAATTCTAGAACCTAACAAACAAATACCGTTACGAGCAGCATTATATATAGCATTTCTCTCAGCATGCTCCGTAAATTTATACTTCAAAGGACGAATATGTCTTTCCTCTATGTTGTCCCGAACACCCCTAGGAAATCCATTATACCCCATAGATAATACAGAATTACCATCGCCTACAATCACACAACCCACCTGAGATGAACGATCCCTAGATTTAGATTTGGCTAACCCGGACATATTTAAAAAATACTCGTCCCAACTAGGTACATCCCTGGCATCACTCATACCTATTCCTTTTTGCAAGAACACCCTGACCTATTAGTTTTAGAGAATCCTATTGTCATCTTCTCACTACAACCATCAGGCTCCAATTCAAACTCGTAAAACCAATCCGACTGTCGCTTACCCTCAGCCATCCAAGAACATTTGAATTGAATAGAACCCTCGTCTAATAATATTGCAGATACAAACCCACTAATGTCCCCACTACGAAGTTTTATCTTCTGACCCCAATAAAAAGGAACCTCTATCTTTTTAATAGCTGTCTTTTTCTCTACCATAATTTTTAATTCTCCACTCGTTTCACATATATCAAAATTTCGATATAGACTGAGATCCAAAACCACCCTTTATTAACCTTCTTGGCATAATAGGCTCCTCGGGATCTTCAGGTTCTTCAACTTCTTCAGGAGCCGGGATAGATAATGTACGAATCTCAGTTCCCTTACTAAGCCTAAGCTCCACACCCTGCCAGCCACCAGGAATCTTACGAGTAGCATGTACAACCACCTCTTCTGAAATAACGTAAATATCCATATCTTCAACAATAGGAACCCCAGTATGATCCGAACCGCAACCAGAAAATGTGATCACAATAAGTAGTGCCGCATACAAACCAAAAAGTGTGCCAAATTTAAAATTCCCAATATCCAAATAATCCCTCATATCACCCTCCTATTTCTATATTCCCATATTAACAGAATTTATAATCTCCTCAACCGTCCAACTCTTCCCGTTCCAAAAATTAAAAATCGGTATCTTGTAATTACCAGCACACCTAAGTGCCTGAGTTGTACCACCCTTATTTGGATTCGTATAGCAAACTACAAATAATGAAGGAAGATTTAAACTGCATCCCAACACCTGATGCATATTCCGGGCATGTAATTTCTTAACAGCATCCTTCAAAGAAAACCAAAATGGATGATACTTTGACGCCATCTCTATAGCAGCCTCAGATGGTTTGTTATAAGAAGATGTCCGACCATTAAAATTCGGCCAAGGTATGTAAATCGCCTTCTTACCCGAACCACGAACACAACCCTCCTCAAATGCAGTATCAGCACCGTCAGCTCCGCCAGACCTTAATGTATATCCTAACCCGGCTAACTGAAACGCAATGTCATTAAATAAAGAAAGAATCGAATCAGGCGTCTCTCTACTTCCAATCCCAGTATAATATTTCGCAACCTCAGTCATATCAAAAACCTCTCCAACTTAAAAATTTGTAACTCAACTCAGCAACCAAAGCACCACCCCAACCAACCAAAACACACTCAAGCAAATCAAGATCTAAAGATATATAAAGACCAAGCGAAAACGACAGACCAATTAAAAAAGATAAATAGAGTTTCATCAATGTCCCCAATCTATTAGTTTTAGGAATACATATATTGTACCCTAAATATTATAGACCAAGTCATGTCGTTTGTGATGTCTTAGGAATGATGTTGTCTATCTAATCTTTGAGTTAAGAAGTTCTAGAGCTTTGATTCGTTTGGGTGAAGACGTAACCCCATGACCAGATAACCAAATACCAGCCATCTCATCTAATTCAGGAATGTCAGGAAACCGAATAGCCGCATCCATCATCGCCTTTGTACGCTTTGTAGTCGGTTCAAGTTCATCCCAAAATACAAGGCCATATAGAATGTCCTCAATCTCTTCTAAATCCGCTTCTAGATTCATAATGTAAACCTCTTGTTTTAGATTGATTAATTTATAAAAAATGAATGAATTAGACATTTAATGAATTTAATAAACCCATTAGTTTTAGGAATACTGTTTATGGCCCCAAAATACATACCTAGAATCAGTATATTCCGAAATATGACTGCTACTCAAGCTAGTGCCTATTTGAGTGATCTATTGAGAGATTTGACGGCAGAAGGTGTAGTTCTGTTCGCTGATGATATTCTCGCCATAAAAGTCCTAATAGATAAACAAGCTGAATTAGAAAAATATAAAAAAAAGAATTGATACAGATTTACAGCTTTTCCAAAAATCACTAATTTTCAAAAAATTCTCCAGAAAAGTCACTAGCAGAACAATTAGGGATTGATACAGATC
>Ga0114918_10001621_pt1 | contig 20081 bp, 14 predicted proteins | sample LantaG_FD_87015 | JGI IMG/M metagenome (GOLD analysis project Ga0114918, IMG submission 87015) | Deep subsurface microbial communities from Baltic Sea to uncover new lineages of life (NeLLi) - Landsort_02402 metaG | ecosystem: Environmental > Aquatic > Marine > Oceanic > Sediment | place... | reverse complement strand
CTAATAAAAACTACTATTACGTTAAGTGGAGTGCCTACGCTGAGATCAACGATATTCGTGTTGATATCGCGCAGTTTGAGATCACTTATCAATTAGACCAGATCCCACAAGCTTTCTTCTGCCCAGTTGTTGGTCGTGATCCACGTTCAGGTGCAGTATCAAAGGCGCTCGAAACGTTACTTGATGCACAGCCCTTCTCGTCAGTCCGCATTTATGTAAAAGGCGAGACTGAAGAAGATAGCCCTGAAGCACCAAGCGAGCCAGGCTTTCCTTATGACGAAGATATTAAGATCTTTGAAGGCTATTACCAGGGTGTGAGTTATCGCTCTGGACGCTCACCTGCAGGTGGTGCTGTTACTGTTGCTGGTAGTGCTTCTGGCTGGTTGCTCGGTTTGCTTGGAACCAGCACACAAACAAATTTAAACACAGTAAAAGGACCAGGTGGCTTTGCTGAGGTTGCTAATGTTGGTAACGATGAAAATGTCAATCCAAATGCTTTATTCAATATTAGTAACGCTTTTACGGTAACAGCGGATAAGGCCGTAACTGATCTTTGGCGTGAGTTTATCAAACCGCTATTTGTATCATTAACAGATACAACGTCTGTTTGGGGTGAAGACGATAATCAGTCTGCACAAGAAGCACTTGAGCGGATGGATGATGCTACAGCGTTTGAAGACGATATTACGTTGTCATTTGATAATGTACGAGGAGATGTACCTAAGAAGATTCTTGGAAATTGGCTAGGAGCAAACGTAGCAAAGCGGGCATATGACGAGTGGCGCAAAGGATCAATCTGGTCAGCTTTACGTACGATGGCATCAGACTTTACATTCAGAATTGTTCCTCTAATTGATACTGCTACATGTGCCCCTGTATTTGGTGCACTAGGTGGTGATGCTTATATAATCATCAAGCCAGATGAATATCATTTCGTAAGCATGGATTTTCAGACTCCAGAGCTTGTAACGAAGTTGATTGTAATCTCCCGTATTGCGGCACAACTTGGTGGATTTACGAAGCAAGGAGTTACAGGTACCATCATTGGTCAGGCTTCAGCTGAGGACGCGTGGGCTGGCCCAGGGGTATATGTTAAGGGTAAGATAATTAAGATCGAAGCACCAATGTGGTTGGCAACAGAACCACTCATTGGTGAGATCACACGTAATAGCCTTGGTAAAGATAAAATGGCTATTCCAGATGCAGTCAATCCTGATGCCTTTGAGCTTATTCCAAATAAGGATGAAGACTACTCAGAGATATATGATAACTATCTCACATCTGTGACTGGCGACGCATATGCAAAAGTGATGTTACTTAACTTCATGTTATATACACGACAGGGGTCCATTGATGGAAGATTCCGTTTGGACATTTCGCCCGGTTCAACTATCGCCGTTGAGATTATAGGTAGTGGTAAATTTAGTGGTGATAATACAGAACCCAAGTATGTTTATGGACTTGTAGATAGCGTCGTATTAACGATGAATGCTGGTATGGAGGGTGGTAGTGGTATTGCTGAAACAACGTTTAATCTAACGAACGTTAGAACTGGGCAGGAACACACAGGCTATGGTGGGTTATTAACAGAAGATGCACACCCTATTTATGAAACAGCATTCAGAGGGACCAAATTGTGGACCGAGTAGCTGATAGCAAAAGAAAGGCACATCCGAGGCTCTACGCCTTGGTCTATCTTCATTACTTACTTCATGATATAATATCGCGAAGTTGTATTGATTTTAAGGACGGAGAGAACCATGCCAATTAAGCCAATTAAGCCAATTAAATCAGACGAACCAATGACAACTGATTTTGGGTTCTCTAAAACTGTTGATAATGCGCAGAAGCAGTCATCTCTTGATAAGGCATACGAGAGCTGGAATAAGAAACGATCAACGCCAGGTATGCTTGAACTCCTCGCAGCTGCTAAACCAGTACTCAGCAAAGCACTCGTGTCCTATGGCGGAAATGATAAGATGTTGATGGCTCGTGCAAAGCGTCTTGCCGTTAATGCCTTCCGTAAATATGACCCGAAGAAGGGCACGCAGTTACGTACTTACCTCTACATTCAATTACAGCCGCTCCAGCGTGAGTATATGAAGCGTGTAATTCCAATCAACATCCCTGAGCGCGTACAGTTGGATCAATATAAGCTCCGAAGAGTTGAGGACGAGATTCGTGATACAAAGGGGCGAGATCCAGGTGATGACGAGATTGCAGAAAAGACCGGATTATCGCCAAAGCGTATTGCCCATATTCGTTCTTTCGCCAAAGGATTAGTATCAGAAGGACAGATACTGGATCCGAATGTAGGCGGTAAGCTCCCTGGAACTGCGAATGTCTCTGCAGAAGATATCTGGATTGAGTACGTCCATCACGATCTTGATCCTGTTGATAAGCAGATTCTCGAATGGAAGACAGGGCTCTACGGTAAGCCGACTCTGTCTACTAATGAGATTGCACGGCGGCTAAAGGTTACGCCTGGTGCCGTGTCACAGAGGGCTTCGAAAATTGCCATGAAGATCGAGGAGGGTCGACGTGGCGGTTAAAATCAACAAATCATTTGAGGGACTAATAAAGTACCTCGTTGAGTTTGAGAAGGAAGTGGCTGAGTCTGCCAAGGAACAATCAAAGACTAAGCCGCGTCCGTGGTTGAATTTCAATGATAACTCCCTCAGCACAAAGCCTGATCCATCACTTGCTGTAAGCGCGGAAAAGAAGACTGAAGCGGAACTTCATAAGGTCTTTGACCGTGAGGAGTCTGGGTTAAGCCAGGAGTATGTTGATGCACGAAGCAAAGATGATTCAAAATCAAATGAGATAGCTGTTCCAAAGATTTCTGGCGACTTCATGGCGGCTTTGTCTCGTGACACGAGAGAAATGTGGCGTGGGCGTATTCGTATGATAGCACATGCAGACTCTCGTTGTGCAGGTAACGGACAAGACAATGGCCCGCTTCGGCGTCATACGTTAGATTTTATATCGCGTGTCTTCCTGAAGGCAGAAGAGGACAAGAAGACAGATGGCTAGTCAAGACTTCACAGGACGAACTGTTGATCTCTTTATCTTCCAAGGCGTGGAAGAAACAGGCAACCAGCCCATTACTACAGGCTGGGGTATCGCGGGGGAGCTTTGTACAGGTATACAGAAGATTGCTCAATCGTGGACTGCGTTATTTCTTACCAGCAGAGGGTCAGTATACTCAGATCCATTACGCGGTAGTGACTTTTTGTTGGCAGTTCGTTCTGGCAGAATACAGGTTGATGAAGATATTCCGGCAGAGTTCGGCATAGCATCTGCGCAAGTCCAGCGTACAATGGATCTTGATTCAGCAGACGCGGATCCGACGCCTGAAGATGATGAGACTCTTGTGCGCGCAGAGTTGATAGATTATGACTTGGATCAGAATTCATCGCTCTTGAGGTTGAAGGTACGCCTGCATTCACTGGCTGGGGATACGAGAACGATCTTTTTGCCGATCCCTGTACCAGTACGATAGGACGAGTAGATGAGCACAAGTGAGCTAACGTTAGATGATATTCCTGAGGCAGCGATTACGCAGGCAGAGAATTACTTGCGTCAGCTTCTTAAAGAAGAGTACCCATCTCTTGACTTAGCTGAGAACCGAGTACTCTTTGAAAACCTAATTCGTCCAGCCGCTATCCTCCATGCAATCAACCGAGCGGATATTGATGTCTTACGTCGATCGTTCTCTCCGTTGGAGATTGCTGCTGATCCCACGTTGGCTGATGATGATATGGTTGACGCTGTCTTTGCCAACTATGGTGTGGAACGATTTGATGGTAATAAAGCAACAGGATTCGTTGCGATTGTCATCTCTGCTAACATTACGACAGCAGTACCTGCAAATACTGTCTTTACAACGAATGCGCTAAACTTCGTACTTACACGTGCATATGTCGGTGTTACTTCGGTAGATGCTATTATCTCTAACTCAGAACGATTGATACAAACACGGTCAGATGGGTCATATGTCTTTACTGTGCCTGTTGTCGCTGCGAGTGTTGGTGAGTCGTATCGTGTAAAGCGAGACTCTCGGTTTACTGTAAGTCCATCAATAAGCAACACAATTGATATCACAGCTGCGCAGGATTTCGAGGGCGGACTCGATTCTGAGACAAACGAAGAACTGGTAGAGCGTGTGCAGGATGGTATTGCTCCAAAGGTCTTCTCTGGTCGAGCACAGATTGATGCATTGATTCGCGATAGTATTGACGGCATTCAAGCAATCTCACAGGTTGGCTTTGGTGATTCAGAGATGCTGCGTGACCGTCATAATATCTTTGAGCAGAGTGTTGGCGGGAAGGCTGATATCTATACACGCACAGCAAATGTCCCAACTGAACTTGCTGTTCGTAAGTGGTGTACGTATCTTGGTAACAGTATTTGGTCAGCGACGATTGGGCGGAATGATGCTCCGGGATTCTATCTTATTGACGCGGTAGTATCAAAAGGTACAACGGCGTTTGATGGAAGTCTGCCAATCGTGAGCGACGTTCGTGGGCTTGACCTAACACTTGAAACTGATTTCGTACAGCAGATCGAAGGTGGTATGGTTGAAGGAGCATATAGTCGCTATCAGACAGCAGTGATTACATTTGAGGATACATCAACAGCTACAACGACTGTTATCGGCTCAACGTTAGAGTATGACTTCTATATCTTACGGATGCCAAATATCAAGGAGACCAACGATCTTGCCGTTAACCGATCGATGCGGCCACCTACTGGTGATTATCTTCCACGTGCTCCAGTCCCAGCAATTATGGGCGTAAGCTTAATTGTTTCACAGCGTCCAAATACCGGAGTGATTGATACAACAGCAATACAGCAAGCAGTTGCTAGTAGAGCTAACAGTATTGGGTTCAATACCGGCAAGATGTATATGGCCCTTCTTGTTGATGCTGCACAGGGTGCGTTAGAAACAAAAGGCACCGCAACAATCACACCAGTGGACATGTGGGCATATATCTATCCGCCAGATACAGTTCCAGATAGTCGAATTGAGCTACGTGATCCAAACATACTGGAGATCCCTGATCTCTCCTCACGCGGTGTATCACAGCGGACAACCTGTTTTTATCTTGATCAGGCAGATGTGGATGTAGCTGTAACAGCAATGTCGACGAAAGCGATATAAGGTAGAGCATGGCAGACAGCTTACCAACTACGTTTCCAGCGAGTGAGTCGTACGGTACGCAGTTACTAACTGCGCTCGGTACTTACTGGTACTACTACTTCGGTGATCGCGATAAGTTGGAAACGCACCTTACGGGTGTTGGGCAGCGGCGTGCACAGACGTACTTGGACTATCTCGCTACAGTAGGGACAATCAGTAGATTTGATGTACCTGTCTTTACAACAGAGAACTGGTACCTGATGGTGCTTAAGAATAGTGATCGAAATCGCGTTACTAACGTATATGGTCAAGATGATATGACCTATGGCGGTGGCGACTTCTACGGAGCACCACAAGTCACTGAATTTCTATTTCCAATGCCAGAGGATACTTTCTTTGGTTCATTGGAGACAATGCCAACGATCTATAATCGGGTACTTTATCCCAGTAAGACGTGGACGAATGGGGCTGACTTTGATATTGACGATGACAGAAACCTTATCCGTTTTCGAGATGATCCCTTTGCAAGTGAGTATGTGGCTAAGCGTGATGTCTATAATGATAGTGGCGTTCTCATCGACCAGGAGATTGGCTTATGGGTATATAAGGGCCAATGGGATTTAGATCTTATCTACAAGCATTGGGCCTTTGCTGTAGGACTGTTGCTGGAGTCGAGTGAGTTCTACAAGGACTTGATGAATGCAGTTTTTGATGGTTACGCCTATGGTTCAAATGTTCTGGCACTTCAAAATGCTACTTCAGCTATGCTTGGTGTTTCGTTTGTTCTTGAGCCTGTCGAGCATGTTGAGGATATTGTCGAAGAGCCTACTCGCAAGTTCGTTATCACTGACAAACACGCCTATGAGTTTCAAACTGCAGCAAACATTATTGTCTCGATTGGTGACACGTTGGTTGCTGGTCAAGAGCTGTCAGATGCGATGACATTCATTGACTTCGCTGGGAATGCACCAGATACAACAGATGTTTCAGCTATTGTCCTTGATGAGAAATACCTTTCGGGTGGTTATTTTGCAGCTTTGACGTTTGATAACACTGAGGTGGATCTAGAGTATCTAGGTGCTGATCTCGATGGAAAGGCTGTTGTCACGTTCCGCATTCAGGGCTTTCCGGGCGACGTAGAGCTGTTTTTTGAGAAGGCCATGGAGGTAGCTGCACGAGACGGTAAAAAAACGCTAGCAGAGCTTCTGGACCTCCGTGAGGGGGATCCAGTGACGCAGCCACTCCCTGTCAACCTTCCCAGTCAAATCAACCCATTTGAGTTTGCCACCACTGAAATCATGCGTAACCACTTGTGGCTTCTCAAGATACGTACGTCTGCTATTGATCCTGCGGCCCCTGGTCTGGGACAAATACATCATTTCAGGGATATCATACCACCACATACGTCGTTGATGATATTTGTTGAAATATCGCCAACTACCGATACTATGGACCTGGCAGATGCGGGTGATGATGACACTCCAGGCGTGTCTGAGGTAACGGCTAATTTTAGTGGTATCATTCCTACCGCTGAGAATCTAGATGAATTGAGCGAGGCCACAACTGGTGCTCCGTCTTATCAGGATGCAGTAATTGGTGTTTTCAGAGTGAAGGATACGTGTAGATGAACCATGAACTGATCCAGAAGTTACAGGTCCAGCTAGAGGATATCGATCTAGGTAGTCATGATATGGTAACGTGGTGGAGAATCTTTAGCTTCCACGAGAAGACCGGCACCATCAAGCAGATGGTCGCGCAGTCCAATATCATCCCCTACCAGGGTGCAGATGTACTCGCTCGGGTATTGAGTGGTAATGTCAATTATAAGGCAGCAGCGATGTTGTTTGAGTTTGAGAACACAGCTGGTGCGCCTACCATCCCGTCGCCACAGCGTGACGAAGGTATCGACTACTATCTGGATGATCTTGCACTGAGCTTAACTAAGGACTATCTACGCATACCGCTTGTTATTCCAGCGGGCTTTTCGTCATCAGACAGTACTAGATATAATGGGAATCAAGCAACGTTCTTCGCCATTACGTCCGGTACAGCTGGTATTCACGGTAGGGCTTTTGACAATAGTGTTGACAGTCAAGTGTACGGTGTTGGCCTCGTGGCGACACCATCGACAACGCAATCGACAAGTGACTTGCTGTTCAGCAGGTCGTATGATGGATTTGATCCTGTGCCTAAGGAAGACGGCTATTCTATCGGGGGACAATATTTAATTCGGTTTAGGTAACTTAATTATGAGTGCACACCAAATACCTCAAATACTGCAACAGCGAGTAGCTCTACTTTATATGACAGGGCTGTCGATAACGTCGGTTGCTCGTGAATTAAATATCGGGCGCACGAGTTGTTGGAACGCCCTGCGTAGGCGTAGCCTTGCTCGCGATAATACCTCTATTCCACGCCTTGTCGATCATACGTTTTTTGATACGATTGATACCGAAGCAAAAGCATACTGGCTTGGCTTTCTTACCGCTGATGGCCATGTTAATGATCGCTCAGTCCGCTTGCAGTTGGCTAATAAAGATACGGCACATATTCATTTGTTTGCAAAGGCACTCGGATCAACTCATAGTATAAGTAGTAGTGGTGGTAAGTCACAAATTGCAATCTCATCACGAAAACTTGCGACAAGTCTGCAGTTGTTGGGCTTTGATACAAATAAAACAGAAACAGCACATCCAGTTACGTTAGCTCCGCAACTCGAACGACACTACTGGCGTGGTTTAGTAGACGGTGACGGCTCAGTTAGCTGGCTAACATCAACTCGCCATCGTGGCGGACGTATGGCCTGGATTCGCTTGGTTGGAACGGCCAAAATTGTCGATGGCTTTACTGCTTTTGTTAATAAAACGATCAATATCTACGTAAAGCGACAAAAGCATTCGTCAATTTGGGTTGTTGATTATAGATGCAAAAGTGCGAAGCGCGTAGCCAAACTGCTGTACGCTTCAGCAACAATTGCGTTACCGCGAAAACAAGGCACTGCGCGTAAGATGTGGAATGGAGCATAACATGGCACTTACTCCTTGGGAATCACTCATCAAGTTCATTACTGATGGTGAGTCAGTTAAGGCATCGGTGGCGAACCGTGCCCCTAACTCTCTTACGAATCGAACACAGTATCTTTATGAACGTATGCAGGATCTGGCAGCAGGTGAGGCGCTGTTCTTTCACTATGTGAAGATCGAAGCTGACGCTGTTCCTGGTGATATGGTTTACTTCGACGAGACCTACAATGGTTACAAGCGAGCCATTGCTGCTGTCGAATACAGTGAAGAAAACGGCTGGTATATGCTAGCCCCATCAGCCTTTGTCGTTGGTATGGTGTATCAGAAGACCAACACAGAGACTGGACACTTAATGACCGCAGGTGCGTTACACTCCTTTGATCTGACGAATGCGATTGCCAGTGTTAGTGGCAGCGGTAGTGCATCAACGGCTGGCGCGTACTTCTTGTCCATGCAGTCAGCAGGCAAGATAACGTTGATGCGTCCTGCTATCGGTATCTACATGCTCTACAATCGTGGAGATGGTGGGCTACACTTTACACCAACGCCGAGAGATTTACTTGAAGATCACATTCACTACAAGTTTGAGTTGTATGCTGAGCCTGCAGGACTTGCCAATTGTGTTGTGCGCGGAGATGGACAGCGACACCAAGTTGTAGATCCTGACTCAAGCTTGACTGGTTGGCTTCCAGCTAATGATGCTATATTCAATAACGCGGCTCCTGATGGTGCTTTATTTGGATATAATCTCGCGCTACATCCTGAGTTACAACGTGTGTGGCCACCCGTACCATCTGGCAGTGTTTACATAGAGCAAAATGGTTATGGTCTCCGTATTAACGATCAGACACGACCAACGGTAATCGTTGATAACTCAGGCTTATGGTGGATGGAAGATTGCTATGGTATGGCACCATGGGCTCCAGCATATCCTGTATGTGAGTCATCCTCATCGTCTCAATCACCTGAGCCACCTGAGTCGTCATCGTCAGGTGATCCGCTCTGGCACTGTAACACGCCATTGGAGTACCTAGAACTCGATGGAACGTCAAACCGGTTGGATGAGAAAACACTTGTCCTCTGGTACTCCAAGATGATCTATAAGACGGATCCTAACGTAGTTAACGAATTGTCACCGTGTTCCGACAACTCTCCGATCATCTTCCTCGACTGTGATGGCGTACCTGCTGTAGCTGGGGCTCTATGTGCTTCGCTTGACTTGAGCCGTCTTGAGATCGAGACGCCTACTGATGGGTACAGTGTCGTTAAGAGTTTTTCAGCAGATAAGATACAGAGTGGGCCAATTGTTGAAGGACTACAAGCTGGCACTGGTGCCGAGATTGTTGGTGTTGGTACTTCCGGAACTGACTGGGAATTGGTAGATGGCCTGTATAGAGGTAAGCTACAAGTTCAATTGGAAGATACAACAGGTGATCCAAAAGAGTATCAGGTCAGCCTTGTCGCTTTGAATGATGTTCTCGAAGACTACGATAACGTGAATCAGTTCTTCTATCTGACGTTTCCGGCAGGTAGGTCATCCAGTATCCGTGGACGTGTTGAGATTCCTCGTCTTGGTCTGTCAACACCGTTGCGGATGCGATTATGGATGTGGTTTGTAGGTCGATCAGCTGGGGCTATTCCTACGTTGACAGCAACATATCGTCGCTATGCTGCGCCAACGATTCCAGTTATACTTCCGACAGTTGAAACGGATATAACAGTAGGCGGTTGGTTACCAGGAGTTACACTGGCTGCAGGACAATATGCACAAGCACAAACCGATTTCTTCACTGTAGCAATGGGTGAAACGATAGATTTCACGTTGGGTTGGACTGGTGTTGGCGGACTTGCTAATGGGTTTGGTATCATGAGGTTCGGCAGTCGCGTCGAAGTAACTCCGTAATATCTAGGAGAAGATATGCCGGCCATTGTAAATACAGGTTGGTTGAATGAAAACTCGTTACGAGCGTACCCACTCAGTGAAGAGGCTACGCGGCGTGATGACAGTGATTCATACTCATTACCGAATGATTTCATTGTTGACTTCGTAATGCCTGTTAACTCAGCGTTAAGTTATATTCCAGGTAACTTCTATGTATCGCAACTTACGATCTTTGGTACTGGTATTACCGTAGAGTTTTCATACTGGACAGGCGCAGCTGCTTCTGTTGTTGGTAGTGTGTCTATTCAGGTTTCATCCTTTACTGACAATAGAACATATCTACTGACCGGTGAAGACGACTTTGAGGGTGTTGTTGGTAAGGTTGTTATTGGCACACTCGACACGTTGCTTCTTCAAGTAGGATCTTTCGCGTTCGTGCTGGCTGGTGGGCGTCTTGAGCCATCTGTTATCGTGCCTGATATGCGGGGAATTACGGGCTTCCGTGTATTGGATGGCGATGATATTGGTGAATTGTTTCAAGGCGATATTGCGTTTGAGGCTGGATCAAACTTTCGAATCACAAAAGCTGATTTCAGTGGAGTTACAGTATTAACGTTCAATGCGATTGATGGAGAGGGTACTATAGCTGAATGCGTATGTGCAGGCGATATAGCTGATATAGGACCTATACGGACAGTTAATGGTGTAGCACCCGACGCACAAGGAAATATCACGCTCATTGGTGATGATTGCCTTGTGCCTCAACCACAAGCAGACGAGAATTCCATCAAGATCTCAGACGTATGTTCAAAGCCATGTTGTGGATGTCCAGAGCTTGAGACGTTGGTTGAAGATCAGAAGCGAATGCGTGATCAGGTACAGACGTTAGAGAATCTAGCATCGCAGCTAGAGGGCAACGTCAACGTTATGCAGACGCTACTGTCGATGCTTGGACCATGTTCAGGGTGATCGATGGACTTTAAAACCTGTTCCCACTGTGGGTGCTGTAAATCGATAGTCGAATTTTACAAGAATCGAACCAAGCACGGTGGTCGAGATCTTTACTGTAAGCTATGTCACGCAGCAAGTGCAAAGCGCTCTAGAGCTAAACACTTGGAGGCGCGACGTAAGCATGAGCGTCAGTGGTGTGCTGCACATGTAGAACAGCGACGAGCAGTAAGCCGTCGCTATTACGGTCAATACAAGGACAAGTATCGGGACCGCTACAAGCGTAATCGTACTGCAATTCTTGAGCAACAACGACAATATCGAGACGCAAACCGAGAGAAGATGCGCGCCGCTAGTCGGCGTTGGTACCAAAAGAATCCTGATCGATACAAGCAGCGAATTGCTGCAGATCCGCATGCTCGTCTGGCTGTTGCACTCCGTAAGCGTCTGAACATGGCAATTCGAAGAGGATACAAGACTGGATCGGCTGTAAGCGACTTAGGGTGCACTATAGGTGAACTAAAAAGTAGGTTTGAAACTATGTTCGCACATGGTATGACGTGGGAAAATTATGGCGACTGGCACATCGATCATATCGTGCCTTTGGCTGCGTTTGATTTAACTGAGAGGCAACAACTATTGCAGGCATGTCATTACACGAATCTACAGCCATTGTGGCGTGAGGCAAATCTGCACAAAGGCTCGAAGGTGGCGTAACAATGCAGTTTGATTTCTTGTCAAGCAATCTACAGATTGCTTATCCGTTTCAACAGAATGTAACCGTCCATCGGTTCGGGGCTGATACAGAAGTCTCCCTGACAACGGCGGCTGCGCGTATTCGTACTGTTGATCAACGTGATGAGCGGCTAACACTAACAAATTTATATCTTGAATCAGCTGATGGTTTTGTAACGTTTACTGAGGCAGATATTGAGTTAACGTGGCAGTCATCTGGTGATGTCATTGCGCTGAGTGATACTGTTGGTACAGCTAGCGCTGTTGTACAGCAGTATGGCAGCTGGGTTGTAGTTGAGTGGTATGCACCGTTAGATATGTCAGGACAGCCAGATCTTGCTATTAAGTTAATCTTTCCAACCTCTGCCATCGAGCTAAATGCTGGTGATAGTATCATTCAGATCACCAGTGCAACTGATGATATTGTTTTCCATGATTCTGTAATTAGCCAGGGGCCAAATGGTATTCGGCGTGTTTACTGGAAACATGGAGATACGCTGGAACTTGTAGCAGACCGTGGTGAGGAATTCATAGTACAAGCTGGCTTTAATATGAGTATTGAAGATGCAACCACTACCTCAGCAACTGAAGGTAGGAATCTCACACGTGTTGCAATTGATGCTGTCCCAGAAGCTGGCTTTGGGAAGTACCTACTCTGTCAAGGATCGGAGTATCTACTTACTGTTAATGGGGTTAAAGCAAATGCACATGGTGAGTTAGTACTTAATCCGCTTGAATGCTATTGGCCATCGCAAGAGGTAGATGGTGAAATTGAGCCACAAACAGAAGAACACGGTATTACGGGAACTGCACAGCTTAAGCCAAATGAAGTAAAGATCGGAAATGCATGTGGCCCATGTTGTTCATGTGATGATTATATTGCTACGTATACCCATCTGCATACCATATGGGATAGAGCACTAGCAGCATCTGCGCGTATATATACTCTTAACGACCAGTATGCTGCTCTTGTTGCGTTATATGAGTCACTTGTTGGAAATTGTGCACCTATCGGGCTTTCATTAGTACAGAGTGTAACAGATAGACTAACTGTAACAGTTGCGCTTTGTAACGATACTGCTACTGCCTTAAATAATAATTCATTAACGGTTCCTTTGTTACAGTTTGACTTATCGTTTAATTTACCAGCTGGGGTAATTGCTTCTTATATGCCGGGAACTGGTGCTATTGGTGTATCGGGTAACAGTCATACGTTGGAGCCTGATTCATATACAGCGACAACCGCAGTAATTAAAGCGGACTTACCTATCCCCGTAAACGCTACACTGTTCTGGACTGGTGTCTGGTCGTTAAGTGGCGCATTAGCTACGAAGGTGTTAAGTACAACTGTTTTGGCGACTGCAGGTGATTTGCCTGCTCCAAGATCAACAACCTCGTCAGTTACGTTAACGTAGGATTAAACTATGGCAATGGGTATAGTATTTCCGGGTTGGTCAAATGCAAATGAACACCGGGGATACCCGCTTCATGATCTTGCAACAAAGGAATCTCCGGATGGCGTAAAACTGCCCGAAGGTATCATTGCTGATGCCAATATCATGGTACCAGAATCAGCTGGTCGGTTTGTCTTTGTCAGTTCAGTAGCTGTTACACCTGAACTTGTTAGCGTAACGTTTCTCGCAACAGATACAGATCCATTCTCCCCAGTGGTTCCTGAGTCTAGTTCTAGTAGCTCCAGTGATGTACCTGACAGTTTTGTTCCATTAGCTGCTATATCTGTTCGTCGTCCAATTGAACTGTATAAGAATTACGCAATCGACTCTCTATACCCTGGAGTAGCTGGCTGGATAGCGTTTGGTAGTGCTGTAGAGACAACAACCAGCCTTTCTATTCTGCTGCCAATACCAGAGGCTGGACTGCTTGTATCAAAGGCAGCGAGAGCTTACAGAGATTACCCAGTACAGAGTCTGGGTAAAAATGGCAGAGTGACAGAACTGACTGGCCTTGTGCAACTACAAGGGACTGGTGATGTCGTTGTAGAGAAAGTGATTCGTAACATCGGAGGACGTAAGCGCGAAGTCATAAAAATTGGACTCAATATGACTGATACAGCTGCAGACTTACTAAGGAAGTTTGCTGGAGCATGTGGTGAGCGTCCTGAAGATAAAACGTGTACAGATGGCAAACCACTCCTGACAATTAACAATGTACTGCCTGACTGTGATGGAAATATAGATATCCTTTTTCAAGGACTTGATCCTCAAATAACCTCAGTACCAGCTGGTCTTCTTATTGACCTGCCAATTGGGCTTGATGACGTATGCTCAGATTTTGATCCAGCACGTTATGATCCTGTTGATTTGTGTGAGGAAGTATCATCAAGCTCGTCAGACAGCTCTACAATACCGCCTAGCTCATCATCACTCAGTTCCTCATCATCATCGACAGCACCGCCGCTAGAAGAGTACTGTGATGATTTCTCCGATCCTGCGAGTACGTGGCAGTTTATGATCCCAGAAAGTGGGACGTGGAGTATCGATAATGTTGAGCCCAGTGAAGCGACTGTCGGGATTTCTCGATTGTTCTGTGTTGAGAGTAGTGAGCCATCTGTCATTACGGTACCGCAAATCACAAAGTACGGTGATCCTGGTTATCATACTTATGGGGTTATAAGACCAATCTCAACGAGTGCAAATGGGCATGTAGTCTTTGCTTACAAGGGTGATGATGATTTCTGGTACGCAGGCTTAAGTATTAACATGGATCAAACAACAAGTGGTAAACTGTATGTTGGCCATAAGACTGGCGATCTCGGAAGTATGTTGGATGACTGGCCAGCTGGGCTTAATTTTGGTTACCAGTTTGACGTTGCTGGCCTCCCAGATATGAATGCAGGTACAGGAATCATTGCACCTGTTGGGATTTTTGATTCGGATATTCGAGTAGAAGTAAGGGTCGAGCCATTAGTTTCAGATAGCGAATTGACGCTGGTAACAGTAGCATGGTACTGGAATCGTAGTGGGCAAGGGGTTGTAAATCCAGTACTGCCCTTTAATACGGCTACGTTTGCAACAGGGTTTGATTTGACTGGGATGTGCGGGCTTGGCGGTGTTGCGTGTGAGACGCATTTCGATAGTTTCTGTATCCTCAATCTTTAGAGGTAACTATGCCGGTAATAACGTTTAACGATTGGCGAGAAGAGAACAAGAGACGGAAATATCCGTTCTCTGATAATGTACCTGCGCTCAGCACTGAGTTGACAATACCTGATGACCTATTCTTTGATGGAAGACTTTACCCCATCGGCGGGACTCAGGATATGTATCTCAGCCGCATCACAAAGACAGCCAGCTCATTAGAGTTTGCCATTCGTTCCTCAGGTACGGAAGAGTTAGCAGTGGCATCTTTTGCGCTTACTGATATTCCCGATAATGATGAGTTGGCATTCTTTGATACATATGGTCGAGCAGCAGGACTACTCTTAGCTGAAGAGGCAAACTTGCGAGCGTTCAGCGGTCTCGATATTGGTGAGTATACCTTCTTTCTATCACAAACACAGTTTGCTGCAGCTGTTGTTGTTCCACAGCCAGCTGTAGGCGTGCGTGGTATCTTGCTCGATTCTGGTGATATGCTAGCTGGCGAGGTATGGTTGGTAGGAGAAGATGGTGTAGTCCTTCGTCGAGATGGTGATACGGTTCGTATTGATATTATTGGTGATCCATTTGCTGCCAGAAAGCTCTGTGAAGATTCGCTGACAAGTGATGAAGACGTAACAACATTAGTACCGTATTGTCCAATTAAGACACTTAACGGTATAGAGCCTGATGATGACGGTAACTTTAAACTGATCGCAGGTACTAACGCTTCATTGTCTACGATTCTTCGAATAACTCCAGGATCACAAGACTCTGGAGCGGTAACTGAGCACCTGGGTGGTGAGGGTACACTGCAGTTCGCAACGTTGACAATCGAGTTGATAGGCCAACGTAGGTTCAGGGGCGTATAATGCCACAGACTGATTGGCTTACATTAAATAAGAATAGACGATATCCGTTTGTTACAACGGCTCTCTTCGATGTAGATACCGGGCATGACTTCCCTGACAATGCTGCATTTCTTGATGCTGGGTTTACTCTCGGGATTGACAGTAATTTTGAACCGAGTCGGGATAAGGTGTACCTGGATGAATGGCGCGTTACCGCTACAAATGTGTACTTCTCCTTCAAAGTAGAATACGGAGCTACTGCAGATTACAATCCGTTCCTGTGTTATCGATGGGTCTTTTCATTTGATATCACAGCAGATGCAGGTGCAACATCATTCAGTATACCTGAGCGTGACATCGGAATAATTGGAACGGTAAATACACAGAACCCCGCGTTAGGTCTTGCCTTTCTAACGATCGGGGACATCTCACAAATTGTAGCAGCGATGCCTACCTCAGTTGGTTTTTTCATCTATGTCCCGCAGGTTGAGCCTGCGCTACTGCAAACACAAGCAGGGCTATTCGTTAAGAATATTAAGCTTGCAAACGAACCTAGAGCATGTCCGCCAGCTTGCCCGTGTGATGAGTCATCCTCATCCTCATCCTCATCCTCATCCTCATCGTCACTGAGTCCTACAGCAATACAGCAAACAGTAGGTACAGGTGGTGACCACGCGACATGGGAAGCTGCACAGATTTTTCTAGTTGCTGAATCACCACTAAATATTGATTACAATTTTACGCAGATCTCTGACACAGTTGAAACAAACACCACAATTCGAACTATTGATCTCAACGGGCATACAGTAGTGATGCAATCAGATGTTGCACATGAGGGAAATCCAACTGCTGGCTATACATGTTCTAATGTTACTAATAATGGTGTTTGTATTGCTCTGATTCAAAGTGGTACTGGTTTCTTAGAGATAAAGGATTTGAATATCCAATTTTCTGCTGCAGGTGCTCCATACGGTATAAACCTTCAAGCAACCACTACTGGGGTATTCTATATTCATGATAACATTAGTGCTAATCAACTTGGCTCTGGTGTAGGTATAAACATTATATTTGATATGGCTTGTTTAGAACGTTCTACGTTATTTAACAACTACGTAGATGGATGGCTCATTGGTTGTTTTCCTACAATAGCTTTCGCTAATGGACCAGTAATTGAGAACTGTACGCTTCTGAATTCAGTACTCGGCGGTTTGCGCCTCCATGTAGTTGCAACTGGCTATGTAATTGTTCGGAACTGTGTGGTTGATGATATCAGTGAAGGACTTGGTGGTTCGCAAGGGCGCACTGAAGGGTACAATAACGCATCAGTAAACAATGATGCATTAGATGCTAACTGGGCGGCAGGCAGTGGTGGTAACCAGCCAAATATTGTGTTGGCAAATGAGTTTGTCTCAACCAGCATATCAAATGCCTATTACGCTAGTGTAAAATCTACTGGTGGTGGTGTCTGCTTTGACGGAGGTACTGCGCCTGCAATTACCAACAATACTTATGGTATTCGCCGAAATACACGACCGTACGGTGCTAATACGTCAATCGGTGCTGATGAGTTTAACCCATCGCTGCAGACAGTGGGTACGGGTGGTGATCATGCTACATGGGAAGCTGCACAGATTTTCTTAGCTGCAGCCTCTCCAATAGGTATTGATTACGATTTTGTTCAGGTCTCTGACGTAACAGAAACAAATACTACACCTCGTGCGTTTGACTGCAATGGGCATACCGTAGTGATGCGGTCTTCGTATCCACCTAATGGGGATCCAACAACTGGATGGAGAGTCTTTAGCATTACTAACGGCGCTATATGTATTAATTTAAACCAAAGCGGTCTTGGGCATATTGAAATAAAGGATTTGCATATTCGCTTTGCCACCGGTGGTGCAACTTACGGTATTAACCTTCGAATGAATAGTACTGGAACAACATCTATTCATGATAATCTTGTTTTTAATCTAAATACTGCCGATGGTTACGGTATTACAGCTTCATTTGATATTCCGTGTTTAGTGCGTTCTCATATATTTAATAATGAAACTAACGGATGGCGTTATGGTTGTTATCCTATTATGCGGTTTGCTAATGGCCCATTGGTTGAAAACTGTACATTTTTGAATACGTCTGCTTTCGGTGGTGGTTTTAGAGTTTACACAGCCGGCTTAGGTTATGGAATTATACGCAATTGCATTTTTGACAAACTCATTGAAGCAGTTGCTGGGTCTCAATTACTCACTGAAGGATATAACAATGCGTCAGTAAATAACGATGCACAAGACGCCAACTGGGCGCCAGGGAGTAGTGGCAATCATACAGGTATTGCATTGGGAAATGAGCTTATCTCAACCAGTTTAGCAAATTCGTCTTATGCTAAAGTTAGAGATGACCTTGGCGGTGTCTGCTTTAATGGCGGTGTTGCACCTGTCATTCCTGCTAACACTTACGGTATTCGATTAAACGTACGACCACACGGGGTTGGATCTGAAGTATCAGTTGGTGCTGATGAGCTTGTGGGTGTAGCACCACCAGTACCACCAGTACCACCTGGCCCATCATCCTCATCCTCATCATCATCATCCTCAGAAGTAGCAGAGTGTGTGGATCCGTTACCACCTGAACCAACGAGCGCTGCCGTTCCTATCGCTACAGCGCTCCCTAATGGTATCTTCATTGATGATGTAAAGTTGAAGGAGGGGTACAATTGTTCGCTAATTGTCACTGGAAATATCATACAGATCGCAGCAGGGTTAGATCTGGGTGAAGGAATGCAGTGCGAAGATCTTCGTATGAATTCTGATGGCAGTTTGTCAGCAGACAGCTGTGTTGTGTGTAGTGGTTGGTTGTATTCCTTAAATAGCCAGGGAGCTGACGTTGAGCATTTTCAACTACTAGGTGGTCCTGGTGTTGTTGTTGATCCCCAACCTGACAGCAACCAGATTGTAATCAAGTTTGATGAAGAAGGTATCTGCGAGGTAGATATCTAATGGCAGTTCAAGCACTACAAGTTAGCGAAGATCCAGTTGTCTTCATTACAACGAAGACCGTACAAGCTGCGGCACAGACCATTATAGTATCGAATACAGCACCAGAAATTGGTGATATCCCATGCCCTGTCGGTTCCGATTCTGAGTCAAACTGGCTACTTGCTTATTTTTATGGGTGGCGAATTGGTACGCAGGTAGGGTACATGTATTTACGGCCAGACAATGCCACTAAAGATTACCCACGTGGAACTTATGAGGGTACGTTCCGTATTGGTGCTGGAACATTAGCACCAGGTTCGTTCTCATCTTCATCGCCTTGTGTATCCTCATCTGATACCAGCGATACCCCTATTGACGGGGTAGAGTTATTTGTACCTGTCTACTATATTGTACAGGCTGCTGTCTTAGATGTTGATGATATAGCTACTACTTTCCTATCGCCTGAAGCAGATCCAGTGATAAGAGTTGTAGTAGGAAACTCTGGCGATTTTGTACTTAATCAAATCGTTGCTGGTAATCTTGGTACGTGGTTAACCGTCGATTCGTATGGCGGAACTGGAAACTCCCAATGGGTCGATCTTCAGGTTGATATTACTACTATGCTGGGTGGCGCCCCACCAGTTGCTGCATATCAGCAGACCATTAATATATCAGCGGCAGACGCGTTTGCTCCTGGAGAAACACAACCATCGACGATTGCCCCGGAGCAGGTGGTGGTTACTGTTAACTGGGTTGAATCTGATTTGTTTACGATGTCTCCAGCTTCAATATTATTTAGTCCTTCGATTGATTGGGAGCTACCCGATCCACAGACAGTTACATTCACTAACGTGCGTGGAACACCTTTTGAGCCAATTCAAGTAAGTGTAGCAAATCCGTATTACCCAGTTCCTGCTTGGCTTAGTTACACTGTAGTTGATGATGCTCCGAATTACATAAATCAGCAGTTGATCCTAGAGCTGAATAGCATACCATTATCCACGGATCCCGTTGATTATGTATCAACACTAGAAATACTAACGCGATCAAATGTTACAGATCCAGCAATCTATGCAGCTTCGAAGTATATGTATCTTCCGGTGGATATTGTCCAACCAGCTTTCTTTACTCGTGTTGGTTGTGATATCCCGTATATTCCACGGATTGAAGGTACACTGATTGAGAGCTGCGATCTTGTTTCACCACCAGAGCCAGTCATTCGTTGCTGTGCACCACTGCCAGCGGGTGGGACACCAGGCCCAACGGGGCCAACAGGGCCAACAGGACCAACAGGCCCAACGGGGCCAACGGGGCCAACAGGGCCAACAGGACCAACAGGCCCAACGGGGCCAACAGGCCCAACGGGGCCAACAGGGCCAACAGGACCAACAGGTCCATCAGGTCCATCAGGTCCATCAGGTCCGCCAGG
>Ga0114918_10001620_pt1 | contig 20084 bp, 16 predicted proteins | sample LantaG_FD_87015 | JGI IMG/M metagenome (GOLD analysis project Ga0114918, IMG submission 87015) | Deep subsurface microbial communities from Baltic Sea to uncover new lineages of life (NeLLi) - Landsort_02402 metaG | ecosystem: Environmental > Aquatic > Marine > Oceanic > Sediment | place... | reverse complement strand
CCCCGCCTGGAATGTCGTGTGGTTTGTCGGACAGAAGGTCGCAACTAACACCTCGTTTCACTTCGGCTGCGACCGGTGCTGATTAGATTATAGGCCACCCCTCCGGACTGTCAAGTCCCAAAACGCCGCAAACCCGCGCCAGCACTGCATCCGTGGCTCCATCGCCGCCCACCGTCTCCGCTTCCTGCTACCCCGCACAGGCGACTTGACCAGCCAGCCACTCTCCAGTATCCTCCGCGAGATGGGTAGCATCGGTGTCCCACTGAACGACAGTCCCTTCTTGAATGATGTCCTCGAATTCCCCCCCCAATTGAAAAACAAGCGCTTAACAATCCGCAGCTAAGCCGCTGAGATACAGCGTCTTAGGTGCTGCCGTAGGTGCTCCGGATTCCTCCTTGACTTGCAAGTGTTTGTGATTATGATACTTACGGAGAAGGGTGCAGCAGTCAGTAGTTGCCGTCAGTAACCCCGAGTTGACCCACGGCTCGGCACGGCAGGTGCCCTGTTCGCCCTCCTCTCCATCCGTAGCGAAAAGGGAGGTATCATGAGGTCAGACGCAGAACCGCTTGTTCCCAGCTTCAACGACGGCGACCGGCGGCTTGTAGCGGCCGCAATCGAGACCCACGCATTCGAGCGCCAGGCGCTAGGGCAGGCTCTCACACCCCTCGGTTTCGGGGCTCGCAAGCGCGAGGCTGCCTATGCCACCGCGCTGCGCGAGACCGAAAGCGCGCTGCGCAAGGCGGCCACCCTGATGGACCGCTGGCGCGTATCTTTCGCCCCGCGGGTCGATGTCGTTCACATGCGCAACGCCCACGAGTTGCGGGGAATGCTCGCCCCGGCCGCAATCCGGTACAGTGAGTTGAAGTTCGACCATGTCCTGCTGCATATCCATGGGACGGTCAGGACCGGAGGGAGAATCCCGCTGTCCCTCCTCAACCTGATCCTGGACCTGGACCCGAAGGTGAAGACCCAGCGCAGGCGCGCGGTCATCCACGCGATGTTCCCGAGGTCCGAGGGGGCCTTCTACCGCGGAATCGAAGTCTGCGTCGGCCTGCGATCCAACCTGACGTTCTGGGTGCCGAGGACTCCCGAGGGCATCCCGTTCACCCGCGCTCACGACGTTGGGGCCCCGGTGCGCCGCCTGCTGCTGGTCGGACCGCTGCGAGCGGCATTCCGGCGCGTGATCCCGACCGGAACCGGTGCCGGCACGAGCCGCGCCAGTTGGCGAATCAGGGTGGCCCGCAACCCGCTGGGAGCCGGGAATCTCGACCTCTGGCTGGTTGCCAAGGTCCCCAGGGGCCGGAAGTCGATCGCCATCACCGCTTCGCTCGAGGCAGCGGTCTCGATGCCCCGCCCGCTGTCCGGCCTGCTCGGCCGCGAGCGGATCATCTGGGACCAGAGGAACTGGCGAGTCGAGATGGCGGACGCCGTTGCCCAACCTCCGGCGGCCAGCGCCTGACGTCTACGTTCTGATACAAACCAGAAGAGCCGGGGAAAACCCCGGCTCTCCTTCATGATCGCCGCCTGGGGCGCTACTGGATGACCAGCTTGGCTGCGGCCACGTAGCTTCCTTGGGTCAATCTGACAATGTACAGACCTGAACTCAGGTCAGCCAGCCTGAGCCGGACCGTCCCTTGCGGCCGGGACTCGAGCCCGATGCGTCTGAGCTGCCGGCCGCTGACGTCCAGCACCTCGATGGCCGCGCGACCGGCTGTCGGTAGCGTATATCGAACATCGAGGTCGCGGGCTGGCAGCGGATTCGGACAAAGCTCCAGGCTCACCGCTGACCGTGGCGTCGGGTTGCCGGCGAGTCCTGATGACGTGCTGTCTGCCAGCACTGCGATTGTTCCCTCGTCTTCGTTCCCCACGTACGTCTTCCCGGTCAGCCGGTTCCAAAGAACACGCGCGGGGGTTCTGCCGACCGGGATACGCTTGATGACACGGTCTTCAACGCAGTCGATTACCGTAACATCGTTGCCGAACCGGTCAGCCACGTACAACTTGCCGTTGACCGTGTCCGAATCGAACGCGCCGGGAGCGGCGCCGGTCGGCAAACTGGCGATCACCCGGTTAGCCCCGGCGTGGATCACCGTCACGCTGTCGCTCCAGCTGTTGGCGCTGTAGAGCTTGTTGACAACCGGCTGCCAGTAGAGTGCGGTCGGTCCGGCGGATGTTGGTAGCGTAGCGATTGCCGTATCGCCCGTCGCGTCGATGACGGTCACCGTCGCGTCCCCGGCGTTGGCGCAATAGACGACACCGACTGGCGTGGCCGCCAGCGCACACGGGTCATCACCGACCTCGACGGTGCCGATGACCTGCTGCGAGAGCGCGTCGATGATGGTCAGGTCGTCCGACCACTGGTTGGCGCAGAACACCTTGGCACGGGACCAGTCGACCGCCAGCGCCACCGGCCGGTTACCGACCGGCACGACCGCCACGACCGAATCGCTGGCGATGTCGATGACCGATACCGAACGCCCCCCGGCGTTCGCGCAGTAGAGCATCCCGGTTGCCGGGTTCACCGCCAGCGTCAGCGGTGCGGTACCGACCTGGATGGTCTCGCTGGGCCGGAATGTCATGACATCGATGACCGTCAGGTCATCGGAGTCGTAGTTGGCGACGTAGACCTTGTCGCCGGACGGGCTGACCGCCAGCGCCCCGGCCCCGTCTCCGGCTACTGCGGTCGCCAGGACGTCGCCGGTCCGGCATTCAACCGCACAGACGTTGCCGGTGAACGCGTCGGTGACGTAGATTCGGGTGTGGTCGGGCGAGAGCACCGCACCGGATAGCCGACGGCCCTGCTCGGCTCGGGCCACGACTTGCGCCGCCAGCGGGTCAATGACCGCCAGTCGATTGTCGCCGCGTACCGCACAGTAGAGCAGGCCTTCGGACGATGAGTACTGCGGCGCACCGGGCTCTGCGCCGACCGGAACCGTACCCGAGACCATCAACGTACCTGCCTCGATGACTGTAACGTCGCCGCTCGCCGCGTTGGCGCAGAATACCAGGGAGTCATTGGGGTCCGGCAACAGCGCGACCGGGGCATCGCCGACCTCGACGGTGGCGACGACGATGCGACTGCGGGCATCTATGACGCTGACTTCGTCGCTGACCTGGTTCACGCAATAGACGACTTCGCCGCTCGGCGAAGGCCGCACGAGCACCGGACCCTCTCCGACGCCGATGCGCCCGACGATGCTGTCGCTCGCGCAGTCGATGATTGACACTTCATCCTCGACCCAACTCGCGCAGAACACCTCGCGCCGGTCCTGGCTGTAGCAGAGCGAGCTCGGGTATACGCCGACATCGACCGACGTCAGCACCGAGTCGGTGGCTCCGTCGAGAACGGTGACGGAACTGCTGAAGTAGTTGGCGCAGTAGACCTTGTTGTTGACGCTGTCCCACGCCAGCGCGCGCGGACCCCGGCCGACCTCGACGACATCGGATACTCGGCTGCCGGCACCATCGATCACTGTGACCGTGCCGCTGTCAGAGTTGGCGAGGTAGACCTTGTCGTCGGTCCGGTTGCGGCAGAACACCGCCGGGCCGGGCTCGACCTGTAGCAGCGTGATATAGCGATTCAGGTTGCAGTCGATGATGACGACGTGGCCGCTGTCGGAAATGGCGCAGTAGAGCTTGCCGTTGTCGCTGTCGAGCAGCGAGGCCGATATGCTCCCTCTCACCTGGAGCTTCAACGTTCGAATGCCGCTGCCGGCATCGACGCCGAAGACTGCGTGGTTGGCGCCAACGTAGACGGTGTTGTTGTCCTCGTAGTACTCCGCTGTCCTCGGGTTGTTCATCTGGCCGAGTCCGTCCGGCACCTGTATCGTGGCCTCAAGCCACTGAGCCGGCGCCCGGGCAGTTAGCACGAGCAGTCCTATGATCAGTGCCAAGTATTTCGTCCGTCTCATCGTTCCTCCTTGCGGCTTTTCGGGCAGTCGGCGAGCGCAGACTCCCCGCGCCGCCGCAGGCTGCTACTTCTATTTCTTCTTGCCCTTCTCATTGCTCTTCGCGGCCGGGATGCTCTTCCGCTTCTTCTTGTGGGTTGCCCTGTCAGCCGCTTTGCCGGCCGCCTTGCCCGCCTTGGCGACCTTGCCGGCGACAGCCATTGCGGCATCGCCGACCGCTGACTTCGCATCGTCGTACTTCCCGGTGATGAGCTTCTTCACCTCATCGCTCTTGTCCTCGGCAACCTCGCCCGCAAGACTCAGCGCCTTGCGAAGCTTCGAGCTCTTCTTGTTCTTGCCGTGTGACTTCTTGGTCATGACGTTGTCCCTATATCTTCGTTGCGACTCTGCGAGCCTTGTTCGACGGGGTCGACAGCCGGCGGTAGAAGGCTCAGTTACTAGTCCGCCTGTAGCCGACCCCGGATGGACACAGGATGATTCCCCACCGTCATCCCCAAGCGTGGCAGCGTGCTGGGTACGGTTGGCGGTGATGCACGCTGACGAATCCCCTGTACCCGTTCTTCCGCAGTCAGTGGACTGCACGTTGTGTGCCCGAACAGAGACTTGACGGTGAGTCGGGCCGGCGGCGGCATGCCAATCGTCCTGACACCGACTACGGCGATAGTCTGCCGACCTTTGAGCTTCTGAACCGACCGCCGTCAGGGAGCGCAGTACAGCTTCGACTCGGGAGGATTTGTATCCGCAGGGAGTCAGGTATTCTCCGAAGAGAGACAAACGCTGGCGTTTCGGGGGACGGGGAGACTAGGCCTTCGGCCGACTGGAAGTGGGCATCCCGTAGCGCTTCATCATGCGGTAGAGGCTGGTGCGCAGGATTCCGAGGGCTGCTGCCGCCTTCCCGACGTTGCCGTCGGTCTCGGCAAGCGCTCTCTCCACCGCCTCGCGGGCGGCGGTCTCGACCGTGTCGCGAAGCGGCAGTGAGTCCGGGTTCGTTTCCACGGCCGGTTCGACGTCTACGTCGGGCCGGGTCGGGTTGCTGTCCACCATCAACCGCGCCTCATCGGCGCGTCGGCTCGACGTCAACCGGGACGAGCCAGTAGTGTCGCCCGGTGTTCGGGTCAGTCTCGCCCGTGATTTCGCCGGCCTCGTGACCTGGTCGGGTCGAGGTCCTGCGCAATCCCGTCGCCCGGTAGGGTCCGTAGCTTGCCTGTCCCGGCTGTCCTTGCCGTCCGCCGCCGGCGCGTGCCTGCTGTCTGTTTCGACTTGTAGGGTCTGTCATGCTTTTCCTCCCCGTCGGTTCATGTCATTGCCTGCTGCCGGGGTCCCTGTTCCCGTCCGGTCCTGTTCTTCGGAACCCGCTGTCCACGCGAACGCAGACCGGTTTTGCAGCGTCATCACGAATGCCGCAAGCATCTTTCGTGCCTGAGTGCGAAGACCAGGAGTTGAGGGGTGTGCCGCGTACCTGGCGCGAGACCGCGGCATCCGACCGCGCGGACAGAACAGTTGAACGCTCTCCGCGAAGAGACAGGCGCGCGCGCGAAAGGGGAGGCTAGTTCTTGGACTGGGTCGGGGTCGCGATGCCGTACCGTTTCATGATGCGGTAGAGGCTGGGGCGGACTACGCCGAGGATGGCGGCGGCCTCGGCGACATTCTCGTGGGTCTGCGCCAGCACCCGCTCGACCGCCTCGCGCTCGGCGCGTTCGAGCGCGACCTTGAGGGTGCCGTCGGTGGGGACCCACGCTTCGGCGCCGAGAAACGACCGCAACTCCTCGGCCTCGACCGGGTTGGTTTCGGTCAGGATGACAACCCGCTCGATGAGGTTCCTCAATTCGCGGACATTGCCCGGCCAGGCGTAAGCCTTCAACACCAGCCAGCTTTCCGGCGTGAATTCGACCGCCCGGCCGTAGTCCGAGCAGAACTGATCGAGGAAGAACGCCGCCAGCAGCTCGATATCCGCCGCTCGTTCCCGCAGCGGCGGGACGTCGACGGTCACGACGTTCAGGCGATGGTAGAGGTCGTCGCGATAGAGTCCCTGCTTGACCAGCTTGCCGACGTCCCGGTTGGTCGCGGCGATTATCCTGACGTCGAGGTGGATGGTGCCGCGGCCGCCGACGCGGGTGATTTCCGAGTCGTTGAGGAAGCGCAGCAGCTTGGCCTGCGCCTGCAGGCTCAGGTCGCCGATTTCGTCGAGGAACAGGGTGCCGGTGTCGGCCTCCTGGAGTTTGCCCATCCGGGCGGCGGTGGCGCCGGTGAAGGCGCCCTTCTCGTGGCCGAAGAGTTCGCTCTCGATGAGTTCGCCGGGTATCGCCGCACAGTTCAAGGGGACGAAGACCCGCGCCGCCCGGGGACTCTGCAGGTGAAGGGCCCGGGCCACGAGCTCCTTGCCGACACCGCTCTCGCCGGTGACGAGGACGCTCGCCGGGGTCGGGGCGACCCGGCGGATGAGATTCTGGACCCGCCTCATCCCGGCCGATTCGCCGACCATCCGGTAGCGCTCCTGGAGCTCTCGCCGCAGGTGCTGGACCTGACTCTGCAGGTCGGTGGTCTCGATCGCGTGCTTGACCGCCACCAGCACGCGGGCGGGGTCGTGCGGCGACTCGAGGAAGTCGGCAGCCCCGAGTTTCAGGGCGGTCACCGCGGTCCTGACCGAGACCTGTTCGGCCATCATTATCACCGGCAGGTTCGGGGCGATGCGGCGGATGCCCTTGAGACTCTTGGTGCCGGCCAAGTCGGGGAGCACCAAGGCGAGGATGACGAGGTCGGGAGCGCGGGCCTTGACGGCGGAGAGCAGGTCCCCGCCGGCGGTGAACATCCGACAGTCATACCCGCCGCCGCAGAGCGCCTTGTCGAGCGCCGCCGAGACCTCGGCGTCGGCGGACGCGATGTATATCGACTGCCGGGGGCCGGTCATCGGGGTCCGCCCGCGGGTTCGGCGCTGGTCGGGCGGCGGGAACCGGACTTTGGCTGAGGGATGTGCCGCCATGCTTCTTCGCCGGGCCGTGGTGAAGGTGTGGGGAGTCCAGCCATCATCTCAATTCCAATATAGCGTTCCCGCAGACCGTGTCAAAGCCCCGCTATTCGTTCTCCGGACGGGAACAGGAGGGGGGTGCGGACCGCATCGCCAGTGAGGAAGCGGAAACGATGCGACCACACCCCGTGGGACCTGGCCCACCTAACCGATTCCAGGGGCGGCGAACTGCAGTTCTCGCTACCTGAGCCTGAAGGCCACGCGCGCAAGGTCGGGGGCGCCGAGTTGCCGGGCAGCATCCGGGTTCAGCCGCACCTCGCGCTGCGTTGCCCGCTCCGCTACCTCGACCTGGAGCTCCAGTGTCCTGCCTTCGTGTTCGGCGGTCACGGTGGCGTATTCCCTCAGTCCGAAGTGACGCATCGTCTCCGGGTGCATCTGGGCACCGTCCTCGGCGACATCGCGGCTCTGGTGAGCTTTGAGCCGGCGGGTGGACGGCTACCGACACATCGGCACGCTGGTGGCGGCGCTCGACCGCATCGGCAGGACCCGGGCCGTTGACGGAACAGGAAAGGTCGCGTAGAGTGAGCCGGGAACCGCACGCAGTTTCAACTAGACTAGGGACATGCTCCGACGCCGGCAGGCAAGGAGGCATTTCATAGTCATCTTGACAGGTTGGTGCCGGGGCTGTAGATTCCGGCTACCTTGACGTAGTCTGAGAGGTCGGGGTTTCCCCGAGGAGCGCCTTCTCAGGACGTGACAATCCGGTCGCAGGCCCGGCCGCCGTCTTGTTTGGACGCGCGGCTGGCGAAGTAGCCAGGTCGGGCGGAGAGTCTGGATTCGCTAAGGAGGCAGCATGAAACGCACTGTCAGATTGACCTCTGTCGTTCTATTGCTGCTGGCCGCGTCGGTCGTTTCCGGCCAGGAGCCGCACCTCGACTCGCTTAACTGCCGGTTCGTCGGCAACTGGCCGTTCGGACCTTCCTACGCAGTCGCACTAGACTCGACAAGGGAACTCGCTTTTGCCGGCTCAGGCGGCGGGGCGTATGTGCTTGATGTATCAGACCCGACAAGCCCTGTCAAGCTTTCAGAAACGATCCACACGAGGGGCAAAGCCTGGGCCCTGCAGTACGCCGACAATGTCCTCTACATCGCCTGCTATGATGCCGGGCTCGAGATCTGGGATGTCACGAACCCGTCCAATCCGCAGAGAAAGAGCTCATTTGACACCCCTGGCTGCGCCCTAGGTGTTTCCGTCGCCGGAGCCTATGCGTATCTGGCAGATGGCTATGGTGGTCTTCGAATCATCGATATCTCCGACCCTGAGCATCCGGTTGAAACAGGCTTTTGCCCCACGCCTGCCTGTGCCTGGGGTGTCTCTGTATCCGGAACCTATGCCTATGTGGCAGATGGGGATTCCGGTCTTCGGATCATCGACATCTCCGACCCGACCCATCCGTCTGAGGCGGGCCGTTGTGACACGCCTGGTGACGCCTATGGCGTTACTACTTCCGGAACCTATGCCTATGTTGCAGACGGGGACTCTGGTCTTCGGATCGTGGATGTTGCGGTCCCGGAACACCCATACGAGGTTGGCCATTGCGACATACAAGCGTGTGCTCGGCGGGTTTCGGTTTCCGGCGACTATGCCTATGTGGCGGATGACCGCCACGGCCATCTTTGGGTTATTGACATCTCAAGCCCAGAGGATCCATGCGTGATTTCCCTCTGCTTCACGTCCCAAAGCTGGGATGTCCTCGTTTCCGGAACCTATGCCTATGCGGCAGATGGGTACGGCGGACTTCGGATCATCGACATCTCTGACCCTGAGTATCCGCATGTAACTGGCCACCTTGACACGCCTAGCTTGGCGGAGGGTGTTTCCGTCTCCGGGGACTATGCCTACGTCGCGCACGGATGGCGCCTAGAGATCATCGACATCTCCGACCCTGCCCATCCGTCTGAAGCTGGGCACTGCAACACGCCCGGGTATGCCCACGCTGTCGCTGTTTCTGGAACGTTTGCCTTCGTGGCAGACGGAAGTGCCGGACTTAGGATCATTGACATCTCAGACCCGGAGGACCCGGTCGAGATAGGCAATTGTCGGACACCGGGTTGGGCTGAGGATGTTGTCGTCTCCGGGGCCTATGCCTACGTGGCAGATACCGGCGACCATACAGGTCTTCGGATCATCGACTTCTCCACTCCGGGCCATCCGTCCGAGGTAGGCCACTGCAACACGCCCGGGAATGCCCGTGGTGTTGCTGTTTCCGGAGCCTATGCCTACGTGGCAGATGGGAATGCCGGACTTCGAATTGTCGACATCTCCGACCCTCAACGTCCCTTTGAGACAGGCAGTCATAACACGCCAGGCGATGCATTGGGTGTCTCTGCGACTGGGACCCACGCGTACGTGGCTGATGGACATGCTGGGCTTCGGATCATCGACATCTCCGACCCTGAGCATCCGCTTGCGTCGGGTTACTATGACACTCCGGGCTGGGCCCTTGATGTCCTTGCCTCTGGAGCCTACTCCTTTGTGGCAGACGGGGATGCCGGGCTGCAAATCTACGAGTTCCTTGGCGGGGGAGTCGAGGAGCGATCGCCGACGGCTCAGTATGGGCGACTCACAGCAACGGTCGTACGTGGGGTACTGCGGCTTCCTCAATTGGCGGAGAACGGCGTCCTGCTCAACGCTGCCGGCCGCAAGGTCGCCGACCTGCAGCCGGGCGAGAATGACATCCGGCACCTCAGTCCCGGCGTGTACTTCTGCCGTCCGACGGCAGGCTCCGCATCATCCGGCCGCGCGGGCTCGCAGGAGACCCGCAAAGTGATGGTACAAAGATAGGATGTGAGCATGAGCAAACCAGCAACTGCAGTCCTCGTCTGCTTCCTCGTCACCGCGGGCGCGTCAGGACAGTGGCTGGAGACGACGCTTTACCTGCCGGACTCGTGCGGCGGGATGACCAGGCCGCAGTGCCTTGCCTACAACTCCGTGAACAATACGACCTACGTTGGCGGCGAGAATGGCAACGCTGTGGTAGCCATCGATTGTGCCACGAGCCGCAAGGTCGCCCGCATCCCGACTGCCAGCAGCGTACGGGCCATTTGCTGCAACCCTCAAGACAACAAGGTCTACTGCGCAAACTGGAACCAAGGCAGCGTGACCATCATAGACGGCACCACCAATCAGGTGCTGACAACAGTACTTGTAAGAGACTGGCCGAGTGCCCTGTGCCACAACCCGCAGGATAACAAGGTCTACTGCGCGAACTCCGGTAGCGATAGCGTCACCGTGATGGACGGCGCGTCGAATCAGGTATTGACGACGGTACATGTAGGCAGTCTCCCTGGCGCGCTCTGCTATAACCCGCAGAACAACAAGGTCTACTGCACGAACGGGAACGGCGGCAGCGTGACCGTCATCGACGGCGCTACCAATCAGGTTCTTGCAACCGTAGGCGCGGGCAGCCGCCCATCGGCGCTCTGCTACAGCTCGCAGGACAACGCAGTCTACTGCCCGAACTCAGGCAGTGACAATGTGACGGTGGTCGACGGCGCAACGGACGTGGTGCTGGCAACAGTGCCGGTGGGTGATTGGCCCCGTGCCACGTGCTACAGCCCGCAGAGTAACAGGGTTTATTGTGCAGACGAGTCGAGCGGCACCGTGACCGTGATAGACGGCGCGACGAACGGGGCGATTGCCACGGTGACCGTGGGGAGCGAACCACGTGCTCTCTACCACAACCCGCAGGACAACAAGGTCTACTGCGCGAACTCGGGTAGCGACGACTTGACCGTCATTGACGGTGTGACGAACGACGTCCTGGCAACAGTGAACATGGGACACAAGCCTTGCGCCCTTTGTTACAACTCCCAAAACAACCGGGTCTATTGCGCGAACCAGAGGGGCCACGATGTAACAGTGATAGGCGGGGCGTCGAACGAAGTCATCGCCACAGTAGAAGTGGGGGTTGATCCTGTGGCCCTATGCTACAACCCGCAGGATAACAAAGTCTATTGCGCAAACCGGTTTAGCGACAACGTATCCGTTATAGATGGGGTGACCAATCAAGTGCTGGCGACCGTGGACCTTGGGCTGTGGGCTGACCCGGTTGCCCTATGCTACAACCCGCAGGACAATAGGGTCTATTGCGCGAGCTGGTTTGCCGACGAGGTAACCGTAATAGATGGTGTGACCAACCGGGTGCTGGCGACCTTGAGTCTTGAAGACGAAGAGCCGCGCGCCCTATGCTACAATCCGACCAACAACAAAGTCTACTGCGCCAACGCATCGTATGGTACCGTGACCGTGATCGACGGGACCCGCAATCAGGTGCTGGCGACCGTGGACGCGGGTGACCAGCCTTGTGCGCTCTGCTATAACCCGCAGAATAACAGGGTCTACTGTGCTGACTCAACGAGGTTGGTGACGGTCATAGACGGCGAGACAAACCAACGACTGGCGAACGTGACTGTGGGATTCGAGCCCATCGCCCTCTGTTACAACGAACAGAACAACAGAGTCTACTGCGCGAACTACGCTGGCAGCAGCATCTCCGTCCTCAGGGGTGCGCCCGGCATTGAGGACTTCCCGACGAACATCCCTGATGATCACCCACCCACAGCCACCATCGTCCGCGGCGCGTTGATTCTGCCCTTGACGGCCGGCCGGGGACGCCTGGCCAGCAGCACCCTGCTCGACGTCAGCGGCCGTAAGACCCTAGACCTGCAGCCCGGCCCGAACGACGTCCGGCACCTGGCTCCGGGCGTGTACTTTCTCCGTAGAGAGGTGTCGCGCCAGACGCAGAAGGTGATTCTGACAAGGTAGTCGAGTGTTTCCAAGCCTGAGCGCGTGGCCACTGGCGGGGCGACTGACGTTTGTCGAGTTGTCTTCGCACGCTGATAGGGCCATGAGAGCACCCGGGCTCAATGCCAGTCGAGGACCGCGGGCGGGCTACGCCCCGGTGCTCTGGGGCAGAGAACCGTCATCCGTAGAAACGCCGGACTACTCGGTAGTGTCCGGCAGCAGTGCAGCAAAGGAGGCTTGATGCGATACGCAGTCACCGTGCTAGTCCTGGTTGGTGTGGCCGTGGCGTATGTGCCGAGTTCGTTTCGGTGGCAGTCAACAGCAGGATTGTGGGAGGACGATTACGACCTGCTGTTCGAGCCGGCGCGGATTCCGCTCATAGAAGGCAGCCGGGCGTACACGGCGCTATCCAACCTGGTTTCACACCGCGAGGAGCAGTTCGGCACGAACACGGCCAACGTGTTCCTCGTCGGCGGCTCGACCGACCGTCTTGGCCCGGTTTACCCGGGGCTGGTCTACGACCGTACGTCGTACCGGGCCCCGCTGGAGACCGGGCTCTATGGCCACAATGAGGAACCTCTGTTCGGGACCGGGAAGGTGATTCACACCGAACTCCTCGACCTGGACTCGAACGGTACCTATGACTACAAGCGGGAAGATGTCACTGAGGCCATGGCGTGGGATGACGGCGGCAGCGCCGATTACTACTTCGGCGCCGCTTACCAGTCCGGCAGTCTGCGGGCAGGCCTGGGCTTCGCCCGCGCGGATTCCTCCAGTACGGTCACCGATCCCGACTTCAACTATACCTATGACCGGAGGGATTCGAGCCTAGTGGATGGTCGGGTGCTGTTCACGCAGACCGAAGCGTTTGACGGTGACGACAGGTTGTCTGTGTCCCGGAACCGGTTCATCCTTGGTGGCTGGTACGACACGGAAGACTGGAATGTCGGATTGAGCGGGGGCTTCGCGCTCATGAACGAGACCGACGCATACACCCACCGAGGGCAGACGCTGGAGGATCGCAGTCCGGCGAACCCGTTGATTGAAGACTACGCAGTGACCGAGCTGCTCGACACGATGAGCCTGCCGTACGTCGGGAACATGATTTCGGCAACCGCCTCGGCATTCTACGTCCCGCGCGAGGAGGTCGAGAGTCGGTTCTACCTCACCCTGTACACGCAGAGCCAGTCTGTTTCCGACGGCGGCGGGCTCGAGTTTCACTACGTTGACAGCGTCTGCCATCCGGGAACGGCGGTCGGGCACGATTCGACCTTCCACGCGTACAGCGGGCAAAGGGCAGCTCAGGGCATCGGGGTCCGGACCCATCAGTTGCTCACCCTCTCGGAGAAGTTCAATCTGGGTTTCGGGGCGGGCTTCCTGATCCACGCCTGGGGAGACTCCCTGTCCAGCGCATCCCGCCATCGCACCCGGTACTCGTACGACAACGGGGATACGATTGCGGGCAGCGAGGACTACGTCGCCAGCGTCACCTATTCCAGTGAGTGGGTTGACCGAACTACCGGCAGCGCCAACGTGCTGTCCGTGCCCGTGGGTCTGGAGTTCAAGCCTTGGTCGCCGTGTGCTCTACGGCTGGGAGCGCTGCACCAGGTCACTTGGAGCAGCGTGACGCGGGTCGAGAAACTGGTCGCCTCTTCGCCCAGGCTGACGCGCGTTGAGTACGGAAACGGGTCCTCCTATGAGTATCTCGGCGATGCCGAGGAAACTCCCGGGATATCCGAGACGACGGGCACGACCAAGCACACGACCGAGTTCTCCTACGGTATCGGCTACAGCCCGATTGACCATCTCCAATTCGACCTGATGGGCTTCGCCAAACTGACCGACCTCACTGGCTGGAAGCTGTCAGTGACCTTCAAGTTCTAGGAGGAAAAGATGAGAACAACAATACTGTTAGCGGCCATTCCGCTTCTCATCGTCTGCTGCCTGGAGGGCGTGAACCCGCTCGACGTCAACACGGACCTGCCGCTCGGGACCGGTGCCGGCAACCTCCCGTGCGTATCTCAGGTCGCGCCGTCGAATCGCGGTCAACTGCTCGACGACGACCCCGACGTTGACGGGATCCAGGCCACGGTGGTGGTCACCTTCTCCGATTTCATGGACGAGGCGAGCCTGGCCGGGAACGTTACGGTCACCAATACGCTGACCGGGCAGGACATCACGAATCTGAGTATCACCTATAACGCTGATGCGCGGAAGCTCTACGTCAGGCACGCCGATTGGACCGGCAGCAGTGCGTATCTACTGACCCTGAAGGCGACAAACAGCTGGGGCGAGCCAATCGACGGCAACCGAAACGGCGAGGCGGACGACGGTCCCTATGATGACGCGCTCGGGACCTTCTACACCAGCGGGGTTTCATCGGACAGCTGTGTCTTCGTCAGCCCCCCCCGCATCAGCGGTGTGGAGCCTGACACCATCCGGACAACCGATACCCTGCCTGGGATTACGGTGACCTTCGACACGCCGATGGATACGACTACGTTGGTAGCCGGCAACTTCACGCTCACGAGCGAAAGCGGCAGTTCGGTTCCGCTGAACCGCCTCTACGTATCCCAAGGATCGGTGACATTCGAACCGGGCCAGGCACTCCGCCACGGATACATCTACACTCTCATGGTGGCGAGCTCCCGGGTTCTGGCTGAGGCTCCCTGGAACACGCCCAGCTACCTGCTGGCGCTCGACGCGGACCGCGACGGCGCCGAGGCTGCAGAGCCGGATTACTCGACGTACTTTCTCTGCGATACGCAGTCGGCGCCCACGGTGTCCATATCCGGCATAACGAACGGGCTCAGGTTCGATTTCGACCAGCAGATGGACCTGGCCACGCTGACACCGGAGAATATTCGGGCGTTCGATGGGGTCGGATACATACCCGGGACTCTGGAGACCACGAACCACGGCCCCGGGAACGTGGCACGAGTTGACTACTACTTCTCTCGGTCGACGTCCGGGGCAGACCGGGCCTTTGTGGCCAAGGAAGTTGAGTCTGAAGACGGGACGATGCTGGACGGTCAGGACTACCCGAACGGCATCGGCGGGGAACCGTGGGACGATTTCTGGTGGTAGCAAGGACGTGCGGGTCACCGGGATCTGTGCCTTCCAGTTGAGGGGGCGCGTCCGGGCGGAGGCTCGCCGCGGGAACGCAAGAGCCTAAAGGCCGATGGATTGCAGTGTAGAGTCGTGCCCGGGGAGGCAGAGATGAAGAGAGCTGCATTGATACTCTCTGCGATAACTCTGGCACCGGGCTTCCCGACTGTACCGTGCGGTGCAGGGCTGGTCCGGATTGATGGCCGCGTGCCGGATGTGCTGGGAAGGGATGTGACTGACGGCAGGCCTATCGCCCGACGTCTACTTCATCTGTCCGAAGGGGTCGAGTGGTCGAGCGGTCCAGTCAGAAGGTGATTCTGACCCGGTAGTTCGAGTGTTTCCGAGCCTGAGCGCCGGGCTGTTGCCGGCGCTCAGGCGTTCCTGTTGCAGTCTTGCGGGTGCGGCGTAGGATGCGGCAAGCTGAAAGGAGTGCCATGGCCGGAATCGTCTTTCTGAGAACCAGGATGTTCGACGCGGTCCGCGAGTTCTACACCGGTACGGTCGGGATGGAGGTCTGGCTGGAGCAGCCCGGCATCGCCATCCTGAAGCACGGCAACATGCTGGTCGGGTTGCACGAGCAGCCGGGGGCGGACATGGACGGGCTGCTGACGTTCTTCGAGCCCGAGCGCGAGTACGTCGACCAGATGCACGAGTTGGTGAAGGACGCCGCGCTGGGGCAGCCGAAGGAGAACCCGAAGTACCGCATCTACCATTTCTTCGCCCGCGACCCGGAGGGGCGGAAGGTGGAGTTCCAGAGCTTCCTGCACCCGGTCGAGCCGTACCTTGCCGGCGCCGACGCGCTGGCGACGCGGCGGAGCATCCGCCGGTTCACCGAGGATGACGTGCCGGACGAGCTTATCAGCAGGGTGCTGGAGTCGTGCCGGTTCGCACCGACCGCCCGGAACTCGCAGCCGTGCTATTTCGTGGTGACCCGCGACCGGGAGAAGATTGCTCGGCTGGCGGCAATCCGGGAGGGGAGCGGGGCGCCGATTGGCCGGGCGCCGGTAGTCGTGACAATCTGCGCCGATCCGGCGGTGTCCGGGCGCTACGTGCAGGACGGCTGCATCGTGACTTACCATTTCATGCTGGCGGCGTGGCTCTTCGGGCTCGGCACCTGCTGGATTGGCGGGATGGACCGGGACGAGGTGAAGGACATCCTCGACATTCCGAAGGAGCATTACGTCGTGACCGTGACCCCGCTCGGCCGGCCGGCAGAGTCCCCCGAATTGAAGCCGCGCAAGCCGGTGGAGGAGCTGCTGCGCAAGGTCTGAGCAGACCGAGGACCGGACCCGAAGACACGATGCGGAGCGGAATGCAGGAACCACTGATGGACACGGATGAACGCAGATGGGGTCCGACACCGGGGTCCGGCGGGGTTTGTCAGGCAAGCGGGCCGCGGTATATTCACATCCGGCAATGATCGGCACTCTCGTCAACATCGGCACCGTGGTGGCCGGGAGCGTGGTCGGGCTCCTGATTGGCTACCGGCTGCCGGAGCGGCTGACCCGGATAGCGTTCCAGGGCATCTCGCTGTTCTCGATTGCGATTGGCGTGAGCATGGCGATCAAGACCGGGAGCTGGCTGTTCCTGGTCCTCAGCGTGGTTGTCGGGTCGGTGGTCGGTGAGCTGATTGACATCGACCGGCACCTGAACCGGTTTGGGGAGTGGCTGCGGCGTCTGCTCGGGCGCAAGCGTGGGCCTTGGGACACGATCCCGATTCGGCAGGCCGAATCGAGTCATGTCCCGCGCCCGGAGCGGTTCACCGAGGGGCTGGTGACTGCGTTCCTGTTGTTCTGCATGGGGTCGATGACGGTACTTGGCGCAATCGAGGAGGGGCTCGGCGAGCCACCGAACCTGCTGCTGGCAAAGTCCTTCATGGACGGGTTCGCTTCGATTGCGCTGGCGGCCACGCTCGGGGTCGGGGTGATGTTCTCGGTCATCCCGCTGCTCATCTACCAGGGCGGGCTGACGCTCCTGGCCGGGTCACTGCAGAACGTACTGGCGGACGCGGTCGTCACCGAAGTCAGCGCGGTCGGCGGCATCCTCCTGATCGGGATGGGCATCACGATGCTCGAGCTGAAGAAGATCAAGGTGCTCAACATGCTGCCCGGGCTGCTCATCGCCGCCCTGCTTGCCTGGCTGTTTCTCTAGTCGGAAAGGAGTCTCGATGGCGTGGATTGAGGTGGTCGGCGAGGACGCGGCCAGGGGGCAACTAGCCGAGTTCTACCAGGAGATCGGCATGTCGCGGGGCAAGGTGTCGAACATCATGAGGATTCACACCTCAGGCCCGAGACGATGAAGGCGCACATGGACCTGTACCTGGGTGGTGGTGTTCGGGAAGACCGGGCTCTCCCGCGCTGAGCGGGCGCTGGTCGACTACGCCGAGAAGTTGACCGCGAGACCGGGGGAGATGTCGAGGGCCGATGTCGATGGGCTGCGAGCCGCCGGCCTCGGCGACGAGGAGATCTTGAGCGTCGACCTCGTTGCCGCCTACTTCAATTTCGTGAATCGCATCGCGCTCGGGCTGGGAGTGGAGTACACCGCCGAGGAGTCCGCCGGCTACAACTACTGAGCCGGGCTGCTTGTCCTTCTGACAATCGAGGATGGGGATGGACCGCCGGTTGAAATGAGCGTGTGAGGTGGCCGGCTAGACGAGCGTCAGTTCGGTCCGGGCGTCGAAGAAGTGAAGTTTGTCGAGGTCGAAGGCAACGTCGATCGTCTCGCCGGGCTTCGGCGCGAAGCGGGACGGGACCCGGGCGACAACCGCTCCCCCGTGGACGCCGAGGTAGAGGATGTTCTCGTTGCCCATCAGTTCGGCCACTTCGACCGTGGCCTTGAGCGGCTGGCCGGGTTGCCTGGTGCCGTCGGCCAGGATGTCCTCGGGTCGCACGCCGAGCGACACCGGCCCACCGATGGCGGCACTGAGACGGTCGGCGACAGCGGGGGGCAGGTTGAGGCTGAATCCGGCGTGGACGAAGCGCAACGGGTCGCCGTGCAGCTCGCCTTCGAGGAAGTTCATCGGCGGTGAGCCGATGAATCCGGCCACGAAGCGGCTCACTGGTTGGTTGTAGAGCGTGAGCGGGTCGGCGACCTGCAGCAGCCTTCCATCCTTCATTACGCCGATGCGCTGGCCGAGCGTCATCGCTTCGATCTGGTCGTGGGTGACGTAGAATACGGTCGTGGCAAGGCGCTGGTGGAGCCGGGCCAGCTCGGCCCGCATGCCAACTCGGAGCTTGGCGTCGAGGTTGGACAGCGGCTCGTCGAAGAGGAAGACGTCCGGGTCGCGGACGATCGCCCGGCCGACCGCCACCCGTTGTCGCTGGCCGCCGGACAGGGCGGCCGGTTTGCGCTTGAGCAGTTCTTCGATGCCGAGGACGCGGGCGGCTTCTTCGACCCGCTTGTGAATCTCTGCCTTCGGGGTCCGGCGCAGCTTGAGCGCGAACGCCATGTTGTCGTGGACGGTCATGTGCGGGTAGAGCGCGTAGTTCTGGAAGACCATTGCGATGTCCCGGTCTTTGGGCTCGACGTCGGTCACTTCGCGCTCGCCGATGAAGATCCTGCCGGCGTCCGGTTCCTCGAGCCCGGCGAGCAGCCTGAGCGTGGTCGACTTGCCGCAGCCCGACGGGCCGACCAGGACGAAGAACTCGCGGTCGGCGACCTCAAGGTCGAGGTCATCGACGGCAACGACGTCCTTGTTGAAGACCTTGCGCAGTCCCTGGAAGAGGACGCGGCTCATTCGGTCGGTTCGGCGACCGGGACACCGGCGGGCCAGAGCATCGACAGGAGTCGGCCGAGCGTCTCTTTGAGGTCGCGACGCGGGACGACCCGGTCGAGGTGCCCGTGTTTCAGCATGAACTCGGCCCGCTGGAACCCCTCGGGCAGCTTCTCGCCGATTGTGTCCTCGATGACCCGGGCACCGGCAAAGCCGAGCAGGGCACCGGGCTCGGAGATGATGATATCTCCGAGCGAAGCGTACGATGCCATGACGCCGGCGGTGCAGGGATCGACCGGGACCGAGATGAACGGCACCCTGGCCTGGCGCAGGAGCCCCAGCTCGGCCGAGGTCTTGGCCATCTGCATCAGCGAGTACATTCCTTCGTACATCCGGGCTCCGCCCGATGTGGACACGATGACCAGCGGCGCGCGTTCTTGCCGGGCGAGGCGGATGGACCGGGCGACTTTCTCTCCGACGACCGAGCCCATGCTGCCGCCGATGAACCGGAAGTCCATGATGCCGAAGACGACCGGCATCCGTTCAATCCGGGCCCGGCCGAAGCGGTACGCATCGACGCCCCCGGTTTTCTCGCGGGCAGCTTCGAGCTTGTCGTGGTACTTCGGGAACTTGAGCGGGTCGGACGACGCGAGGTCGGCATCGAGCTCGTCGAGCAGGCCGTCGTCAAGGAGGATCTGGATGTACTGCTCCGGTGGGATCCGGAAGTGGTGGCCGCAACGGGTGCAGATGAAGAAGTTGGCTTCGAGTGTGTTCCGGTAGAGGATTTCGCCGCAACCGTCACACCGCAGCCAGAGGCCGTCCGGTGTCTGCGACTTGTTGAGCGGCTTGGGTGGGCCGGGCATCGCGGAAGTATAGGAGGGCGCCTATTGGTGTCAAGAAACCGGCCTCCATGGGGATTTACGGGTCAGTTTGACAAGCGCTGCGCCGCTGCTGTATGCTGGGCGTGGAGTGCTTTCTGCGCTACATTCAGCTTCAAGTCCCCGAACCAACGGGAGGCGGATGTGTTGACAAGACGTTCACCAGCTATGCTCGTCGCTGTCGTGGCGTTGCTGGCGCTGGCATTGACCGCAGCGGCTCAGCGTTTCAACCTGGCGGGAGGTGCGGTTGCATTCGGACCGGACGGCAACTACCGGCTGATCTGGACACCGGAGCGTCTCTTTCTGCATGAGGGTACCGGATTGACCGTGTCCGAGGTCTTCCGTCCCGGCCAAGTCCGGCTCAGCGGCGTCCGGGGTGCCGCCACCTGCGGTACCGACCGGATGGAGCAGCTGGCCTGGACGCGGACGCAGCTCTTCCACCATAGCGGTAATGCGGATTCGGTGGGCGAGGTCCGCGCTGGCGGGGCGGCTGTCGGCGGTGTTCGCGGGGTGGTCAGTTATGGGCAGGGCCGGGCCGACCGGTTGGTTTGGACCGAGAGCAGCGTGTATCTCCATCACGGGACCGGGCTGACGACGACAGAGGTGCTGGCACCGGGAGGCGGCGCGATTGCCGATGCGCGCGGCATCATCGCCTACGGCCGTGACGGTCAGCATCAGTTGATCTGGACCCCTGACAACGTCTACT
>Ga0114918_10001619_pt1 | contig 20094 bp, 9 predicted proteins | sample LantaG_FD_87015 | JGI IMG/M metagenome (GOLD analysis project Ga0114918, IMG submission 87015) | Deep subsurface microbial communities from Baltic Sea to uncover new lineages of life (NeLLi) - Landsort_02402 metaG | ecosystem: Environmental > Aquatic > Marine > Oceanic > Sediment | place: Baltic... | reverse complement strand
TCCCTCGCCCACCTGCTGCCCACGGACGGCGAGGGCGGCCCGCTCGGGCGGGACGAGTTCCGCGGCCGCCTGCTCTCCAGCGCAGGCACCCAGGCCCTGGCCTTGCCGGGCGCGGGTTTTTCCGTCCGATACGCCTTCGCCTCCCTGCGCGGCTACTACCCGGAAGCCCTGGACAAGCCCAACCAGGACGCGGTGTGCGCGCACGCGGCGTTTGGTGGGGGCGGGACGGCCGCGGCCGACAAAGGGGACTCATTCCTGGCTGGCGTCTTCGATGGGCACGGCTCCACGGGCGCCGCCTGCGCGCAGTTCGCGATGGCGGCCCTCCCCGCCTCTCTCTTATCAGACGCCCTGTTTGCGACCATGCCGGAGCTGGCCCTGCGGGACGCGTCCGGATCCGTCAACGCGGCCCTGCACCGGTCGGGCGTGGACGACAGCATGAGTGGGACGACCGCCCTGGTTGCTCACTTGAGGGGCCGCCGCCTCTACGTCGCTAACGTGGGCGACTCCCGGGCCGTCCTGGGCACCGCCCGGGGCGGAGCAGGCGCGGCGTCCTCTTCAAAGGCAGCCCCGGTCGATGCGGTGGCCATGTCGTGGGACCACACGCCCTTCCGCAAGGACGAGTACGAGCGCGTGCTGCGGGCCGGCGCGCGCGTCCTCACCCTCGACCAGATGGAGGGCCTGAAAGACGCGTCGGGGCCCTGCTGGACGGACGAGGACACCGACTCTGCCGACCCGCCCCGCCTGTGGATGCCGGACGCGCTGTACCCGGGCACCGCCTTCACCCGGTCCATCGGCGACGCGGCGGCGGAGCGGATCGGCGTGATCCCGGACGCCGAGGTGCGGGTGCGCGCCCTGACCCCGGCCGACCGCCTCCTCATCCTCGCCTCCGACGGCGTCTGGGAGTTCATGTCCAACCAGGAGGCCGTCACCTTTGTGGCGGGCCGCCTGGCCGACCCGCAGGCGGCGGCCCTGGAGCTGGTGGTGGAGGCGTACCGCCGCTGGCTGGCCAATGAGACCCGGACGGACGACATCACCGCCCTCGTCCTCGCCTTCGACGGCATCCCGAGCGGGGGGCCCGACCCCTTTGCCGTCCCCTCCCTGGGCCCGGACGGCGAGCCGGACGCCGCGGCCGCCGCCGTGGCGGCCGCCGCGGCCGCGTGCGCGCGGACGTCCATGGGCCCGCCCCGGCCGGCCACGCCGGGCGCGGACGGGCCGCTGGGGCGGGTCAGCCGCGGGGGAGATGGCGGAGGGGGTGGAGGAGGAGGGGGTGGTGGGGAGGAGCCGGCGCCGGCGCCCTGAAGTTTTGTGGAATGCTCTCTTTTCTTTCTCGGTCTGACTGCTGCTGCTGCTGCTGCACATGCGCGTGCGTGAGAAAAACAGGCGTCCCACGGCGCGTCTTTCTCCCTATTCTCGTTATGATTTTACAGCAAACACACACAAAAAGGTAACTCTCATTCCCCCATTCTCCTTCTCCCTTCACCGCTTCTCGCCCAGGTGGGACGGCCGGCGCGGCCCGGGCGGCTCGGACGGCTCCAGCTTGGGCGGCGGGGCGAGCATTGTGGGCTGGCTGGCGCCCGTGGGCAGGCCGGGCGGGAGGCCGCCCCCGCCCGGCGCACAGGGCTGGACCATGCCCAGCGGGCCCGACGCGGCGGTACGCGCGGCCTGCTGCGCCTGCTGCGCGTCCTGCGCCTTGGACAGGGCCCAGTCCGCGGAGTCGAAGAACTTGTGGTCGGTCGGCAGGGCGACCCGCTTCTTGGGGAGGAGGCCGCCGTACTTGGCGCGGAGGGCGGCCTCGGCGGCGGCCTCGGCGGACTGAGGAGAGGAGACAGAGAGGAGAGGGAGTGGTTGAGGAGAGGGGCGCAAGATGTCCGCGGCCTCTCTTCCGCCTGCGTGTCCTCCTCGCGACCTCGACGAGTACACCCCGTCATGATATCCCCCTTCCCACGCTCACCTGGGTCACGCCGCCCGGGGCGGGACCGGCCGGCGAGGCGGCGCCGGCGGGGTGGTGCTGCATGGGAGTCGCGCGCGTGTGGGAAGGGGGGGGGACGAGAGAGAGCGTGAGGGGGGCGTCCTCTATCTCGCGCGCCTTTGCTCGGTCTTCGCGGTGCGTGCGCGTCGTGTGTGCGCGGCAGCTAGCAGCGGGGCGCAGCTAGCGGCGTGCGCTGCCTCGTGAGGAGGGAGAGAGGAAGCTGCGTGCGAAAAAGAGAACGCGGGTGTGCCGCGCTCACTCCCAAATTGAAAACAAGATGGAGCCCCAGCCGGCGCCCCGCAAGGAGGCGATGACGCCCTCGCCCGGCGGCGGCGGTGGCGCCGCCGTCCTCGCCCTGCGCGCCGTCGCTGCCCTCGTGCCCCCGCTGCCCATGGAGGCGGCAGCAGCAGCACAAGGCACCCACCATGACCACCCGCCCCTGTCCGCTTCCTCATCCGCGCCCTCCACGCCCCGCCCGCCCAGCGGCACGCCGCCGCCGCCGCCGCCGCTCGGGTATGAGACCGGCCACTACACGCCCCGGGCGAGCGGGCAGGCCAGTGACGGGTCGCAGGTAAAGAAGAGGGGTGGATGAAGAGAGAAGAGACAGGGAGCGCGATGCCCCCCCTCCCCCCCGCTCCCACCCGAAAATCTCAACCCCGCCTTCCCTTTCCATTCCATTCGCACACAGACGACCCCGGCCACGCCCGCCTCCTCCACGCCGGGCGGCGGCGGCGGCGGCGTCAGCGGCGGCGGCCTGACCCCGCGCGGGTACGGCATCGACGCGGCCGACGGCATGTCGCCCTCGCCGTCCGGTCGCTTCGCCGTCGCCGCCCAGCCGACGCCCCTGCCCGCCCTGTTTTTCGGGGCGGGCGCGGCGGCCGGCGGGCCGGCCGTCGCGGCCGCCACCGCCGCCCACCCGCCCCGGGCCTGGCGGGCGCCCACGCCGACAGCGGCAGGCGTCGCCGCCGCCGCCGCCGCCCCGCCGCCACCTCCCGGCCTCGCCTCGCCCGCCTCGGCCCGGTGGGGGCCCCGCCTCGGGTCAGCCGCCTTCACCGCCGCGCACGCCCGCCTGGACGCGGACCTGCGCCTCTTCTGCGGCGAGGTGGAGGCCCTGATTGCGCCGGGGGTCGGCGGCCCAGGGAGCAGTCTTGCCACCACGCCCGCCCTGGCCGCCCTGGCATCCCTGGCGGCGGCCACGGCCGGCCTGGCCCCCTGCGACCTACGGGCCTCCATCCAGGGCGCAGTGGACGCGGCGGACGCCCTGCGCCGGGGCGCGTCCGCCGGCTCGGACGGGTCGCCCGTGCGGGCGGCCGCGACGCAACTGCTGTTTGCCTTGTCCCGGGTCTCCCGCCTCGTCGCGCCGACGGCGGGCGGCGGCGGCGGGAGCGGGCCGTGGCCTGGCAGTAGCGGCGGCGTGTCTACTGGCCCGGCCCCGGCCACTGTCGCGGTGCCGACCCGGCCGCCGCAGCCGCCCGCGCCCACCACCGCAGCCCTGCCCGCCCAGACCGCCTCCGCCAGCCCTGGTGGCGGCGGGCGTGGCGGCGGCCGGCGGCGGGGGCTGTCGGCGCTCTGGACGCGGCGGGGAGGAGGAGGAGGGGGTGGGGGCGGCAGTGGTCCTGCCCTCCAGGCGCACCACCCCGCCCGCCCCGCCGGCCGGCCGCCCCTCCCGCCGGGGCCGCTGCCCGCGGCCGCCACCTCCGCCTCGCCCGCCTCACCCGGCGTGGTCACCGCCCTGGAGGCTGCCCTGGACGCGGCGGCGGCGAGCGGGCAGCGGCGCCGCCGGAGTGGCGGCGGGAGCGGCAGCGGCGGCGGCGGCGCCCCTCCCTCCTCGTCAGCCGCCACGCCCGGCCCGCCGCCCCGCCGCCCCACGCCACCCACGCCCTTCACCGCCCGCCTGAAGGCCGCCCTGCGGCGGGCGGTGTCGCCCGTCATGCCCAGCCGCCGACCGGGCCTGCGGGGGTCCAGCGAGGAAGGGGGCGGCGGGGTGAGCGAGGACGGCGGGGGCGGCCGAGGGCGGCCGCCGCCACCACGCCGGTCGTCGTCCGAGGGCGGCGGGGGGCCGGCGGGCCCGCTGCTGCCTGCGGCGGCGGCGGCTGCCAAGTCGGTCTCACCCCTGGTCCGGACTGTCTTAGCCCCACCCTCGCCCGCCTCGCCGGCCGCGGCCGGCCTACCTCACACGCCGCCGCCCCTGCCGCCGACCAGCGCGGCGCGCGCGCCGCCGCCGTCGCGCCTGCGTCCGGGCGCGGGGGGCGGTCCCTCTCCGGCACACCCCACGCCCACCGCCCGCCGCCCGCCGCCGCTGGCCATGGCGGCCGCCCTTGCCGCGGCGTCGCCGTCCGCGGCGTCGCCGTCCGTCGCTGGCCCGCCGCCGCCCTCGCCCAGCGGGGCTGCCCTCGTCATGCCGCCGCGGTCGGCCTCGCCCTCGCCCGGGGGCGGCCTCCGCCCCGCCCCCGTCTGCCGCATCTGCGAGGAGCGGGTCCGCCCGGCGGCGGCCTTGGCCGCCCACACGACCGCGTGCGCGGCGGTGGAGGCGGCGCTCGGGGGTGGGGGTGGGAGCCTCGGCGGCGGAGGGTGCCCACCGCCCTCGCCCGGCCTGGAGCCGTCCGCGGCGGCCGCCCTGGCCCGCCTGGCCGACCTGGCCCGGGGGTGGTCCGGGGCGGAGGGGGCGGCCTGCGTGGACGCGGGCGTGGGCGCGGCCGCCCGGGCGGGCGTCGCGGCGGCCGCAGCCGTCGCCGCGGGCGCTTGTGCTGCAGGGGCTGGGGCGGGGTCGGCCGCCCACCCCTCCGCCTTGGACGCCGCCATCGCGGGCCTCCGGTCCGCCGCCTCCGCCGCCCCGCCCTGCTCGGTGGCGGACGCTCTGGGCCGGCGGGCCCTGCGCCTGGCGCGGGCCGTCCGCCGCGGCGGGCGGGCGCCCTCGCCCGCGCCCACGCCGACCCCGCCGCTGCCGGGGTCGCCCGCCCAGCCCCCTCTGCCGCCGCCCTCTCCCCTGCCGCTGCCGCCGTCCTCCGGCGGCGTCTGCATCGCTGACTTTGAGGTCCTCAAACCCATCTCCCGCGGCGCGTACGGTCGGGTCTACCTGGCCCGCAAGCGGGCGACGGGCGACCTGTACGCGGTGAAGGTCATGAGGAAGGCCGACCTCGTGCGCAAAAACGCGGTCGCGGGCGCGGTCACGGAGCGGGACATCCTGGCGGCGGCGGACAACCCCTTCGTCGTCCGATTCTACTGGGCTTTCACCTCGCCCACCGCCGTCTACCTGGTCATGGAGTACGCGGCGGGCGGGGACCTGGCCTCCTTGTTGGCGGGCGTGGGCGCCCTGGACGAGGGCGCCGCCCGCCCGTACATAGCGGAAGCCGTCCTGGCCCTGGCCTACTGCCACGCGCGCGGCGTCGTCCACCGGGACGTGAAGCCGGACAACCTGCTGATCGCGGGGGACGGTCACGTCAAGCTGGCCGACTTTGGGCTGTCCACGGTGGGCGTGGTGGACCGGGCGGCGGGGCTGGATGGAGGGAGTGGAGGAGGGGGTGGAGGGGGTGCGCCGGCCACCGCCCGGCGCGCGTCGGGGGGTGGGGGTGCCGCCGCTGCCCCACCCTCCGCCCAGCCTCCTCAACCCGCTCTGCTCCCGCGCGCCGTCGGCACGCCCGACTACCTGGCCCCCGAGCTCCTGCTGGGCGGGTCGGCGGCACACGGCCCGGCCGTCGACTGGTGGGCGCTCGGCGCGGTCCTCTTTGAGTGCGTGGCGGGCGTGCCGCCCTTTGCCGCGGACGCGCCGGAGGGCGTCTTCGCCAACATCCTGGCCCAGTCCATTCACTGGCCATACGAAGAGGAGGAGGGCGGAGAAGAGGGCGGCGGCGGCGGCGACGACACCCCCGCCACGCCCACCAGCAGCAGTGGGCGGGCCCCCGCCCGCACCATCGCCCTCTCCCGGGAGTGCGTCGACCTCATCACCCGCCTGCTGGACCCGGACCCGGCTACCCGGCTGGGCGCGGGCCCCGACGGTGCGGCCGCCGTGCGGGCGCACCCCTGGTTCGCGGGCCTGGACTGGGCTGCCCTGGCCGCCTCCAAGGCCGCCCTGGCGCCGCCCTTTGTCCCGGACCTGGCGGGCGAGGAGGACACCTGCTACTTCGCGCCGCGCGCGGGCGGCGTCTCCCGCCGGTCCATGGCCCTGGACGCGACGAGCCTGGCGGGGGCGGCGGGGGCGGGCGGGGCGGGCCTGCCGCCGGCGACGCCGTGGAGCGTGATGCGGGGCGGGGCGGAGGTGGAGATGAGGGAGGGCCTGGCGGCGGTGGCACCGCCCCACCATGCGCCGCTGGCGCCACAGGAGGCGCGCGCCCTCTCCGAGGACGGCGACGCCGCCACCACCACCTCCTCCTCCGCAACCACCACCGTCACGGGCCTGCCCCCGCACTTGACCCGCGCCACCTCCATCGCCATCGCCGCCGCCGCGGCCGGCGCGGCCTTTGCGCCCGGGGAAGCCTTCCGGAACTTCTCTTTCAAAAACGTGGCGGGCCTGGGCGCGGCCAATGCTGCCGTGGCGGGCGCCCTGGCCGCCCTGCGCGCCGAGTTTAGACCGGGTGGTGGAGGGGGAAGCGGGGTGGGAGGGGGAGGGTCGCCGCCGTCGGACGCCGGCGGCGGCAGCAGCAGCAGCGACAGCGAGGCAGCGGGGGTGTAGGGGGTGGGAGTGTGTGTTTGTTTTTCTTGTTAGCCGTGACGCCGTCCTTTGTGCGTCTCTCTGGGGCCTAGTGGGTTGGTTTACACGCTTTTTCCTCTCTCAAGCCGACGACGAGGGCGGCGGCGGCGGCGGCCCGCCACCGCCCGCCTTGGGCGGCGGCAGCGGCGGCTGAGGCGGCGGCGCCCCGCCCCCGGCGCCTGTGTTGCGCGCTTTGGCTGCCGCCACCTCCTCCTCCACTGCCTCCCGGATGACGCGCACGTTGCGGCGCAGCTGGACGGTGCCCGCCCGCACGTCCCGGCGCATGAGGTAGACGACCGTGGAGACGCCGACTGGGTGTGAGTGTGAGCATGAGAAGAGGGAGACGAGGTTGAGAGGGAGACGAGGGAGAGACGAGGTTGAGAGGGAGAGGTGCTGGCCAGCGGCGTTCCGCCGGCGGGCGACGGCTTTCTCTCTTCTCGCCGCGCTGCCGCCGCCTCGCCCTCCTTTCCTGTCTCCCGCCCCGCGTGCGATCGCAGTGTGTGCGACTTCCGCACTCACCTAGGGTCAGCATGAAGTTCGACCACGCCATGGCGGCGTGTGTGGAAAGAGAAAGAGGGGAGAGAGAGACGGGGCGGCGCAAAGATGCGAGAGTGCCGACCTTGACCTCCCCCTCTTTTTCATCATCATCATCATTCGACGTCTGGGCATTACATGCACAAAGCCCCTCTCCATCGAAGCGCGCACACGCCCGCGCGCACACACCCACGTACCTACATGAACAGTCAGCAAAACAAAAGGAAAAGAAAGAAGAAGAAAAACCCCACCCACCGAAACATCATGTCGTTGCGCCCATTCTCTCTCACACGCCCATGGCTCACTCACCCTCGTCCGCCTGGCCCGACGACGAGGCGACGCCCGGCTTGGTCGGCAGGGCCGCCTTCTCGGCCTGTGGAAGGAAATGGAGAGGAAATAGAGAGAGGGAATGTGAGAGGGGCCCCACCTTCTCAACTCCGCCTTGTCGCGCCTCTCCATCACCCCGCTCTCTCTCTTTCACCCTCCCTCCATCTCCACTCACCTCCCGGTACTTGGCCAGGTACACTTTGAGCGGCTCCACATAGTCCTCAAAGCCCAGCGTGGACATGGCCCACAGCAGGTCGTCCCCGTTGATGGTCTTGCGCTTCTCTCGCTGACACTTGTCGGACGCCTCGGACGTCACAAAGGACAGGAACTCGGAGATGCACTCCTGCACGCACTCCTTGGAGTCCTTGGCGATCTTGGCGGAGGCGGGCAGGCCTTTCTTCATGATGCGCGAGATGTTGGCGATCTGAAAGGGAATGGGAAGGATGGTGAGAGAAGGCGAGGTTTGTGTTGAGAGAGACGGTGGCGGCCCGCACGGCCCGGGCCGTGCGGCCCGGGCCGCCGCTGCCCTATCTCTTCTCCCCGTCCCCCCGCTTCACGCTCTCGCGAACTCCACGTCCCCCTCTCTCACTCACTGGCAGGAAGCGGTCCTGCTCGCGGGCGTCGCCCTCGCCGCCGGCGTCGCCCATGGAATGTGCACGGGAGGGTGTGTGGGGGAACAGGGAAGAACACGAGGGTGTGCCAGCCGTGCACCGAATGGGGCGCAGGCCTAGCCAAGCGACAGGAGAGGAAGCGGACACTGGTCGAGGGGACACGCGCGGTCCCTTGGGGCTGCCGTGCGGGTGTGCGTGCACACGAGGGGGCTCCCGGAGGCGCGTGCGCAAGCGGTGTGCTAGCGAGGAACGAGCGGGCACGCGCTGAAAGCGAGAGTGAGAGAGAGGGGGCGGCGGCAGTGAAAATAGAGGGCGGGAGCGCGAGGGCAGGGAGAGCGGCGGACGCGCTGTTCTCAATTCATTCCTCCTTCCCACGCTCACACATGCGGCGGCGAGCCACTGCCGCTGCCCTGGCCTGGGCAAAAGCGGCAGGCCGCCGAGGCGGTCAGCAGGGTGCGCCTTTTTCATCGCCCGGCCGGACCCAGGCCGGCTCCGCTACCGACCCCGCTCTCATCTCCCTGACCATCAACGGCCGCCCCGTCGCCGGGACCCCGGCTGGCCTCACCCTGCTGGAGGCCGCCCGGTCGGCCGGCGTGGCCATCCCCACCCTGTGCGCCCACCCCCGCCTCCCTGGCATAGGCGGCGCGTGCCGGGTGTGTCTGGTGGAGGACGAGCAGACGGGGCGTCTCGTCCCCGCCTGCCGCACGCCCGCCGCGCCCGGGGCATCCATCGTCACCGACACCCCGGCCGTCCGGGCCGCCGTGCGCTCCGCCCTGGCCCTACTGCGCGCGTCCGGGGACCACACCTCCTGTCCCACCTGCGAGGCGGCCGGCCACTGTGAGCTGGCGGACCTGCTGGCGCGATACAATGTTGGCCCCGACGGCGGCGGCGGCCTTCTCCCTAAGAGCGCGTTTCATGAGTGGGAAGAGGCGAGCGAGGGCGAGGAGGAGGAGGTCGAGGCCGGCAAGCACGCCGCCGCACCCCGCCACCTGGCCTCCGGCGCCATCACCATCGACCTGGATAGGTGCGTCCACTGCGGGCGGTGCGTGGTCGCCTGCGGCGCCCTGACCGGCGCGGCCGTGCTGGGGATGGTGGGGCGAGGCGGGCGGTCGGGGCCCGGCGTTGTGGTGGGCGTCGGCGCTGAGGGCGGGTCGGGCCTCGCGGCCGCGGGATGCGTGGGGTGCGGCCAGTGCGCGGCCGCCTGCCCGACGGGAGCCATTGAGGCTACGCCCGCCTGGCGCGGCGTAGCTGATCTCCTGGACTCCGGGCGTGTCCCCGTGGCCATCCAGGTCGCGCCGGCCGTGCTGGCCGCCATGGGCGAGGAGCTGGGATCTGGCACCACCCCGCTGCCGCCGGGGCAGCTGGTGGCGGCCCTGAGGGCGGCCGGCTTTGCGGCGGTTTACGACACCTCCCTCGCCGCAGACGTTGTGGCGGTCGAGGAGGCGGCCGAACTGATGCGGCGCCTGGAGGTGGCGGGAAGGGGTGGCGACGGCCCTGCCGCCCACGCGCTCCCGCTCCTGTCCTCCTGCTGCCCGGCCTGGGTGGCCCTGGTGGAGCGGGCAGCGCCGGCCCTGGTCCCCAACCTGTCCACGACCCGGTCCCCGCACATCGCCCTGGGCGGCATCCTGAAGACGCCGCGGCTGGCCGGGCGTGCCCCCTCGGAGGAGGAGGGCGGCGGCGCGCCCCCGCCGCCCTTCCTCGTCTCGGCCATGCCCTGCACCGCAAAAAAAATCGAGGCGGGCGACGACCGGCTGGTGTTAGAGGGCGGCGCCCGCGCCGTGGACGCCGTGCTCACCACGCGCGAGCTGGGGCGCCTGGTCCGGGCGCGTGGCGTGGAGGCGGCCGCGTCCCTGGCGCCGACGCCCTTTGACTCGCCCCTGGGGCAGGCCTCGGCGTCTGCCGGGGGGGATGAGGCGTCCGGCGCGGGCGCCCTGTTTGCCGCGTCGGGCGGTGTGACGGAGGCCGTTCTGCAGTCGGTGTACGCTTGGGTGGCCGGCGCCCCACCCCCGCCCGGCGCCCTGACCGCCACGCGCGGGCTGGCGGGCGTGAAGGAGGTGTCTCTAGCCCTCCCCCCCGCGGCGGCGGCGGCCGCGGGCGTGCCGCCGCTCCTGCGGGCCGTCATCGTGTCCGGCGTCGGCCACGCCCGGGAACTGCTGGAGAAGCTGACCGCGGCTGCGGCAGCTGCGCCGGGCGGCAACATCGACCCGCCCTTCCATCTCGTAGAGGTGATGGCCTGCCCGGGCGGGTGCGTGGGTGGCGGGGGGCAGCCCCGGTCGGCTGACCCTGCCATCCTGCTGAAGCGCACCGTGGCCACGCACGCGACGGGAGACGGGGCGGCCGTCCAGGCGGCGCACGACAACCCGGCGGTGCAGACGCTGTACGGACGTGTGGGTGGCGGGGTGGGTGGGGCGGGCGCGGAGGCGGCCTTCCACCGAACGTATTCATATTAGGCTGGAGAGAAGAGTAAGAAGAACAAAAAGAAACACACATCACGACCCCGCCCTCTTCATCTTCATTCACAGCCCTAGCGCCCGCAGCGCGGCCGCCGTATCGCTCAAATCATCGAGCACCACCACGCCCGGCACCGCCCCCTCCAGGTCGGTCCGGCTGTGCACGCCCGTGGCCACGCCCACGGGCGTCGCGCCCGCCGCAGCCGCCGCCAAGCAGTCAAAGGGCGTGTCGCCCAGGTGGGCCACACGCAGGGGGCGGCCGGCGTGGGGGCCGCCCGCGAGCGACGCGCCCGCCTTGGTCACCGCGATGCGCACCAGCTCCGCCCGGTCGTGCCAGGGCTCCTCCCAGTTCCCGGAACAGTGGTCGGACCCAAAGCCGCCGATCCCAGGCGTGAAGGCGGACGCGACGCCCAAAGCCTTCACCTTCCCGTACGCGATGGGAGCGAGGTTGCCAGTCACGAGGCCGACCAGGACGTCCTCCCGCGCCGCCAGCGCCGCCAACAGGTCGGCGACGCCCGGGAGGAGTTCCAGGCCGTCCGCCACGGTGGCGGCGCCGGCCTCGAAGTAGGCCAGCATTTCCTCCACCATTTTCGCGAGGGGCGAGGCCGGGTCGGCGGTTGGCGGGGTGACGGCACTGGCCCCGCCCACCTGCGGCTGCCCCATCAAGTCCGCCGCGCACTCAGCCAGCCCCGCCGATACCGCGCCTTTAATGAGGATGAGCGGATCCGTGGAGCCTTGGTGCGGGATGGAGGCCAGGTCCAGCGCCCGCCCCAGCACCGTCTCCCAGGCCCGGGTGAAGGAGGACCGGTGCAGGGCGTTGGCCCGGTCGCCTGTCGCGCGCAGGAGGGTGCCGTCGATGTCCCAGGTGATGAGGTGGAGGGTGGGGGGGGCGCTTCCTGGAGCGTCCCCTGCGATGACGGGCGGCGCGGCGGCGGCCGTGACAGGCATGGTGGGTGGTGGCATGGAGGGCGGGCGTGCGGCGGCGTGAGGAGGAGGAGTGTTGAGAGACTGATGATGATGGGAGAGGTGGTGGGTCCGGGGTGCGGGGCGGAGCATGCGCACGGGGACGCGCAGAGTGCTACAGAAAGGGGGGCGCGCGTGTCCGCCTCGCCCGTTCTAGACACAGGGAGCTAAGCCTGGTGCAGGTCACAGGTGTATGCTTTGATTTATGCGAGGCGCCCTGTGGGCGTGTGGGGCGCACGAAAAGGAAAGGAAGAGTGCGGCGGGGGTGCGGGCCGTCCACGCTCGGCGAGTGTGGCGAGTGTGAGTGTGTCACTGGCCTGTCCTCTTCGCTTCAGGTTGAATCGAAGGAGGCCATCTTCATCCCCACGCGCACTCGACAAACACATACAGCGCCCTTTCTCTCACCTCTCTCCAACATGGCGACCGACCCCCTGGCCGCCGTCCTAGCCGCCCATGCTGCCCACCCGGTCCGGCCCCCCCCACCCGGCGCCCGCGTCCACAAGGAGGAGTCGGTGTACGGCTTCGACACGCCGCTCTCGCCGGGTGGCCTGTTCTTGAATCTGGCGACGTGGCAGGTGCGTGCATGTGTGTGTGTGTGCACGTAGAGTGTATGTGTGTATCTCTTCGTGCATGTTTGTGGACGCGGGAAAGGGCAGACGCTCTGAACATCGGCCGGGAGGCCGAAGCGGACAGAGCGCGCTCCCCCCATCACAATTCACTTTTCGCGCCTTCCCCTTCTCTTCTTCTCTCTTCTCCAGTCCGCCGGCGCCGACCACCTGGACCTGGACGCCGCCCGATCCGGGTCCACCCTCTACCTGCATGAGTCCTGGACCAAGGTCATCGACGCCGACGCGATCGCGGCCGCCCCCGCCAAGCCCGAGAAGCTGGCCATCGGACTGCCCGGGGGCTTCACGGCCGAGGGCGGCCCGCCCACGGTGACGCACAAGGCCTCCTCCTTGGTCGTCCTCCCAGGCCGCGCCACCCTGCCCTTACCCTGCCCGGACCTGCCAGCCGACCTGCAGGCCGCCCTGGCCGCCGCCGCGGCCGCGGACGACGCGACCAAGGTCGAGGCCGTCACCGCCTGGGAGGAGGAGCCCCGCGCCGTCAGCCGGTACGCGGCCGACCTGCCCCAACTGGAGGTCGGGATGGGCGCGCATGGCCGGGCCATCCCGTCCGACCCGGCGTCCTGGAAGTGCGATGAGACGGGAGTCACCGACAACCTGTGGCTCAACCTGTCGACGGGCTTCATCGGGTCCGGGCGGGCGAACTGGGACGGGACGGGCGGCAACGGGGCGGCCATGCGGCACTACGAAGCGACGGGCCGGCGCTACCCCCTGGTCGTCAAGCTGGGCACCATCACCGCGTCGGGCGGGGACGTATACTCGTACGCGGCGGACGAGGACGACCTGGTCCTGGACCCGGGCCTGGCGAGCCACCTGGCCTGGTGGGGCATCAACCGGCAGGCGTGCGTCAAGTCGGCGGCCTCCATGGCCGAGCTCAGCGTGGACGCCAACCTGGCCTTCGAGGCCTCTCGCATCACGGAGGGCGGGGGCGGGGAGCTGGTCCCCCTGGCCGGCCCGGGACATGTCGGCCTGGTCAACCTGGGCAACTCCTGCTACCTGAACTCGGTCCTGCAGGCGCTGTGGGCGGTGCCGGCCGTGCGGGAGGAGTATGGGAGTCCCGCCGTCGCGGCCGGCCTCTTCTCCTCCGCGCCGGGCGACGCGGCGGCCGACCTCCCCGCCCAGCTGGCCAAGTTGTGCGTCGCCCTGGCGACGGCCCGCACGGCGGCGCCGCCCCCGCCGGAGGGGGCGGACGCGAAAGACGCCTCCCCTCATCCCAAACCGCCCGCAGACGCCGTCAAGCCGGCCGCGTTCAAAGCCCTGATCGGGCGGGGCCACCCGGAGTTTTCGTCCGCCCGCCAGCAGGACGCGGTCGAGTTCCTGCAGCACCTGCTGCAGACGCTGACCCGGGCGGAGCGGGGGGCGGGCGCGGCGGGGCGGCGGCCGCCCAGCGCCCGCCCCACCGCGGACGCCCTGCGCTTCGCGGTGGAGGAGCGGGTCGCCTGCGGAGCGACGGGCGCGGTGCGCTACCAGACGGCGGACGGGCACAACGTCCTGTCCCTGGACATCCCGCTCGCGTGCGCGACCAATGCGGCCGCCGTCGCGGCGGCGGCGGACCGGGAGGCCAAGCGGGCGAAGGTGGAGGAGGCGGGTGCGGCGGCGTACATCTCCGCGGACGGCAAGGACGGCGAGAATGGAGGTGGGGTGGGTGGAGGGGTGGGCGCGGGTGAGGGCGGTGTGGCGGGTGCGGCGGCCACTGCAGCCGCGGGTGATGCGGCGCCCGGCCCCAAGGGCCCTCCTCCGTCCTCCACCTCCGCCACCCCTCCCACCCCCGTCCTGCCCATCGTCCCCTTTGAGGCCTGCCTGGCCGCCTGGGCCGCGGACGAGCCGGTGGAGGGCTACCTGTCCGCGGCGGCGGGCGGGGCGGCAGTGACGGCCACGCGGCGCGCGCGCTTTGCCACCTTCCCGCCTTTTCTGGCGGTCTCCCTGCGGCGGTACTACGTGGACGCCCAGTGGCGGCCCCGCAAGCTGGAGGCGCTCGTCCCCGTGCCGACGGAGCTGGACCTGAGCGCGCTGCGCGCGCCCGGCGGGCCCCAGCCGGGCGAGACGCTGCAGCCCGAGGAGAGTGCGGGCGGTGCGGGCGGGGCCGCTGCCGCGCCTGCCCCGGCCCCGGACGCGGCCGTCGTGGCGGCCGTCCAGGAGCTGGGCTTCTCCGAGCATGGCGCGGCCCGGGCCGCCCTGGCGACGGCTGGGCGGGGGCCAGAGGCCGCGGTGGACTGGGCCCTGGAGCACGCGGGCGACGCAGACTTCAACGACCCGCCCGCCGCGCCGGCCGCCGCCGCGCCTGGCGCCGCCGCGCCTGGTGCTCCCGCGCCCGCTGACCCGGCCGCGGTGGAGATGCTGACCGCCATGGGTTTCACGCCCGCCCAGGCGGGCGCCGCCCTGGCCGCGACGGGCGGGTCGGCGGAGCGGGCGGGCGACTGGCTGTTCTCGCACGCGGACAACTTGGAGGCAGCGGTCGCGGCGGTCGCAGGCGGCGGTGGTGACGCCGCCGGCCCCGCGCCCTCCTCCGCCGCATCCCCCGCCCCGCCCGACGACGGGCCCGGCAAGTACACCCTGGTCGCCACCGTCTCTCACCTTGGCGCGCACACGGGGTGCGGCCACTACGTCGCGCACGCGCGCCGGGGCGGGCGGTGGGTCATCCTGAATGATGACCGGGTGGCCGCCTCGGAGCGGCCGCCCCTGGACCTGGCCTACCTGTACCTTTTCCGCAGGGTGGACGTGGCGGGGGATGAGCCGTAAAGGAAGAAGGACGAGAAGACAAAATAGAGGGGTGACTGGGCGGAGTGGGACTGGGCGGAGTGGTTATTTTTGTGGTGTGCTTTTCTCAAGCAGGTCTCTACAGCGTCGCCCCCCTCTCTGCTCTCTTCCTCTCGTTCTCACTCAATCGCTCCTGCCCGGTCGCCCCGCGCATAATCAGGGCCTCCATGGCGTTCACCTGGCGCTCCAGCGCGGCCGTCGCGTCCCGCACCGCATTCGCCGATGCCAACGCGCGCGCGCGCGCCTCGTCGTCCGCGGCGGCGGCGTCCACTCCCCCCCCCCCACCCGCCGTGGCCGCGGCGGTGGGGTGGGCGACCAACGCGCCGCTCCCGCCCGGCAGCGGCGCCGGGTCAGCCGCTGCGCGCAGCGCGCCGCCCGCCGTCCCCGGGCGCGCGCGCTTGCGCCGCTTGCGGGTGGCGGCCAGGTCGGCCAGAGAGGGCTGGCCCTCCGCCCAGGCGATGATGCCGTGCAGGGTGGCGGGTTCCCGCACGGCGCCCACCATGGGCGCCGCCCGGCGCAGCGCGGCCGCCGCGGCCGCCGCGCCCGCGGCCGCGGCCACGCCCGCCAGGGCCCGCACCCGCCCCATCAGGAAGGTGGCGGCCGCCTCCGCCGGGTCGGCCGGGGTCGGCCCGCCAGGCCTCGCCCCCCAACCCCCTCGCGCCGCCGCCAGGACGCCCGGCCCCACGGCCAGGCGGGCGTCGCTTATCACCGCGTCCCAGACGCCCCACCCGTGCCGTGCGACGCCCCGCACCAGGTCGGCGTCCTCGGCGGGGCCCCAGGGCGGCGGCGCGGGCGGCAGGCTCACCGCCGGCGTGTCGCCCGCCGGGTCGGGCGGCAGGCCGAGCAGGGCGCGCAGCCCCGCGGCCGGGCCGGCGGCCTCGGCCGTCACGGCCGCGACCACGGACCGGGCCGCCATTTCGTGCACGACAGCCATCAGGCCGACCTGCTCCCGCGCGGCGGCCGCCTGGGCCGGGCTGCCCAGTAGGGCGCACACAAGGGCGGGGTCCAGGGCGGGGGGGGGAGGGAGGGGGGGAACGCCCCCGCCGGCCCCGCCCGGCCCCGCCAGGCGGAGCAGCGCGACGGCGGCGCGGGCGTAGCGGAGCGCGCCGTCCGGCGGCGCGCCGATGCGCCCGGCGACGGCCGCCCGCAGGCGCGGGTCGATCAGCCCCGGCAAGCCCAGAACCAGCAGGCCGCCCTGGAGGACGGTCGCCTGGGACCGGGACAGGCCGCACACGGCGGTGGGAGCGCCAGTGGCTGGGTCCACCACCAAGCTGGCCGCCGCGTCGCCCAGAGGGGAGGCGGGGCCCGGGCGGCGGCCGGGGCGGCCACGTGCACGGCGGGGGGGGGGGACGGCCAGTCCCCCGCCCGGGTGCGCGCGGTCGCCGCCCCCGGACGAGCCGGACGGGCTGGCGCCGTCCTCACCCCGGCGTCGCCCCCGCTTGCGACCGTCCTCGCCGTCCTCGCCGTCCTCCTCGCTCCACGCGTCGTCGGCCTCCCGATAGTTGACCTGCCCCCGCGCCCGCTGGCCTTTCCCCAGGCCCGCCGCGGCCGCCTCCTGGGCGGCCTCCTGCTGGGCGACCAGGCGGTCGTGGTCAGCCGCCAGGAGGGCGGTCCAGAAGGTCGGGTCGGCGGGTTGGGTGTGGGCGGCGGCGGCGGTGGCGGCGGTGGCGGCGCCGTCGGGCGCAGCCTCGGCCGCGGCCCCGGCGGCGGCCACCGCCGCTTCCGCCGCCGCCGCGGCCGCCGCCGCCTCCTCCTCCTCCCCGCCCCCGCCGGCCGCGGTCGCAAAGCGGGCCACCTTGAAGGCGGACAGGAAGTCGTCGTCGTCGGACGCGTCGTCGTCGTCGTCGGCGGCGGCGGCCTGACCGCCGCCCTTGGCCGCCGCCGCCTCGTGCGCGGCCACCAGGTCCGATCGGTCCAGCAGGGCGTCCAGGGCGGCGTCGTCCCAGACCACGCGCCGGGCGGCGCCCGTGCCGCCCAGGGCGCCGCCCGTGCGGCCGGCGGCCGCCTCGACGCGGGCGATGCCGCCGCCGCGGCGAGGGAGGGAGGGGGGGGCGGAGGGAGGCGCGGGATGAGTGGGCGCAGCGGGCGCGCCCTCACCGCCGCCCTCCGCCGCCCCCGTCTCCTCCGCCCCTTTCCCCTCCTCCGCCTCCTCCTCCTCGTCCTCCATCAAGCACGCCGCGCCCGCCCGCAGCATGTCGTTCAGGTCGGACAGGCCGGGCGCCTTGGTGGCGGGGAGGCCCGCCTCCTCGCCGCCCTCGCCGGCCTCGCCCTCGCCAGCCTCCTCGGCGCTGCCCGCCCGGGACTTGCGCTTGGCCGCGCCAGGCGGCGACCCGCGCGCCCGCCCGCTCACGACGACCCGCCGCTCCAGCTTGAGCTTCTCCTTGGCCTTCTCCATCATGCGCTCCTCGATCGTCGCCCGCGTCGCCAGGCGCAGCACCAGGACGGGCCGGGTCTGGCCCAGCCGGTGCGCGCGGGCGGTGGCCTGGAGGTCGGCGTGCGGGTTCCAGTCGGCGTCATGGATGATGACCGTGTCGGCCGTCGCCAGGTTGATGCCCAGGCCGCCCGCACGCGTGGACAGCAGGAACAGGGGCAGGGCCGACGCGCCGGTGGCCGGGTCGACGCGGGCCGCGTTGAAGGCGTCGATGGCGGCCTGGCGGACGGGCCCCGGCGTGGAGCCGTCCACCCGGACCGCCGGGATGCCCCGCCCGCCCGCCCAGTCCTCAAAAATGTCGAGGACGCGCGTGAACTGGGAGTAGAGCAGCACTCGGTGCCCCCGCGCCGCCAGGCGGGGGACGAGGCGGTCCAGGAGGGCCAGCTTGCCCGACGATCTCACCAGCCTGTCCAGGCGGGCGGCGGGCGTCAGGGCGGCCGCACCCGCGGCGGCCGCGGCGGCGGCCAGGGCGGGGGCGGGCGTGCCTGGCGCGGCGTGCGCGGCGGCCGCCGCGCGCGCGGCAGCCTCGGCCGCCGCGTCCGCGCCGGCCTCCGCGCCCTCAAACAGGAAGGGGTGCGCGCACGCCTTCCGCAGCTGCATGAGCAGGTTGGCCAGCCGGGTGGAGGCGGCCCGGGCGGTGCCGGTGTCGGCCGCCGCGCCCGCGGCCGCGGCCGCGGCCTGCGCCTCCGCTGCCGCGCCATCTGTCAGCGCGGTAAACGCGCGCGTGAGCAGGGAGCGGTACCAGGCTTTCTGTTCCGCGGACAGCTCCACCGTGACGACGGCCTCCCGCTTAGGGGGCAGCTGGGTGGCGACGTCCTTGACCCGGCGCCGCAGCAGGCGGGGCGCCAGGGCGGCCCGCACGCGCGCCGCGGCCGCCTCCACGGCGGCCGGGGCGGCCGGGGCATCGGCGGCGCCCGCTGCTTCTCCGCCCTCACCGCCCACCCCGACCCCCTCCACCGCCGCAAAGTCGGCGTCGAAGGAGGCCTGGTCCGGGAAACGGACCGGGTCCAGGAAGTGGAGCAGGCCAAACAGTTCGCCGATGCCGTTCTGGAGGGGCGTCCCCGTCAGCAGGACGCGGTGGGCGGTGGCGAAGCCGTCCAGAGCCTCAAACAGGCGCGACTCGCGCCGGCGCAGCCGGTGGGCCTCGTCAACGACAAGGCAGTCCCAGGCGATGCGGCCCAGGGCGCCCGCCTCCAGGACGGCGGACTCGTAGGATGCCAGGACGACGTGCGGGGTGATGCGGGCGGCCCGGGAGGCGGCGGCGGCGGAGGGGCCGGGACCGGCGGCGCCAGCCCGGGGCCCACCTCCGGCGGTCTCATCGCCATCCTCCCCTCCTTGGCCGTCCTCCATCGGGTCCGTCACTGTGCCCGCCTCCTCCGAATCGCCGTCGCCACCGCCGCCGTCCTCGCTGGATTGACGCAGCGCCGGCGTGGGCCCGCGCCGGACCGGCCGCCCCGGACCGACCTTGGCCATCGCGCCGCGCGCGGCCGCGCGCGCGGCCGCGCGTGCGGCCTCCACCCGCGCCGCCACCGGCGGCGGCGGCGCGGCCAGCTCGTGCTCCAGGACGGCCGCCCGGGAGGCCTTGGAGCCCACCAGGGTGACCACGTTCAGGGAGGGCGCCCAAGCCCGCAGCTCGCGGCACCAGTTGGCCAGCGTGGACAGCGGGACGACGACCAGGTGGGGGGCCGTCGACCCGGCGCCCAGCGACCGGGCCGCCAGGTGGGACGCCGCCTGCACCGTCTTGCCCAGACCCATCTCGTCCGCCAGGACGACGTTGACGCGGCGGGCGTGCTTGTTCTGCAGCCAGTTCAGGCCGTCCAGCTGGTACGGGTGCAGGCGGCGGGAGGGAGGGGGAAGAGGCTGGCCGGCGGCGCCGCCCGTGGCGCCACCCTCCCCAGCCCGCGCCCGCCCTGCCTTCTCCTCCTCTGCCTGCGCCTTTTTGGCCGCCCCGTCCAGGGCCACGCCCAGGTAGGCGGGCGTTTCGGTGAAGGGCCCCGTCAGGGGGCTGCGCCCCGCCACGGCCGCCGCGGCGGCCCGCAGGCTCGCCGCCTGGGCCGCGATGGGCGCCCGCTCGGCCAGGGCGGCCAGCGCGGCAGGGCCACCCGGGGCCGCCGCCACGTCCGGCTCCGCCTCCCAGGTCGCGCCCTCGTAGCCCGTCCCCGCCCAAGCGACCAGGACGTCCACGCCCCAGGCCGGGCGGGGGCCGCGCCGCCCTCTGCTCGGCGCCAGGCGGGACGCGACCGCGCGGGCGACGACGAGGTCGGCTGGCGGGATGCCGGGCACGCCCAGCGCGGCCGCCGCCGCCGCGGGCGCCGCGCCCGCGTCCGCCCACACCTGGTCGGCCGTGCGGGCGGTGGGCGGGGAGAGGGCGGAGGCGGGGGCAGAGGCGTGGGCGGGGCGGGAGGGCGAGGCAGCCGCGGCCGGAGGGCTGCTGCCTCCAGCCTGGCCGCCTACCTTGGCGGCCGCCGCCGGGCCGACTCCCGCCGCCGCCGCCACCGCCGCCGCCGCCGCCGCGACGCCGTCCTGGTACGCCTTCAGCCGGCGGCGCACGATGGGAGCCGACCGGGCGACCGCCTCCAGGACGGCTCCCGGCACCCAGGCCGCGTGCAGCGGGGACGCGCCCTTCCACAGGACCAGGTAGGCCAGCCGGCCGGCGGGCGCCACTTCCTTTTGGGCGGCGCCGGCCGCCGCCTCCTTGGCCGCCGCGTCCTCCACCTCCATGCCCTCCTCCTCCTCCTCCTT
>Ga0114918_10001618_pt1 | contig 20099 bp, 12 predicted proteins | sample LantaG_FD_87015 | JGI IMG/M metagenome (GOLD analysis project Ga0114918, IMG submission 87015) | Deep subsurface microbial communities from Baltic Sea to uncover new lineages of life (NeLLi) - Landsort_02402 metaG | ecosystem: Environmental > Aquatic > Marine > Oceanic > Sediment | place... | reverse complement strand
TGCTGCTGCTGCTGCTGCTGCTGCTGCTGCTGCTGCTGCTGCTGCTGCTGCTGCTGCTGCTGCTGCTGCTGCTGCTGCTGCTGCTGCTGCTGCTGCCGCTGCTGCGCCCTCCGCAGCGAGATCGCCTTGCCCACGGCGGCGGCCCTGACCTTGTCGACCAAAGCACCCATGTCCAAGTTCCTCAGGTAGACGTCGGCCACTTTGACGACCGTGGAAGGGTCCGGTGAGGGATCCCCGAGCGGGTCCAGCGTGCCGAAGGCCGGGTAGGCTGTTCCGGGTTGTGTCAGGTCCGGAAACGGCTGGATCGCCGGCGGCGGCCTGAGCGTGAGCCCTCGCTCGCGCCTCCAGGTCTCTACCAGCGCCGGCACGTCGAGCAAGGTCTCGAGGGGGGCCGCGGTCCAGGAGACCTCGTTGCGGTCGGCGAAGGTGGAGAAGTAGTGGGCGAAAGAGTCTCGCTGGGCCGCGGGCGGGAGGACGACCTTTTGAGAGAGTTTTTTTTTTTTTCTTGAAATCGAGCCCTCTTCTTCTTCTTCTCTCTCTCTCTTTTCTCTTCCCCTTCCTCTTCTCCCTTCTCCACCTCTCACCTCGGTCCCCAGCACCGAAGCCAGAGACAGCGCAGCCACGTGCGAGTAGTGCTGGTTGATGAGTCCCGTGCAGGCAGTGTACCTGAGCGAGACGCGGAGCTTGGTCGCCGGCCTGCCCTCCTGCTGGCCTCGGGACAGGAAATGGGAAGCTGCAGAGCGCTCGTCGAAGACGCCCGCGGCGCGGAGGTCCGGGTTGTAGGCCAGGTAGAGGCGCCAGTCGAAGTCCGTGGGGAGGGAGAGGGGGAGGGGAGGAGTGGAGGAGGAGGTCGAAGTCGAAGTCGAAGTCGAAGATAAGGCCTGTTCATTTTCGTTTTCGCTGTTCTCGCTTCCGGCTGCTTTCTTGGCCGAGAAGAGGCGCGGCTCCGGGGAGGTCGTTGCAGCAGAGGAGGAGGAAGAAGAGGTGCCGCCGCTACTGCTCGCGGAGTCCGAGGCGGCGGACGAGGCGGCAGCAGAGGAAACGGAAGAAGAAGCAGAAGAAGCAGCAGCGGCGGTTGTTTTCGCCGCACCCGCCGCCGTCTTTCCTTCTTTTCCTTCTTCTTCTCCTCCGTCTCCCTCTCCCTCCTCCTCCCCGGCGAGCATCGCGATCATGTCCGCCTCGAACGCCGCCTCGTCCTCCGGGGACAGCGTCGGACGAGGCGGAGGAGGAGGGGACGAGTCGCCGCTGCCGCGGAAGCGAAGAGAAGCAAAGCTCGACGAAGAAGAGGAGGCAGCAACGTCGCCGCCGCCGCTGGGGAGGTGGAAACTCCTCGCCGTCGCCGTCGCTCTCGACACCTCTTCGCCGCCATTGAACTCTCTCGAGGAGGAAGAGGCGCGGCTGCCGCTGCTGCTTCTGCTACTCGAGGTCGAGGTCGAGGTCGAGGCGAACAGGCAGAAGAGCAGGAACACGACGCCCGAGGCGGCCGCGAGCGGGAAGCCCAGCGAGCGGAGCTGCTGCGAAACCGCCGCTGCCGCCGCCGAAACCGTCGTCGTCGCCGCCGTCGCTCCTCCCGCTCCCGGCGAAACCAGCGGCAGCGTCAGCCCACCCGTGCTGCTGCTGCCTCGGCGCCTGCCCGGGTGCACCAGGCGGGGCTCCTTCATGGCTTTCGAGGGCGGCAGAAGAGGGAGAGCGGGCGCGCGAGGCCGGTAACTGCCGAGGAAGAGAGAGAGAGAGAGGAAAAAAAAACTCGAGAGTTATGAAGCGACGCTGCTTCGCTCGCTTCCTTCGTTTTTCTTCTCTCTTCTCCTTTCCTCTTCCGCTTCTTCTCTCTCACTTTCTTCATCTCTGACTTCTCCTTGTCGTCGTTTTCCTTTCCTAGTTTGTTGTTGTTGTTGTTGTTGTTGTTGTTGTTGTTGTTACAGCAAGCAGAGTGAATGGATGAAAGGCGGTACTTTTTTCCCTTTTTTTTTCCTTTCTTCTCTCTCTCTCTGCTTTTTCTCTTTTTCCGTTCCTTTCCCGTTCTCGTTCTCTCTCAAACCCCCATCGCCCTCGACAGGAAGTCGTCGATCGCCAGGTTGGCGTCCCCGTGAGCCACGGCCTCGGTGTCCTCGGGCACGGACAGCCTCCCGGCCGAGGCCTTGCAGTCGACGGCGAGCTGGCAAGGGCCGGCGAGATTCGCAGAGGAAGCGGCGGTTGAAGAAGAGGAGGAAGAATCCGCTGTGACGACGAGGACCGCGCCGTGCGCCGAGAGCCACGCCGCCGCCGCGGCGCACCCTTCCTCCTCGTAGTCGAAGGGGCAGCACGCGCCGGGGCACGCCGCGGTGCTGCACCCGGGCAGAGGGGTGGAAGGAGAAGAAGAGTTCTGTTCTTTTTCTTCTTCTCCTTCGGCAGAAGAGAAGCTCGACTTCAAAAACCCGAGCGCGCGCGCCAGAAACGGGACGGGGGCCGCAGGCTTCACCGCCCGCACGACCGCGTTCAGCGCCCAGAAGCGCATCGCCGGGGCGGCCACGTCCATCAGCAGCCTCCCCAGGCGCGGGGCCGTCGAATAGAGCCGAAAGAAGGAGCAGAAGTCCCTCTCTGAGATCGCTGCCCTGACAGCCAGCGCGTGCTCGACAGCGATACTCCTCTTTTTCGTCTTTTTTTCTTTCCCAGCTCCTTCTCCTTCTCCCTCTTCCTCCTCCTCGGCCTCCCTCGCCAGCGTCCTCGTCAGCGCCATCCTCTCCCCCGGCGAGGTCATCCCGTGCGCTGCCTGATAGAGGATGCGATAGGCGAGGAACTCCTCGACGACGCTAGGGTCGAACGGCCACGGCGGCTGCGGCGCGGAAGAGGAGGAGAGAGAAGAAGACGAAGAAGGAGCTGCAGAGGTTTTCTCGTTCTCCTTCTCCTTGTTGTTGCTGGTGGTGTTCGTCGCTTCTCCGCTCCCTCCGCTCGCTCCTCTCTTCCTGATCTCGGCGTGCAGCAGCTCCAGCTGCGCCTGGCACTGGTTGAACTCCGCCGGGTCCCCGTACTCGAGGGCGGCGCGGGCGTGCGTCTCGTAGACCGCGGCGGCGAGCGGGCCGCGCAGCCGCTGCACGGTGCAGTCCTGCCGCATGCCTTTCAGCTGGTCAGAGGCGTAGAAGTAGTTGCGCTGCTGCTGCCCGTCGCTCCCGGCGACGACCCTCACGAGGCGGTCCAGGGCGGAGGCCAGCACGGCGGCGGGCCGGACCGTCGAAGGGTCCGGAGGCGCCGTCAGCCGGAAGTAGGACTTCTCGAGCTTTGTCGAAGTGCCCCTGACGACGAGCCCGTCCCAGGCGGCCTCTGCCCCGGTCCCAAGGGCCGAGGCCAGAGAGAGGGCGTCGAGGGCGGCGCGGCGGCGGCCGGCGACGATGCCGACGCCGTAGGAAGAAGAGGCGTCGAAGAGATGCTTTTCTCGATCGTCGTCGCCCTCGTCGTCGTCCGAAAACGTTCTCCTCTTTTTCTTTTGCTTCTTCGTCGATTGCTGCCGGAGAACGACGCCGTCTGCCGCGCCCGAGCCGAACCTGCCCGCTCGGCGAGCCCTCCTGGCGCGCTCGACGGGGTCGAGGTCTTCTTCTCTCTCTTTCTCCTCCTCCTCTTCTTCGGAAGTCTCTTCTCCTTTTTTCTTGGCTGCTGCTGCTCCCCGGAGGCTGCCTTTCGCCTTTTTGCCTCCCCCGCCGCGGCCCGCCGCCGCTTTCGACACGAGGGCCTCCCTGCCCCTTCCGCGGCCGCCTCTTCCGCGGCCGCGGCCGCCACCACCGATGGACAAAGGGATGAAGTCCTCGTCTTCTTCGTGCTCGTGGTCGTCGGCGTCGGCGTCGTCAAAGACGCTTCCGCGGTGGCGCTTCCGAGCAGCGGAAGCAGAAGGAGCGGAAGCAGAAGCGGAAGCGGAAGCGGCAGCTCGCCCAAAGGCCGTCGGGAGGTGCATGCCCCTCGGCGGCGGCAGAGGCGGAGGTGGAGGCAGCAGGTGAGAAAAGGCACCAGAAGCAGAAGATGGAGAAGAAGAAGAGGCCAGCGCCGCTGCCCTGCGCTGCGCCTCGGACTTGGCCGCCGCAAGCATCGCCTGCGTCGAGGGTAAAACTCGATTCAGATTTTGGTTCTGCTGCTGCTGCTGCCCGTGCCTCTGCTGCTGGTGCATCTGTTGCTGTTGCTGGTGGTGATGGAGGTGAACCTGTTGTTGGGCGAATTGCTGGTGAGCAGGGGGAGGGTACAAGTGGTGGTGCTGCTGCTGCTGAGGTGGAAGAGAAGGAGTTCGACCACCTTCTGCTGCTGTCGTCGCCGTCATCGGCAGCGGCAGCGGCTCCCTGCTCCAGTCCCGCGTCCACAGGTCCCCCTTCGCCTGCGAGGCCGCGATCGTCGCCTTCAGGGCCGCGGCGAGCGCCGTGCGGTCTACCGTCGGAGGGTTCGAGGAGGAAGAAGAGGAGGTCGCCGTCGAGGCAAAGGCTCTCTCGACATAGGCGCGCAGCGAGGGCGGCCAGGGCTGCTGCTTGGTCGAAGAAGCCGACGCCGCTGGTGCTGCAGCTGCCGTTTGCGCTCCCCCGGTTACTCCTGCTGTTTTTCCTGGCCGGATCGCCGCGGCGACGGCTGCTCGCCCCGCCGCGACCGCCGCGGCGCGAGAGAGAGAAGCTTGAGGCGGCAGAGGCGCCGCCGCGGCCGAAAGGTACGCCGGCTGCTGCTACTGCTGCTGCTGAGCGTAGCGGCTCTGCCTTGCCCCTCCTCCTCCCCCTCCGTACTGGCCAGCGGGAGCAGCCGCGAACAGCAGCGACGCCGGGGGAGGGACGGCGTTGTAAGAGGTCGAGGTCGAGGGAGCCGAAGAAGGGAAAGGCTGCTGCCGCTGCTGCTGCTGGTAAAGGTGTTGCTGCTGCATCTGCATTTGCATTTGCTGCTGCTGCGAGGCGTAGTAGGCTGCCCATGCCGCGGCGTGCGGTTCTGTTGCCCCCGGGGCCGCTGCTGCTGCCGGCGCGGGATAGGCCTGCGAGAGAGGAAGTGAGAGAGAGGAAGGAAAGGGGTCGGCCGCCGAAAAAAAGGGGGGTGAGAAGGAAAGGAAAAAGAAAAAGGGTTGACTCGAATCTCTCTCTTCTCGCCTTCTCTCGCTCTCACCTGTCCTCCGCCTCCTCCCTGCTGTTGCTGCTGAGCCGCATAGGACACCTGCGCCGCGTAGTACTGCCTCCACGCCTCGGAATAGTCCTGCGGCGGCTGCTGCTGGGCGCTCATGTTTTCTGATGGATTTTCTTCTTTTTCGATGACACGAGAACCGCTTTCCTCTCTTTCTCTAGTTTCTCCCCCTCCCGTCTCTTTCTCGCGCGGCGACGAGACGGGAGGGCTATGTGACGAAGGTGTGCGTTTCTCAGTGGTGTTGAAGTCTCGAGAGCGCTGCTGCTGCTGCTTGATGCTCTCCCTCTCGCCGGAGAGAGCGAGCGAAGAAAAAAATTGGAAGAAAAAAAATCGCTCGAGTGAAGCGCCGCCTTGCCACTAAAAAAAAAAGCGAAGAAAGAAAAAAAAACGAGAGAGCGCCCCTCTTTTTCCTCTCTCTCGCTCGCTCTCGCGCGCCCCAGCTAGTCGCGCAAACTGACTGCCTTTTTGTGACAGGTACACAGCATATGATCTCCTCTATCTCAATTCGCAATTCGCGGCTGAAGAAGAAAAAGACGGTGATATAGCTGGACGGACCACGTTTCGATTCCAAGCGTGGGAAAATCGATTGCAAGAAAGCGGCGCTGACTCTCTCACCATCATCATCGTCGCACCCTCGCCGTTCTCCTAGCCACGCCGCTCGAATCCTTCTTCTCTTTCTCTCTAAACGTATCAGACATCGCAGATACTCAGTTTGTACCGAAAGCGAAAGAGAAAGATACTGAAAACTACAAGCCCGAGAGCCCCGAAAAGAGAAACAAAAAACTTCATCGCCAACTTCTCGCTTTTCTTTTCTCAACTTTTTCTTCGACCCCCTCTTTTCTCTCTCTCTCCTTTTCTTCTACCTCAGGCCAAAAACCCAAACAACCAAAACTCAAATGTCCGCGCTCCTCGCGGCCCTCAAACCGGCCAAGCAGGGCCTCGGAGGCGGGGACATCGTCTCCCTGACCAGGATGGCGACGCAGAAGACTTTGACGGAACCCGACCCGGAGCTCAACGGCGACGTCGTTTCTGCATTGAAAAAGGGCTACGCTTCGCCCGAGGCGACCGCCGACGCTCTGAGGGCCAGGCTGCGGCAGGCCAACCCGCACAAGGTGTGGCTGGCCGTGGAGCTGTCCAGGGTCGTTCTCACGAAGGCGCCCGAGGCCACGAGGCACGTTCGAGCGAGAGTCCTCGAAGAGGTCGAGCGCGTCGCGAGCTCCCCCATGAATAGGTATGGAAGTGATTTAAAAGGGCAGCAGATGGCCAAGACTGCGGCGTTCAAGCTGGTGAGCGAGTACGCCGCGGGGAGTTTGCTTCCCGGGAGCGGTGGTGGTGGAGGAGGAAGCGCAAACGGGAACGGGAATGGCGGGGAAGGAGCAAACGCCGCAGCGGCGCAGGGCCAGCGCAGGCGCCCCAAGCCCGCTCCTCATCCTCAGGATTCCGAGGGAGCCGAAGCAGCACCTGACGCCGTCGGTGGTCCTTCCAGGAAGCCCCAGACGATGCGCAAGGTGACGCAGGCCGACAGGGGAGGGGGGGGAGGAGAGCCCCCTGCTTCCCCGCGAGGAGCTGGAGCTGGAGCTGGGGCAAGCAGCAACAACAACTCTTCGGCCTCCCCTCGCCGCGGTGCAAACGACGACGGGCCTTCCAATTCCTCTTCTTCAGCTCCTTCCCCTGCTCCCAGAGGTCGCTGGGCCCGCGTCCTCGAGGCCGCGGCGGCCGGCGAGGCCACTGGGAAACGTTATGTGCAGTCGATGAGCGATGCGCTGATGCTGCTCGCGAGCGCGGTCGCGCGCAGCGACAGCAAGGCCGCAGCTGCGGCCGACGCCGCCGCGGCCTCGCTGGCGAGGGAGATGGTCCAGTTCAACGGGCCCTGGAGCGCGTGATGGCGCAGGTGGCGACAGGTGGGGCAGCAGGAGCAGCAGCAGGGAACAAGAACAGCAGCAACAGCAACAACAGCAACTCTTCCTCTTCTTCAAAGTCCCTGGTAGGGCCCGAGGCGGAGGCGGTCACCCGCCGCTGCCTGGCCACGACGGACGCCGTGTGCGCCGCGCTGGCCCTTCACGCCGAGGTGATGTACGCGCAGAGGGCGAGGGCCGCCGACAAAGAGAAAGGAGGGGCTGCTGCTGCTGGTGCGCACGGAGGAGGGGCAGCGGCGGGAGCAGCTGATGCGGAAGAAGAGGACAGCGACGAGGACGACGACGACCTCGACGAGCTCGCTAGCGCCTTGGAGGCCGCCGTCGTCGTCTCTCCCGCCGCCGCAGCCGCTGAGACTGCAGAGAAGACGACGACGACGACGACGATGACAACGGCTCCGGCCTTGTCTCTGCCCCGCTCGACGTCGAACAACCCGTTTGACACCGCGGCTGCCGTTGCCGTTGCCGTCCCTGCTGCTGCTGCTGCGCCGGCAGCGGCGGCGGAGTTTGACGACGCAGCGTTCTTCGCGGCCCCCGCTGCTGTTGCGACTCCTGCTGCTCCTGTTGCGCCCGCTGCCCCTGCTCCTGCAGCGGCATCGGCGAACTTTGCCGACCTGCTCAAGTGAAAGAAAGAGAGAGAAGAAGAAGGGGCAAAACCGGAAAACTTGAAAGAAAAAACTGAAAAAGAAAAAACACTTTTCGAGGAACAGAAAAAAACTAGTCTCTTTCTCTCTCTCTCTGCCTCAGCCATGCTCTCCCTCGCTTCGTCCATTCGCCCCGTTGCGCGTATGACACAAGTGTGCTCCTCCGCTGCACGCTCCGCGGCGAGGCCGGCGGTCATGGCGGCGGCGGCTGCAGCTCCTCGCAAACGCATTGCTCGACCGACGACGACGGCAACGGCGATGATGAAGAGCGACGCCGCCGAATGCTCCTCTTCCACCGCCTCTTCTGCCGAACGCTTTGTGTTCAAGGTGAGAAGACTATCAGCAGCTTGCTCTGTCTTACAAAGGGGGAGAGAAAAGACGAGCGAAAGAGGGAGAAAAAACACGGAACGGAAAGAAACCGATCTGCTTTCTTTTCTCTTTATCTCTCAACCCGACCCTATCTTCATTCGAACAAAAACAAAACAAAACGCTCAGACCTCCCTCGCCGCCCTCGCCGCGGCCCCTCCCAACCTCCTCTTCGCCCTCGCCTCCCACGCCGACGAGGCCGCGGCCATCGACGCCTCAGCAGCCACAACAGGAGCAGGAGCAGCGACGGGAGGCTTCACGGTCACCCCGCTCGAGATCCTTCTCGTGCTCGCGCCCGTTGCCTTTTACGCGCTGCTGTCGGCGTACCGCGCGCTCGTCAACCCGAAGGCGTCGATCGGGGACGGCCTCTTCATCGTCGCGGCGCTGGTGATCGTGGCGAACATCGTGTCGATCCTGGCGTTCCACAAGAGGATCTACTAGAGGAGAGTTGGGTTTTTCGGGTTTTTTGTTAGTTTTCGAGTTTCCGAGTGTTACATTTCAAGAAAAAAGAGAAGAAGAAGAAAAAAACGAGCTCTATCTGTCTCTCTTTCTCTCCGCGCCTCTCCCCCCTTCTCAGAGCACGATGCTCTCGACGGTCGCTATGCCCTCTGCGGTGAAAGCCAGGGCCAGAAGCGGTCTCGAGGGCGCGGGAATGGTTCCTCCTCCTCGCGTCATCGGTCGCCGCCGTTCGACATCATCGATGCTGGCGTCGTCGGCCATGCCTTCGACTTCATCATCAGCTCAGCCTCGCGTTCCTACCTCTCTTGTGCCTTCTCCTGCGCTCCCACTCCGAGGCAGGACAGCCCGTGGTCGCTTTTTGTCGCTGGTGCCGTTGAAGTGAGTATCGAAGGACGACAAAAGCGAGGGAACCACACGGGATGGCCAAACATCTAGCCGCCGCTTTTTGCTCGAATGCTGACCTCGACGACCTCTTCTCTTCTTCCTCAACACAAAAACAGCGCCTTCGACCGAGACACCTACCGCCGAGCCCCGGCCTCCCCTCCCCCGCTCACGACAGAGCAGCCCCCGCCCCCACCTCCCCCGCCTCCCCCGAGGAACAACAACCTCCCTGCGGGTGGAGGCGCGTGGATCGCAGCCTTCTTCGTCGGCCTTGCTCTGTGGTGGGCTTTCTTAGTCTCCGACGTCCCTCAGATGCTCATTGGAGCAGAGGACGGTTTCTCTTACATCAAGACCGACGGGGGCAATAAAGTGCTCATCGCAGAGGACGAGGCCGGACGGACTTTCTTGGTTGATCAGGACGGCAACCTCTATTACGATTCGGGCATCGAGGAGGTCGGATGGTACATCGTCGCTGCCAGCGACGGTCAAGTCACAAACTTATTCTACGACGAGCTCAACGACGGCAAGCTGTCGCGGCGGGTGGTGGGCAACATTAAGGATCTACGGCAGGTGGACGCGGAGGCGCTGGCCGGCTTCAAGCTCGACGACCTCGACAAAGAGGAATTCATGGCCGGGACCGACGACGCGACCGAGATGGGAACTATCGTTGGCTTTGCCGGCAAAGAGGGACAGGAAGGCGACGACGGCGACTTTGATTCCCAGCTGCCTCCCAACGCGCCTCTCTCTCGCGGTAGGGACGGCGCCCTCAAGGGACCCGCGGTGCTCGAGGAAGGGGAGCTTGACCTGAAGCAGAAAAAACAGGGAGCGAAACTGAAGATGCGTGAGGGCGACAGGCTGGATCAGCTGGTCTCTCTCTTCAACTCGGCAGTTGAGAGCGGGGCCGTGGGCGCAGCGGTGGGCAACCCTCTGGCGGAAGGGTACGGGGTTCCCCCCGGGTTTCCGGCGGAAGTTTTGGAAAAGGGGGCAAAGTGAAAAGAAGAGTTTTGTGTAACAATAAAGAGGAAGAAACAAAAAAAAAAGGAATTTCTTTTTTTTTTTCACGGTGCCGCAAACGGCAAGCTCGGCGAAGCGCCCCCGCCCCCGGCCCCCGAGCTCCTCCTCGTCCCCAGCGGCCGCACGTCGTCGACGTCCCCCGAACGGATGAACTCTGCCCACCTCCTCGGGAGCAAGTCCGCCAGCGTCACGGCCTCGGCTCCGGCCTGCAGAGCGGCGTCCAAGGTAGCGACCTCAAACAGCAGGTCCCGGGCCCTGGAGGCGGCGCGCTCGAGGCGAGGGGACAGGGCGGCGTCGAGGGCCTCTGCCTCCTCAGCGGAGAGCCATAAAGAGGAGGAAGAGGAAGAAGAGAGGGGATCGCCTTCTCCGCGGGCGGAGGAGGAAGCCGAAGCCGCAGCCTCCTCGAGCGAGCCGAGCCTTTTTTCAAGCACCTGTCGCAGCGCCGCGAGGTCCTCTGCGACGTCTCTGAGAGAGTTAGAGGGAGAACTCGAAGACGAAGAAGCGATGCAAGCTCTCCCGAAGAGGCCGCCGAAGAGATAAGAAGGAGCACCGACGCCGCTCAAAGAGAAGGCGTTTCCGTTTCCTGCGTTTCCGTTCCCGTTTCCGTTTCCAATCCCGTCGTCGGCCAGGGCCCCCACCAGCCACTCCCCGATCGCAGCAGACTCCCCCGGTCTCTGCCACAGCACGTGCCGCAGCAGCATCGCGTCCCTGCGCGACACGGAGCTCCTTCCGTCGGCCCATGCGGCGGTCCTCAGGAGCGAAACCGCTTTCACGAGCCTCCGGTCGGAGCAATACACGGGCGGTTCCCTTTCGTTCTGGAGGTGCGCGCGGAGGTCGGCGATGAGGTCGAGGACGTCGTCGGGCACGGAGACGGAAGCTGCTCCGGCGCGGGCGAGGGAGAGATCCGCGGCGCTGAGGACTTTGGGAGCGGCAGCAGAAGAAGAAGCAGTTGAGGAAGTTTTTCCTTCCGAACTCGAGGAAGAAAAACTCGTCGAGCAAGAGGACCGAAGCAGCTCTGGCAACCCTTCGGCGCTCACCTGCCCGACCTCTCTCCTGATGAGAAAGCGATCGTAGAGCGCGTCGAGCTCCTCCGACTCCGGGAGCTCGTTCGAGGCCCCTACCAGGCACGCCAGCGGGGCCGCCTCGCGCCCGCTGCCGTTGTCGAACGCCCGCTCATTTAACAAAGTCAAGAGAGAATTCAGAATCGCGGAGCTCGCCTTGAAGACTTCGTCGACAAAGGCGACCGCCGCCGTGGGAAGGTACCCCTCTGTCTGCCGCACGTAGCGGTCGTCCTCCAGGGCCCTCATCGACAGAGGGCCGAAGAGCTCTTCGGGGACAGAGAAGCGCGTCAGGAGCCTCTCGAAAAAGGGGCCGTCGCTGAGGCGGGAGAGCCTCCGGGCGAGTTCGGATTTCGCTGTGCCCGGGGGACCCAGGAAGAGGAGGTGTTCCCCGGCGAGGGCTGCCAGGAGCAGCAGCCGGACCTCGGTGTCCCTCTCCACGAGCCCTTCGGACAAGGCAGTGAACGCCTCGGCGAGCCTTTTGCGGAATTCGACAGGGGCACCGACAGCAGAAGAAGAGGAAGACGAGCTCCCTCCGTCATCATCCTCCGAAGTCTTCTTGCTCCTCGCCCTCGCCAGGGAGGCCTCGAAGCTCGCCGTCGCCGCGGCGCGCACGGCCTCGACGCGGCCTTTCAGCTCCTCGTCCTTGGCGGCGAACTCGGCGCGGTAGTTGGCTGAGGCTGGTTGTTGTTGATGGATGGTTTTTTTTTGAAAGAGGTTTTTTGGTGAGGTTGAAAAAGAAAGAGCGAATTGGTCGTTTGCCCTCTCTTTTCTTTTCTCTTTCCTTTCTCATATACTGCTCTCCTCTTGCGATTTGAAATCCAAACGCACCATCCGCAGAGGCTCGACAGGAAGTTGATGTTGCTCTTGTAGCGGGAGAGTCTGGGCGGAAGCGAGGCCAGGAGAAGCCGCTAGGGGAAGGGGCGAATTTCGATCGGCGGCGTGATGCGAGCGACGACGAAGGGGAAGAAGAAGAAGAGTTTAGCGTCGCTGATGCTTGTCTGCTGCTGCTGCCCGATGCGAGCGAAGACGGGATCATCATCGTCTTCTTCTGCGACAATTCCGGAGGAGAGAAGAGGATGCGGAGGCTCTCTGCCGAGGGAGACGAAAAGTGAAGAAAAACGGATTTTTTGTTTGTTTGTTTTCGACCTCTTTGCCTCACACTTCGAAGAAAAAAACGGGGAAAAAAAATAAAGCTCGAAAGAAGCTAGGCAATTTCTCTCGCTCTTTTTCTCTCGTCACGCGCCCTCTCTCGCAGGCGGAGGGCCACAAACCAAACGCGATGCCAGCGCTCGCGGCACCAGCGCGACGCGCTCTCCGCTCCCGAGTTACGAGAGAGGCGACGGGCGGAGGGACGGCGGCGCGCGTGGCATGGACAATGCTGGCGTCCGCCGAGCCTCTTCGGCGACGACAGCGGAGCAGCAGCGACGAGCGACGACCACGTCGAGCTTTGTCAGCAGCAGCGGCGGCGGCGACCTCAACCTCCTATCCGGTTTCTTCTTCCCTCGCTCCTGCTCCTCTTCCTGGCCTCCCTCGACGACGACGACGAAGGATCCCTTTACGTCCTATCACGGTCCTCGCCTCTGCAGATGCCCAGCTCGAAGGAGGAGCAGCAGGAGGAGGAGGACAGCAGCTGGCTCTTGAGGCTCCTCCCCCTCCCCCTCCTCCCTCGCTCGTCTCCGCTGCCCCCTCCTCTCTGCCCCCTTCCTCGCCAGAGCTCGCCGCGCTCGCCTCGGCGCACCTCCGCTGCCTGCCCTTACTGCTCGCCGGCACGGCGGCCCGCCGCGGGGTCGCCCCGCCTCTGGTGCGGGCTGCCTTCTACGCGCGGACCCCGAGCTCGCTGATGAGCGGGAGGCTCGTGCTCAAGAGAGTGGCGACGACGGTCGGAGGCGGAGGAAGTGGAGGCGGCGCGAACGACAGCGACAACAACAACAACAACCTCTCCCCTTCCGCCGACGCCATCTCCCTGGACGGCGCCGACGCCGCGGCGGAGGACTACCTGACCCGTCAGCGCGTCGTGGCGCTGCCGGACGCCGTCGGGGGGCTGGTGCTGCCGCTGGCGCACGGGAGGTTCCTGGTGGGTCTGCTTGTCGTCGAGCTCGAGCCCGGGGCGGGGGCCGCGACTGCGACTGCGACTGCCGCCGACGCTCAGAATGAAAACGGCGAAAACTCGACCTCTTCCTCTTCTTCTTCTTCCTCCTCCTCTTCTACCACTTACATCCCCGACGCCGCCGACGAGGACGCGCTCGTCACCGCGGCCTCGGTGCTAGCCGCGGCGGCCTCGCTGGAGGCGCGCGCGGCCCTCGACGCGGCCGACGCCGCGGGAAGGCGCGCCGCCGCCGCGGCCCTTGTCGACGCCGCCGCCGGGCCCGTGGCGGCCCTGCGCACGCTGGCGGCGATGCTCCTCCCTCGAACGAGGGAGGGCACTCCCGAAAAAGATATGGCGGCCGGGATCGTGACGCAGGGAGGGGAGCTGGCGAGCATCGTCGGCAGACTCGCCGCCGCGCTGCATTCTCCGACGGCGGCGAGCGCTGCTTCCTCTTCGCTACCTTCGGGTTCTTCTTATTCTTCGCAGCAGCAGCAAGAGGCGCTTCCCGCCGCAGTCGCAACGGCTCCTTACCCTCAGCAGCAGCAAGAGGCGCTTCCCGCCGCAGTCGCAACGGCTCCTTACCCTCAGCAGCAGCAGCAGCAGCAGCGGCAGCAGCTCCTGCCTCCACCGACGACGACGACGATAACGACAACAACGCAGAGGTCGACGCCCTCGTCCAACGTCCTCGTCAGCGATAAGAAAGAGTGCTCCCCCCTCGACGTCGTCGCCGAGGCCCTCTCCTGCGCGGCCCCGCGCGCCGCTGCGCTTGGCGTGGCCCTCGAGCTGAAGATGACCAAGAGGGCGAAAGCGGGGGAGGGAGAACAAGAGGCGGCAGCAGTTTCGCCTTTGCCGGCCGACGGAGGCGCCGACGGAAGAGCGTCGTTCGCGTCCCTTTCTTCTTCTCCTTCCGTTTCTTCTTCGCTGCGCCTGCTCCCTCGCCCGGCCAGGCCCCTGCTCGCAGGCATTCCGGCCTCCACCCTGGCGAGGGCGACCGGAGACGCCGTGGACTCGGCGCTGCAGAGGTGCGGGCGCGGCGGAAAAGTCTCGGTCTCGGTCTCGAGCTCGCCGTTGCTTTCTTCTTCTCCTTCTTCTTCTTCGAGCTCTTCTTCTTCCTCTTCTCCTGTCCTCGCCGCTGGGGCTTCGCTCTTCGGCTCCGGAGTCTACATCGACGTTGTGGACAGCGGTGGCGACTGGGGCATGCGCGAGGAGCTGATGGCGCGGCTCGGAGGAGGAGGGAGCGGAAGCGGAGGTGGAGGTGGAGTTGGGAGGAGGAGCAGCAGCAGCAGCAGCGGCGAGAGCGAAAGCGGAGCAGCGACGGAGGCGGCAACGACAGCGACAGCGACCGCCACCGTAGAACTCCCTCCTCCTCCTCCCCCAGCACCCTCCCAGCAGAGCTTCTCCGCCGCCGCGGCGATGGAGCGCCTCGCCGCGGGGCTGCCCGCCGGCTCGGGGGCCGCGGCGCTCGCGGCGGCGTCGAGGGCCGTCGCCGGTGCCGGGGGCAGAGTGAGCGTGACCCCCAGCGGCGAGGGTGGGACGAGGGTGAGGATCTGGCTGCCCTCGCCTCCGATGCCTGCGAGTCCGATTTGACGAATAGGAGCGGCTTGTAAAAAGAAGAAACTGAAACCATTCTTTCATTTTTCGGGTTCTTTTTTTTTCTTTCTAATTTTTTTTTGCACATTTCTTCTCTCCCTTCCCTCTCTCTCTCTCTCCAAATCCTTAAAACTCCACGTGGAACCGAGGCTTCGACTTCTGCTGCTGTTGCGGCACCTCCTCGACGCGCCAGAAGCACGCCGACACGGGCTCGGGGCCCTTCCTCGAGCCTCCACTGGGCGCCGAGGAGGTGCAGAGGCCCGAGAGTGCCAAGTGTCCTTCGGTGCCAAAATCGACCGTCGCGGGCTCGGGGTCGTTCTCCCCGCGCGGGGGCGGGGCCTGGGTGAGCATGCGGGCCTTGGCGTCGGCGGCGGAGGCGGAGGCGCTGGTGTGGTGGTGGTGGTGGTGGGAAGTGGGGGGGTGAGAGAGAGAGGAAAGAAAAGGTGAGAGGAGAGGTCGAAGAAGATGACGACAATGACGATGGCCGCCGACGATGATGAAACGATGAGCGCCAAAATCAAAACTTGCTTCGCTTTTCATCCTGCTCAATCCGCTGCACGCCCTTCGACTTCGACTCTCACCTGCCGCTCTCAGGCTTAGGGGCCTCCTTCTTCTTGCCAAAGAGGCCGAAGAAGGGCATCGCAGGCTGGCTGTTTGGAAGAGGTAGAAAAAACGAAAAGGGAAACTCGAGTTTTTCTTCCTCGGTTTCGGTCGAATCGATTCTCTCGAAGAAGAAAAATGAGCTCGATCTCTCAGACTTTAGTTCTTTCGAAAACGCGAAAAGAACTCCTTCCCATGTCCCTCGGCTTTAGGCCCTACCTGGTCGCTTTCGCGTCTCTGATCGCCGGCGCGAGCGTCATCCACGCCGTGCTGCAGCCGGACCTGGTGAGAGGAAAAAGAGAAGGAGAGAGAAGGAGAGAGAGAGAGAGAGAGAGAGAAGGAGAGGATTGATTGACGAGACGAGCTAGTTTTTCTTTCTTTCCGTTCGTTCGTTCTTCTCAACCTCGACCTTCGACCCTCCTCTTCCGCAACAGGCCATCCCGCTCTCGCCTCCTGCTGCTGCTGCCGGTGAAGGCAAGGACGACGACAAGGAGCTCCACTAGGAGGGAAGAAAAAAAAAAAGAGGAAAGAAGAAAGAAGAAGAGAGAATGGCTTCGCCAACGACGGCAACAGCAACTCCTCCGCCTCCGTTCGGCATTCTTTTCACGGGCAGCAAAGTCGGCTTCCCTGTCCTCTCCTCGGCGTTCACCCAGACGGGGCCGACGCAGTGGGTGCTGGACCTCAGGACCCTCGCTGGAGCAGCAGCAGGAGCAGCAGGGACAGCGACGACGATAGGGGAGCTGCAAGATCTCTTGGGACTTAAAGACGTCACTCTTTTCGTCTCGGCGCCCAACTCCCTCCCCGCGGGAGCCGGGCTGGCCCTCTACGTCGCAACGGTGAATTCTCCGGCAGAGGCCACGAGCCCCGCGTGGCAGTACAGGGGCTGCGTGGCGGAGGGAAAGCCCTCTGATGCGTTCCCTCTCTCCTTTCCCTCCTCGGGCAGCGAAGGCGGAGGCGGAGGAGGACAAGACGGCCGAGAAGCTTCCTCGACTCCGACTTCTTCTTTCTCACTGCTCCCGCTGTCGCTGGTCCCCGCAACGACCGCAGCAGCAGCAGCAGCAGCATTTCCAACTCCTTCGACCACTTCCCTCGTCGTCGGCGTCTCCCTCGAGCCCGCGGCCGACCTCACCTCCCGCGAGTCGTCGTCGGTCGCGTCGCGCCTCGAGTTTGGCCGCCGCGTCGGGCTCGACCTGTTCCGGTTCGCGCAGAGCTTCGCTCCCGTGTCGGACCCCGTCGCTGCCGCGGCGGGTGCCGCGGTGCTGCCTCCCGGGGCGCTGGACGCGTGGTGGAGGAAGTTCGAGGCCAAGTTCCGGAGGGACCCGGAGTTTCTGCTGCGGAGGCAGGAGGAGTGAGTGAAGAGGGTGGAGGAAGAGGTTGAATTGTAAGGAAAAAGAGAGAGAGAGAGAGAGAGAGAGAGAGAGAGAGAGACAAAGAGTTTCGATTTTTCTTTCACTTTCTGCGTTTTTCAGACCCTGAGAAAAAATATTCAGTTGTCCCTTCTCTGGGTACACTCCCCTGTTTCCCTCTGCTTTTTTTTTCAGTTGCGAGGAATCGACTCTGTCTAACTTGCTCTGTCCCGTGACCCCCCCTTCACCGCGCAAATTGAGTTGAACACAAGGGAGTAGAGAGAAGGCATCGAGGAGTTCGATTGAGTTTGTTTTCGCGCGAAAACAACCTGCTTGCTCCCCCTCCTTCCTTCTCGTTCTCTCCCCTCATGCTCCCGCACCCGGACCAGCGGCGCCGCTCGGCGTGGCCGGGGAGGCCCGTCGCCGTCTTCCCGGCGGCAGCGGACTGCGGGTGGAACGCCCAGCCGCCGACGCAGCAGCAGCAGCAGCAAAAGAGCGCGAGCGGAATCGCCGACGATGGCGTCGTCGTCGGAGCTGCTCTCGAGCCCTCTTTGAAAACAGAGCACCATCATCATCATCGAACCGCCAGCCTCGACTCGTCCGTCTCGCTCGACTCGGTGCTGCAGCTGCGCCCGGTCGAGAGGAACGACTCGTCGTCGGTGCGGACGGCGCTTTGCTCCTCGTCGTCGTCCTCGGGCGAGAGGAGGAGCAGCAGCAGCAATTCGGGGAGCGAGGAGGAGGACGATGGCGGCGACGAGCGAGAATTCAAAAACGACGCCGACGCCGCTTTGCTCCCTCGGCAGCAGCAGCGGCAGCACAACCAAACCACCGCCTCCGCGCTCCCGCCGCGGCCCGCCTCCACCACCTCGGCACTGCGCTTCGTGCCCGGGACCGAGTGGCCGCCACCCAAGCCAGTTTCCGCAAACTCGCAGCTGCAGCAGCAGGAAAGGCTCCTGTCTCTGCCTCTGCCTCCCTCGGTCCCCGCCGTCGTCGTCTGTGCTGCTGCCGCCGCAGCCGCCTCTTCGAGTGCTCTCTTCCCTCCTTCTGCTCCTGCTCCTGCTGTCTCTCCAACTCGCCCGAAAGAGCAGCAGCAGCGGCTGTCCCCGCCGCATTCGCCGGAAAGGCTGCGCGCGCCGCGGTCGCGCCGGAGCTCGACTTCCTCCTCCTCGGCGGCGTTGGGAGGGAGCCACCGCCGCGTCTCGGCAGCGAGGAGGCTCTGTCCCGCCTTTGAGGCCGCGGCGTTGCGAGAAGAGCAAGAAGAGGAATCGGAAGAAGAAGCTGGTGCTTGCGCTCCCTCCTCCTCGTGTGACGAGGAACAAGGAGGAGCCGCTAACGCTTCTCCTCTCTCGCCGCGGACAAACGGCGGCGACCTCGAGCAAGGGAGCAGCGACAGCAGCAGCTGCAACGCCTTTTCCCCGTCGGCCCTGCTCCGGTCGCTTCTTTCCTCAACGACAACGCCGTCGCAACGAGAAGATCAGCCTCCTGCTGTTGCCGAAAGGCCCCTCGTCTCGCTCGCCGCGGCGCTCGCGCCCCCTCCTCCGCCTCCGCCGGTCGCCGTCGTCGTCGAAGAAGGAGAACGAAAAGGTCACTTCTCTATCTCTCCTTCTTCTTCTTCTCTCCTCCCCGCGCCGCGCCTCTCAGAGGCGGAGGTCGGCGTCGTCGTCGCCTCCCTCGCCAGGCAGCTGGCCCGGGTCCACGCGGCCGGGAAGGTGCACAGGAGGGTCTGCGCCTCGGCGGTGCTGGTCTCGAGACGCGGGGGAGGAGAAGGAGGCGAAGGAGAAAACGACAGCGAAAACCGACTAGGGCGAAAAAGTTGCAGAAAGTCGCTGCTGCTCCCTGCCTTTTCTTCTGCTGCTGCTTCTTCTTCTTCTATCATCCGCCTGGCCCCCGCAGCACCCGGGGGAAGGCTCCCTCGGGACGGCAGGCCGCTGCTGGGGCCGAAAGTCGCCGTCGTCGCGGCGGCGGCCCTTTCCTCCGCTTCCGTCTCCGGCACGCCTCACCCGGCGCCCGAAATCGCTCGCTCGAGGGAAGGAAGCGGGAACGGCAGCGGCGGCAGCGTCCGCCACGCGCCTCCCTCCGACGTGTGGTCGCTGGGCGTGCTCGCCGCGGGCCTGCTCTCGGGCGCCCCGCGGGGCGCGGCGCCGCCGTTCGCGCTCCCCGGGGCCCTGCTTGCCGCAGCGGCGACGGAGAACAGCAACGACAGAGATTTCTCCGCCGGAGCAGCGACGACGACGACGACAACCCGGGGAGGCAGCAGAAGCCCCCGCTCCTCGGCCGACGCCGACGAGCTCCAGCGCTGGGTCGACCGCTCCCTGGCCCGCTGCCTCGACTCTGCGGGCCTTCCCCTCGACCACCCTGCCAGGGGAGCGCTGGCGGCGATGCTGCGGGTGGACCCGGCGCAGAGGCCGACGGCGGCGGCGCTCTCGCTCTCGTCGCTCTCTCGCTCGTCGTCGCTTTCGCTTCCGTCGTCGTCTTCCTTGTCGGGAATCGAGACGGAGGCCGAGGGCTCCGCCGCTGCGTCCGCTGCCGCTGCGGCCCGAAGGTGGCTCCGCGGGGCCCTGGACGCCGCAGGCGTGGAGCTGAGGGGCGAAGACGAGGTGGTTGCAGTCCGGGCTCCTTCCCTTGAAGAAAAAGGAGGAGAAAAAGAAAAGGTCGTCGGAGAGAGAAAAGTTTATTCTATTTCTTCTTCTTCGACCTCCTGCTCCCGGATCCCGCTCTCTCTCTTCCCCGCCGAGCCTTCTTCCGGCTGCTGCGCCGCCGCCGCAGCAGCAGCAGCAGCTCCCCTTCGCCAGTCTTCTGCTGCTGCTGCTGCTGACGCTGCTGCTGCTTTTGGCCCCCGCCGCCGCTCTCTTTCTCGAGCTGCCTCTTCTTCGGAGTCGGAGCTCGACGCAGAGACCCTGGACGCGCTCCGCAAGCTGTGGCTCTGTCCTTCCTCGAGGGCTTCTTCTGCCACGGTGGTTCTGCCCTCCTCGAGCGCGCCGACTCATGGCAGGAGGAGCTGGGCGAGCGCTGTTGGGGCGGCGCTCGACGTCGCTTCTTCTGCCGCTTCCGCGCCGTTGCTCGCCGGAGCGCCGGCGGCTTCTTCCACCTCCTTGGGCGCGCTCTCCTGGCTGTCGCGCCTCCTCCCTCGCGGTGATGCTGCTTCGGTTTCGAACTGCGCGGGCGGAGGAGCAGGAGCAGGAAGAGAGGCGGAGGAGCTGCCGCGGAGGAGGGCGAGCCACGACGAGCCTTCTGCTTCCGCTTCTTCCTCGAGGGGCTTCCCTATCCGGGCTTGACAAGAAGAATGTTGTTTCTATTTGTTGTTCATCCCCCCCTTCTGCGCGATCTAAATCCGTTTCTGTTGCTTTTCTGCCACCGCTCTTCTTCTGAAGTCTCCCTATGTAAAAAAAAAAAGTTTAAAAAAACTCAGAGCTCAGCTTTCTTCGTTCGCGCTAAGTTTTTGACAACGCTTTCTTTCCCTCATCGCTTCCCTCTCTCTCTCTCTCTCTCTCTCTCTCTCTCTCTCTCTCTCTCTCTCTCTCTCCCTCTCT
>Ga0114918_10001617_pt1 | contig 20104 bp, 38 predicted proteins | sample LantaG_FD_87015 | JGI IMG/M metagenome (GOLD analysis project Ga0114918, IMG submission 87015) | Deep subsurface microbial communities from Baltic Sea to uncover new lineages of life (NeLLi) - Landsort_02402 metaG | ecosystem: Environmental > Aquatic > Marine > Oceanic > Sediment | place... | reverse complement strand
TTTCCTTGTGGGTAAGATGGTTCCCTATAAATTAACTATTGTTTACACGCTGCAATTTTTTATTGACGAATTTTTTGTGCTGTGCTAAATTTGAAACAGTCGGACGGGAAACAACTGGAGATCAAGTGACGCGTCGGGCAGGACTTATGGTTAAACCTAACGACGTGGGGTGACCTTTACCTTACGCCCTAGGATCTTTTATAATCCCGCTTTCAATTTTCTGTCCTATGCTCTCCAGTTTACTTACGTCCCCGACTCCTATTCCAGCCCACCCTTGATTACGTAAAGCAAATAACGCTCCCGCTAGTTCTTTAGAGAGGTATTGGCCTAAAGATCCGGGATAGTCGTCTTCTTCATACTCGTCGCGGTAGGTATCAAAGAATACACGCAGGGAGGGAATCTTATAGAGGGCATAACGTATAGGGTACTCATAATCTGGTCCATACCCTTCTACGTTATCTTGGACATCTTCCCTAAGGTTTTTCAGGAGGAATTTCCACTTATCAATGGCATCGTAAAGTATACAATCATAGTACCCAAATCTAGTAGTAACGCTAACGAAAACGGGATCGTTTTCAGTGAGAGCGCGTACATAGCGTGCGCCCCGGAACGTAATTGTGTTCGGGGCAGCTTTAACATACAGGTGGCCACGGACTTTAATCATGTTGGGTACTTTGGGCATAACAATATCCTTGTGGGTAAGATGGTTCCCTATAAATTAACTATTGTTTACACGCTGCAATTTTTTATTGACGGAAAAATCGCGCTGTGCTAAATTTTCAATTGTCGGACGGAAAACACGGTGGAAGAAAAGTCTAAAGTTAGTTAGTAGTTTTGGTACTATTAGTGTAGCGGTCGCACGACAGACTGTGAATCTGTAAGAATCAGTTCAACTCTGATATAGTACCCTTTTTATCTTGTTAAATTCCATTGTCATCGAGACGTACTAAGTTGACCCCTTCTCGGAATACAACTGCACTTCCAATAACTTCTTTTGGTAGAGCCATGAGGACCTCTAGATACTCTTCCATCTCTTCTGGGGTTGAATTTGGATCAACTGTCATGAAATACGTTGGTCCTATGTCGCTCATTTCTTCATCTTCTCCTGTTGTGCGCCACCCCGCTGCACCAATTTTATTTAGTTTCTTTTCCATTGTACTGTCTCCTTATAAGATTGTTGTAGGGAGCTTTTACAAGCTTGACATCTACTTTCTGATGACTATCTTATGGTTGAGGAAAGAAATCTTTAAAAACGGAGGAACACGATGGGACTTTCTAACGAAGAACGCTACTTGAAGGCTGTTAACCTTCTTACAGGTATGTTGGAGAAGCTCGACACGCGAGAGTTTACCACGTGGAATACTGAATACGCCAACGCCTATGTGGAAGATGTACGCGAATCCGCGAGGCAACTTCTAGGGATGGTTATTCAGCAACTGGATACTAACAGTGCTTACTGGATACTGGGGGAGAACACTGGAGGATTCCGTGCACTAACATGTGAGTTTTTCCGTGCTAGCAATGGAGAAGACTACTTTCAGCTACTTACTGACGAAGAACGCCAACCTGCTGGCGAAGATATGAGTCTTGAGCGTTTTGGGAGTACTCTTGGATTTTTTCGCCATCGTAGTCTTAAGCACTTGGCAGAGTGGTGGGATATCTGGTCCTACATTCCAGCTATGCTCTACGCCGTTAACCGCTACAAAGATGACTGTTTTTCCGTAGATTTCAAACAGGAGTTTAATCGTCTTACCTCAAAAGTATTGCTGCTACGCAGCAAGTTGTCTGGATACACAGATGTATCGCAAGAAGAAAAAGTGTTGCTTCTTAAGTACCAATTGTTTACGGATGACCACGATACTCCTGTATCCGATAGGATTGAGAAACTAACAAACATGACTCAGGAGGAGCTTGAGGAGGCGCTTAAGGATAAAGATCGTAAGCGATGGGCGCGGGAAGATAAGGCGGATACAAAAGAGCCTATTAGTACTGACCCAGTTTATGGTAAGGGAGTCCTGTCTGCTGAGGAGAAGATTCGGGTGTTGTGTGATGAGTTTGGGTGCAAACGTAAAATCGCTATCCAAGCTCTTTGGCATTCTTTTAATCACGACCTTGATGAAGCTCGTGAGTACCTTCCAGAACTTATTAAAGAGGACCTCAAAAAGAATCCAAAAATTTGTAAGCACTTCGACTGTAAGAAAGTTCTTGATCCCCGGAACAAGAGTGGCTACTGTAGAGAGCATCTTGTAAAGACTAGGAAGATAGCGCGTAGGGTAAAGAAGAAGTAACTAATGGGTTACGAGCAAGTGAAACAGAGTGTCGATGCAGACAAAGAATCTGCTACCTGGAATATGCTTAAAGATCTTTTTCTTGGTGAGATAGACACGACGTTAGTTAGACTTGAGTTTTCAGATGAGATCTTGTGTAGCGTACGCCCAAACAGGCCACCGCCTAGACCTGCTCCTGCGAGACTTCCGCCTCGTCCGCAGCCGCAGCAGGTTGTTAACTTTTGTAGCTACTGTGGACGAAAAATGGTAGCAGGAGTAGATGAGTGTAAAGGGTGCGGAGCCCCGACATAAGGATTGTTTGTAATTTACTTATATGAAATAAGGGCCCATAGTCTAATGGTTATGACCCCAAGCTCATAACTTGGTTTATTCTAGGTTCGAATCCTAGTGGGCCCAACCTGGCCGAAGCAGCGTTAGCTGCCTAGCGCACAGACACTTAGTAAGAAAGTAGGATGATCCTATACTTGGTTTCCGGTTCCCAAGATAGGGCCTTACATGCTGTGAAACTTACTAGGTAAAAACCGGATTTTGGGCCGATAGTTCAGGTGGTTAGAACGGTCGCCTTATAAGCGATTAACGGTGGGTTCAACTCCCCCTCGGCCTATAAATGACAAGACGTATAGATATAAGAAACATACTTTCCGACAGCCAGTTACGTGAACGTCTGTTTGTGAGTACTATGATTGCCATCCAAGCACGTGAGGGCATAATTACTACGAAAGTTGACGCTCTACGCGCCTATAGGAAAGTACGAAAAGAAGCACTTAGAACTAAGTAGATCCATTTTACAGTAAGGTGTACTTACCATGTTTAGAATCACTATTACAAACACTTCTGGAAGAGATCTCATTGTCCCTGGATACCCAGTATACTCAAAAATGTACGCAAACTCGGAATGGGAGATTTCAATGGGGAAAATAACCAAACGTTTACTGGTTGAATGCCCAAACCCAAAATGTAAATCTAAGAAGATAGCGGTTCTTCATGTTGGTAACATACAAGAGTTAGTTGGCTGTGTTCTCGGGTGTCCGGGTTGTGGGCAACATCTTATATGTTTACCTCCTGGGAAGCTGGAGATCTTCGATGATACTGTGCACAAAGCAACCAAGGAGATTCCGAAAGGTGATGCGTAACTTTATTGGGAAACTCTTTATTGGGCAACTGTGGTGTAAACTTGTTCATATGAAGTCATGGAAAGTAATACGGCACTTACGTGGAGACATCAAACATGGTGACCGTATTCTATGGTGCCCTCGTTGCAGTCGTCGCTATGTAATGTCTGATACACACCAGGCTGTAATCTGTTATAGTGACGACCCTACATTAGAAAAACACTTGGCTTTCATTTATCAAATAAGCGTTGGAGATCTATACTAGATGCTTACACGCTCTATTGAAATAGAGTATTTTAGCCACTATAGACGAGAGTTTATCCGTAGGGGGTATTATTACATCTCAGAACGTGAATATACACGTGCCACCGTTACATCTTCTGTTACATGGGATCATAAGAAGCTGGCTAGGGTCGTCTATTTAGGGTTGAAGAGCAAAGACCCCGCACAGAACAACTTTTATGTACTAATTAAAGGTGGAATTAGTACCCGCGTGCTCTTAGATTTAAGTACCGGGAAACTAATATCGGAGTTTGAGGAAAAACGTGTACTACGCTTCCCTAGAAAGAGGAGTATGTAAATAGTGTTCAACTTAACGCCAGTTGAAGTAATAGAGGGTACAGTAGAAAAGATAGACAACGTTTCTTTCTTCTTTGCCAGATTGCAGTTTAATGGCTCTGAGGAAGTAAGCATTGCTAGGATACGTTATGATCAAATTCCCTCTCGTTATCACAAAAAAATAGTACTTGGTGCTAGATTTATATGGTTTACTGGTCTTCTTCGTACAGCTACCGATTCTACTATGATTGATGTAATTAACTTTAATGACGAAGTGTGGACCAAAAAAGAAATTGAAGCTATAGAAGAAAAAGCCGAGGAACTATCTGCATTTTTTACAGAGGATTTAAACCCTGGATGTGGGGCTGCATCCTCTAGTGAGGCCGATAATGGATAACTTTGATCCCTATGATGCGGGTGCTAAAGATAAAGGTATCTACGCAATGCGTAGAGGTAACGCACGCCTTACTACCGACCGTTATGCCAAAGGTGGTCCACGTTGTGAGGTGGTAGGACATAAACTAGAGGTACAGACTAGGTCTGTACAAGGTGAGTTACGTTTCTTTCCTACTGTAAAAGAAGCTTTTGCAGAAGCGGAGAAGAACCAAGATATCTATAAGGTTTCTTTTGGTTTAACTAGTGGAGAGCGTGTTCGTTTGGTTCGTGGAGAGGATAACAGGTTTTTCTACGAGGATATTATGACTGAGGTACTGAAGAACCTAGAAAAAGATGATGATGCCTGATGGGCTACAACAGCGGTTATATTTCTGGGTATATAAAGAAGCTTGGTCCAGGACATTATATAGTAAAGCATCGTGGTAAGCGTGTATCCTCTCCTATACCAGAAGAAGTACGTTCTCCAGATAGGAACTATTGTGATTTATGTGGAAGAGTTCTTAACAAGAACAATACTAGCGGAAGGTGTTCTATCTGTATCCGTCGTCTAACTGGAAGGTAGAAACAAGAAATAATGTCAACTAAATCATACACTTGTAAAAAAGTTGAAAAAGTTTGTTGACTTTGGTTGCTAGGATGACTATCTTAAGGGTGCAAGACACAAAACACTCTAACGAGTAACCGAAAAGGAAAAGACAATGCGTAGCCTCCCTTGACAGTCAGCTCAACCCCCCCAAAGACCCAACTTGCCATTACTGTATCGTCCGTACCGATATACCTATCGGTCTTGCTTGCGCACAGTTGCTACACGCAGCTGGTGAAAGCTCAGACGGTAAACTAACGCCCGGAACATATGCTGTTGCACTCGGTGCCGATTCAGAAAAACTGTTAGAGCGTATCTCTAGCAATCTGAAGACACTGAAGGTTCCACATCATCGTGTGGTGGAATCATCGGGTAAGTATGCCAATCAGCTCATGGCTATTGGGTTACCACCAGGACAAAAATCAGAACGTGGGCGCTGGCTGAGCGATATACCATTGCTCAGCATGGGGAGCTTCTTAGAGTTCCAACAGCGTTTGGAATGGGTTATCAAAGACAAACGTCGTATTCATGACGAGTGGGCGGAAAAACTACAGAATAAGCTAAGAGAAGAATACATCCCGCTTCAGGATTCTTTATGGAAAACCCTGAAAGCTGCTTGGTGCGCCTGGCAGAAGAAGGGAGTCAAATAGATGCGACGGTCGGGTTGTGGAACTGCTTTCGTTAGGCCGAAAAGCCTTCGAGGTATCTGGTTCGATTCCAGACCGACCACTTTCATGCGGGGTCGCTTAACTGGTAAAGCCCGTTTCAGTGTCGACGGGAGGAGACTCTCGAAGAAGACGGCTGCAGGTTCAAGTCCTGCCCCTGCAATATACGTCGGTAGCTCAAAAAAAGGACCACTGTTAAGTCCAACGGTAGGTGCACCTCCGTCTGGCAGGTGGGAGATAGGACGAGCGGCCCCCGTGACTAGGTGGGTGGATGCAGGTTCAATTCCTGCCCGACGTACTAATAAAAGGGGACTGCCTAAAATGAGTGCAGCCCCTAGCATCAAAAACCCGACCCGGTTCATTGATAACCCCGTGGAGGCAATTGGGTCTGATCCAACACGGATTGCATTTACTATAACTAACAGAATACCAAAGTCAAGTAGAAGTAGCTCAGCGGTAGAACGCTGGTGGGATAACCACCAGAGGTCGCGTGGTTCAACTCCCGCCTTCTACATTGTGGGTCGTGTAGCCCAATACGTGAAGTTGTACTACGTACCGTTGTACGATCTGTGGCTGGTGCACTGGCTTCAGAAAACGATGGCGGTAACAGTACAGGTGATCAGGCAGAGGCGCAGCAACGTGAAGTGTACTGGTTTGGCCACCGGGAGAAAGTGTTGCTGTTCAGTCGTGGTTCGATTCCACGCACGACCTTTTGTGGACGTAGTTCAATGGTAGAACGCCATGTTTAAGGAACATGGAAGTCGAAGTTCAATTCTTCGCGTCCGCGTTGTAAAAGAAGAAAAGGAGCAGCGATGCTTCGACGACCACTAGACAGACAAGGAGATAGACAGATGTACTTCAAATTCGTGTACCATAAGCCCCTTTATAAACTAAAAGGTATCGATCTACACTGTCCGATAAACTTTATTGTAGAGGCTCTCAGAGGAAGATACGAAACTATTATTATTTGGAAAAAGGAAGATGTACCTCCCTTTAGTCAAATGGGAGAAGCGGCGTTTGCGGTAGGTATACCTCCTAGTGATCCTGGAGCATACCCGCTAGAGGTGCCCTCTTTACGTATTTTTAAAGAAGGCGAATCGCACGCTGTGCGTAGGTATTATGGATTTGGCTGTACCCTTTACGTAATGAGTAGTAAGGGTGAGACAATCGATAAGTTATCTCACAATCAGTTGGGAATTAGAGAAGGGAAGGCTCATTCCTGTCTACATGGAGAAAGATGCGAAATAGCACCCGTGAACTCTTGACACTTACGTTCCCGTGACTACCTTAGTCGTGACAGGGAACATATTACCAAATTTAATCCAGAGGAAAGAAAATGACTAGAAAACAGCATCAAGTAATTGCAGTCGAGAAGGGAATTAAATCCCGACAGCACAAGTTTATCACAGCAGCCTACCATCTATTTACGAAGCCTTCTTTCTTCGATGGGTTTTCAAAAGTATTTGAGAAGCGCAACGAAGATGAGGCAGATCTGCCAGATGAGACCCAGCTTGTGCAGCAGCAGGTTGAGCAGATGCTACAGGATATCGCAGAGCAGAACACTGAATACTGGGATATCGTTGCTGCGAAGGACCATGCTAACTGCGTGGCCAAAGCTGATGTGGTTGTAGGTGACACTGTCCTGCTGACACAGGTGCCAGCTACGCATCTCTTGTTTCTGGAGAAGCAGCTGGTTGAGCTACAGACGGCGCTTGAGAGCGTCCCTGTGCTTGACCCGGCGTTCGATTGGACATTTGACGTAAACTCTGGGTTGCACAAGAGTGAGCCCAAGCAAACTACAAAAACTAGGAAGGTTGAGGAAGTACTTGTACTGTATCCTCATACCCCAGAGCACCCTGCGCAAACCAAGGCGATCACGGCAGATAAGATCATTGGAACTTGGAGAACTGTAAAGCATAGTGGAGCACTGACTGCCCCACGAAAGAAGATGCTGCTGAAGCGTGTTCGTGAGTTGGTCAAGGCTGTGAAGTACGCTAGGGAAGAGGCCAACGAGGTAGAAGCTCCTGAGAAGTCTGTTGGATCAAAAGTATTCGACTACTTGCTTGCGCAGTAGTGAGGTAGCTAGATGACTACTGAACAAATGAAAGAGCGGGCTATCTTTTATCTAGACCGACGTATAGGCTTGCTTGCTACAGACGATGCCTGTTTAGACCATGAACAGATGGCTATGCATGGGATGTCTTACGCTGAGCGGCAGTCTGCTGAGAAAAAGATGGCGGATAAAGTAGAGAAGGATCAACATGAGCTTGAAGCACTGCAATGGGCTCGTGATAGGATACAGGAGGTTTAAGTAACAGTTTAGAGTTGGAGACAAGCTGAATTTTAGCAGTAATCTAATAGATGCCTACTTGACGTGCAGGTTCGAGTCCTGCCCCGCACAAATTTATGTGCGGGTGGCGAAATGGTTATACGCGGCTGCTGCGGCAGTTGTTAGTAGGATAAACATCTAAGTAAATGTGAAGCTACTCTCCAAATCTAAGCATTCGTCGGTTTCACCGGCTCGACCGCTGCTAACAACTAACCTGAGATGCGGGTTTGACTCCCGCCCGGTCCTCTATTATGGTCCGGTAGCTTAATGATAAAGTGCAGGTTTTCATGACTCAGTAGCAGCTTAAATGCCATCGGTGATTGATTATACCGACAACAATAGACCCGGAGATGAGGATACTACTCTTCGGGTCGCCTGGGAGTGTAGTGTATAGGCGGCACACTGTGGAGTAAGGTCCCCAGAAGGGCGGGTTCGATTCCTGTCACTCCCAAACTATTTAGATATTTTTTCTAGTTGCCTTTCATACATATCAGCTATTTTTCTAAGGGCTGCATCTACTAAGATTCTATTCCAAGAAAATCTAAGCTCTAAAAGTTCTTTTTCTTCCATACTTTGCAAACGCTTTTCGGTTTCAATCACAGCTACCTTAATTCTGTCTAGGTGTCTAAGATCATAGTCAGCATACGCGTCTAGTTCTGATTTTAGTATATTGCTGTCTTTATAGTTACTTGAGTCCGCTAATTTGTACTTTTGTCCTTTATAGCTTATAACTTTTGGATGGTTCATTTACTTTATCCTTATAGTTGGTAGTCACAGGGTAGGTCAATTTTGGCCCCATTCACAACACCCTCTGGGTGGTTGGAAGAGGAACCTGTTGCGTCGGTAATCCGTCTACTGGCTACTGCTTGGAACCAGTATTTATCACTTGAACTACGTGAGCGGAACTGAGCGAGTACTGAAAGCTGCGCAGTTGGGTCGTTGGAGATACCCATCACGATTTCCTTCGCCGCACTCTGATTTGCTTTTTTACAGGCATCTGCATTCAGATTACTTCTGTCAACTCCACCGTGGCTCTCATAGTGTTTCCACCAAAGGCCCTTCATTCCGCTATCGTTGTCTTCTCCGTACTGGATATACTTTCCAAGTGTTTCGTTCCACCAGGTACCGTAGAAGAGTTCTGGCCACTTGTACCCTTGTGGGTCACTCTTTTCCCACTCTTCAATGGCTTTCCAGAATGGTTTTCTACTTCCAGACCACATGGTTCCATTTTGTACAACGCTGTCGCAGAATAGCAACACTGCACGTTCCCAGTATTTTTTCATTGCTGGATCATTTTCCCATGCATTGAACACTTCAAATTCTCGTAGCTGACGCATTCCAATAGCGAGGAGCTTCTCGTCAAAGTATTTAATCTGGGTTGCGATTCCTTCACTAGAGCCAAACCAGTCCTTGATAGTTGGGTTAACTTTTGTTTTGTCTGTACTGTTGTACACACTTACAAGGTCACTGCGTCCAGCTAGGTTGAGCATTGAAATTACACTTCCAAGGCTATTACATTGGAATATTCCGTAGTTTGCTCCAGCTCCATCACCAATGTCGTTCTCTGCCATTCCAAAGGCATCGCTTCGGTTTGAAACCTCGTAGAACGCGATAACACTCATGATTCTTAGATTTAATGCTGGTTCAAATCCACCAGCTGTAGCTTGCTTGATCAGCTCAGTTGCGGTACCTTTTCCAATAACACCATCAGCACTAAGCTCGTTTTTGCTTTGGAAATCTTTAGTAGCAGCAGCAGAGCCATTACCGTACCATCCATCAATTACTCCGGTATAACTTCCTGCTAGTGTAAGCGTAGTTTGGTATAGAAATACTTCTGGTCGTTTTGTCACTGCACTGATTGTTGCTAGGCTATAGCGACGGTATTCACACATATCTTCCTCCGGTGGTTCTGGATTAACAGGTGGATCAGGTTCTTGTTCTGGTGGGTATACTTGAAGGTCAGTTTTATTTATGTTCATGTATACTTTAACGTTTGTACCATTTGAATTAAGTATATGCTGTACGAGTACCGTATCTTGGGATACTTCTTTTACTATGAAAAGTTCTCCAACCTCTACGGCTACAGACATAGTGGTCACTGTGTTTGACGCGTCTGCTGTGTAGGGGTTTATTAGACGAACTACTCCACCAACTTCAAATTTTTGATTGTTGCTCATTATTGTTCCTTTTACTCTGGTTCTGGTAGTATTCCGGTCCACCCACATCCAATAGGATTACCTTTTCCGTAGTGCTTTGCGCACCGGAGTTCTGTTTCTGGAGGTATCTGTGATAGTAGTGGGTTAAACGGGCGGCTGTCCTGGATGTACGCTTCGGCGTGGAAGCCGCAGTCTGGGCACCGGAAGGGTATCTTTATCCATGCTTTTTTAGACATAGCTTAGTAAAGTCGGTATTCTGCGCCTACAGAATTTTGTTCTTTCGCCATGGTTCTTAAATATTTTTGTAGACTATAAAGTTTTTTTGAAGGAAGTCCCGCTTCCTTCGCAGCAGCAATAGTATCATCGAGCCTCTCTAGCTGCTCGTCTACTTTTAGAATGATGTCTTTTACGACTTGCTGCAGTTTTTCTGTGTCCATTGGAATGGATTCAACTGCAGGGAGGGGTACCGGTTCCTCGTATGCTATCTTGTAGAATGTTCCGTTTACTTTTATATACTTAGGGTGTTTATTTTTCATATTCCTTTTCCTTGTTTGCTCGTTGCTACCTATAAAGTAACTTTTTTGTTGGCATACTGTGACTTCGTACTTATATTATAATTGAGCACCCAGTTGGCTCTAATGGAGAACTTTAATGCCGCGACATTTTAGTGCTAGTAAGCCCCCTGTGTTTATTAAGTACATGGGGAAGAAGTATCGTTTGAAGCAGAGTGCTATTCCTGCAAGGGAAGCTGAACGGAAACTAGAACAGGTTTCTGCGGCAATAGGTAGACTTGAGCGCACTGGTTACCCTATGCTCCCTGTTTCTACACTTACTGAGGAATGGACAATAGACCCTAAGAATATTATGAATTCTAAGGATGAAGAAGGAGATAGTCCACTTCTTATTATGTGGAATCCTTTAACAACTGAGCTACTTTTGGCTTCAGAAAACCATACTATATTTCATGCTGATTTGCATACAAAGTATATGAGTTCTTTACGTTCTTACGAAAATCCTGGTTATGACGACTGGGTACGTGCTTACACTAAAAAGTACGCTAATCATCATATAAACGTACATGAGTGGAATCCATTGCAGGATTATTGGTACTACTATAATGCCTCGCAAAGAAGAAGAGTGGAATCTTTGCAGCGTAAGGGAGTTGAATACTTTAAGCGCATGCTAGAGATGCACGGTGCAGGTAAATACACCGTTACAGTCGTACTCTAGGAGATACAAAATGAGATCCCGTTTCAGTAAAAGTAACCCCCCAGAACTAATTAAGTACATGGGGAAGAAGTATCGTTTGAAGAAGGGTGCGATGCCTGCCAAGCAGGCGGAGCAGAAGGTTAGTCAGGTTGACCGCGCAATGAACAGGGTATCTCAGCAAGGATACCCAATAGTACTACCCCCAAAGATGAAAAGTGAGTGGACGATAAACTCAAACGATTTGATAGAATCTGTAGACACAAAAGGTGGTAAGCCTTTTCTTATTATGTGGAATCCAATCACTTCTGAATTATTGATGGCTTCTGATGAAGATATCAATGCTCCACTACATGTGTTCCTTCACAAACGTTTTAAAGACAACGTAGTTCAGTATCAGGACTCTGGGTATGATGATTGGGTTCGTGCTTTCTACGATAACAGTATCGATGAGATAGCTGTTTACGCTTGGGGACCACTACTTAAGTACATTCCATTTTTGGATGGAAAAGAACGTAGGTACGCGGATAGACTACAGAGTGAAGGTAATAAAGCTTTCCAACGTATGCTAGAGATGCATGGTGCAGGTTCGCATAAATTGCGAATGAAATCAATTGGATGACTTTATCTTTAGGTATCTACGTTTTAATCTCTTTCATCTGCTACGCTGGTTTGTTATACTACCTCTGGAAAAACTACTATTAGTTAAGCCTCTGTAGTCTAACGGATAGGCAGCGGTCTTCTACACCGTTTTATGTAGGTTCGAGTCCTACCAGGGGTATTCTTGTACATTGTAATAGATGGTAGTATAATTACTACTCTCGTGTCTTTTGGGGGTAACTGGGAGTATCCAACTCCTGTGGCCAGATCATTTGCTGCTATAAGTAGACCTTTACTAGCAAGTGTTCCAGTTGGGTTTATGGTTTTTAATACTACTTCTGGAAAACCTAACTGGAGCAATGGAGTTGCTTGGGTTGATGGTGTAGGAACCGTAGACCCGTGATAAAATTCTCTTGACTTTGTTTAAATACTCCTTATATTGGTATTGAAGCGGCACACTGCCAACACAAAAACAGTTTTTAACCTTCGGAGATAGTCTCATGCTAACCCTTATTACTCTTGAGCAACAGCAGAGTACAATCATCACAATGCTTGATGATCGATTATGTAGCTCAACTGAAAAGGAGAAAGCATGGGATACCAAGACAACCTCAGTGTCGAAAATCTGAAGAGACAATTTGAGCGCATTGGCGCTCGTCTCGAAGTAACCGAAATCGTAGCCGAACATCTGGACCGTCCTATTGTGGACTGGAACACTAAGAAGCCGTTCCACTGGACCAAGGTTGCGCCTTTTTCCGCCAACGTACGTCAGGACGAAGATGGTGAACACTTCACCATGCGTATTGGGGATAACTCTAAAGTCCCTCCCGGTGCGTCCTCTAACGAAGGCCCCAACCTGTCCAAAATTCAGGTTCTTGACGTGCAGCCCAAAGATCGCCATCTTTTGTTGCAAGTGGTAATCGGGGAAGGGCGCAACATGCAGGTGGACAAGCTGCTTATGGGGCATGATGAACGTCATTGGTTCATCGCACGTTCCAGCGGTTCTACGGTTCAGGAGGCCAAAGAGAACCTGAAGCCTGAAGTGGTGCGTGAGCGGCAGAAGCAGGTTAAGGTTAAACGGTCTAAACGGCAGAAGCGTAAGAATGCTGCCTTTGTGCGTCAGGGTGAATGGTTCTTCATGCCTGAACCTGATTTCTACCCCGAAAAGGGCACCATCCTTTCTAAGAACGAGCCTCTTCGGAGGGGAGCCGGAAAGCCACACATGGCGGAAGAATGCTGTCGTATCGGCGGTACGGTGGTTATGTTCCACGCTACCTACGCGCCTAATGGAATTTCGGTAGTTGCTTACGAGAAGCTGTGCAGCGAAAACGCTATTGATAAGGCATTTAGACGCCTTGGTTGGCGTTCGATGACGCGGGATGCGGTTGTGTACGTGCGTGGTAAGATTCGCCACCCTGATCACAAGGCTCTTAAGCTTCGTGTGTGGCATCTGGTGGTCCCCAACACCGAACAGGTGCGTGTGGGAAATCGTTTGCAGACGGTTGCTTTCTTGGATTAGTAAGAAGGTTACTGTAAAAGAAAAGTGGGTAGCAGAAATGTTACCCACTTTTGGGGCGTAGTTCAATTGGTAGAGCGTTTGACTCTGACTCAAAATGTTGGAGGTTCGAGTCCTCCCGCCCCAACTTTGTTTTACTACTTATATTGGGACGTGGTGTAATTGGTAGCATAACAGACTTTGACTCTGTTGGTTCGGGATCGTACCCCGCCGTCCCAAATTGTTGTTGACTTTTTATAAAGACGACTTATATTTTGTTTGAAAGCGAGAGAGAATGCAGTTGGGCTCTCGCGGCGGAATTAGAGAGAAGACGTAATATCTCTAGTTTGCAATGAGCATCACTGTAGTGAGTGCTTCCATCACTTAAAAAATTTGGAAGATTAAGCCATTGGTGCATTTTGGAGTGCGCTTTTGGTGGATGCTCCAACGGGTTCCGGATTCCGTCATGTCCGGCAGTGGCGGCTCAACCGCTCAATTGAGTATGGCCACACTATTTTTGTTTCTCGTCCTAGGACCTGTATGCTTCGCATACAGGCAGAGTTACGTACGAAAGTACGTAGGCGTAAGTTAGGTCGGGCCGCAGCCACTCACCTAATGGTAGCCACCTCGTCCTTGTTAGCACGGAACGCCCCGTGTGTAGGCAGAGCGGCTACTAAAAGGTAAGACGGAAAGAGTGGCATTAACTGTAACGATAGGAGGTCCTATTTCAAAGTATACACAGGTGGGAGGTTGGCTTAAGAGCAGCCATCCTTTAAAGAGTGACGACGTAGGTGCTGCTGGCGACTGAATACCTATAAGGGATGACCCAGACCAAAGCACCTTGGGCAGGTAAGGGAAACCCAAGGGTACCTACACGGTATAGTGCAAAGTCCGGTACAACCTATACGCGCTTTTCCCTGCGGGCGTATAGGCGGTAACAGAGCCGGATGCTCCCGTTGGAGTCTTTAGCGTAATAGCACACCTTCTGTGTACACTTTGAAGTAGGACATTTAGGGCGATTAGCTCAGTTGGTACGAGCGTCGGCTTTACACGCCGGATGTCACTGGTTCGAGCCCAGTATCGCCCATTGTGCACGGTAGTAGTATAGGAGCATTCGACTGTGAGTACCAAAGATTCATGGTATCGTCAGTGTAGGTTTGAAACACCAACTAATACTGGCAAGAAGGTAGACACCGCTTGGATTCCAGAAAAGTTTGCCAAAGTTGGAAAAAAGATCTATATCGGTGAGAAACGCCAAAACCCAGATGAGATTTGGATAATAATTGAAGTTTTTGATCGAAAGCCCGAGAGTTGGTTGGTAGAACATCAGATGGACTACAAACACCAGCGTAAAATGTCGGATATCTAAAATGACCGAAGAGCGTGATAGTGCTGGTATGCCGATTGTTCCAGACGACCTTTTGTGGACTAAAGAGGATCGTGAACACTACAAAGCGTGGAAACGCGCTTTACTGGTTGAACATGAAAAAAAGATAAACAGTATTTGGTGGGTCAAAATGACCCCAAGTGTTGTAATCCCTATGCCTTTACACGTTGGGTTATGTTTAGTAGCGCTTCCTTTTCTTCCATATGGTTGGGTTAGAGACTACCTAGATAAGAGAAGCTACAAAAAGACTGTATAGTCATAAGGAGAAGAGGTTAGTCATGGGAAGGGTTGTACTTGGAGATGATGCTCCGGTAATTCAGGGTGTTGCAAATCTATCTTGGTTGTCTAAAGGTTTAAATGATTGGTGTACTCTGTGTAATTTACATGTCGGACATGCAACTTACAAGATACGTTCTGCACCTGTTTGCAAAAAATGCTACGATGCCTATGAGAAACTACTATTCAGACAACTATCACGAAACTGTGTTAAATTAACTAAAGTATTAGCAGCCGCAGATACAAAAATAGAAGAGTATCTCAGTAAACCCGATTCTACCGAAGTATGCGAAGACGCTACGCTGGAGTATGCCACTAGCAATTGGTGTAAGAAATAACCAATAGTTAGGTTATCCTTCTGGTAGAGGAGTTTTATATGAAATACGTTTTGCATAATGGATTTCTATACCAGAAGGTAGCAGATACCGAAGCCCCGCCAAAGCTTCTTAGATACAAAAACGCTACATATGTTCTGGTAGAGTCCGCACTTCCAAAACGGAAGTGGAAGTACTCCGACTTTACAGATACCTTCAAGCTTCCACCGCAACTTCAGGTACAGTGGGATGTGAACAGTAAAGACTTGCTATCCTCTATAGACACCAGTATGTCTGATACGGGTAACCCACAGCACAAGGAACCGGCATTGCTCATGTGGCATCCTATAAGCGGGCAACTGCTTATGGCGTCTCTTGGTGGGTTTGGTGGAACACATGCACACTTGGCACATCAATACGGTAGTCACGACTACGATGAGTACGTTCGTGCGATGGTTTATCCCGATGTTCCGGGTAAACGACTTGTAGAGATATACCCCTGGTTCCCTCAAGCTTCTTGGGGTATGTACGATTCTGATTTTGCCACACTTTGTTTTGATGGGCAATTTGCTTTCAAGTCCCTTTTGGAGAGGCGTGGAGTGCAGGACAAAGAAATCAGTTTAGGAAGATGTAAAGGATAGCCTATGTTTAGCAAATCCTTGCCATTATTGATATTATGTATCCCTGTAGTTTAGTGGAATAAAACGCCGGTCTCCTACTCCGGATATCGCAGGTTCAATTCCTGCCAGGGGTTCTTGTTTAGAGGTATTTTATGAAATTATTTGTGATGTTCCTAGTTTTCATCGTAGCCTTACTAGGGTTATTCGGTGTAGAAAAACTACATTTAACAAGGATGTTGTCCGCAGCTGTAGCAGCTGTCTGGATGACTGGTATTTCAACAATCACTGCCTACACGCTAGATGGACGTGTAATTATTTCGGAGAACTAAGAATGCTTTTGCAGCCTCCTGCTGGATCAGAGATCCAGAAACTTTCAACTGCTCCTCTTACCTCTTCTGCTAAATCCTCACATAGAAATGAAAAATCTGCAGATATATGCTTTACATGTGATGGTAGAGGTCTTATATTGTGTGTGAGTGGAGTTTTTAGGGCTAAGATGAAGTGTCCTACTTGTAAAGGAGACGGCGTCACAAAAGTTTAGATTACGCTTTATACATTTTATTTTGGATTAAGGATGTGTGTTGATGATAACAGATCGTACTGCTATTTTTATTGATGGTGCGTACTTTGACAAACTATTGGAGCTTGAATTTAACAGAGCTAGGATCGATTTTGCAAAGTTTGTTAAGGAGGTAGGCGGAGACGATAACGTCTTTCGTACTTACTACTACCATTGTCCTCCTTTCGTAAGTCAGGTACCATCAGATGATGAAACTAGAAGGGCAGAGGCAAAATCTAGATTTTTTTCAGCTCTGTCTGGTCTTCCTAGATTTCAAGTACGCTTGGGTAAGCTAGTATATCGTGGGCAGGATGAAAGGGGTAAGCCTATTTTTATCCAAAAGCTTGTAGATATCATGCTTGGAGTAGATCTTGTTCTACTAGGGGCTACACGGCAGATTACACGAGCAATCTTGGTTGCAGGAGACAGCGACTTTGTTCCCGCTGTAGAGGCTGCAAAGATGCAAGGGGTCCTTATCAGTCTGTGGCATGGACCTACTCGTAACGGAACAAGCTCTCCACATAGCACGGTACATAGAGAATTGTGGGAAGCCTGCGACGAACGGTTTGAAATGGACCAGAAGTTTGTAAACTCTATACGTAGATAAGCTGACGTGGCGTAACGGTAGCCGCGCTGGGTTTAGGTCCCAGTGGGAGAAATCCCGTAGGAGTTCGAATCTCCTCGTCAGTATTGGGAGTATAAGGAATACCAATGGCCATCTACGAGTACGCTTGTGCCGCTTGTGGTAGAAGAAGTGAAGTTGAGAGGAAGATGTCAGAAAGGTTCGATGACCAAATCTGCCTGCATTGTGGAGGAAAAGAAACCGAGTTAGTTCCCAGTTTAAGTAGCTTTTCGTTTAGCTGTGGAGGATTCTACGCTACTGATTACAAGATGCAAGGCGGTGGAAAGAAGAAAGCTGGAAAGTGATGGAACTGGCTAAGATAGAGGTTAACGACTACGGGGGTGCCCCTTTCGCCTCGCATAACATGCCGTGTCCTATTTGTAGGGAAAAGCCTGCTGTATTGTCTATGAACGAGGGTACATTTCAGCCCTGTTGGAGCTGCCAGAGAACCGGCTGGGTAACAGTAAAAGCTATTGGTTGGCGGAGATGGGTCGTCCGTAAACTCTTTGGTAGACTGCATGTTAGTTGAGCCACTGTGGCGAAGTTGGTATACGCGCTTGACTCAAACTCAAGTGAGCTTATGCTCATGTGGGTTCAAATCCCACCAGTGGTATTAGGACCTTTCTTTGAACCCTGCTGGGATTGCCAACATAAAGGTTGGGTTGTTGTTAGCGCGGTTGGGTGGCGAAGACGGGTGCTGAAGGCGTTGGGCATGTTGAGGAACAACTAATGAGTGACCTGGCTAAATTAGAACAAGCTTTGCTCGATGATGGTTATATGCGTTGCGTGCTGGATGGTAAGCTACAGGTAGCAGAAGGCGACGTTATAGACTTGGTGGAGCCTTTGCGCGAGAGCACTACTACTGGAATGTGGATCGTTACAGATACGACGTTTAACATACGTATGGGTCTTATTGCACGTTGGCTAGTTGTAAAGACCGAAAAGATGGCCACCAAGATTGGGGAACGTTTTGTAGTGCACCTAATTCCTGACATCACCGACGCCAGTCCTTTACTTATCTACGCCATCTTCATGGATGTGTTGGATGACAACCGGAGCGTGCCAACCGACGTATACTACGTACGAGTGAAGGATCACGTGAAGTGGAACAGGTTCAAAGGTCGTTAAGGAGAATTAAATGAAACGTTTATGGAAGGCGTGGAAACAGATAATTGGAAGCACGTTTGTGATTGTCTGTATTATTTCCTTTCCTTTGCTTAGTTATTTTTCGTCAACTCAGGTAACCATGCCCACCATCAAGTTGCCACTTGATGCTAAACAAGTAGCTACACTCATCGAACAATTCGGCGTGTCAAAATATTTAGTAAAACCAATGCACAGTAATTGCGTGACAAGGGGAACCCCTACAATTGAAAGTGGTCCCCTTACTGGGGAAGGGAGGACCTTAACGCTGTCGATCGCCTATCACATGCGTAACGCTACTCAGCATCCCCGCTTGTTTACGTTCTACTGCGCGATCTTTAAGGTCGTTGGTGTCAAGTTTCCCTACACCCCTTCTGCTGTTAGCAGAGTAATTGTAGAAGGTGGCAGCAGTGAGCGTGGTGTGGTGGTCATTAAATGGCCCAAGAAGATGTACCGGAGATCCGTCTTGCGGCGCTACGTGTATACCTGTGCGTGTCAGCATACGAGGACGATGGGGGAACGTGTGATCGACATGAAATTCGTTAGCGTACCAGAGGAAGTGAAATAGGATGAGCCTCAACTATTACGAACACGATTACGCTACCGAATGCCGCGCAGAGCAAATTTATATCGACGACACAGACCCAGGGCGTTACGTTGTACAGATGGCCCCTGTTGTCACGTACAAAGGATTTCTCACGATGATGGTGGGTGACGAGGTTGTCGGAACGATGGACGCTACTTTCGACTACTCGAATATACCTGAGCACCGACGTCAAACGGCGCTCAATTGGATTATACAACGCGCAACACTGCTTAGAATTGGATGGCAGTAAATAAGTAGAGGAGGTTCTTATGATTATTAGTGTAAACGATAGCAACGCTGTTCATGGTATCTCTATCTTCGATGAAGATGGTAGGCCCATTCGTAGCATACAATCTTTTGATACGGAGACCTTTGTTTGTCTGCTACCAGAAGAGCAGTTCACTGTTGCTGCGGGATTTATTATCTCGTGTTATAGTACAGTAGATCTCCATCGGTATATAAAATCATTTCCACAAGTTTTGCAGAATTTCATCTGCTACCACGATCCCGATGACGAAGGTACGCCAGCTAAGTTTATAGCCGATCAGCTTAAACGTAGAACAAAATTGCGTTCTTTTTTGCTAAAAGATGAAGACCCAGCACTCGTAGGATAGCCTAAAGGTATCCACGTGAACTATGACCGACTTAGTATATTTCAACTTTACCTTCCTGTGCTGGTAGAGGAGGGATTTTTGTGCCATACTTGCCATCGCATACTTCCTATAGAGCAGTGGGTGAGAAAATCTATGGGGCAGTGCGAAGAGTGTTGGGAGAGCAATCCACGTGCCGTCCCGGTTCATAGTGACTGGGATGAAATACGTAGAGTTGCAGAAGAGATAGAGGCGGAGAATAAAGATGAGTAATAAGGCATCCCAGTCAGATTTTAATCCTTTTGATGCCTACGGTAGACGTAAGAAGTACTCGGTAGACCCTGAAGAGTTTGCAAAGAGGTACGCTAAGAACTCCGACGTAGCTATGAGTTTTTTAATCGAGCACGAGTTTCTAATTGTTGCCTGTGACTGTGGAGAAGATGATTGCCTTGGTTGGCAGATGCAGACGAAAGAATGGCTCGATACCCGTAAGGAGCTGGGGCTTTGGGACGACGCTACAAAGATGTATTGGGTTAAAGATGTCTACCTGGGAGAGACCCCAGAAGAGTACTATGCGCTGCATTACCCAGACATTGATAAAGAGACACTAGAGATGTGT
>Ga0114918_10001616_pt1 | contig 20110 bp, 16 predicted proteins | sample LantaG_FD_87015 | JGI IMG/M metagenome (GOLD analysis project Ga0114918, IMG submission 87015) | Deep subsurface microbial communities from Baltic Sea to uncover new lineages of life (NeLLi) - Landsort_02402 metaG | ecosystem: Environmental > Aquatic > Marine > Oceanic > Sediment | place... | reverse complement strand
TTGTTCTTTCTAAGTCACTTACTTTTACTTTTTGTGAAGGAGTAACCCAATTATCTTCCAATCCCCACATATCTTTTTCCCGGGTATATACAAATTGAAAAGTTGCCCCTAATATATCTTTGGATCTTTTTCTATTTGGAGTGCTCGTGTATATTTTAAAAACAGGTTGAATGGTCATTTCATGAATTTCAAGGGCACTAAAATATGAAATATAGTAGGGTGAAGGTTTGATTAGATTTTTTGCAATTAAATACCAATTTTCCGAATGCTCCCCTTTTTCACCAGCAGATAAAGGAACAATTAAATATTTTCCGGAAGAAAGACGAATAAGCCATCTTTTCTTTACTAATTTGCTTAAAATGATCCTTGTTGCAGAAATAGAAGAGCCGGTTACGTTTTGAGCATCTTTAACTGTAAAGATAGTTTTATCTATTGACGACAGGTTACTTAGTAGTCTGGATTCAATATTTCCAAGTGTACGTTTTATTTGTTCCATAAAATATTACCTTTAATGTGCAATTAATATCTTATAAAGATATATTATGCACATATAACATAATTTTTCAATAGGCTCAGATACTTTTTTAGGCAATAAGGTCCGCCTATTTAAATCATATTTTTCTGCTTGAAGCTAAAATAGCCACCTTCTGCAACAATAATATGATCAAGCACATTTATTCCAACAATAGAGCATGACTTGCACAGTCTTCTTGTAACCTCAATATCATCAAGCGAAGGCTCGGGGTCCCCACTTGGATGATTGTGCAAAAAAATAATTGAAGACGCCGATTCTTTTATCGCAGGTTTAATTACTTCCCTTGGATGGACTATGGAAGCTGTGAGAGAACCCTGCGAGATAAGTACTTCCTTTATTAACTTGTTTTTAACATCAAGCAGGATTGTCTTAAACTGTTCTTTTTTTAAGTCCTTCATAAGCGGAATATAATAATTTGCCACCTCGCTGCTGCACCTGAAACTCTTGTTATTTCCATTTTGTTCAGAAACTGCCCTTTTCCCTAATTCCAGCGATGCAAATATTTGGGCTGCTTTTGCTCTGCCAATACCATTAATCTCTAATAATTCCGGGAGTGATACATTTAGAAGATCCCTTAAATTTTTAAATTTTGAAGTAACATTTTTTGCCAAATCTAACGCAGATATATTTTTGCTATTGCTTCCTATCCCGGTCCTTAGAACAATAGCAAGAAGCTCGCTGTTAGATAAAGATTCAGCTCCAAGTTTTATAAGTTTTTCCCTTGGCCTTTCTTCTTCGGGCCAATTTTTTATTGATATTTTATACAACTTCCTTTAGCTCAGTTTAAAATTAAAATATTTAACAATTTCAATCCAAAATAGTACCTGCTTGAAGTTTATCTTTATTAGATTAGCATAAATATGTAATTGTGTAAACATATAATTGATATTTAATCCTTAAATTAATAATCCATTATTACTAAAAGCTTCCAAAACCAAAAAGGTGAAAAGTTTATATTTACTTCAAAACTAACTTAATATATCATTTAATCCAGTTAAAATTTTGTATTCATCTTAAGACAGAAAGGGTTGACTAATGGACAATATCGCTATAATTACTGATAGTACATCTGACATTCCTGTATCTCTTGCAAAAGAATATGGAATAATTATTATGCCTTTGTATGTTGGTTTTGAGGGAAAACTATACAAAGAAGGAGAGACAATAACTAGCGAGAAAGTATATGAAAAATTAGAAGCCGGAGTCAAAGTAAATACTTCTGCTCCATCTACCGGAGATTTTACAAATATTTTTAGAGACTTAATAGAGTAAAAAGGTAAAAATTTAATTTATTGCATCCATCTTAGCTCAAAACTTTCAGGCACCGTCAATTCTGCAAATCAAGCTAAAAAATTCTTTCCACAGGCAAAAATTAAAGTTATTGACTCTAAAAACGTTACTCTCAGCTTAGGCCTTATTGTGCTGGAGGCAGCAAGAGCTGCCAGAGAAGGAAAAAGCGAAGAAGAAATAGATTCCTTGATAGAATCCTTGATAAAGAAGAGTAAATTTTTTGCAACAATAGAAAATTTTGAATATTTATTTAAGGGAGGCAGGGCACCATTTCTTAGAAAACTTTTAAGTAAATCAATAATATTTAAACTCATTATTACAATTGACAAAAACGGTAAGATAAAACCAAAGAAATTTGTAAGAAATAGGAAGAACACATTCATTGAGTTCTGCAGACAAGTTAAAAAAGCATCGTCTTCAGCCAAAAAGGTGCACATTGGTATTTTTTATGGTTCAGGTAAAAAAACAGCCTTAGAGCTTGAAAAGTTGATAAGAGATGATAGTGATATAGAAATTGATGAAATAATTTTAACTGAGATAACTACTATAATAAGTGCCCACACCGGACCGGGAATATGTGGAATAGCTGTTTGCCCAAAAGTTGAGTATTAGTCTCCAATAAAATTAAAGCAATAAACTAATTTGTTGACTAAATTGTCAACTTATTATCCTTTTAATTTCTCATACAACCATCAATGATAATGTAATATTAGAAATAATAAATTAAAAAATAAAGTATATACATTAATATCAGCTGAAATATGGAATATTCAAATAAGTGCTTTGGTCAGGCTTTAAAAGAAATAATGGAAGACAATAAGATAAAATCAAGAAGCCTGGCAAGTAAAACTAATCTTGACTTTAGTTATTTTAGCAAATTAAAGAAAAGAGAGAAGCGCCCACCAATTCAAACTATTGAAATAATCGCTGGTGGATTAAATGTGCCAGCAGAATATTTTTTAGAGTACAGAATTTATATAATCAAAAAGTTGCTGTTAGATAGTCCTGAACTAATTGATAAGGTTCTCGCCTACATAAGTGATTTAATAAATGAGGGTGAATTAAAAGTCGCAGAAAGAAAAACCAAATTTACAAAAAAATAAAATATATTTTTCACTTCAAGCTATGTAAGCCTCCCTAGCCATTTTTTAGCGTCCCACTTAATATGCAGCAAGCAGTGCGATAGACTCTAAAACCTATGCTCTTTTAAATTATTTGACATTAAATTAAAATTATCCCTGGATAAAGAAAACTAAATAAAAATTTTAAAAATGAATTTAGAAGATTTATCAAAATTATTAGACAAAATTTTAAGCAAGTGTACAATTTGCCCGCACAAATGCAAAGTTAACAGGAAAAAAGGAGAAAGAGGTTTCTGTGGGGCAGGATATAAACCTGTGGTGTCATCTGCTATGCCGCATCATGGAGAAGAGCCTCCCATTTCAGGAATCAGAGGCTCTGGAACCATATTTTTCACATATTGCAACATGAAATGTGTATACTGTCAAAATTATCAGATAAGCCAGGAGCGTGAAGGAAGAAAAGTCAGCACGCAAGATATTGCTGACATCATGCTGAAACTTCAGGCTGAAGGCTGCCACAACATTAATTTTGTTTCACCTACAATCTGGATTCCACAGATAATAGAAGCACTTTCAATAGCTAAAAAAAATGGGCTAACCACCCCAACTGTTTTTAATACAGGAGGATATGACAACCCACAATTAATAAAAATGTTAAGCGGTGTAGTGGATATTTATATGCCTGATGCAAGATACAACAGCAGCGGTGCAGCAGAAAAATATTCCGGCATTAAAGATTACGTCAGATACAACAGGCAGTCACTTAAAGAAATGTACAGCCAGGTTGGCGGGCTTAAGCTTGACTCAAATGGCACTGCCAGAAAGGGACTTCTTGTAAGGCTTCTGGTTATGCCTGACAATATCGGTGGAATTAGAGAAACTTTAGATTTTATAAAAAATGAACTCTCAACTGATGTCTATCTTAGCATTATGGCACAATATCATCCTGTATATAAAGCAAGAAACTATCCTGAACTGTATAGAAGAATAACAGCAGGGGAATACTTGGAAATAGTAAAGTATGCTGAAAAGATAGGATTTAATTTGGGATGGACCCAGGATTACATATCACTAAATAGCAGCAAAGATCTGCTTATGCCAAATTTTAAAGATAAAGATGTTTTTAAATACAATAAAAAACATACCAGGTGACTTAAATTATTCTTTTAGTTTAGCGCCGCAATAGGGGCATAATCTAAATTCTTTTTTTACTTGTTTCCCGCACTCAGGACATTTTGTGCCATTGTCTTTTTTAATATTACCTTGCTTTTTTTCAGGAGCAGTGCTCTTCTTAATTTTGATATCTTTATCCGTTAAATTAAAAATACTTTTAATTTTATTTAAAATTCTTACCTCATCTTTTTTTAGTTCTCCGTCTTCCTTAAATTTCTTATACGTGCTCGAGTAAAGGTCTATTATGTCTTCCTTTTCAAACTTATTTAAAGTTTCTATTTCCTCATCCCTTAAATCTTTGTATACGGCGATATTAACCTCAATTTCATCAAATTTCTTGTCCAGTAATTCATCACATTCTTTGCAGTAAAAAGATTCAGAAGAATCAGGTAATTTTTTGCCACATTCCTGGCAGTATTCAGTCATGCTCACTCCTAAAATATTTCTAATAGTTTACAAATAATAAGTTTTTAAATAACATTATATCTCTCCGATATTGTTATATTATCATAAAAAAAATATCTGTAAAATTACCTTTTAGCATTAATAGCTCAAGATTGCAAGATAGCTCAGGTTTCATATACAAATATCTACAGCCTCTCCTTTTTCCATTCCTTAATTTCTTCCAGCGACATAGTATTTAGAATATCATCTTTCTCCAGTCCTGCTCTTCTTGCAACATCTACTCCTAATTTAATCATATCCATATCCTCAATACGGTGTGAATCTGTATTTATGGCAACCTTTGCTCCCATCTCCCTGGCTTTTCTAGCATTTTCTTCATTTAGATCCAGTCTTAAAAAGTAAGAGTTTATTTCTAAAGCTTTATTATTCTTGGCAGCAGCTTCCATTACTTTATCCATATCTATAAAATACGGAGCACGGCTTCCAAAAATTACCCCGGTTGGATGAGCAAGAATATCTATATATTTATTTTCAAGTGCACTTACAGCCCTTGCAGTATTTTCATTGCTGCTATTTAGAAAACTTGAATGCATGGCACAGATTACTATATCTATTTTTTTTAAAATATCGTTGCTGTAATCAAGCCTTCCAACTCCTTTTATATCAACTTCAGCCCCCATCAATATATATGGTTCTTTTACACAGGACCTTAGATCACTAATATATCTTATCTTCTCTACAGCCCTCTCTTCATTTAATCCATTTCCATAAATATTGCTTTGAGAATGATCAGAAATTGCCACATAGTCATACTTATACTCTTTAGCTTTCTTTACCATAGCGCTTACATCAATAATACCGTCACTCCAACCAGAATGTATGTGCAAATCGCCTCTTATATCTTTAATTTCTGCAAGATGCGGCAAAATAAACTTTTCTGCACGCTCTATCTCTCCCAGATCCTCCCTAAGCTCAGGGGGTATATACTGTAGGCCAAGTGCATTATATATTTCCTCTTCCCGAGTATCTGTGTCTTCTTCAAATCCTGTTTTTAATTCTTTTCTTAAATCCTTTTTAGTGCTATGGCTGCTGCTTATATCTATTTTTCCATTTTTAAAATACCCTTTTTTTATGGCTGCTTTCTCCAGTTTCTTTATATGTTTTTTGCTCCCGGTAGTATAAAGCAAATCCGATGCCCAATTTTTATAACTGCTAATAATAATTTCAACATCAATGCCAATTGTGGTTTCAAATCTTGCGCTTATACTTTCAGCCCTTATATCCCTGCTGGCAATTTTTTCTACAAAAGGCAGCGCCCATAATCTCTTTATTAATTTTTCACTTCTCCCTAAATCATATGATGAAATATTAAAATCTGGCAAAACTAAAATATCTATATCTCCAACAATAGATTTTTTCCTTCTTACTGAACCAACGAATTTGATTTCTTTTATTTCCTTTATTTTTTCAAGCTCGCTTTTGATGCCTCTCGTAAAATTTTCAAGATAGACCCTTGGCAGTTTCCCATTTATACTCTTGTAATAATACAAAGATTCCTTCAGCCTTTTGATATAAAATTCATTTATTATATCTTTGTCTATATTGTCCCTGCTCAGGATACCGCTGGCAAAGTCTTCATCAAACAATTTGCTTTCCAAATCCCCTAAGTTCCTGATAGCTAAAACATCATAAATTTTAAACATTTTTTTTGAGCCAAGCCCGCTTATTCTTACAAATTTAATCAGCTCTTCACAGTATTCCGATTTTATTTCTTCATATATTTTAATCTTCCATGATTCAAAATACTCTTTTATCAGATTATATGATGTTTCATTTATCCCGGGTAGTTCACCAAGTTTTCCCCGAAGATAGACACTTTCAATTTCTTCTGGATACCCTTTTATTGTCCTTGCAGCATTCATCAGCGCTACAGTCATACTGTTATCTTTTGATTTAAACTTATAGACTTCTGCTATATCGTTAAGCATCGTTGAAAGTTCTAAATTACTCATATTTCACCCTTAAAGTGCAGCACATTTTTATAATTTAATAATTCCGCGGACAAGACCCTTGTTTTTTATAAGATTTCAGTGTCAGTCAATCTTTTTCTAATATGGTGCTATAATTACAATAACGCTGCAAATATTTAAAACAGATAATTATAACATAAAAACTTTTTAAAAGTTGGCAATGACTAAAAAAAGTAAAATAATTATAATACTCATAGTATCTTTTTTAGCTTTGACAATAATATATTTTTGTATTTTTGGGTTTTTTAATATGAAGGATTATACTAAAGGGAATATGGATTTAACTGATTATGACAAATACAAAATTTTAAGAAACGGAATGATAGAAAGCCAGATTGCTGCAAGGGGTATAAAAGATAAAAAAGTGCTTGATTCCATGAGTAAAGTCCCGCGTGAAAACTTTGTAGATGAAGGTTACAAAGATCAAGCATACTCCGACAGACCACTCCCAATTGGTATGGGGCAGACTATTTCACAGCCTTATATAGTAGCTTTAATGACTGAAAGTTTGGAACTATCAGGAGACGAAAAAGTTCTTGAAATAGGGACAGGATCAGGCTACCAGGCAGCAGTGCTTGCAGAGATTTTGGATGAAGTTTACACTGTAGAAATAATCCCTTCCCTATACGAAAAATCAAAGAAAGCTTTATCTGGGTATCCAAATATCAAGATTAGCAATCACGATGGATATTTTGGGTGGAAAGAAAATGCACCCTTCGACTGTATAATAGTAACAGCTGCCCCTGATCATATTCCTCAACCATTAATAAGCCAGTTAAAAGATGGTGGAATTATGATAATACCAATTGGGCCTCCAGGATGGAATCAGGTTCTCTGGAAAGTAATCAAGCAGGGCGACGACATAAAAACCATAAAAATATGCGATGTGGCTTTTGTACCTCTAACCCGCGATTCTCAACAGTAACGGTAAGAAATTAAGGCAAGAATATAAAGCAGTGCAGCTATACCTATGGCAATGGAAAACCCAAAATGTATGGATATAATAACTGCTGCAATGGATCCAACTACTGACGAACAACCGTTAATTGCCCAGAGCCATGGTATTATTTCTCTCCTTTTTTCCTTAGCCCTGGATATACCAGTTGGGAAAGGTATCCCCATAAAAAACCCTGCCGGCATTATAAGTAATGCTGTATAAAAAAATCTCTGCCACAAAGTTTTTGAAATTATAAAATCTGATATAAATGGGAAAACTACTACAAAAACAGCAATATATGCCACTAAAACTATAATAACAAGCTTTAAATTAAAAAACTTCAACCGGCTGCTTAAATAGCTTCCCAAACCTGCAGACAACATTAAGCTAAAAAAGATTACTGAAAGAGAATAAGCCGGCTCACCTAATATTAATATAAACTTTTGAATAAATGGGAGTTCTATAAAAAAATACCCGGTTCCAAGAGCAAAAAAATAAACTAGAAACTTAAAATCCCTCTTAATATTTATATTTATCTTTTTTATTCTCAATGGAAATAAAATAAGAAGAATTGAAAGAACAATTGAAATAATTAATGCTGCAATAAGTATCAGGTACCCGCCCCCACCAAAAGGCTGGGTGGATTTTCCAAAATATTTCATGATATCCGGTACCTGAACAAATTTAAAGAAATTAAAAAAATATGGCTTATCGTCTACAGCAGGCTTTATATTAAAATAATAACTCTCGTAAAATTCCTCTCTTGTATTATCACCGCCTTCAAGTATTTCTTTGTAGAAATTATAAAAATAAGGTTTTTCTAATCTGTTATAAATATTCACTTCCTCTTCTGATGCATTGCTGTAATAAACAATATCAAAATTTAGCTCCTCAGCCTTAGCTTTAAGATTATCAATTTCCTGCACTGAAAATTCGTCTTTTTTAAATAGCGTGGTAAGCGTGGACCAGCTTCTAAAGGCAAAAATACTTCTGGATATTTCCTCTGTACCAGACTTGCCGCAGCCACCTATAAGAGTTGAAAGTATCTTTAAATTTTCGCTTGGAGGAAACTGCGCCCATCTGGTTACAGCCATCACTCCATCATTTTTTAAAATATTTATCAAACCTTCAAAGGACTCTTTTGTGTAAAGATAATTTTCATTTAAACTATAGGCGCCGCTTGATATTGGATGGAAGCTATCTGATAGGCTCACAATTATTAAATCAAACTTTTCATCAGCTACTTTAGCAAAGTTACGGCTTGAAGTTTCAAATACTCTTACACTATCCTTATTGTAAATATTTCCACTGAACTCCGCAAAATCTTTTTCTAAAACATCAGCTACCAGGCTGTTGCTTTCAACAACATAAATATTTTGGCTTCCAAAATAGGAGGAGCTCAGTACATCCATTCCTCCCCCTGGCTCTATCACCAGAACATTTTCAGGATATTGTTTTACAGTAAAAAGTAAAGATATGGGAAGATATTCTATAAACTTAAGTTTGCTGACCTCATCTTCCACATTCGTGATTGCAGAGAGGTTGTCGCCATCAATAGTCAGTCCTAGTTGTTCGGGTGGAACTTCCTTATACTTTAAACTAATTCCGGTAGCAGATTTTATGCTGGAACTTTCTATCACATTTACTACCGAATATGAATTTTCACTTGTGTGTATGACTTTTGAATCAGGATACCTGAGCACTGTGGACAGACTTTTGTATGGAGACATTCTTATATCTAATGTTTGAGGAAAACAAAGTAAAACAGTGGCTAAAAATATCAAAAAAATAACACATGAAATTAAAAAAACCTTAAAATATTTCTTATTTATCAGAATAAAAGTTGCAGCAAGCCCCACAGCAGTTGAAGCTAAAATAACTCCTCTTTCACTTATAAATGGTATAATAAATATTACAAGAAGTGCCCCTGATGCAGAACCCATTAAATTATAAAAATAAGTTATTCCAGGTTTTTCCTGCACAAAGAATATATAACATATGAATGAACCACCGAAGAAAAATGGGAGAAGCAAAAACAAATAGTACGCGGCCAAATAAAAGATCTGTCTCGGTTCCCACGCAATTTTAAAAGAGTCAAAAGGAATAAGGTTTATTGAAATAAAGCTTACAACTACTGATACTGAAAAACAAAATGAAAAAAGTAATAAAATAAAATTTTGGTCTTTAAATTTGTTTATAAAAAAATATAAAAAACTTCCACTGATTCCAAACCCCAAAAGAGCTGTGCTTACAATTAAAAATGCAAAATGATAATAATCAGAAATAGATAAAATTCTAAGAAGACATACCTGGTATAGAAATATTGAAAAAGAAATTAAAAATAATGAAATATTTATTTTATTTCTCATAGATAAATAAAATGAACCTTTCCGGCTTTCTTCTATTTTGGCTCTATGTGTATGGTAATTTCTTCTATATTTTTAAAGCGCTCTTTTATCCTGTTTTCCATATTAGTGACAGTCTTATGCGCTTTCTTTACACTTAAATCCCTGCCCAGTTTACAATGAAACGCCAGGTTATAAAGATTTCCTTTTTTAAGAACTGTAAAATTATGGCAGGTGCCCGGGTTTACATAGCAAGAAATTTCTTTTCTAATTTCAAAAATTAATTTTTCAGATTCACTGGTAGTATCCTTCCAATTCTCCCTGTATTTCATGTCTTCAATATGAATATATATATTACGTATTTTATCGTTTACTTTTTTAATCTTATCCTCTGCAGCTTTTGTCAATTTTTCAGCCTCATCTAATTTTATATGATCATCCAGTTCCACATGTACGAATAAATCAATAAATTCACCTACTTTATATATAAGAATATTGTGTATGCCTTTCACCCCAGGCTGGTTCAAAATAACTTCTTTCATAATATCTGATATATTCTCATCAGGCAGCAAGGCCTTAAGCTCCACTATTATTTCTGAGTTCAAAATATTTTTTGAAATTTTGTCCTTTATTTTTGTCTTAATCTTTTCAGCTTGTGACAGATACAGGTTGTTTGCAACACATACATCTAAATTTATGAATTTAACATTTCCAACTTCATGAATTTTTATTCTATCTATAGAATTTATCTCAGGAATCCCGCTTAAGATGCCTGCAACCTTTTCCGTTACTTCTTTAGGAACATAATCCAGTAAGTTTCTTATAGTTTTCACAGCAATTTTTAAGCTAAAAGTTATAATAAGTATGGAAACAACTATGGAAACAATGGGGTCAGCAATAAAAATGCCAAAGTTGGCAAAAATTAAGCCTACTATTACAATAGCTGAACTAAAAATATCTCCAGTATAATTAATAAAATTTGCTTTAAAGGCAAGAGAGTTATATTTTTTTGCAGCCCTCCCTACATAAATAACTCTAACAACATTAAGGATTATGGAAATACTTAAAATAAGAAAAACATGCCATGTTATGTTAAGGCTAAAGTTTTTGTATATTATTCTCTGTATAGATTTAAAAATTATAAAAAAACATAAAACAGAAATGATGCTTACTTCCAGTAATGCAGAAAAATTTTCATACTTTCCATGTCCATATGTATGATCCTTGTCAGCCGGTTTTGCAGACATTCTAATGGCCAGATAAGTAATCAGTACCGTCACCAAATCAAGACCATTATTTAAAGCTTCTGAATAAACACCTATACTGTTGGTAAAATAGGCAACCCCGACTTTTACTGTAACCAGAAAAACAGAAACTGCCAGTGAAAATAAAGCAACTCTCTTCATATTTAAATCTTTGTTATCCAAACTGCTGTTTGAGCTTAACAATTTTGCCGTAACCTTCCCTTACAATTTTAATTACTTAAATATCTTTCTTTTTAGGCCTTAATAAAAATATGATGCCAGCACTTACGAGAGCAAACACAAATACCATAACTTCAGTAATAAGTGTGCCAAAGCTGTAGGCAAAATAAACTGCCACAAAATCTATCAGCATATGATAAAAGAAGGCAATCACAATAAAATAATACCTCTTGCTTAAAAAAGCATACATTACTAAAACTGAAAGTGAAATTTGAATAGTTATTGCAAAGATTCTTTCCATCGCTCCTACCATTGGCATATACCAAGCCATATTTTCAAATATTGACAAACCTGCTCCAGGTATAATATGGGAGAAAAACCTAAATATTATGTAATTAGCTAAAACTGACAATCCAACAAATATTGCAGATTCTCCTCCGCCTCCATGTCCAATTCCATACATAATCCCCTTACAGTAACTCCTATTCTTTATTACCGCCCCGATGCCTATTGCTCTTACTCCTTCTTCAAAAAGTCCTGCCGTAAAAGATGCAAACAACCCTGATAGTACTACCAGCATTTTTCCGCTAAAATTATTTCCTATAATCCCAGCTACAAGGCTGTTTAGTGGTATTCTAATAAGAGAAGCTACAAATAATCCAGCTCCCAAAAAGAATATTGCCCATGAAATTTTAAACTTTTTCCACACAAATATGCCAAGAGCTATAGGAAGTCCTATTTCTATTAAAACAGCAATAGCAAAAGAAATATCAAGTAAATAATTATTCATTTACTCCATCCATCTTCAATTAAATATAATAAAACCAAAAAACATTCTTTAAGTTTTTTTAAAACTTATAAGGATAGTTTTAAATAACATCATTGTATCAATAATTATAATTTATAAAAGCATGCTTTTATATCTTTTTAATAACAAAAAATGGTAAAATCAATGTGCAGTTAACCGTAAAGCCACTAACAGAGAGACCGGAAATGCAAAAAGTGCGAAATTAACAAAATAAAGCGGACCTATAATGAGAACAGGAACCATGAACCTCCCTCTCCACGGAGGGAAAGCGCCATACTGGCTATTTAACAGAATGAAAAAACTATCAAGAGAAATTATTATGCTGATAGTTTCTGAATATGGCTCTTCCGAAATGCTGTACAGAATCTCGGATCCATTGTGGTTTCAGGCTTTTGGGTGTGCCCTGGGATTTGACTGGCACTCAAGCGGAGTTACCACAACTGTCTGTGGAGCCGTAAAAGAATCAGTAAAAGGGCTGGAAAAAGATTTAGGCTTCTTTGTTGCCGGGGGTAAAGGGGCAGCTTCAAGAAAAACCCCGCAGGAAATTGAAAATGCAGCAGATAAAATGGGGCTTGACTTTAGTAATTTAGTATATAACAGCAAAATAACAGCAAAGGTGGATAGCAGTGCTCTTCAGGATGGATACCAGCTTTATCACCACTGCTTCTTCTTTACCAAAGATGGAAAGCAGTGGTCTGTTGTACAGCAGGGAATGAACGAAGACACAAAAACTGCCAGAAGATACCACTGGCTCAGTAAAGACATATCTGATTTTGTTTGCGAACCACACAGTGCAATATGCTGCAATAGCAAAAGTACAGTGCTAAACCTGGTTGCCCGGGAAAGCAGCAGCGCCAGAGATGTAATTGCCCAGCTTTCGTGTGAAGGGCCCAAACTGGTGCTAAAAGATTTAAAAAAAATAAAAGATTTTCAGGAAGAAAAAAGATACAGCCTTCCGGAAAGGCACTATATAAAACTAACTGATATTGATTTTAGAAGACTGGAAAAAATATTTACTTCTACATATGAGATAAAACCAAAAAACTTTGAAAATCTTCTTTCAATCAGGGGAATAGGCCCGAAAACTATAAGGGCCCTTGCGCTGATTTCAGAGCTTATATACGGAACACACTACAGCATAAAAGATCCTGTAAGATTTAGTTTTGCCCATGGCGGGAAGGACGGGCATCCATATCCGGTAGATAGGGAAAATTATGACAGATCTATTGAAATTCTACATAAAGCAGTAAGAGACAGTAAAATTGGAAGAACAGAGAAAATAAAAGCTATCAAGAGGCTTGCGTATTTTTATGAATAACATGTACTATCTAAGCTTGGTGCTTACAGCTACTCTTCCTACAAGCATAAAATTTAATATAAATATTTTGTATATGAATAGCTTTTCAAGAATGCAGTGTCTATGCTAATGGAGGGAGCGTAAAAGAATCCGTCATCTCCAAAACATCCGTCAGCTGCCAGTATATGCATGTGGGGAAATCAAGATTATAAGACTTGCGATAATAAAACTGGAGCATTATTTCTAAGCTCATCTTCTGAATAAACATTAGAGATAGATTTTTTACAGCATCCATATTATACTTTCAACAATATTTATTTGTACTTGATGAAAGAAAGAATAAATGAATCTGGTGACAGGAGCTACGGGTTTTATAGGCAATGTGCTGGTGCGAAAGCTTGTTGAAAGAGGAGAGAAAGTCAGAGCTTTTATCAGAACTACTTCGGATTTTTCCGTACTCGAGGGTTTGCCTGTAGATAAAGCTGTTGGGAACATTCTTGATATTAAATCGCTTGTCGAATCTTTTAAGGGAGTAGAAACTGTATACCATCTGGCTGCAAAGATCTCCATAATGCCTGGAGAGGAAAAACAAACACGTGAGATAAACCTTGAGGGGACCCGGAATGTTTTAAAAGCCTGCAGGACCTCGGGGGTAAAAAAAATTGTTTTTACAAGCACTATACACGCACTAAAGGAGCCGCCGCTGGGGACGGTAATAGATGAAAGTATGCCATATGACCCCGAAAATGAAAGGGGTGAATATGACAGATCGAAAGCACAGGCAAGTATTGATGTCCTTGAAGCCGGAAAAGAGGGACTGCATACGGTAGTATTATGTCCGACAGGAACACTCGGACCCTGTGACTGGCGGTTGTCTGCCATAACGCAGACTTTTCTTGATTTCTACAATGGAAAGATGAAAATGGCTATTGACGGCGCCTATGATTTTGTAGATGTCAGGGATGTAGCAGAGGGTCATATCCTTGCCTCCCAAAAAGCAAAATCCGGTGAAAACTATATACTTTCCGGACAGAGGATCACGATGCAGGATATGTTTGAAATCCTTGCAGAAGTAACCAGGGTAAGAAGCCCCGGCCTGTATATCCCTCTATGGCTTGCAAAAGCCTACTGCTGGTTTACTCCGGCATATTACAGGATATCAGGCAGGACGCCACGCTATACAAATTACTCTTTATGCACACTCCAGAGTAATTCTTTTATAAGTCATAGGAAAGCAAGCGAGGAGCTTGGGTATGACCCCATTCCTGTAAATGAATCCGTCAGGGATACCTTTAAATGGTTCAAGGAGGTTGGGATCATAAAGTAGATCAGTGAATACCAGATAAGTATTCCCCTGACTACTTTATAAATGGTATAAGAGCTTTCCGTTTTTCAGGATAATCAGGAAAGTTTTCCCTGTACCACTTGTGATTTGTAAAAGCCCTTGGAGCCAGATTGGCAAATGTAAAAACCGCAAATGCAAGACCCGGGATAGACCACGTCGCAACAGCCCAGCCCGTCCATTCAATTATCTCTCCAAAATAGTTCGGGCAGGATATATATTTGAAAAGGCCTCTGCGGGGGATGCTGTAGCCATCTTTTGATGAATCTCTAAGTCTCCTTAAAATATGGTCCGAATGAAGGTTTATTGCTATTCCTGAAATGAAAAGCGCTGTCCCTATTATAAATCTCGGATCGTAAAACCAGCTAATTGGATAGACCGGTACCAGGTAAAAAAGGTATTTTCCGTTTACATAACCATTTATTATATTAAAACCCAGAGCGAAAACGATCAGTATGACAGGGAATTTTTTATCTCCGCCCTTCATAAGAAAAGGAAAGATGAAGGTGCGCTGAAAATAATGTGCCGTCCACATGAGGAGAAATGTTATTGCTACTATACTGGCCCTTTTATTTCCCAGAAAAAATAAGATTATAATGACAGAAAAGGCAGGGAACTCCATAATAAGCCATCCATGTTTTGCCTTTACAGTATAGCCCCAGCCTTTGCGCAGATGGCGCCCATAAGGAGCAGGCACAAGAAGAAGAGAGAAATATACAATGGCAGCAAACGCAAAGAGGGCAACCAGAAAAATTCTGTATAATATGATCTCATCCATATAAAAAAATGGTAAATAAATAATAAAATTATAAAGATATTAATGGATTTTGTAAATTTTTTGTTGGCTTTGCCCATCATTTGTTGCATACTTTCTTCTAATAGGGTGAGACACACCCGAATTAAAGCCTGTGGAGATAACAACTTCTGCACTGCAAGTTGGCTCTGTGAAGCAGGAACCAGGTCCTCAATAGGATGCACGGTAATTTATTGCCATGAAGATGTCACAAATAGATTATGCTTGCAGCTGATACTGGTATTTGTATAGCTTGTGATAGATACCTTTAAGTTTTAAAAGTTCTCTATGGGTTCCTCTTTCCACAATCCGTCCGTGGGAAAGTACTATAATTTTATCAACATTCTTTATAGTGGAGAGCCTGTGAGCAATTACTATAGTAGTTCTGTTTTTCATTATTTTAGCCATTGCATCCTGGATGAGTGCTTCAATTTCCGAGTCAATACTTGAAGTAGCTTCATCTAAAACCAGAAGTATTTCTGGATTGAAAACTATTGCTCTTGCAAAAGCAATAAGCTGCCTCTGACCCACAGATAATGCCTGTCCCCTTTCTTTTACTTCATGGTTGTATTTATCAGGCAGCCTTTCTATAAATTTATGGGCATTTACATATTTTGAAGCTTCTATTACTTTTTCTATGGGTATATTCTTATTTCCAAGCCGTATGTTATCCAAAATGCTTCCGGAAAATAAAAATACATCCTGCATCACAACGCCTATATGTTTCCTTAAATCCTGAAGTTTAAATTTTTTTATACTTATATCATCAAGATATATATTTCCCTTTTGTATATCATAAAACCTGTTGAGCAAATTTATTATTGAAGTTTTCCCGGAACCGGTTGCTCCCACGAAAGCCACACTCTGGCCGGTTGCAAGGTTAAAAGATATATCTTTTAAAATATAATTATCCTTATTATACGCAAACCATACTCCGTCAAACTTTATATTTCCTCTTATCCCCTTTACTTTTACTGGATTTTTTGGAGAGATAATTGAAGGCCTTTGATCCAAAAGTCCAAATATCCTCTCAGATGCGGCTATGGCTTCCTGAAGTATTCCGAATTTTTCGCTCAAGTCACTTATGGGATGGAAGAATTTTTCAATATACTGGATAAATGCAACAAGCGTTCCCAGAGACAGCAGACCTTGGATCACCTTTCCTCCTCCATACCAGATCATAAGGGCAACAGCCAGAGTGCTTGTCAGGATTACAATAGGGAAAAAGACTGCATAATAGAAAATGGTTTTTAAATAAGTTGTAAGATAGCCTTCATTTAAGGCCATAAACTCCTCATTATTTTTTTTCTGGCGGTTAAAGATCTTTGTGGTATTTATTCCGGAAATTGATTCCTGAAGGAAAGAATTGATATTAGATATCTTTGTCCTTATAACCCTAAATGTTACTCTGACTTTGGCTCTGAAAATAAAAGTTGCAATGGCAAGTAAAACTAAAACCGAAAAAGCTATTAGGGATAATTTCCAGTTAAGAGAAAGCATAATAATCATAATGCCAGCTATCATAAATATGTCTCCAAAGAGGGTAACTATCCCGGAAGATAACATTTCATTTAAAGTCTGTACGTCAGTAGTTACCCTGGTCATTACCCGGCCAACCGGATTTTTATCAAAAAAAGACATTGGCATCTTATGAATATGTAAAAAAACATCCATTCTCATGTCATACATCATTTTCTGCCCCATATATTCTGTATAATAACCCTGGATATATCTTAAGATAAATTCAAATAATATTACCAGTCCAAATAGTAATACTATGTAAAGCAATCCGTCAGGCTTTCCGGGGATAATGTATCTGTCTATAGCAATTTTTAGTAAAAACGGCCCTAAAACTTGAAGTCCTGCAGTTACCAGCAGAAGAAATACTGTAAGAGCTAAAAGGTTTTTATAAGGCTTGATATACTTAAACAGCCTGATAAGTATTTTTTTTTCTATTTGTCTTTCCGATAGATCTTTTTCGTAAAAGCTAAAGCTCATACTTCTTCCTCTAACTCTTCAGATAGTTGCTGCCTGTAATATAATCTCTTATAAATTTCACATGTTTTCATCATTTTGTTATGATTTCCAATTTCATCTATACTGCCGTCATCCATTACAATAATAAGATCTGAATTCTTGATAGTTGAAATACGGTGGGAAATAATTATGGTTGTTATATTTTTAGTCTTCATCTTTAAATCTTTTAAAATCAGTTTCTCAGTATTGGTATCAACATTTGAGAAGGAATCATCAAGTATCAGCACAGAAGGCCTGGACAAAAGCGCCCTTGCTATGGCCAATCTTTGCTTCTGTCCTCCGGAAAGGGTGACTCCGCGCTCACCGATCATGGTCTGGTAAGAATCTGGAAAAGTCTTAATATCTTCATGTAAATGCGATGTTTTAGATGCCTCAGTCACAACATTTAAAAGCTCTTGTTCATTTAAATCTTTAAAAAATTCCTCTTTCCCAAAAAGGATATTTTCTTTTATGGATTTTGAAAACAGAAATGGTTCTTGGTCCACATAACCAATATAAGACCTGAGTACATCCGGCGGAATAGATTTGATATTTTTCCCATCAATAAGTATTTTTCCTTTTTGAGGATCGTATAAGCGTGGAATCAGATTTACCATTGTTGACTTTCCGCTTCCGGTAAATCCTACTATTCCTACCTGCATACCTGTTTCTATATCAAAACTGATATCTTTTATTGTCCAATTGTTTTTTGAAGATCTTGTTGGATTATCTTTAAAATCCAGGAAATTGGCTTTTAGCAGAACTTTTGTCTTTTTGCTGAGTTCATATCTATAATAAACATGGTCAAAACTGATATTGCCTGAAAGAGTCTTTATAATAACCGGCCTCTTTGGGCGTATAATATCCGGCTGTATTCTAAATATATTATTAATTCTACCCATTGAAACAGACCCCCTTTGAAGGAGGTTAATAACCCATCCCAGGGAAATCAGCGGCCAGGTGATAGAGCCGATATAAGCACTAAACTGGACAAATTGGCCAATAGTTAAAGACTGATTGATTACTTGCCTTCCACCAATAAGAAGAACCACCATTGTCCCGATACCACCGATAAATAGCATTGCCGGCCAGAAAACACTGCGGACTTTTGCTAGGGAAAGGTTTCTTTTTATATATTCCAGATTAAGGTCGGAGAAAATATTCTTTTCATTTTCTTCCTGGGTGAAAGATTTAATCACTTTTATTCCGGCAATACTTTCCTGGGTTCTTGCGGTTAATGTCGCATATTGTTCCTGTGACTTTTTAAACCGTCTGTAAAGCATGGCGCTTAATTTGCTTACCATGAAGGGTAATATTGGAATTGCAACCAGGGAATAAAGGGACAGCTTTATATCAATTAAAAACATTACAGTCAGTGTAGTGAAGAAAATAAAGATAGTATTGAATAAGTTGAGAAGACCAGGGCCTACAAAGTTTCTTACTGCTTCAAGATCATTGGTCATAAGGGCCATGATGCTTCCAGTCCTGGTGTTTGTAAAGAAAGATGAATCAAGTTTTTGAAGGTGTGCAAAAAAGTCAGTTCTTATGCTATATTCAATTTTCCTTGATACGCCTATCAGCATTTTTCTCATATAAAATCTAAAAATACCCTGCAGCGCTGCGATTCCCACAAGAAAGCCTGCAAATTTTAATAGATTAATGCTATCAGGCGTACTTCCGATACCATCAATTGCAAGTTTTAAGATCCATGGGATGAGAAGACCTAAGAGGCCGGTAAGTAATATATATATAATACTGCCGGATAGGTGAAGCCGGTGTTTTTTAAAATATTTAAATAATGTTTTTAATTCTTTGATATTTAATCCTTTTGTTTAAAACTTACTTGAAAAATACTAAAGATATTATATCGGCTCTTATAAGCTAATGATTATATAATTATAGGAAAGGCAAGTAAATTTATTTTTGGAGGACAATATCAATATCTCTTGTCATTCGTGGCTCAGAATAATAATTCATTGCCACAGAGCCGCTAATCACATAAGGGATTTTATTTTTATTTAATCTTGTGATTACATCTTTTAAGACTTTAAATTCATCTATTACAGTGATTGATTATTTAAGTTAATAAGTTACTTTTTTAATACTATCAAAAAAGAATTAGTAAAAAAAGATATTAATGCTGTTATCATATGATATTTTTATTATCATTTAATTACACTAACAAGATAGGAGAACTTTTAAAAAATGAAAGCTATCAAGAGGCTTGCATATTTTACGGGTAACAAATTATTAATTTTATAATTGAAAAAATATCCTGAAAAGATTATTATTTTACTACTTTAAAGATAAGGGAATATATGAAAATAAGCGTACTGCTGACAAATAATTTTGATGAATCAGAATATAAAGAATTTTTTAATAATTCTGTTTGCATGGTTATAGATGTCTTAAGGGCAACCTCGACCATGGCTGCCATTTTTGGAAGCAGAGCCAAGAGCATAATTACATCGCAAAGCAAAGATTTAGCCTTTAAGCTTAAAAAATGGAACAGTGATTTTATATTATGCGGAGAGGAAGATGGTTTAATTATTGATGGTTTTGATTATGATAATTCGCCATCAACAATTTCTAAAACTGATTTAACCGGCAAAACAATAATTATGAAAACAACC
>Ga0114918_10001615_pt1 | contig 20116 bp, 11 predicted proteins | sample LantaG_FD_87015 | JGI IMG/M metagenome (GOLD analysis project Ga0114918, IMG submission 87015) | Deep subsurface microbial communities from Baltic Sea to uncover new lineages of life (NeLLi) - Landsort_02402 metaG | ecosystem: Environmental > Aquatic > Marine > Oceanic > Sediment | place... | reverse complement strand
GGCCGCTGATGAAGGGCCTGCTCGCGGGCAAGATGCACGCGGGCCAGGTCTTTCCCCCGAGCGACAGCCGCCACAAGTATCCGATGTTCCAGGGCGAGGAGTTTGCGAGAAACCTCGACTTCGTGGCGGCCCTCCGGCCGATCGCCGCGAGGCTGCCCTCGCATGACGGCAAGCTGGGAGTGCCGCTTGCGGATCTCGTCCTGGCGTGGACGGCCGAGCAGCCGGGGATCACGAGTGTGTTGTTTGGGGCGACGAGCCCCGAGCAGGTCGCGGAAAACGCCCATGCGCTCACCTGCAACCTCGACGTCCCAGCCCGCGAAGCCATCGCCAAGGCCATCACCGCCCGCGGCCAGGTCGCCAGCGGCCGCGCGGTGTAGGCCAGCTGCGAGATCGGGCTAGATATTTTGCTATCGACCGAAGAAATATTCCTGCCGCTTTAGATACTCTGCCCGCTGAAATTGAAACTCCTCCGCAAATAGGAGCGGTGCCTGTCGCTCAGCCTCGTCAAGGGTCTCAAGGGCTTGATCCCATCGCCCGGCGGCGGCAAGTACAGCAGCACGGGCCCGCAGAGCCTTCCAAAGGGGCCCGTGATTTGCCCCCAGGGTACGCTCAATTGCGACTTCGGCCGCCTTGACATCCCGAAGTCGATCTACAGGATTCGCCGCCTTAAACCAGGCATACTCGGCGACAATCACCGGATGAAGGTTCTGTTCCTTCATCAGGTCGCCGAAGATCTCATTTGCATTGGTGAAGAGCTTTTTTTCAACGGCGATACGAGCGGCAAGAAACTTCACTCCGAGATCGTTTGGAAACCTTTTTTGGAGATTGTTTTTCAACTTCGTCGCGTCTTCGACTTTCCCTAGCGAGAGAGCAGCTTCGGCAGCATCCAGATACTGCTGCCCCGCGAAGACCTGTCTCGGCCCCTGCCTCATAAGGTCAACTGCTTTGTCGAAACTGACGATTGCCGCGGTCCGATCGCCGGCCAGCATCTTGAGAAAGCAGTCGCACAGCCATCCGTCGCCAAAGTCTGGGGTGCGTTGCAGAATTTCAGCAATTCTTTCCCGCCTCTCTGGAAGCGCCATATCGCGGTTGTGTAGATGCAATGCCTCGGCCCATTGCCTGCGCACGACGGTCAGTTTGTCCTGAACTTGTGTGACCCACCGCTGGTCTTGTTTTTGCACGGCCTTTCCTAAATCCGCGAACAATTTTTCTCGATTGACCTCAGCTGCGTTGAACGTCACACGATCAAACGCCGCCGCCCAGGCCTGAGGCCGTTGCTGAGGCAACACTTTTGCCGGCATTAACTGGTTTGCTTCAGCGATCCGACTTTCTGCCAGTTTTCGATCAAACAAGTTATCGAGCCCTGGTAAGGCTTCTTCGTAGATTTTCGCCGCATGTTGCCGAATGGCAATCCGAGCCAAAGAGGATGGACGCGGTTCGGGCCGCGGATCGAGTACTCCCGCATCATTGGCCTCCTGCACAGATTCCCACCATAGCCCGGCCACCTTGAACGCCTCTGCCAGAACCCTCTTCATTACCAATTTATCTTCTCGCTCTGCCTTTGCAGCAGCCCTGAACTGGCTGTCCCCGGCCTTTTGAAGATGCATGTTGGCCGTGTCCCAATCACCGGCCCATGCAGACTGAAAGCCAAGAATAGTATTGGCCGCAGCATTCTCGGGGTCTTCCAAAAGTGTTCGACGGGCGTTGGCGGCCGAATCGCAGATGGAAGCGATTTCATCGGTTTCGGCTCGCTGCTTGCGTACGCTTGGTCGCAGGCGATCTTGATCCTGTGCCGGGAGTTGCCGAGTCATCTCTTCGGCTAAATCGATCAACTTTTGAGCAATCGTTAAGCGGTCAGTCTTAGTCCGACAGGCAACGAGAGCGTCACGATTGATCTGAAGCGCCTTTTCGAGGAGTTCTGTGGGATCACCTCGACGCAATGCAAAGGTAGACCGCAGAAAGTCTTCCATCGGACCCAGACTGTCTTGCCCAGAAAACCAATCATCCCGCGCTTCTAGAGCTTCCGACAGCAGTTCGGGGTCGCTTCCCTTGGCGGCAACTTCAATGGCGAGTTCCAGGGACGCCCATCGCTGGGCAGTCTCGATGCCGCGATCATCCGCGGCTCCTGTAAGGCTCAGCACAAGTTGTTTCCGCTTGACGGGATCATTGCCAGCAGCCGTGAGCTCTACTCGGAACGCCTCACGCACCTGCTTGTCCGCCGCAGCGATAGTTGCGGGTGGAGGAGGGTCGACCGCCGGCCCACGCCTGATCGGGCGTGGCCCTGCAGATTTGTTCGCGTTGGTTACATCATCGGGTCCCAATAGGTCTTCGAGTGATGGCACGGGCCGGCCGCCCTGCTGCAAAAAACCGTTAGACGGTTGCGCGGCTCCTTGGGTAACGGCCACACACGTCAGCCCTATGAACAGCATCGTTTTTCGGAAAATTGCCATCATCAATGCAGCTTATGGAGGGGATAACCGGTTCTCGTGGCCTAAAAGCCTAGTTTTTCTACACTCCGCGGCAGCGGGGGTCAATCGCTCTAACTTGTACCGCCGGGGCCAGGGAAGCCGAAATCGCACTCGCCATGCAGGATTTGGAGATCCGCTGCGCGGGCATCGTCCTGGGCACGTATCCGAGCGGCCTTATCGCCGGCTCACTAGCTTTAGAGTTCTGCCGCACTGTTCCTCTGTCGTGACCTCGGTGCCCCGATCGACGCCGCCTTGGCCGCGGCTCCGGCACAGCCCTCTGTTAGCTCGCGCTCCATGTCCGAAGTGCGGGCAAGGGTTTTTGTCGTGGCCTTCTCGTGCGGAGGTCGCGGCGTCTGGCCGTCCTGCAATTGCTGCTGCATGTTGCAGTCAACTGCCCACCGCAGTCAATCACCTCATCCCGCCGATGCTCTGCGACGGATCCGACCGCTCCAACCCGATCATGCCCCGTGCCAACAGGACCGAATAAGACGATTCTTCCTTTTTGTACTCCCCATAGGGTGGCCGGTTGAAGCGCGCCGAATCACATTTGCCTCAGATTCGCCACGGCATGCGGAGCGAAGCGTTCTCTCATCAATGGCCTTCGGGCCCCGACGCACCGAGCGATCCTTCGGCATCTCTCATGGAGACGTTCGCGGCTCGGATCGCCAGCCTGCAGGGCCGAGCGCCCGGACGACCGGTGGTCGGGGCAAGCCGCCGAAGGAGATCAGCCGACCCGTGGTCGCCGCCTCGTTGAGGGAGGCGGACCGGGGAGACAGGACTGCCACGTGTCGTGTCGCGGGCAACCGCGACACGACACCGGGATCATGAGAGCCCCGGTGGGGCCGCCGAGCCCCGCCGGGTCCTTTTGCGCGTGGGGAGCAGGTTTTCATCCGTTATTTGACGGAAGGCCGCCCGAGCTGAGACACTTCTGTTCCTCCCCGCTGAGGGGTTCAATCCTTTTGAAAGGGGCTCATGCAGCCCGGAAGTCATGGATTCAATCGTGATGCGTTCGGCGCGACATGGCTTCACTGTACTGGAAGCCGCTGTCTGGTTTGGCCGTTGGCCGTCGCGGGTCGTTGGGAAATGCTGCGGCCGACCGGGTTGCGGCGGAGGGCTGTTTGCCGCCGCCCTGTTGGCGATCGCGGTCGTCGGGCTGGCGTTGGCCGGGGTCGCTTATGCAGACGATCCTGTGACATCTGCAGCGGTACAGCCCAAGCTCGACGAGCAGCTTGGGGCGCTCCACAAGGAAGCCGCCGCGGCCCGCGGCGCGAAGCAGTTCGCTGAAGTGGAGCGGCTTCGACTCAGCCGGCGTAAACTGATCCTCGAATCCAAGGAAGTGTCTTCCTGGACGAAAGGAATCAAGGCTGCCGCTGATGCGCAGCAGGCCGTGAACTTGATGCAGTATGATCGGGCCTGCCGCTTACTTGAGGCCGCCTGGAAGCCTTTCGACGCCCTGCCACCGCGGCGGGTGGTATTCGGCGACCTGGCGATGCAGCTGTTTCTGGCGTCCGAAGCGGCCCGAATGGTGGATCCCGACGCGGTGCTCGTTCCTGCAGACACGCTGCGACAATGCCTGGAGCGAGCCGCAGCGGATGATCCTTGTCAAGTTGAAGCCGAGGCGGCCTTGGCGTTTATGGCGCGGCCGGCCGCCGAAGAGTCTTTCCTTCGGCAAAATGAACGGGAGTCGATCCGACTGCGGAACAAGCGACTGCTCTCCATCGGCCGCGACCCGGACCAGGGCGGCTCCATCCTTCCGTGGCATGCCGCGGTTCAATACCTCCGGGCGAAGAGCACCGAATTCGTACTGGGCGATACTCGCTACCTGCGAACATTCCTGAATCCGGATGCGCGACTTTCGGGCTCTAATCGCCACGGTGAGTCTTGGTGCCTCACACTCGGCGGTGGAATACTTGGCACGACGACCGAGCGAGCGGCAGGGCAGGTTGGGGAAGTTGTCAAGATCGACTCCTACGACACTCGCAGCAGGACCTGGCGCGAGTTGCGACCCCAGATCCTTGTCGTGGCGGCCGCGGTGCCCGATGCCGACGCTGGGGTATGGGGAGTCACCGAGTCGGCGATTCAAAAGCGGCTGGGAATCCTCATGATCGATTTGGAGGCTGAGGCCAAGCGAGCCGCGGACTCCAAGCTGGTTGCCATCGCGGGTCGGTTCCCTCCCGAAGTGGTCGCTGCGGTGGAGCAGATTCGAAATGGAACCTGGGTTCGCGGACCGGCCCCGGGCTCGCCGATCGAGGACGTTCTGCGAGTGGCGGACACTGAGTTCGGCACATACGCCGCCAACAGGCCCGATCAGGCAGTGGCGGCACTCAAAGCGCAGCGGGACATCAAAACTATGCTGGAAGAACTTTCCCTCGTCTCGCGAATCAAGGTCACCGCTTCCACTTCGCTGCCGCCAGACGCCGACCTCCCCTTGGTTCAGCAAATAATCGACGGAATGGAGTTTCCAGAGTCCCGAATGGAGTCTGAAGACCCGCTTGCCGTAGCCGGCTTTGGGGCGGCCAGGCAGCAGCGCGGCAGACAGGGCCCGCAGCTCAAGGTGGAACTCCAGGATATGCTCGCCCGGGCTGAGTTGCTCGCGGCCATGCGGGCATACCGCGAGGACGGGAACGGCCTGCTGCTCATTAAATCCGTTCGAGACCAGGCGAAGGCGCAGCTCGAACTGGCAGCTGCGGATGCCGCTCCCGCGCAGCGGCACGCGAACCGCCTCTTAGACAACGCGGCCAGCCGCCTCGAGGCGATTTTCGCCAAGAGTACTCCCGCGTTGACGCCAGCGGCGACGCTCTCCCTGGCCGATTTCATGGCGGTCCGCACGCACCTCGACGAAGTGCGATTCGCCTGTGCCATGCTCGACTTGCCGGACGGTGAGCGACTCGGAAAACGGCTGGTTCCGCTGTTGGATGTTTACGATCGCGTGGTCGGACCGGTCAAAGACCGAGCCCTTGCGCTCCGAGTGGCTGCGGGCAAGCCAGCCGTTCTGTCATGGACGATCGGGGCTGTGGACTGGAAGTTCTTTGAACTCGGTTCCATCGGGGCGATGGATGCGGCTGCGTTGGTGGACATTTTTCCTCCCCTCGTGCTGGCTAAAGGAAATCTCGAGGCTGTCTCGAAACACCTCGCGGAGGGCGGCGTGAACCCTCCCGCTCCAGCGTGTGGGCCGGGATCCGCTGCGACCGGACCATTGGTGGACTCTTCTGGGCGTGCGCCGCGGCTGCGGATCGCCATCGCCCCCCCTGCCAATCCGATTGTGATGATCGTGTTGGTTGAACGTGAACGGGGGTCTGCGGCCGGTGGCCCACGAACGCTTGTCGATGACAAAGGCCGGCCGATGCTTCTGCTCGACGACGCCGGCACCTCGCGGCCGATGCGGCTTGATCTCGAGGCCGGCTCCATGGTGGTGGAATTCCCCGGCCTGGAAGGGTACGTCCGGCTCGGTATCACGGCGGATGCGGCAGCCACTCCGCGGTTCCTGAAGGACCGTCGTGGGTATCGCATCTCGGCCGCTGCCGCCAATCAGCCCCGGTTGTTCGACATCGTGGCCGCCAACGGGGAGCGCGTGGACGGGAATTTCCACTCGATTCCCGATCTGGTCGATCTTGACCGCAACATCGTCAACGAGTTCCTGCCTCCGGTCCTGCTCTACTCGCCCAGTCTGCCAGCCTGGCAGGTCTACCGTGAGCAACTCCTGCTCCAACCCCCGGATGCCCGCGTCCGCTGGGCCGTTCCGCGGCCGGCCTTTTTGGATTGAGCCGTATCGACTGCCGGAGATTAGCTCGTTGAAGATGACAGTTCGGAAATGGAAAGTATCGCCATGACTCGCTGTGTCTGGATCAACACTCGGTATTGCTGCCTTGCGGCGGCCGGCCTATTCCTGGCGGGCTGCGGCGACGCTCCGCCCCCTCCGCCACCCTCTCCGCCCCTAGCTCCTGCCCCGGTCGAGTCGCCGCCTGAGCCGGCCGACGCAGCGACGGTGGCCCGCAATCTGGCCCCTTTCTACTTCTTGCTCTTCGATCGCGGCTTCAATGCCGATGTGGTGGACACGCCTTTCCGCTCGCGCGTCAGGCCCGCAAGCCGGGCTGAACTGCAGCAGATGATGTCTCGGCTGGAGTCAACAGATCCAGAAATGGCTCGCCGGATCCGGGATGCCGAGAAGGCCACGCCTCCGCTTGCGGCAGTCCCGGCTGCATACGGAATTACTGACGGGACGTGGACGGAAGCGGTGGCCGAATGGGCGCGGCTTGTTGGTGCCCGGCGTCGTTTCTCCGGCGAGCGGTCACCGATACCGCCGGAAATGGCCCGTGAAACCATGCTCGCGATCGCGTTCCGGCAGGCGATCCACGATGCGGATCGGAAGAACTATCATCGGGCCCATGTGCTATTTACCGACATGGCTTATGCGATGGGAGAGGATTCCCCGCTTCGCCACCGGGACGGCCGGGACGTGTTCATTCGATTCTACCGGGACGTGCCCGATACCGCACGATTCGAGGATTTTGCCGGGCGGCTGACCGCTTACAGCGAGGCTCGGGAGAAGGAGGTGCTGTTGGCGGGCGAGCATGCAGCGGTGCTCAATGCCGCGGGCCTCAACGCCGCGGCTGGCTTCATGAGGGACCAACTGCTTTCCCAGTTCGATCTGATCACGCTCCCGATGATCGACAAGGCGATCCAGCGGGGTGTGAGTTTCGGGTTTCAAACGCCGGAGCGTGTCGCTCGTCTGCGCGGAAGGCTGGAATCGCTCGCTGAATCCCTGCGGCAGGGGGATGCGGGCGGCGGCGATCCCTATCGGACTGCCGCGGTTGCCGCCGAGCCTGACGACGCCTATCGGACCAAACTCGCCGCCTTCGAAGAGGCATGGGCAGCCGGGGGCCCCGCAGCCGCGGAGAATGATCTGAGTGCCGAGCAGCGGCTCGATGAATTGGCCACGGCCCAGCGGAGTATCGGCGACTGGCTCAGGGAAAAGACCCTAGTGACGCGGCACGCGCCCCTGCTGACCCTCCGGCAGCCCATGACTTACCGGTTCCTGGACATGATCAGTCCGGTTGTCTACAACCCCGCTGAAAAGGGCCTCGCCCTCCGCCCCACGGCGTCACTTCCGGCCGTCGAGGCAGAGATCGGTGATGCGATCGGTGCCTGGTGCCGCGGTGAAGCTCTGCCGGATGCTCTTGCTGACGGCTCGGCGCACGCCCTGCTCGCCTGGTATTGGCTCGAGTGCCAGAGGCCTGAGTTGGCTCGGGCGGCCTTGATCGGCGGAGGCAGTGCGCTGCTGGAGCGGGCCAGGCGGATGCCGAGGGATCAGGTTGTAAAGCTTCAGGATGCGGCGGCCGGCACACTGCTCGACGAACTCAATGGCTATCGTTTTCTGATTGCCGCGGCCGAGATCGAGGCTGCGCCGGCCGGTGCGATTCGGGGCGCGGGAGCCCGCTATCTCCCGGAACTCGCCGTGCTGTTGGCGAGCTGGCAGCAAACCTGGGAAGACTGTGCCCTTCCGCCTCTGGCGGCCGACCTTCTGGTTCGCGGAATCGAGGAGCAGGTGGCACAGCGGGAAGCCATGAAGGGCGGGCCGGGCGATTCCCGGGAACGCTACTCGTTTGGGGATTATCGTTTCACTCAGGGCGTGGTCCCCGATGTAGTCGTCGAGCGGGCCATAGAGCGAAATATGTTCGGCCCCTCGGGCGACTCCCCCCCTGCTGCCGCAGGTCTGCAGGATTTTTTCCTCGAGTTCCGCTGGCCGAACGAATTTAGCTCCGGATCCCGGGAGCGTTGGAATGTGAAGGAGCCAAAAACCTGACTCCGTGGCCGGCGGCCGAGACATACATCTGGAGGATTGAGCAATTCCCCTGAATGGGTGATATTTTATTGGTCTGGCGGATTTGTCAGTTTAGATGCCTGGTATTTTCCCGGTGGTGTAGCCGATGGCAACCGCGTTTTTCCGAGTCCTTCGAAAGCATGCGTATGCCAGCGTGAGCTACGTGACCGTGTCGCTTTTGATCGTCGTAGCCAATGGTGGCTGCTCTGGCTGTAGCCAATCAAAAATGGCCGCCGATCCTTCCAATGGAATCAAGAAGGCCATCACGGAGCCGTCTAGCGAGCGGCCGCTTGCAGCCGTTGCTGCCACATCCCGGGAGAGTGCCGTCGAGCCTCCCCGGCCGGAACCGGAAGCGGGCCTTGAGCCGCCATCGATCCGACCCGCGCAGCCGCGGGAGGCGAACGGCGGGGCCGTCGCCGGCCGATCCGGCGGTGGCGATGAGGTCGGGGGGCCTGCCGCCGCAAAGCCACCCGCTGCTGCGGCCGTTCCTGGCGGGGGCGGGGCCGTGTTTCCGGGCCGGCAGAGTCAGCCACCGAAATTAAGTGCGGCAGAGGCGGCGGCGTCTGCGGGCAGGTTGCTCGATCAGGCCAAGGCCGCCGCCCGCCGCGGCGATGCGGCGGAAGCCACCGACCGGGCCCTCGAGGCCTACGAGCAGGTGTTGCCGCATGCCCCCGTTGATCCGGCCTGCCGTGGGCTTGCCGCAGATGTGGAACGATTGGTCGAGGCCGTAGCCGGCCGGCCCGGGCCGGCCGAGGCCGTGCCCACGCGATTCGAATAACAGACCCCTGCACGGCCATCGTTCCGGACGATCCAGGCAAGACGAGAGGACCCCGTGAACGCCCCCCAGCAGCCGCCGATCGATCTCGTGCCGGAGGTTTGCTGCTCCTACTGCTGGCACACCTTCCGCCCGGAGGAAGCGCTTTACATTGCCAGCCACGAGGACCTGATCGGGGATCCCTTCCTCGTCGAACCCAACGAACGCCGCCGCTTCCTCCCCACCCGCTTTCGGCCCGACGGGGCGGCGGTGGACGAGCGCAAAGGGGACTGTCGCGATCTCGCCTGCCCCCAGTGTCACCTTCCTGTGCCGCGGGTTTTGCTCGAGCGGCGGCCCACACTATTTTTTTCGATCTTCGGCAGTCCGGCCGCAGGCAAGTCCTACGCCCTCACGTCGATGATGCATCAGAGCAAGCGGGTGATGCCGCAACGGTTTAGCCTTGGGCTCACTGAACCACATCCGGCCTCAAATAAGCTGATTCAAAGGTTTGAAAACATTCTTTTTAACAACCCGGACCCGGACGCCATGGTGGCACTTCCCAAAACTCCGCCACGTGAAGTTCGCATAGAGGAGTGGTATCGAGCAAGTAGATGGTCCGGCACGGAGACGCTGTACCCGAGGCCGATGTACTTCCAGGTGGCGCCGCTGCCGCACCATCCCAACGGGGTCGAGGCCGCCCGCTACGCCCGCACGGTCTGCTTGTATGACAACGCTGGCGAGGACTTTGCAGCCGGTAGCAACGACAGCCAAGACAGCCCGGTGACGCAGCTGATGGCCCGCTCATCGGGGCTGTTCTTCGTCTTCGATCCGATGCAGGAGCCGGCTTTTCTCCGCGCCTGCCGCGGCCACTCGGCAGATCCGCAGATCGAGCGAAATATGACGGAGCCAAGGGATCCTCAGGCAACGATCCTGAATACGGCGGATCAGAACATAAAGAAGTTTCTCCAACGGCCGATCGCCGAGCCGCTCGACACGCCCCTCGTGGTGATCGTTGCCAAGCACGACGCCTGGGGGCACCTGCTGGGTGGCGATCTGCCCAACTTTTTCGTCGAGCCTCAGGGGGAACGCCATCAAGCCCAGAACGGCGGGACGCTCGGCCAATCGCCAGCCCTATGCGGACTGCGCGTGTCGGCCGTCGAGGAAGTTTCCCGGCGGATTCACGAGTTGCTCCTTGAACACGATCCCTCACTCGTCGCCGCGGCCCAGCGGTTCAGCCGAAATATCTATTTCGTGCCTGCGTCAGCTACAGGGTGTTCGCCGATGCTCGTCCCAGACGAAGAGTCCGGGGAGCTTGTCCTCAAGTTTCGGGCGGGCTCGATTGCGCCCTACTGGATCGAGTTGCCGCTGATTTGGATGCTGGCCCGGCATGTGCCGGGCCTCGTGCCCGTGGAGAAGCGGGTTTCGCCCGCCTGAGCGATTCGGATTTCCCATGGCCCACCACCTCATCTACACCAGCGCGAAGCAGGGGCTCGACGGCAAAAGCGGCTACCAGACCGTGCTCCAGTCGGCGGGCATGCCACCCCAGGTGGCCAGCCGACTCAAGGCGGCCGGCGGCTACTCGCACCCCTTTCCCCACGGCGACCGCCGCAATCCGGTCGTCTACGTGCACCGGATCGAGGAGGCGGCCGGCAAGACCTGGCACGTGCTCGGCTGCATCCGCGACGTGGGCAGCGACCACACGGGCCGGTCGAACTTCCTCGCCCACATGCTGGCGGCCGACCAGGCGGATGTGCGCGGAAAGAAGGGGGGGCCGGCCGCGGTGATGGCGTCTCCCAGCCTGTTTAGGGAGTCCTGGGACGGGCCTCCCGACCCGGCCGCCCAGCCGAAAACGCTGGTGGCCAAAGACGAAGCACCGCAATCCGGTTCCTGCCCGGCCTGGACGGCCGCGGGGCTCGACCCCGGGCTGGCCGGCGACCTGGCCGCGAACGCCGCAGCCGGTAAGCCCGTTGTGCTCGTGACCCGGTCAGACCACAACCACAAAATAGTGCTCTCGCTCTTTTGCGACGCCTTGCGGCTCGTTCAGCCCGAGAAGCGGTGGAGCGTCACCTTCAACACATGCGCGATCGAGAGCTTCAACGGAATCTGGACGGCGATCCGCGACGACCTGCCTCAGGCCCGCGGCCTGCGGGACTCGCGGGCCGCTGTCGTGATCGACCTGACGAAGACTCCCCGCGGCTCGGACGATCCCTACGCCCGGTTCGCACGGGGCGACGCCAAGGCGCTCCCCTGGCAGGCCGAGGACCCGCAGGAGAAGGACGTTGAGACTCTTGATGGCAAAGCGTCGCAAGGGGGGATTCCATCCGGTCCGGCTCCTTGGCGAGGTGCCGGGACAATAAAGGCTCCGAGCCACGGAACCAAAAACGGCGGGCGATCGGGGGGCGGTCTCGAAACCGATCGCAGGGCTCTGCCGGGCGGTTGGAAAGAAGAGTCGCCTGGTCGATCCTGGGTCCGGCCGCTGCTCGCGGTCACCGCCAGCGTGTTGTTCGTGTCGGGCCTCGGTGCCTTCGTCTACCGCGACGAAATCGGGGCCATACTCTCGCCCGCACCGGTCGATCGCAAACCGGACCAGGTCAAGGACGTTCCCGCGGAGCCCCCGGGCTCGACGCCCGAGGATCTGGCCCGGCGGGAGGAAGAGCTGCGGCAGGCGGCGCTTGCGGTGGCCAGGAAGACACTCGAAGCCGCGGGCGGCCGCCCGCGGGAGGCGATTCGAGCCGCCGCAGCCGCCCTGATCGCCGAGATCGATCGACTGCGGCAGGGAACGAAAGCCGAGCCGCCGCTGGCCATCAGACTGCCGGACGGAACCGATCCCAAGGTCATAGCGGTCCGGGCGAAGGATGCGGTAGACCGGGCAGACGAGTTGCTGCAGCGGTCCGATGCCTCGCCGTCGTTCATGGCCGAAATCGAAGCTGCCACCAAGGATCTGAACGAGGCTGCCGGGCTTCTGGACGCGGCTGGCAACCAGGTCGCCGGCATCGCCGCGGCCGAACGCAAGGCCCGCAGCGACGCGATGAGTCAGCAGCAGGTGGCCGAAGCCGCTAACCGACAACGGGAAGCCTTTGCCGACTTCCAGGCGTTGGTTGTCCCAGCTGAATTGCCGATATTCAACGACGCAGACCTCCCGGAAGGTACTCGGTCAAGCAACAAATCGCACCAGGTCGATTTGGGGCCGTTTGCGGCGGCTCACCTGGTAGAGCCGTCGCTACGGCTGGCGGTGCCCAAGGAGACCATCAATGGCCAACCGTTCGAGCCAAAAATCAAGGATCTTGGGTCAGACCGCTGGGAGGTGCAGTACTCGACGGGACTTCCCGGCCTTAATGAAGACCGGCCGCCGCAGCCGATTGCCAGCCTCACGGCCCGCAATGGCAGGCTCGTGCTCGAGGTCGAGCGCAAACAGTTTCAGCCGCCGGCGGCATCGCTCCTGCGGCGGTGCGTGATTCTGGTGGAGGCCCTGGATCCCGTGACCAGGCATCCGAGGGTGCGGGAGATTCGGCTCGTGCAGCCGGTCAAGGTTGGGCCGCTGAAGTTCGATCTAGCCGGCGGAAAGCAGGCCATCACGATCCCGTCGCCGGTCGGGATTTTTAGGCGGGACGCACCCCCGGGTGGCACCGAGACGAATCTCGCCCTACCCGTCAGCGGGATCGAGGTCAAGTGGCAGTGGAGAGGCCAGCAGATTTCTGTGCGGCTGCCGGAGCAGGCCACCGATCCAACTCAGCCCGGCATCGGAACTTGGAAAGACGTTCCTCTGGCCGAGCTCGCGCCGGGAGTCGAGCTCGTGATGACCGTGACGCTCTCGCTGCCTCAGGCGACGCTCGCCTGCACGCCGAAGTTGGCGGGCGCAGCCGCGAAGACCTTTGATCTCAGTCGGGTGGCGGCGTTCAATAAGCTCCCCCCGACCACCCTGCCCAACCTGCAGAAAGCATTTGAGCAGCGGAGCAAAAATTGTTCTGGCCGTGAGTTCAAGAGAGCCCATGGAAGCCAATCGGACATTGCCAACGTAAAGGCGTGGTTCGAGAAGCCATTAGCGACAGTAGCAATGATGAAACTCGACATGCCCGGGCACGCGACCATTTCCGGGTCGATGGATCTCTACTTCCGAGCGGAGTATGCCCGCAAAAAGGCAGAGTTGGAGACTCAGTGGGAAAAGCAGGTCGCGGCGATCCAAGACGATAAGCAGAAGAAGGAACTCCAGGAGAAGGGGCCAAATCCGCCGGATTTCCCGAAGGACTTTGCAGACTGGTTCACACGATGCGGTACCGCCAAGGAATCCGAGTGGAACAATGAGTTCGTCAAGCACCTCGATGCCTGGGGCAAAGATTTCTGGCGGATATTCGAAACGCATTGGAATACACAGCAGCAGATCGCAAATGCCGCCCTTGGCCAAGTTGCCGAGGTGCGGTTGATGGCGATCACGAGCGTCGCCCGTGATGCCGCGGGCAGGGAATATCTGGTGCCGCTGGTTGAGTTCCACCCAGATGGACCGGTGCAACTCGCTCCCTTTGCCGGCAGCCCGAAGGCCTCGACTGCTGATCACGACGAGCTTGGCCCGGCACCTCCCCCAGACGCCGGTGAGCCGATCGGAATCGACTGACATGAGCCGCTCGGCAATAAACAACACCCCGCCGCCCCCTGACCCGAGCCTGTTGCCAGCGGTCCTCGCCGGCTCGGCGATCGCCCTCACGGGCCTCGTCGCGGCCGGAGTCATAGTGTTCGCGTTCCGCGGCGGAAATCCCGTCGGTCCACCGGCAGAAGGCGAGCCTCCAGCGGGTGCTTTCACGGTGAAGGATGCCGAGCTCGATCTGCCGGTCGAGGCCGGCGTCCCCCGCGGTACCGATCAGGCAGGCCAGATGGATGTGCCTGCACCTGAGCCGGTGGCCGAGGTTCGTCGGCAGCCGCCCGGTCCCCGATCCGAGCCGCCCGGAGACAAGCCCGCGCGGAGCGAGCCGGCCGACCGTGATTTCACGGCCGCCGCCGGCAAGGTCGCCGCAGCCGAGGCCGCCAGAGCCAACGTGCCGCTTCCCCCGCTCGCGCCGCCTCCCCTAGCGTCGCCGGCGCCCGGAGCAGCGGCGGATCCGTCGCCGCAGGTGGCGGGCGATCCCGCCCTCGCCGAGGCCGTGGCTGTAGTAACCAAGTTGCCCTTCGCGATCGACCTGCTGCCGCCGGCAGCGATCCTCGAAGGCGGCCTGGGGCGGCCAAGCAGCGGCAGCATCGACCTTGGCCCGTGCTCGCCGGAGGCCGCAGCCTGCTTGGAGATAACGCTCGCCCAACCGGCGCAGCAAGATCGCGAGGCGGAAGTAGCCTTGCAGGTGGTAGCCGCCGAACCGGCAGAGGAGGGCTGGCGTATCCGGCGGATCGAGACAGGAATCGACGGCGAGGCCGTGAGCCGGGATGTCGCCACCCTGGCGATCGAGGAAGGCCGGATGCAGCTGACCGGGTCGGGCTCTCTGCCGCCTGATGCGGCCCGTACTCTCGCCCGAAGCGTGCTCCTCGTGCGGGCGGGCGGCGGGGCGTGGAAGCCGGTCCGGCTCGTCATGCCGACCTCGGTAGAGCCGCTGAGCTTTACCGCGTTGGGCGAGGAACGGGCAAAGATGGAACTCCCCCTGCCCGGGCCGTTCGCCAGCCAGGGCATCCCGCCCGGATGCCGCATCGAGATCGTGAGCGGGCAGGAAAACGTGACGCTCGAGCCCTCGCCAGGCCGCCCCGCCGCTGTCTTCGGGGCCGATCTCCCCCTCGCGGAGTTGATGGACGGATCCAAGCTCGTGGTACGGCTCCGCATCCAGCCCCAGCAGGGTCAGGACGGGTAGCCGGCTCTGGTGGCAGAGACCGGGATCGTCGGACTGGAGGGAAAGCCAACCCAGGAGCGGCAGCGATGCCGCCAACTGGCGAATCTCGGCCGGGCGACGAAGAAGGCGATCGCCGACACGACCGCGGGCTGGGACCGGGCCCTGGGGGACTTGATGTCCACAGCACCGGCCGCCGTCAGGCCCGGGGCCGTGGAAGCTTTTTTCAAGGAGCCACTACCGCCATCGTCAAAGCTGCCGATCCCGGTGCGGTTCGAGCCGCTCGGCGACGCTTTTGATCGGTTCCTCGTCGCCGCGGCGAAGGGGAACAATTTTCGCGGTCGGGGTGGCCTGCCCGTCTCGCGGCGGGACTGGGAACAGGACTGGCAGGCCACCATCAGAAACAGCAGCTCGTATACCTATGGGGTCTCGCAGCAGGAATGGGCGAACACTTACAAACGGCCCTTGCAGGAATGGTGGACGGAATATCGGCCCCAGGCAGTTGAGAAATTGACGGTGGCTGCAGACGCCGTCGCCAAACTGGCGACCGACGCGGTGGTGATCGAAATTATGCGGGTCGCGGTAGACGCCGTCGGTCCGGATGGCAAGCCCCACGTCGTGACCTTGGTCGAGCGCGGGGATGGTGCCCCCAACCCCGTTCTCGGCGGCCAGCCGCTCGGCCTCGACTGAAACAACAACAGCAGGGCCTTTTGCCATGCCGCACTGCAGTCCCTCGCGTTCCCGTCACCACGGCGGCATAAGCCCCGAGCGATTCCGGCGGGCGTGGCGAGCCTCGATCATCGGAGGTTTGATCGTAGGGCTGCTGACGGACCCCGGGGCGTCGGTCGCGCAAACTGGCACAAGGGCCGCGGACGCCGTCGCTGCGGAATCGACTGAACTTGCCGGGATGTCGGCAGCCGAACAGCGGCGGGCATTCGCCGCGTTTGAAAGCCTTCCGGTTATCGTCGAATTGCCGACGGCCGATGCGGCAGACCCGGTTCTGGCCGATCTCTTGGGGCCCCGCGAATGGCACCCAGAAGTCGCACTGGGGCCGTTTTTCCCCGAGAATCTCGTTGATCTGAAGTTCCGGCTCGCGGTACCACCGGAGACGCTCGCCGGCCGACCGTTTGAAGCCGAGATCGCGGCGGGCGGAGAAGCGCTCGGCGATCGCTGCTGGGAAATCCGGCAGTCGGGAGAGCCTGGCCCTCCCACCGGGCTGCGGGAGCCGGACTCGCGGATTGCGAGCCTCGCGGTCCGGGACGGCGTGCTCGTTCTGCAGATCGATCGGGACCAGTTCGGCCGGCGATCGCTCTCTATTCTCCGGCGGTGCGTAATCTTGATCTCGGCAAGGAATCCCGCCGATCGACAGATCAGTGAGCGGGAGTTGCGGCTCGTCAAGCCCGTACAGATTGCACCGCTCAAAGTCGACATCTTCGGCCCGGGAGAGGCCGTCGCGATTCCCGTGCCTGGAGGAATCGCCAGTCGAGACGTGATCGAGGACCGTTCGACCGACGTGGCGCTGCCGGTCAGAGGCGTGGAGATCGAGGCTGAATGGTGTGGGCGTCATGTGATCATGCGGCTGCCGGAAAATGCGACTGAACGGCCGGGCGTGGGCGTCTGGGATGTGCTTGTCGCCACGCCGACGGAGGGGTTGAAACTTCCAATCAGGGTGACGCTATCACTGCCTCAGGCCACGTTGGGGTACGTCCCCCGGCCCGCCGCTGGCAGGCAGGAGCCGATCGATCCAGACCGCATGGCCCGGCTCCGCGAGAACGGGCCCGAGCCGCTCGCGGCCATCGAGAAGGCGTTTCGCCTTCGAGTCCAGCAATGCCCTGGCCGCAGGTATGGGCGGGGCCCAGCGGCCGCCGGCCCGAACAATCTGGTGGGCGCATGGTTTTATGCCCCGTTTGCAACGGAGGAGGTCATGACCATCGCTCTTCCCGGGCACGACACGGTACGGACTTCGATGGATCTGTATCTCCGCGAGGAGCACGCCCGAGCGGTGCAGAAGGTTCGCGAGCGGTGGGAAGGCATGGTGGCTGAAATGCGGGACGACGCAGTTCGTCGGAAGGAGGAGTACCTCGGGCCCAACGGACCAAAGGGCGTTCCACCAGACTTCGCCGCTTGGCAGGCAGACTGCAAAATGGCCCCGGAGGCGGATTGGGATGCCTGTTTCAACGCTCGAATGGATGGGTGGGCGGATTGGTTTTGGCCCCTCTTTCAGGCCGAATGGAGGCGGCAAGTGGCCGAGATACGCGAGGCTGACTCGGAAGCTCCGGAACTGCGAATCTTGGGAATCACGAGCATCGCCTACGACGACCGCAGAAACGAACGTCGGGTTCCGCTAGTGGCCTGTCCACAGGTTGCCAGCGACGTCAAGCGGGCTCCCGCCAAGTAAACCCTCGATTGTAACCGTGAAAAGCGGGAGGAATCCCTCAGAGGGGGTGAATCTCCGGTCGGCCTCGATTAGGATCTCCCAGGGTGGTGACGAATCCATCTCATTCCCCGCGTGAGGCTCGTTCGCTATGTCAATCGGACTCGATGAAGCCACGCCTGAGGCGATCGTCAAGTCGGTCGAAAAAGTCCGGCAGTTGATGGAAACGCTCTCGCAGGCGCTCGACGCCTTGGCTGAAGGGGTTTCAATTTCGGCTGTCGATGATGTCCGGCAGTTGCTGGCGAAGCGGTCCATTGTCGTGCCACACATCGACGCCCGATTGGCCACCTGCGGCGAGTTGTTGCGTCACGGGCTGCGGAGTGAAGCTCTCGGCCGGGCCGCGGAGTTTCCTCCGCTCGTCGAGACCGCCAAACTGCTCGACCTTGCCAGCCATCCGCAGTGGGCAGCCTGGCAACTCGCGCTATCCGCTCAGGAGATTCCCGCACCGGTGCTGCCCCGACTGGACTTGGTAAAGGCGCTCGTCACGGCCCAGGACGAATGCGAGGCGCTCAAGCCCTTGCTCGGCCGCTGGCGGCGGATGAATCTGGCAAATGCCTCGCTGCCCGAGCGGATCGGCCTGCTACGCAAACTCCGCCACCAGGATCCGACCTGCGACGCGTGGAAAGAAGCACTCAAAGAGCACGAGAAGCAGCGGCTCGGACAGATCGAAGTCGCGATCAAGCAGGCGACCCGCGACCGGGATGAACGGCGGCTACAGGGATTGGTCGAGGAAATGGATGCAGGCTGGAAAGAGCCGGTTGACTCGCGGCTCAAGCAGGCCGCCGCCGCCGCCCTCACTTCGTTTCGGGGTTCACGGATCGACAGGGAGATCGATGAGGTCGGTGCGTCACTGGCTGCTGCACATGAAGCCCATGACCTCGACGCCGCCCGCGAACTCCGCCGCCGCTGGGGCCCACTGGCAGATGAGAAGGGATCCCGCGAACCCGGTGACCCACGACTCGCCGCGGCGGCCCCCGCCGTCGCCTGGGTGGACAACCACGACCGAGTGCGGGGGCTGGCGGAAGAGGTCTGGCAGTCGCTCGACGCCAAGCCCCGCGGCTTGCGGGCGTGGCGGGAGTGGGTGCGATCGCTCGACAGGATGGGGGCCGAGATGGAAGACCTCGCCGAGAAACTCAGCGGCGAGGTGGATGAGGAGGCGGTTCAACGGACCCATGAGCGAATCGCCCGCAAGCGGGAAGAACTCGCCGAATACGAGCGGTTTCGGCGGCGGCTGATGTACATCGGAACCGGTTCAGTCGCCGCGCTGTTGGCAGTCGGGGTGTGGTATATCGACGATGTCCAGCGGTTTAAGCGGGAGGTCGCGGCCGCCATCGAGCAACTCGACAACCACATGACCGAATGCCGCAATGGCCTCCTGACCGCATTGCCCGATGTCGACGGGTACTCCTCACGGGTCCGCGGCGAACCCAGCGTGGCCGGCCGGATCGTCAGCCTCGAGGCAGCCTTAAAAAAGGAGGATGATCGGCGGCGGAATTTCGCGGAATACCTCGGCCAGGCTCGTGAGGCACTCGCAGCGGCGGCGGAGCGGCCGCGGAACGATCGCCTCCAGGCATGGCCGCCGGAATTTGCGGGGGCGACTCAAGCACTCGAGGAACTCGAGAAGCGGGCGCTGGCCAAGACCGAGGCAGAAAAGGCGGATTTGTTTCGAGCGCAGGGGGACATCGACAAGTTGGCGAAATCGTGGACCAGTGAGGCAGACCTCGAACTCGGCGGCCGGCTCTCGGCCATCGATGCCCGTCTCGACCAGGTCCGGGAGATTCTGGCCGGCGATCTTGCCGCCGCCAAGGCCGGGCTTGTCGAGGCCAGTGCCACCATCGAATCAAATCGGGCCCTGGCGTCCGCTCCAGCGGCGGCTGGGGCGGCAAGGCAGTATGGATCCAGGCAAGTCGCCTCGACGGAGACTGTGGCGAAGTTGAGCCGCCAAGGTCCGCTCCAACGCAAGGCGACCGAACTGCGACGCATGATCGACGAACGCAACGGATTTGCCAAGGAAGTCGCCTCGCTCCCGGCGGCGCTCGGCAATTGGCCAACCTACGGCAAGGTGCTCGACCGGGTCGCCACTGGATTTCCTGACCTGGCCGAGGCAGCGGAATTCGCCGAGGCGGCACAGCGCCGGCCGCAGTGGGAGGCGATCGATCGCTGGCGGGAATTCGCCGGCGGCCTGGAGCCTCTCGGTGGGGTGAAGCAAGCCAAGGCCAAGCAACTGGTTGAGCTGTTCGGCCAGTTGCCGCAGGCGGTTTGCGACCTTCCGATGGCAAGGACGTTCGCCGCCGATGTGCTGCCTTCGCTCGAGCACTTCTCAAAGCGTGATCTCGCCGAATTGAAGGCGAATCTCGACACGTTCTTCAGCGGCCCGTTCATGGCTGAGCTTGCCTACGTGGTTACGACGGAAGTGGGAGACACGTTTTATTGTCTCGAGCCTCGGCCGCAAGTCGGTAATCCATTCGAGTTTGTGGCCGGCCTGAGACAGGCCCAAGGTTGGCCGTTAAACAAGGAAAGGGCCAACGCATTGACCGTGGAGGCCTCGCCCCAGGCCCAACTCGCTCAGAGGTTGGGTGGCCGCGTCCACCGTGCGATCAAGGAAGACGGTTTGGCCATCGATGCGATGCTCCTCGGGATCATCAAGGACACGATTGCAGCCAAGGCCGTCGATCCAATACTCCGGCTTGTTTCGGTGCGGAAATATCTCCTTCTCGGCGAGGAGTTCTCGCTCCCGATTCAGGTTCAGGGCCGCGCAGCCCTGCGGCTCGTTTCCGACGGCAAGCAATCAATTCCTGGAATTGAGTTCAGGGACATCGGGTCATTCGTTCCGCCGACACG
>Ga0114918_10001614_pt1 | contig 20118 bp, 14 predicted proteins | sample LantaG_FD_87015 | JGI IMG/M metagenome (GOLD analysis project Ga0114918, IMG submission 87015) | Deep subsurface microbial communities from Baltic Sea to uncover new lineages of life (NeLLi) - Landsort_02402 metaG | ecosystem: Environmental > Aquatic > Marine > Oceanic > Sediment | place... | reverse complement strand
CGAAGTTCCCACGCCCGATCCCGACCTGGCTGCGGATATGTACGAGACGGCTTCGGAGATGCTCCACGCCGCGGGGTTTTGGCAGTACGAGATCTCGAATTGGGCCCGCGGCACTGTGCCCGCTCCTGAAATATGGGCTCTGCCGCCGCACGGCTTCACGGAGGGTATCGGGCCTCACATCTCGCACCACAATCTCATCTACTGGCGCAACCAGCCTTGGATTGGGCTGGGAGCGGGCGCGCACTCGTGGTTCGGGGGGCGACGGTGGAGCAATTACCCGCACCCGCGGGTCTATATCAACGCTATGCGCAGTGGTCGTCTGCGTGGATTTTCCGACTCGGTGCTGGCGCCGCGCATGGTCTATAGTGAGACGATGATGATGGGGCTGCGTCTGGCTGAAGGGGTCTCCGATACGAGGTTTCACCGTGCGTTCGGTGTGCACCTGGAAGAGCTGTACGCGTCAACTATCGAGAAGTTCAATGACATCGGGCTGATCACGTGGGATGGTGAGCGAGTTCGCCTTACGGAACGCGGACGCCTCCTGGGAAACCAGGTCTTCGAAGCGTTTCTGTTGGATTGAGCGGCGGCTTTCGGGTTCCGCGCGTCAGGGCGTACGCATGTCGACCTCAACCTGATCGATGGACGCCACTGCACACCGGAGAGGCACCTCTTTCTGCTGTACAGACGTGCCACCGGCACGTCTGTACGAGGCTCTTGTTGACATGCGTAGGCCCTGCCGGACGCGTTGACTTTCAGTATATTTGCATTACAATGAATTACCGTTCATCTATGGGATTCCAACGGCCATATGGCCGTTTTTGCGTATAAAAGAGCGTGCGAGTCAAGCGTGTCACAAGACGCTACTTCTGGGAGGGAGTGTAGATGGAAGAATATACTACAGATACGATCCGGAACATCGCTCTCGTTGGCCATGGGTCATCGGGCAAGACGACTTTGGTGGAAGCGATGCTCTTCCTCAGCAAAGCCATCAGCCGCCGCGGGAAAGTAGAGGAAGGCTCAACGACGACTGACTTCGACGACGAAGAGACCCGACGTCAGATCTCGCTGAGTATGGCTGTGGCTCCCCTCGAATGGCAGCAGACCAAACTCAACCTGATCGACACTCCCGGGTATACGGATTTTGTCGGTGAGGTCCGCAGTGGGCTGCGTGTCGCCGAACTGGCTGCCGTGATTCTTGACGCCGCTGCCGGTGTGGAGGTGGGTTCCGAACTGACGTGGGGATATGCTGACGACGAGTCACTACCCCGAGTCGTCATTGTCAATAAGATGGATCGTGAGAATGCCAACTTCGACAAGACGCTCGCGCAGCTTAGCGAGGTCTTCGACGCACAGTTCCTTCCGTTGTTGCTGCCCATCGGCTCGCAGTCCGATTTCCGGGGCGTGGTCAATGTCCTGGAGCGGAAAGCGTATTTCGGCGCTGAGAGCAAGCCGTCCGAGGTTCCCGCTGAGATGGCGGACCAGGTGGACGAGTTGTACGCTCAAGTTGTCGAGGCTGCAGTCGAGGCCGACGAAGAGCTAATGATGAAGTACTTTGACGATGAAGAGATCACCGCCCAGGAGATCACCAACGGGCTGCGTGTCGTGATCGGTAACGGTGATTGGGTACCGGTTCTGGCCGGCGCGGGCGGCTCCGAGGACATGGTCGGTGTGGGCGCGCTCCTCAACTTGCTGGTCAGCATTGTGTCATCCCCGGCAGCGGGTACGTTTGAGGCTGAGGGCGCGATGGGCACTGAAGAACTCGCGGTCAGCGATGATTCCCCATTGGCGGCGCTCATCTTCAAGACGATGGCAGATCCCTACGTCGGCAAGATCAGCTATTTCAAGATTTACGGTGGGCAGCTTGCCGCCGGCGACACGGTTTACGATGCTACCAGCAAAGAATCCGAGCGGTTTGCCCAGCTCTACTTGATGCGCGGTAACGAGCAGATCTCGGTGGACGTGTTGCACGCAGGTGACATCGGCGCTGTGACGAAAGTTGCGGACGCCAAGACCGGCGATACCCTGTGCGCCAAGAGCCACACACTGCTGCTGCGCGGCCCGCTCTTCCCCGAACCGCTCTTCAGCGTCGCTATCAACCCGAGCAGCAAGGCGGACACGGCCAAGATGGGCACGACGCTCACGCGGATGTGCGAAGAGGATCCGACGCTAGAGTGGCGGCAGGACCCCACCACCGGCGAGACCATTCTCTCGGGTATGGGCGATGCACACGTCGCGACCGCCGTACTCCGGATGATGTCGCGGTTCAGCGTCGGTCTTGAATCCCGGACCCCCAAGGTCCCGTACAAAGAGACTGTCACCGCTGCGGGTACCTCACAGTACCGTCACAAGAAGCAGTCTGGTGGTGCCGGCCAGTTCGCCGAGGTCCATGTGCGCGTTGAGCCTACCCCGCGTGACAGTGGCTTCGAATACGTCTGGGAAGTCTACGGTGGTCACATCTCCACCTCCTTCCGTCCTTCGATTGAGAAGGGCGTGAAGCAGGTGCTGACTCAGGGCATCCTGGTCGGGTTCCCGATTGTGGATGTCCGGTGCGCCGTCACTGACGGTAAGGAGCACCCGGTGGACTCGAAGGACATCGCGTTTCAGATCGCGGGCCGTGAGGCTTTCAGGGAAGCCTTCAGGGGTGCTCGCCCTGTGCTGCTGGAGCCGGTGTACCTATACACGATCACGGTGCCCGGGGAGTACGCCGGTAGCGTCATGTCGGATCTGAATACGCGCCGCGGTCGGGTACAGGGCATGGTCCAGGAGGGCTCCAAGGTTGTGATCACGGCCGAGGCTCCGCTGGCCGAGATGCAGACTTACTCGACCAACTTACGCGCTCTTACGCAGGCTCGCGGGCTCTACGCGATGACGTACGTGCGCTATGATGTGGTCCCATCGCATCTGGCCGAGGACGTCATCGCTCAGATGAAGGCGGCCGCGGGGTAGTGGTACGCGGCGCTTCAACAAGAGTAACATCAACGGGCCGGCATTGTGCCGGCCCGTTTGTCATGGTCATTGTCTCGTGCTGAGCCAACCTGTCGCACGACAGCACCCACCGCCGTAGAGTCTGCGCTCCGCAGGCCTGTGCGGTGGGACTCGGGGACTCCAGCTAGACGAGCTGGCGCTGACCCTTCTTGTACCGGTAGACGATGCGCCCTCGGTCGAGGTCGTAGGGTGAGAGCTCCAATCTGACGCGATCGCCAAGCAATATGCGGATGTAGTAACGTCGCATCTTGCCGCTTAGGTAGCCGGTGACCTCGTGTCCATTTTCGAGCTTGACCCTGAACTTAGTTCCCTTGAGCGCCTCAACGATGGTGCCCAACATTTCGATCTTTTCTTCTTTTGCCATCCTGATTCTGCCTCCTTGATGCCTCTTGTGGGTGAGGGTGCGAGATGAGCTTGGGGACTCACACCGTCTGTGTCGTGCATTTCAAGGCATCGCGAATCTGCTCTTCCGCGGCCAGCACGTCTATTGCCTGAGTAACGGCAAGCTCGCCTGCCAACAATCCGATAGCACGTTTGAAGATGCGTTGTCCCGGCGCGTTCAGTTTGCCGGCGACGATTTGCTGCCAGGATAGATCGCGGATGAGTGCCGCGATGGTCCTGGTTTCACCTGTGTCCAATCCCGCCTGGCACCGCTTGTAGCGAACTGTGTGTGCCTGCGGAAGCTCCTCCGGCTGAGCCGAGAGGATGTCCAGAATCTGCCCGACTTCCTCTTGAGCGAGCGCCGGGCGTAGCCCCAACGCCTCTGCCTTGCTGACTGGGATTCTGAGCACGGTGCTGTTTTTTTGCAGCATACGTATCCGGTAGAATCTCAGTCCCTTCTTGATCGCCGGCATACGCTCTAACTTCGTGATGATCCCGGCGCCGCCGGTGGGGTGAAAGACTGCATCGCCGATATTGTACATACGTATCCTCCCGCCTTCTGCGGCCCATCTTCCTGCACACACACTGCACCGCACATGGTGCAGGCTGGATCCCTCGCGATCTGCGGTTACGCGTTGGCGTTGCTGCGGCCCGAGCCGTAGTCACATAGTGTTGCTGTGACCCATGGCTGCTGCTCCAGCCCCGGCGATGGTCAAACTTGGTCGTGGTTCTGTGGCTGACGCGGATCGGTCTTGCATAGAGCTGTCGTATCCCTGCCGATACGACCAGCCCTGGCAACATTATACATCACCAGCTACATGATACCACAAACCGGCGCTCGCCTCAAGGGTTCTTTCCGAGCTTGACGTTATGCGCCTTCATGGTATGGTTGGAGTATCTGACTGTGCTTGATGTTTCGCAGGATGGAATGGCATTATCTGCAGTGGTGTGGGTGAATCAAGAATACAAGGAGGCGGGACGGATGACGTATGTAGTGCGACGTGATAATGAGTCAAGTGAGAGCCTGATCAAGCGATTCCGACGTAAGGTGTCACGGGATCGCATCTTGAGCGAGCTCCGCAAGCGGCGGTACTTCGTGACAAAGGGTGAGGAAGGTCGGATTGCCAAGCGCAAGGGTATCTCTCGGGCGCGGCGGAAGGCCCGCAAGCGCCGCGAGAAGGCCAGCCGCTACTAAACACTCTGTGACTTTGTGGACCGCTCCGCGGTCCTCAGTTTGACCCAGATATCGATCGGGCCAAACCGGGGATCGCGGCTTTCTTTTGGGGTTGTCTGCAGAGGTTGCGGATGTGCCGGCGGCGGCGCCGGCGGCGATGCCGATGAAATCGAACAGGCGGAGCCCAAGGCCCCGCCTGTTGTCGTCAGTAGCCAGCCTCGCACACGTGCGCGCGCCGGCATAGGTGCAGTGACTAGCTCTCTGCTTCCTCTGTATCCTCTGCGCCTTCTGCGCCTTCTGCGCCTTCCTCGCCATCCGCAAGCGGCTCACCGAGGAGATCTTCCTCAACTTCTTCTTCCTCGACTTCCTCAATGGCCTCGTAGGTCACCTGGACGATGGTCACATCCGGATTGCTCAGGATGGTGACGCCCTCGGGAACTTCGAGATCACCCACGCTGATGGAGCTGCCGATCTCGGTCAGGATCGAGATATCGACTTCGATGAAGGGGATGAGGTCCAAGGGGAGCGCCTCGATCTCGACCTCCTGCAGTGTCTGCATAACAACGCCGGCATCGGTTTCGACCGCCGGCGCGATGCCGATCAGCACGATGTTCACAGGCACGCGCACGATCTCCGTCAGGCTCAGTGCCTGCAGATCCACGTGAAAGACGTCGCGCAGAATGGTGTGGTGCTGAATGTCGCGGAAGATGACCAAGTAGGGCTCCGCGGAGCCGGTCACCTCAACCTGCAGGGTGGCACTGGTGCCGGCCCGGTTGAGCGCGGTGGTGAGTTCACGCTTGTCAAACTGAACGGCGATAGGATCTATGTGACGACTGTAGATGATGCCGGGAATGATGTCCTTGTGCCGAAGGAGCTTGACCTTTTTGCCGATGACCGTACGCGGCTCCGCGTGTAATTGTATCGCTTCCATCCTGTTTCCTCCGTATTGCTTCAAGCTCGCTTAATGAATCATTTATAGCCCGACCGATTGCGCTTCAATCAAAGAGGCCGCATCGTGGCGGCCTCAATGGGGTAGGCAACGGACCATCATTCTAGCGTAAAAGGCTTTCTTGTCAACCTCGATCGAGGGAGCGTCGCACGTTCGCACGTGCGACGCATTTGCAGCTTCGACAGGAGGTCGACATTAAGCTAGGTCTGCTTCAGCTTCAGGCTCTGTAGCGGTCGGCGCTCCATCTCCGCCATTGCATACCATGAGAGCGCCAGTCCCAGCAGCTGGCAGACGAGCAATGCCCAGGCCATATCGCCGCTTGGGGTCTTGAGATTGGGGAAGATCGTCATCAGCCGGACGACGGTGTTGATGCCCTGCACAAAAATCAGGAGGCTCCGCCCACCGAAGAGGGAGAGCGTCCCGGTATTGATGCCGACCAGCGCTAGAATGAAAAGCACGAGCAGCGCCGGGGGCATGACGGCAGCCTGGGGGGCCTGCTGGAAGAAACTCAGGGGATAGATCAGGAATGCAAGTGCTTGTAGTACCAGCAGTACAGCCAGCGGCATTCTCGATTTCGACATAGTTCTTCTCCTTTTTGAGCGTGGTCTCGCGCTATCAGCCGCTCACCCGATAGAGCCGTACATGCGGTGTGCATAAGCCTCACAGGCCGGCGTTTCCGATACCACGCGCCGGAGTTGGAACAGATTCCCCTATGATGGTCACGCACCTGCAGGTTTTATGTTCTGGGGAATATTATATTCATCATCCCGGGAAGGTCAAATGTCACTCTGTGGGTTGACACTTACACTGATTTTCGGTACAATGGATGATGTCTGTTGTGTGGGCATCTCAGCTCAGCCCCATAGCATCGGCTAGCCGACCCGAGGGAGGTGAAATGGCGGACTTGGTTTCAGAGAAGAGCCTGGTATCACAGTAGTAGACTGCGTCCCATCTAGGATGTTCATATCTTTTCAGGAGGAGAGAGACACATGCGTACCCGGATTCTGATTAGTCTTGCTTTACTCGTGTCCGTATTGGCCTTGGCCGGCTGCGGTGCCGGTGGTGGCAGTACGGTCAAGATCGCGATCTTGGCCCCATTGAGCGGCGACGTGAAGACCTTCGGCGAATCCACCCGCGACGGCGTCCTACTGGCCTTCGATGAGTGGAATGCGGACGGCGGTGTGCTCGGCAAGCAGATCGAGGTTATTATCGAGGATAGCCAGTGCCTCCCTGAACCTGCAGTGAGTGCCGCCAACAAGGTCATTGACCAGGACGGCGTGAAGTTCATCATCGGCGAGGTCTGCTCCAGCGCCTCCATCCCGGTCTCGGAGATTGTAGGCCCCAAGGGCGTCCTTCAGATCAGCCCCACATCGACTGGCACCGCCGTAACGGTGAATGAGGACGGCTCAACCAAGGCTACCGTCTTCCGCGCTTGCTTTATCGACCCCTTCCAGGGTGCCGTTGCGGCCAAGTTCGCGATAGGCAACCTGGGTGCCAAGACCGCTGCCGTCTTCCTCGATCAGGGCAACGATTACGTTCGTGGCCTGGCCGAGGTCTTCATCTCGGAGTTTGAGGCCGCCGGTGGCAAGGTTCTGGTCACGGAGAGCTACACCGGCGAGGATTCGGACTTCTCCGCGATCCTGACGAAAGTCAAGGATGCCGATCCTGACGTGCTCTATCTGCCGGATTACTACTCGACGGTCAACCTGATCGCTGGGCAGGCTCAGGAGAAGGGCATCACAGCCACTCTGTTGGGTGGGGACGGTTGGGATTCTGCCGATCTGGATCGGTCCGTGGTCGAGGGCGGTTACTACACCAACCACTTCATTGCCAGCGACACCCGCCCCATCGTGCAGGATTTCGTATCCAAGTACGACGCCGAGTACGGTGCGGCGCCTGATGCTCTGGCTGCGCTGGCCTACGATGCGGCAAACATCCTGCTCCAGTCGATGAAAGCCGCTGACTCCACCACCGATGCGACTCTGGTTGCTGCGGCGATGGAGGCCGGGACATTCCCCGTTGTGTCCGGTGACATCTCCTACGACCAGTTCCACAACCCCGTCAAGTCCGCCGTCATTCTGGGCGTCCAGGGTGGCGAGATCGTCTACGTGGACACGGTGGCTCCGTAACGCGAGAAGGATTCCCTGGAGTCAGTTGTCAGTGGAGTAGTGAAGCCGGGGCCACTCAAGTGCGCCCTGGCTTCACCTTTTGGAGGAGTCGGCTGAGGAAGGTGACCCTATGGCCCACAGTCCAGCAATAAATCTCGGCGACGGGGAGTCCCCGCAGCCGGCGAACAACGCTGCGTTGCATCGTCGCGACGGCATGATACTGAATCGCATCAGCCAGGGCGTTTTTGTGCTGATGGGACTCCTGGTGCTCATCGTGCTTGGGCGGGCGCTGTGGCAGAACCCCGGTGTTTTCGTGCAGCAGATGCTCAATGGCTTGCAGTTGGGATTCATCTACGCGTTGATCGCGCTTGGTTATACGATGATCTACGGCATTGTGAAGCTGATCAACTTCGCGCACGGCGATGTGTTTATGATCGGCGCGTTCACGAGCTTCTATACCATATCGACATTTGAGCTGCACCGCTGGGTGACGTGGATCGCGCCAGGGATGGCGGTGGGCATAGCGACTATCATCGGCACTGTTACAGTGATGATCGTTGCGATGGTGGTCTGCGCGATCTTGGCGGTCTTCGTGGAGCGCTTTGCCTACCGCCCGTTGCGCAATAAGCCACGAATCGCGGCTCTGATCACTGCGGTGGGCGTGTCATTCTTTCTGGAGTATTTTGGTGGGCTTCCATTTGCCTACACCAGCAACTACATCACTTATAAGCGTCCCTTTGAGGTAGAGGTCTACAGCGCCGGCACCGTTTCACCGGTGCTGATTGGTGCCATGTGGGCAATCTTCCTGGCCTCGTTGGCGATCCGGCTGGTGCTGCGGGTGCGGGGCAACAAGGGCAACGTGCGCGCCAAGTCGCTGCAGCGCCATCCGCTGCTGCTTTTCGGCCTGCAGCTCGGTGGGTTCTTTTCGGTCGTGCTGACGCTGGTCGGCATCGAGATTCAGACGGGCGGCAAGGTGTGGGATCTCTCGGTATCGAACGTGGCGCTGGTGATTATGGGCGGTTCTATCTTGCTCCAGGTCGTGCTGCAGTACGTGGTCAACCGGACGCGCCTCGGCAAAGCGATGCGCGCAGCCGCCTATGATAAAGATGCTGCGCGGTTGATGGGTATCAATGTCGATGGCGTGATCGCCGCGACGTTTGCCCTGGGCGGTGGATTGGCCGGCGCTGCCGGCGTACTCTACGCGACCGCCTACAAGCAGGTGCACCATCTGATGGGGATCACGCCCGGTCTCAAGGCATTCGTGGCTGCCGTCGTGGGCGGGATCGGCAGCATTCCGGGTGCGCTGGTGGGATCCCTGATCATGGGCCAGACCGAGGTCCTGGCTGCAGGCTTCATCTCGACCCCGATGCGTGATGCGATTGCATTCTCGCTGTTGATCATCGTCCTCCTCGTCTGGCCACAGGGTATCTTCGGTGAGCCGGCGACGGAGAAGGTGTAGGTGGAGGTGACTATGCTCGCACGGATGCGTAAGCCGACTCTATCCTTTGTCGTGGGTGGTGTGTTGGTATTTGTGGTTGTGCAGCTGCTCCTGAGCCTGGGCGTTCTGAACAACTTCTGGCGCGGTATCATCTTCTGGGGGGCCGCCCTGACGATGGTCTCCCTCGGTTTGAATCTGATCTACGGCTTCAATGGGCAATTCTCGTTGGGCCAGTACGGCTTCTATGCGATCGGCGCCTACACGGCTGCCGATGTGACCTGGCGCTGGACGCACGATGATGCGTCCGGCATCGTCGTGGTGGTCTTCGGTGTGCTGCTGGCGCTGCTTCTCTACGCCGGCGTGGGTAAGATCCTGCGCGGCTTCTACCGCGTCACCGTGATGTCGAAGTTCACCTTCTATGTTATCGTCACGATCCTTGCATTTTGGATCACGGTGCAGTTCCTGGTGCCGGTGCTGGCCCCGGTGGTCACCGGTGTATTGAACGCTCTGCCGGCAGCGATCTCACAGCAAGTTGTCTTCTTCATCGCCTTGGTGGGGGGCGCGGCGCTTGCCGGAATCTCCAGTTTCCTATTCGGTATCCCCGTTCTGGAGCTAGGCTCTGATTACTTCGGTATCGCAACCCTGGGCTTCACCATTATCGTCAAGGTGCTGTTGGATAACACGGATACGATTCTGCCGTTCCCGGAGATGAAAGGCGCTCGTGGCATGATCGGCATCCCGCAGTGGACGACGTGGCCGTGGATCTTCGTCTCGCTGATGCTTGTGATCCTGGTGATGCGCAACTTACTCCATTCGAGCACCGGGCGCGCCATGGCATCGGTGCGCGAGGATGAGCGGGCGGCGGAACTGGTCGGCATCGACGTCGCCCAGGCCAAGATCCTGGCCTTTGTGGTCGGAAGCATCTTCGCGGGTTTGGCCGGGGGCATACGTGCCCACGATCTGGCCTTCCTGCACCCGCAGTCCTTTGCCTTTATCCAGTCGTTCAACCCGCTGATCATCGTGGTCCTCGGTGGGCTGGGGAGCATGACCGGCACCCTCATCACGGGATTTCTCTGGATTCTGTTGTTGGAGGGCTTCCTGCGGCTCTACCTGCCGCAGGGCTTCGAGACCTGGCGCTTTGTGGTCTACCCGATGGTGCTTTTGCTGATGATGCTTTTGCGTCCGGAGGGCCTGATGGGACGGCACGAGATACCCTTCCTGCGCCAGAAGCTGCCTGCCTTGCTCAAGAAGCCGCTCAAGGAGTCGGGAGACGGGGGTGCTGATGCGCCGTCCGCGGATATGCCCACGGGTGTGGGGGAGGTGACCGCATGACCCAGGGAAGACCGGATAACCTTCCTGCTGAGGTCGAAGCACAACCGGTGGTGCTGGAAGTTGATGACGTAACGCATTTCTTTGACAACCTGCGCGCGGTGCACGGCTTTGATCTGATGCTGCGCCGCGGTGAGCTGGCGGGCCTGATCGGTCCGAACGGCGCCGGCAAGACCACGGTTTTCAACTTGATCACCGGTGTCTACCCTCCCAGCGAGGGCAGCATCCGCTATAGGGGTGTGGAGCTGGTCGGGATGCCGTCCCACGAGATCATCCAGATGGGGATCGCGCGTACCTTCCAGAACATCCGCCTGTTCTCAAACCTGACGGTGCTGGACAATGTGCGCGTCGCGTACCATCCGCACGCCGGGTACAACCTGATGGACTCGATTCTGCACACGCCTCGCTATCGCGAGAAAGAGGCGGAGATGGCAGAGCGTGCGCAGGAGTTCTTGGCGATCTTCGGCCTCGAATCGCGCCAGAACGAGGAGGCGGGATCGCTGCCTTACGGTCTGCAGCGCAGGCTGGAGATTGCGCGCGCGCTGGCAGCGCGGCCCAAGTTGCTGATCCTGGACGAGCCGGCCGCGGGCATGAACCCTCAGGAGATCGACGAGCTGATGGAGCTGATTCATTTCATCCGCGACCGGTTCAACTTGACGGTGCTGCTGGTTGAGCACAGGATGCGGCTGGTGATGAACATAGCCGAGTGGATCACGGTGATGGACTTCGGTGAGGTGCTCGCGCGTGGTCTACCCAGTGAAGTCCGGACGAACCCGCAGGTCGTGGAAGCTTACCTTGGGCGTCAAGCTATCTAGAACAGATAGCCGCTGTCTAGCCCTGACGCCTTTGATGCAGAGGGAGTGAGTTATGCCGTTACTGGAAGTTAAGGACCTGAATGTCTCGTACGGTGCGATTCGCGCGCTGCACGGCGTGTCCTTCCACGTGGATGAGGGGGAGGTGGTCACGCTGATCGGTGCGAATGGTGCCGGCAAGTCGACGACGCTGCGCACGATCTCCGGTCTTCTGCCCGTCACCAGCGGCGAGGTGATCTACGACGGCGAAGCCATCACCGGGGACGAGGCCAGCAGCATTGTGCGCAAGGGTGTGATCCACGTGCCCGAGGGCCGGCGGATCTTCGCCCCGCTGACGGTTCGCGAGAACCTGGAGATGGGCGCCTTCACGCGAACGGACGGAGACGAGATTCAGGAGGCGATGGAGCATGTGTTCCATCTCTTCCCGCGGCTGAAGGAGCGTTTGGAGCAGGCTGGAGGTACCTTGTCCGGTGGCGAGCAGCAGATGCTGGCCGTCGGCCGGGCATTGATGTCGAAGCCGCGGCTGCTGCTGATGGACGAGCCGTCTATGGGGCTGGCGCCGATCCTGGTTGAGGAGATCTTCAACATCATCGGCGAGATCAGCCAAGAGGGCGTGACCATCCTGCTGGTCGAGCAGAACGCGTCGATGGCGCTTTCGGTGGCCGATCGTGGCTACGTGCTCGAAACGGGAGCGATCCACCTTGAGGGTGCGGCGGACGTGCTGGCCAAGGATCCGGATGTGCGTGCAGCCTACCTCGGTGCGTAGCCTCTTTGCTGGATAGTGGTGAGCTCGCAACTCAGATGAGCTAGGCCCGCCACGCCATACTCATCGCAGGACTCTCAGGGGTCTCACGACTGGAACAGGTTGGTTCCGGCTGTGAGATCCTTTTGTGTGGTGTGGGGTATACTTCAAGGATGAGGACTCCAAAGATGAATCGCGCAGGCACGGCTATCGGCTATCGGGCGGCTGCGGCTGTGGTGCTTGCCATCCCAATAGTGGTCGCCAGCACCATTGGGATGGTGGCTGTTCTGCTGACCGGGTGTGCGGGTGACGCTTCCAGCGACGCGCAGGTCCTGCAGATCGGGGTGGTTGCGCCGTTCAGTGGTGACTATGAGTCGCTGGGCCGCAGTGTACGAGATAGTGTGCTCCTGGCCGCTGAAGCGTGGAACCTGCAGGGCGGGGTGCTGGGTCTTGAGGTACAGGTAGTGCTGGAGGATACGGCCTGCGATTACCAGGGCGGTCGGGTGGCAGCTGAGGCCGCCATTGATGAGGGGGCGCTCTTTCTGATCGGAGCGGTCTGCGCCAGTGCATCGGAGGGCGTCGCGCAGGTCGCCACGACGGCCGGTGTGCTCCAGATCACGCCGGGTTCCGTGAACCTCGATCTGACCCTGGATGCGGAGGGGGAGGTCCGGGATCTGGTTTACCGAATCCCCTCGGTGGATGATGACCAGGGCGCGGTCGCGGCACGCTTTGCGCTGGAGCAACTCGGCCGAAAGAGGGCCGCCGTTCTCTATGCGGAGGACAGTGTGTACGGGAGCGCCCTGGCTCGGGCGTTCGTGCGGGCGTTTGAGGAAGGCGAAGGCGCTGTGATCAAGGTCCAGACCTACGATCAGAACACAGAGCTCTTCTTCGAGACCCTGGATGCCGTCCGTGAGCAATCTCCAGACGTGCTTTACCTCCCCGGCTACTACGACGTCATCAATATCCTCGTCGGTCAAGCGCGGCACTTCGGTCTGCTGATGCCGATACTGGGGAGTGATGGGTGGCATGGGCCGGGGTTGGATCTGACGGTCACCGACGGCGCATATTTCACCACACACTATCTCCCGGAGGAGCCGCGCGGCGTGATGCAGAACTGGATTCACCTCTACGAGGCCCGTTATCTGGTGCCGCCGGACGCGCTGGCGACGATGAGTTACGATGCCGCGAATCTTCTGTTTTTATCGATTGAGGCGGCGGGGACCACCGATCCGGTGCTGGTTGCTCAAGCGATGGGCGCCATGGTGTATGAGGGGGTCTCGGGCCCGATTATGTTTGATGAGAATCACAATCCGGTCAGGCCATTGATTGTGGTGCGGGCAGATCCGGCGGGGCTGGTCTACCAGGGGCGGTTCGAGCCGTAGGATGTGACTGTGCCGTGTTCGGTGCTTGCGGCCAGTAGTTGGTGATGCTATACTTTGTGAGCAGGGACTCATTTCCGACCTGGTTCCCGGGAGAACGATGCCATCTCAACCTCTGAAACCCGAAGCTGCGGATCTGGATGCTCTGGCTGCGGCCATGCCCGAGATCGCAGCCTCTGACGACATCGACGCGCTTGTGCACGAACTGGCACGGCTGATGCTTGAGCGGCGCGCCGATGTGCGGGGATATGCGCCGGGGGCGCAGTATCGTGTGGGGGTCCGCGTCTGGTTCGGTGAGCAGGTTGCGGATGTCGTGGCAGTGCGCCAGCAATACAATCCGCAGCAGGGAAGCTTTTCCGTCGTGGATCTTCGGTTGCCGGCCGAGAGTGACTTTCGCCGTGTCGTGGCCGGTGTCGCCGGCGCGCCGGCGATCACCCCTTCAGCCGCCGTCGACGAGGACGCCGTTGCCGCTTTGGTGGCGGCTGTGGGCCCTGTGCTGCGTGAGGCCGTGCTGGGCGACGCGCGTCTCGGATCCCGGTTCGATGTGGGGGTGTCCTCGGCGGTCCCCGTTTCCGCCACTTCTGCCCCAAGGCTGTCCCTCCGTTCCTCCGGTTTGTTCAGCGATGGTGTGCTCGTCGCACACCTCGACCAGGTGCAAGCTGATCAAGTTACACTCGGCGCTGCTGTCGATGCGTACCTTCCGGAGTTGGCGAGCCTGTGGTCCCGCGCCTGCGAGGGCGGCAGTGGCTGGGGGTCCGCGGAGACGTGGCGGCTGTTTGTTGCGCCGGTGCTACGTCTCCTGGGCTGGTCGACCGAGCCCGCCGGCTCGGCTGAGCCCGCCCGCTCGGTCGACCCGGTGGCGCCGGGACATGGCTATGTGCTCGCTCCGGATCCGATCTGCAGCCGTGCCGGCGCATCCGATCTGTCTGGGAGTGCGTCCGGCGACGTGCCGCGCATTCTGGTGATGCCGCAGCCGTGGATGCTGCCGGTTGGCTGCTCGGAACCGGCGATGCTCGAGGGCTGTCCCACGACGGAGTTGGTGGGCAGTCTCGGCGTTGACGATGTACAGTGGGGCATCGTGACCAATGGCCGGCAGTGGCGCCTGTATCGTTCCTCTCAGGGCGACCCGGACATCGGCTGCGCTGCGGCCGAATACTACGACGTCGATCTGACCGGTATCCTTGGTCTGGTGCGGCCCGATGAGGCTCTGCGGGCCACGCAGCGTTATGATCTGACCGTGTGGTGGGCGCTTTTCGGGTCCGCTGCCTACGTGGCGACTGCGGGCCGCCCTGCCTTGACCACTACGTTGAAACGGGCCTCGGCCGCCTATGCGCGGCGGATTACCACGCTGCTGCGTGAGCAACTGCTGACTGCTGTGTTACCCGAGATCGCTGGGGGTTTTGTTACCTATCGCCGCGAGCGTTTGGGCGTTGAGACGGAGTCCGACGCCACACTGCGCGACATCATGCGCGCCAGCCTGGGGTTGGTCTATCGTCTGTTATTTGTGCTTCACGCTGAGAGCAAGCTCGATCTCCCCCTGTACCACCCCGATTACCGGGGGCAGAGTCTGACCACCAAACTGCGTTGGTCATTGGAGCAGTTGGATCAGGCGCGGACGCTGAGTCGCTCCATGGAGATCACCGCGCAGTACGACGGTCTGATCTCCTTATTCCGCAGCCTGGAGCACGGCGCGCCCCGGCTCGGGCTGCCCAGCTGCAGCGGCGGGCTTTTCAGTCCGGTCGACCCGGTTGTGGCCTTCATAGAGCGTCACCGGCTGAGCGACCGAGTGGTGGCGCGAACGCTGGCTGCGCTGGGGCGGCTGGACGGCGAACTGGTGGACTATACCGCTTTGACCGCGCGCAACCTGAGCGCGATGGCCGAGGGACTCCTCGAGAACTCGCTGTGGATTGTCGAGGCGCGGGCAGGCCAGGTCGCACTGGTAAACACGGCCGGCACGCCTCAGGTCGCCAGCAGTTCCTCGGTCCCGGAGTACGTGGCTATCTCGGTATTGGAGCGGGCTCTGGAGCAGGTGCTGGCGACCCGGGCCCACGATTTCGTTGCGGCGATGGATCGGGTGGCGGTGTTGCGCCGTATGTTGGAGGCCGATCCGGCTGCTTCAGGGGCTGCCGATGTGCAGGCTTCAGTGGCTGTTTCCGAGAGGACTGCCTGCAGCGCGCTGTTGGACATCAAGGTCGTGGACCCGGCCGTCGGCGCCGGCGTTTTCTTGGTGGCAGCGCTTGACGTGATCGTTGATGGTGTGATGCGCATCTTGGCTTCCTATCACCGTTCGCATCCGTGGGTCCCCTGGGCGTGGAACCCGGTCTGTTGCACGATCCAGGACGCTCGATCCGCGACGGTAGCCGGCGTCACGGCGCAGGGCTTGACGGTGGATCCGGCCCGGCTGGATGACGGATCTCTCCTGTCGATGTTGATTGCCGGACGTGGACTCTATGGCGTGGACCTTAGTGGATCGGCTGTGGCTGTGGCGCAAGCCAGTGTCGAGATGCGCGGCTTTGTGGTGGGCGCACCGTTCGTCAGCACAGACACGCACATACGTTGTGGCGACAGCCTTACGGGCCTCTGGCTCTCAGAGGTGGCGGATCGTGATCCGACCCTGGCTGTGATTGTATCTGATCTCCCGGCGATTGTCTCCGGTGTTGCGTCAGCCGTCGGCAATGGGCGCGCTGCGTTGGATATTGTGGCGCCGTACGAGAGACTGCTGGATGTCATGTTCAGCGAGCGGTACGGCAATCGAGGGGCGTGCGATCTTGTCTGCAGCATGGGGCGGAAGCTACTGGACGGACTCCGGGGAGATGCGGACATGACCGAGGAACAGACTGAGGTCGTGAACGAGGCGGCCCGCTTGCGTGCGGAGTATGGCTTCATGCACTGGGAGACGGCTTTCCCGGACGTCTTCCTCTCTCCGGCGCGTGTCGCGCAGGAGCGTCCTGGTTTCGATGTTGTTGTTGGCAGTCCACCGGCGGATTCCGAGCTTGGGGATGAGCCCCTGGCTGCCGGCGCTGTGGCCTTCGCGGCGACGCTGTCGTCCAAGTCTCAGGGACCGTTTGCGACGCTGGCTAGCGAGCTGGTCCGCATACCGGGCGGTCGTGTCGCTTTCGTGCTCACCCCCGCCAGGAGCCCCCACTAGGGGCACTCACCAGGAGCGTACTATGGATCTAGAGCTGCTTCAGACATTCGGCGAGGCTCTGTTTCTGGTCCACACTGAGGATCTCAGACGCCTTGCGCGCCGGATCCAACATACGGTCGCAGCGCAGGATCTCACGTCGATGGTGCGGCGGTTTGTGCGAGGGCGTCTGCGGTACGGTCCGGTTCAGCGCGGTAACCGCGTCACCGGACCCTTGCACGGCGAGCGGGTGCGTTTCTGGGACCCGGCGAAGGCGTGGCATATGGGGGACCTGGCCATCTTCCCCGAGCCGGTGATGCGGGATCGCATGCGCGTCTTCACTCCCCGTATCGGCCAGATCGTCAGGATTCAGGGCGGCGGCGTCACGGTGCGGATTGACGGCCGACCAGGGACCCACGTGTACGGCACCACCTCGACGCAGCAGGGGGGACAGGCTCTGATGCGCTGGCGCCGGTCGGTGGAGGATCTGGTTCGCGTTCTGCCCGACAGGAGCGATGAAGCGTCGCTTATCGACTACGCACTGTATCGCTTTGGTGAGACAGTTGCCACCAACCTGCTGAGCGCTCTGCGGCATGATGGTCGGTTTGTGGCTATGGATGGTCAGTGGTTTCTCAGATCGCTGGCTGTCCAGTCCGATCGCAGGCAGTTGGACGGACTCGCACAGGCGATGCTGGTGGCGGTGGACAGGCCCATGACGGCTGCGGAGCTGCTTCCGTTGGTGCCACCACCGGTGGCTGGAGGGGCGGCGGGCCTGTTTGGGCTGGCGCTGAGCCTGCAGGAACATCCGGATCTATTTGCCAATGTCGACTCCGGCGCTCGACCGCGCTGGGTTCTGACCAGTGCCCCATCCGGGGACTACACGGCGCGGCTGGCAGCCTACGATCCTGAGACGTGGGATGTGCTGTGTGAGCCCGGCGAAGCGCTGGACGCGGCCACGGTGCAGCGTCTTTGGTCTTTGGGCCTGCTGCCGGCGGTGCTGGCCCGTTAATATCGCTCCTGCGGTGTAGTCGCTCTGTAAGCCTCCATCAATTGCCCGGCGCGCTACTCGCAGGCACACTCTGTGTTGGAAGGGAGCATCTGCGTCTATGGCATATCGTGTGCCGAGCACGACAACCCAGAAGACCAACGGACTGTCTCAATCAGTCTCGATGGACCCGGACTGGCTGGCGACGTATATCCGTGAGGCCAATCGGCCGGTTGCCATCGACATGCTGGCGCGACAAGCCGTGCGCGCGATGGTGGTCAGCGATGGTCATCTTCGTGCCTATGCAGCCGGCAGGAGCCACCGGAAGGAGGAGCGCGTGCGCCTCCTGGACGGGAGGCTGGGCGACATCCTCTCCGTGGAGACCGGCTCCAACGATGTGCAGGGCACCTTCGAGATCCTCTCCCTGCGCATGCGCGATGGCGACATCGTCCGCGTAGCTGCTCGGGTCGAAGGCGCCCCTGAGATTGACGGCCCGGAGCTGGTGCCCGACGACATCGTCGATATGCTGCTGGTCGGCCAGGAAGAAGAGATGGTGCGGCTGATGCGCAGGGCCCTCGTCTCGGATCCTCGCTTCATCACGCTCTATTACAGTGAAGGCGAGTACGGGTGTCTGCGCGAGTTCTTCCCGCCGATGAGTCCCGATGTGCTGGACGCCGCTTTGGCTGTCCTGTTGGACGCCCTCTTCGATCAGATTCCGCTGTCCCAGACCAGCCGGTCGCTGCCGGCGCGGGGCCTGACGGGCCGCAAATCCGCCGAAGTTCTCATTGCGACCGATCGTCTTGATGGCGAGCTCTCCTCGAATCCTGAATGGCTCGATTCCGCTCGCATTGTCTTCGACACGGTGAGGTCGCTGTGGGCGCGGGCCGAGCAGTACGACGCCGTGTGGGACGCCGCTCAGGTGTCTCGCGCATTCCTGCAGCCGCTCCTGAGGGCTCTGGGTTGGACCTGTGTCCCACTGCCGACACAAGATCGACCGGATGGGCTGTATGCCCTGTGTGCCGATCATTTAGCTGCCTCTGAGCTGTATGTTCAGTATCAGGAGGGTGAAGCGATGACCCCCTGGGTCCTGGCGATGGCGCAGGCCACGTCGTGGGGACGGACGTTGGATCACGTAGCCACATTGGGTGGTCCCGGGACGCCCCCGGGGGGGATTCCCGTTTGGGCCGGCGACGCAGAGCCTGTTGCTCCGGCCCACCAGATGGTGGGCGCGCTCCGTCGCAGCGATGTGCGATGGGGTGTATTGACGAATGGGCGCGTCTGGCGTCTTTTTAGCCGCGATGCCAACAGCCTGTCGCGCGCATACTATGAGGTGGACCTGGCGGATGTCTTTGACGGTCTGCAGCCGAGAGAGGCGCCGGAGAACGATCGCTGGGAGGCCTTCCGCCGTTGGTGGCTGCTCTTCCGTCAAGCCTCCTACGTGCCCGGCGCGGATGGTCGTTGCCTGCTGGAAAGCCTGCGCGAGCACGAGCCGCAGGCCAGCCAGCAAGTGCGCGACATCCTACGCAAGCGCCTTCTGACGACGGCTTTGCCCGCGGTTGCCGGCGGGTTTGTGAGCTATCGCGCCCAGCGGACCGGCATCGGTGCTGAGACTGCCGCGACACTGGGCGAGATTCGTCGCGGCAGCGTCCGGCTTCTGGCCCGGATGCTCTTCTTGCTGATCGCAGAGGCTCGCGATCTGCTGCCGCTGAGTGATCCGGACTACCGCCCGCACAGTCTGACAGCGCAAGCGCAGTGGGCGGTGGAGCGCGTGCGCCGGGAGCTGCCGCCTAACGACGGGGTCTACACCACGCCACGTTACGACATCATTCTCTCCCTGCTGCATCGCATCAGCAAGGGCGATCCGGAGAAAGGCCTGCCCAGCTATGGCCGGCTGTTCTTCGACCCGGCGGAGTCCGACCATGCATTCCTGGAGAAGACCAAGCTCAGCGATGAGGCCCTGGCGCTGGCTCTTGATGCCCTGTTCCGGGGAATCGACTACACCGCGTTGGATGCGCGTGATCTTGTGCAGGTGGCGTCGACTCTGTTGGGCAGCCAGATCACGGTGCCCAACCCTGAGGTGGGCGAGGTGATGGTGACGCACGGGGGCGGAGAACGCGGTCGCAGAGAACGCGTTCGCAGAGAACGTGTGGGCTGGGCGGCGCTGCCGGACTACGTGGTCAAGCCCGCGGTAGAACAGGCGTTGGCTCCCGTGTTGCAGGCCCGCGACCAGGTCTTTGCAGACGCCATGGATCAGGTTGTCGCACTGCGGAAAAAGCTGCGGCGGGCTCTGGATCGCACCAAGCGCAGCGCACTCCACGCCGAATGGGATGCCGCGGCCCGGGCGGCGCGCGAGGCTTTCCTCGGCATTCACGTTTGCGACCCTGCTATGGGGGCCGGTGAGTTCCTGATGAGCGCGGTGGATGTCCTGACGGACGGCATCATTGAGAGGCTGCAGGCATATCACGCCGATCATCCGGACGTTCCAAGGGACTGGAACCCGATCTGCCGGCAGCTCGACGACCTGCGGCGCGATATTGTCGAAGAGATGGGGCGCCAGAAGATCCAACTTCAGCCCGGTGAGCTAGCCGACGCGACGCTGCTGTCGCGGTTGGTGGCTCAACGCACGATCTTCGGTGTGTCGGAGGATCCGTTGGCAGTTGAGCTGATTCAGGCAGGGCTGTGGTTGCACACATTCACACCCGGCGCGCCGCT
>Ga0114918_10001613_pt1 | contig 20131 bp, 31 predicted proteins | sample LantaG_FD_87015 | JGI IMG/M metagenome (GOLD analysis project Ga0114918, IMG submission 87015) | Deep subsurface microbial communities from Baltic Sea to uncover new lineages of life (NeLLi) - Landsort_02402 metaG | ecosystem: Environmental > Aquatic > Marine > Oceanic > Sediment | place... | reverse complement strand
TTATTTGGGAAAGAAACATAAGGACGATCCAGCCGCTTTGGTAAAAGATTTTATTATGATTAGAGATGATATGAAAAAAACTTCTAAAAAAGGTGTTGAAACTATTGATTTATTTGCTTAATTAGTTGAAAAGCGATAATCGTTATGTTAAAAAGTATTAATATGAATATCATAAAGTGTCCTGAGTGCAAAAGTATAGATTTGATAACATATGATATTAAAGGATGTATTAAAGATGGTAGAATTATTGAGGAAATGGAATGTTTAGATTGTTACTACACTTTTACTGTTAAGGCAGAATTATCTAATATAAAAATAGAAAAAGAATAGGAGTTAAAAAATGTCTGAAGAGAATAAAACGAAGTTCAGGTTAGAAATAGATAAAACTATTCAACCTAAGCAATATGAACCTATTAAAATTATTGTAGATATTGAAGAAACTTTTTGTTGGACAGACAAGAAAGATAGAGATATAAAAATTAGAGAATATACTGAGAAAATAGCAGGAGATTTTGTGAATATCTTTGATTATGCTGTCAAGAAGATAGGAGAAGAAAGTCGATGTATTGGTAATGTCGTTACTTCTGAAGATATTCTTGAAAGTGGTAAAAAAAACATCTCTGAAGACGATGGTGAATTTACTTTTGATTAATAGGTGTAAAATATGATTAAAAAAAATACATTAAAAGAATTTGAGAAAATGTTTGATATCACTCCTTCTGTTAAGGATGATGATACACAATCTGAGGAGTATGCTCATAGCAACGATTCTAAGGATCCTTTTGATAAATTAGTATCAGAGGTTCACGACAATATTAAAGAAATATCTGATAAGGGTTTTATATTGGAAGTTAAAGAAAAAGTAGTCGAAGATCCTCATGATATTATTAAAGATGTTGCTTTAAAAGAGCCTAAAGAAGAACAGTTGGGTTTTGATAAAGTTGAAGAGCCAAAAGAAGAGCCAAAAGAAGATGATGCTATGCTTTCTGCTTTTATGGAAGACGATTTTGATACTCTTCCAGAGATGGAGATAGAAAAAATAGAAGAAAAAATAGAAGAAGAGCCAAAAGAAGAGGTTAAAGAGTTATCAGGAGAAATAAGAGAAGTAATTGCTGATATTTCTGAATTTCATAATGATATAAAAGATAAAGAAGAAGATGAAGATTCTGTGTTGGATGAAATAAAAGTAGGAAGTTGTGCTATGACCGAAAATGATAAAATTAAGTGGTCATTTACAAGCACCTCTACTATGTATGATACTTTTTATCAGCAGAAAAAAAGAGTAATTGATAGTTGTCTTGTTGGTGGTCAAGTAGAATATTCTTTATGGACAAAAGAATTAGAAGAGGCAAGTGTTAATGTGGTCACAGAAGTATTCGACCAACAGGTTATTATTAGACAAATGGAAGAAATACAACAGTTTAGGAATAGAGTTAAATATATCGGAGTTAGAGTTAATAATCAATACTTTTTATTTGATCGATTTACTCCATTGTTAAGAGGTTGTTTGGCAAGAATTCAATATCTTAAACCACTTCTTAAGCAGGATGGGCTAGTTTTAGAGCATATGGGTGATGTGGAGATGTATTTTGAAAGACTTAGAGGACTACATAAATCGGTTGCTGATTCTGAAAGGAATTTAGCGGCAGCGTATGAGATGCTTAGTAGAAAAGTTACAATATGTATGGAGCTTCCTCCTGCTGAAAGATATAGTAAGCCAGAAGAAAAAAAATATAGACTTCAACAAGAACATATCGAATATAAAGTTCCAGAGCATATAAAAGATTTTGATGATCTTCCTGATAATGCCTCAGCAGGTCCAAAAGAACATAAAATCGGTGTTGTGGGTTGGGATAGTTTATAATTTTTTTTGTGAAAGAAATAACTTTAAAAGCGATTATAAAGTTAGTATAAAGTAGAAAGTAATATTAATGTTTTTAGATAGGAGTTAGAATTATGACAGAATATGTACAATGGGGTTCAGTCCCAAAAAGTGGTGGAAGTAATGGAGAACAATCAGAATTTCTTAAGTTGAAAAGTGGTAATAAATACAGGATTCGTCCAATTTTTGATCCTGTTAAGTTCTTTAAATATTTCCATAAATATGAAGGTAAATTAAGAACAGCTATTTGTGGTAAGCCTGATGTTTGCCCTGTAAGAGATAGTCATCCTGATCTTAAGAAACCTTCCATGCGTTATGCAGCTTATGTTATTGATAGAGCAGATGGTAAAGTTAAGATTCTTGAAGCTCCTCAATCTGTATTTCGTCCAATCGGCAGTAGTTTTGAAGCTACAGGTAAAAATCCTGGCAGCGGTAAGGATGGTAGTGATTTCCTGGTTACTGTTACAGGCATGGGTTTAAATACCGTTTATGATGTGGCATTTGCAGGCGCATCTCCTCTTACACAAGAAGAGAGAGCATCTATTAAAGAGGCGTTAGATGGAGACATGAAGAAACTTCAAAAACTTTACAAGGTTGATACTCCTGCCGAAATCGAAGAAAAATTATTTGGAGATAGAAGTAATCCTAATGAAGACTCAACTGATGATTCAAGTAATGATACTAGTTTTGGAGATACTCCTGAGCCAGAGTCTAGGGTAGATGCACCTACACCTGTAACTGAAGTCAGTTCTGATTCGGATAGTGATTGGGAAAACAATTTTTAATAAGGGAAGATAGTTATGGCAAAAAGTAAAAAAGATAATGATGATATCTTTAAAAATTTACAAGGTTTTTGTCAGCTTGGGGCCAGGGCTGAAAGCCCTGGCAATATCCCAACTGGTCATTTTAATTTGGATTTCATTATTCAATATGGCGCAGATCCTACAAAAGTTGATTTAAACAAAGTTGAAGGATATGATCCCGCAAAAACAGTTGGTATTCCTTTAGATAAATTAGTAGAGATATTTGGAGAAGAAGGTAGTGGAAAATCTTCTCTTGCTTATAGAATTTGTGGTTATGCACAACAATTAGGATATAGGACAGGATGGATTGATGTTGAGCATTCTTTTCAAGAAAATCTAGCATATATAAATGGTTGTGATATTGATCAACTTATATATTCGAATATGATTAATCATGAAGATCCTGAGAAAGAATATTTTGCAGAAGATGTTATTGATTATATGATCAAAATGATGCAAGCAGGGATTCAAGTTATAGTGTTAGATTCAGTAGCTAATCTTATTCCTAAAGCTTTGTTTGAAGCAAAGACGGAGAAAGAATTTATGGGTTTGCTTTCAAGATTGTTAAGTAAATCATTGGGTAAGTTAGTTTCTTATGCTGAAAAACATGGAACGTTGCTCGTATTTATTAATCAGTTGAGAGAGAAAATTGGTAATACTTGGGGAGATCCAAGAACTAGTCCTGGAGGCCACTCTTTACATCATAATGCTTCACTTCGTCTTAGAATGGATAAAAGGAATAGTAAGGATGCTGATATCTATGTTCCTGATCCTGAGACAGGAGATGAGATGTTGATAGGTAGGCACTCTAAAGTTTCTCTTGTTAAAAATAGATTTGCAAAACCGTTTAGAGATTCTTTGGATATTCCAATATATTATGAAGCATATTTTCCAGAGATTGACGAGATAGCTTTTGATACAGGTAGACAGATTAAACTTATTTCAGTTAGAAAAGGTGTTTATAGTTGGGATAGTTTAAAGATTGAAGGCAGGAAACAGTTTATTGATCATATCATTAAAGAAAAACTTACTGATAGTCTTATTGTAGATATTAAAGCTAAAGCTGCTGAAAATGAAATAATTCTTCCTCCTGAGATAGTTTTATATAAATCGGGAGATTGTAGAGGCGCTTCGGTAAAATAGTAATGAATAAATGGACAGATGGATTCCCAGAAACTGAAAGGTATGAAATTATTAAAGCAGCTAAGACAACTCTTTCAAAACCTGAGGGAAAAATTGCTTTAGATTATTTGATCAATGAAAGAAAATTTTCAGAAGAAGTAATTGATAGATTTGATATGGGCTACTGCCCTTCTGATGTAAATCATGAAGTAAGAGGTAGAATTATTACTCCTATCTATGGTACTTATGGAGAGCTAGTAGCCCTATCTACTCGACATTTAGATAAGAATCATTATCAGAGATTTTTGCATGAGTCTTTTAATAAGGGTTCTTATCTTTATGGTCTTTGTTATGCAAAAAATACTATTCAAAGAGTTAATAAGGTTATTATTGTTGAAGGTGAATGTGATGTGGCTTGTTTTCATACTTTTGGATTTAATATGACTATTGGGTTATGCGGTAGTGCTTTTACTCTTTTTCAAATATCTTTATTATCAAAATATTGTACAGATTTTTATTTATTGTTTGATGGGGATGTAGCTGGAAGAGATTCTATAGAGAGAACAATGAAAGATTATGACAAATATAATTTAGATGTTTATGGCTTAAGATTTATTCCTGTTGATCTTCCTAAGGATTGTGATCCTGATGAATATCTTATTAAAGGTGGTAAGAAAAACATGATAAATAAATTAAGAACATCAGAAGAAGATTGTGGTTTTAGAGTATAAGGGAAAAATTATGACAAATAGGACATACACGCCTCAAGAAGTAACAGCAGCAATGAATTTAATAGATACTCATATTAGATGGAGGACCGTCACTAATCGTGGAGATAGAAGTTATGATCATTACCATCCTTCTGAATTTGGCAAGTGTCTTAGGATGCAGCAATATAAGCATTATGCATGGAAAGGTTTAATAGATGTAAGATATCCAGAACCTGATAGCGAAAAGCATAGACTTTTTGATAAGGGCCATAATATGCATGATCGATGGTCAAATTATTTTGATGAAGTAGGAGATATATTGCTTGGTAGGTGGAAATGCAAGAATATTCTTTGTTATATATTTGATGACGAAGGTAAAATTAAGAAAGATTATTCTCTGGAACAAATATATAAAGATAATAAAACAAGAATTAGCAAGGGTAAGAATGGTCCAATTTTTAAACCTAAAAAATGTGTTTGTGGTTGTTCTGATTTTGAGTATTTAGAAACTCAAGTATTAGCACCAGAGGTAAATATAAGGGGTAATGCTGATATCGTTTTTAATTGTAGAAATTTGAAAGAAGAAAGATTTAAAGGAGTTAGGATATCTTATAATAAAAAGTTCCTACCAATTGGAAAAAGTAAAGTTGTTATTGATATGAAAACCTGTGGTAGTAATGCATGGAAGAATCAAATCATGGCTAAAGGCCCACATAAAGATTATCTTATTCAGCTTACAATTTATGTCCATATATTGGATTGTGATTATGGCATTATAGCTTATGAGAATAAAGATAATTCTAAAATGATGTGGTTCCAGGTTCCAAGAAATGATATTTGGTGGGAGATAGTTCAAAGTCAAGCTAAAAAAATGATAGAAATGTCGAAGACAAGAAAACTTCCTCCCCCAAAGTATGATTCAAAAAAGAATTATTCTTGTACATATTGTGATTTTAAAGAGCTTTGTCATAAATCAAAAATATGGGACAGTCCAACACTAGAAAATAGTCAAAGAGAGTTTTATAAATCATTATTATAAAGTTTTTTGAATAAAAATACGATTATATTATTGTATTTAGAATTTTATTTTTATAGGAGAATGAAGCTATGATAGAGGAAGTAAATGGAAATGCAAAAAAAACAGAGGATAGCTTACTTTTGGTAAGCGGTAGTAAGGGAAGTAAAAGTAATGATAAAGATTATGTTAAAAAACTTTCTAATGCTATTTTGCAAGTATATGCAAAACATTCAGCCGTTAAGTTGAGATGTGTTGGGGCGGCTTCTCTTAATAATGCTATTAAGGCTTTTATTATAGCAAAGGGAGAAGCTCAAAAAAATGGTGATAATTTATTGATTAACCCTAGTTTTACGACTGTTAATTTTCAGGGTGAAGAAAAGACAGGTATAGTGCTAGATGTAGAATCAAAGGAAGAGTAACCATTAAAGTATATGAAATATTATTTGTGAGGTATTAAAATGTCAGAATATGAAAATGTATTTAGACGTAAAGAATTAAATGATATGTACACATCAGGAGAGGTAAAATCTCTTGACGATCTATATCTTTTAGAAGATGTAGCTTTAACAATTAAAGGTCTTGAAAAAAAGAAAGATTTCTATAAGGACTATAAAAAGAAAAAGTCTCAAGATATTAATGATGAAATTAAAGTTATTGAGAATAAAGTTCAGTTTTATAAGTCTATTATGGTTTCAACTCTCGAAAGTAATAAAGAAAAGAGTGTTAAATTTCCAGGTTCGTGCTCTGTTTCTTCAAGAAATCAAAAGGCCAAATGGGTAGTTAATGATGAAGAAGAATTTATAGCTATTTTGCAAGCTGCTCAGAAGGCTGGAGAAGAGGTGGATGATGTTCTTGAAAAAGTTATTCAATATAATATTAGAAAAAGAGAGGCTAACAAGTTGTTGGAGATATGGGACCAGAGTGGAAAGTTAGAAGGCTTTCTTAAGAAGGCAAAAAAAGGATCTGGAGATATTGTTACAAAAGAGCCACAAAAAACAACAGTTTCTATTACATTTTTAGAAGTAGATGAAGATGCTAATGATAGTGTGGAAGATGTTTCTGTTCCCATTAAGGATAAAGAAATTGTTGCCTCCAATATAGATGATTATGATGGTATTTAGAATATGAAAGATTTTGAATTTTATAAAACTATTCGTCTGTCGAATAAAAAAGATAAGATTATGAAAGCTTTTTCTAAGTTGCATAATTTTTATAAAAAAATTCCTAATACAAAGGGGTGTATGGAGAATATAAACGCTGACGGGGGAGCTTGTAGAGCCTGGTGTTGTAGAATTCAAACACCTCAATTTTTATATTCAGAGTTTTTACTTTTATGGGATTATATATCAAAAAATTGGGATGATGAAGAAGTATGTAATATGTTTGAAAAATGTATGTTAAATGCAGTTGATCCTCTTCCTTCTAAAGGTTGTGTTTTCTTTGATGAAAAAAAATGTATTTGTAATGTCCATAAGGTAAGACCATATAATTGTTTTTTGCCAGATTCGTGGGTATATACGAAAAAAGGTCCTATGAAAATAAAGAATATACTTGCAGGGCATGAAGTGTATGGTAAAGATGGAAGAATTTATAAGGTTAAAGCTACGATATCTTCATATTATGAGGGTATGGTATATGATATAAAATATCAAGGCAATAGTATAAGTTCATGGTGTACCGAAGATCATAAGTGGTATGTAGATAATAGAAAAGATAAAAGAAAAAAAATTAATTTGTTATGGAAAAAAACAAAAGATCTTACTGCTAAAAAATGTAAGAAATATGGAGATTATTTATTATTTCCATATAATTATGAAGATAATAGTAATTTAAAAGAAATTTTAGTAAATGATTTTATAAAAGCTAAAGAAGAGAATGGTAGATTAAAACCGTTTACTGGTGGAAAGAATGGAGATGGAGATTTTACGAAGTCGTTACCGTTGAAAATTAAAATAGATGATGAGTTTTTATTTATGTTGGGGATATATTTAGCAGAGGGGTGTAGTTCTATTGCTTCAGCTTCTTTTTCTATGAATATAGTTGAAAAACATCATTTATTAAGAATTGAGAAATATATAAATAGTTTAGGTATTTCTTGCTCATGGCCAAAATTAAGTCATAGTAAAAAGCTTGTTGTTTTGAGGGTTGGGTCTTGTTTGTTTGCTAGATTTATGGCAGAGCTGGGGGGAAAATTATCTAATAAAAAAAGAATTAATAAAAAACTTTTTGAAAAATTTTCTTTTTTTCAATTAAAGAAAATATATGACGCATGGAATGTTGGTGATGGAAGAAAAAAATTACCTATGGGAGAGGAATCAACTATCACTATTTCCGAACTTTTAGCGTTGCAAATGAATTTTATATTAGTTGCTAATAATATATTTGCGAGAATTTATAAATATAAGAGAGAAGATAGGGGATTTTGTAGTTATGATGTGCATGTTTTTCCTTCTTGCAATGGAAAAGATTTAAAAAAAGGACAAGGATCTAAAATAATAAAAAAAAATGGCAACTTTATAATACCTCTCAATAATATAAAAACTAAATATTATAAAGGGCCAGTAATTGATATCCAAGTTGCAGATTCGAAAAGTTTTATTACGTCTTCTGGGGTTGTTCATAATTGTAGAATTTATGGCATTACTCCTAATGAAGAATTCGAACCTAGATATCTACGTTTAAAAGAAGAGTATAAATCAATACTAGGAGCAGTAGTAAAACCTCAATGCAAACTTGTTTCTACAATTGATGATAAGGAAGTAACGAAAGAAGATACTGACGCATGGTGGGCTAAACTCGTAGAAATTGAAAGATTCATAGGAATACCTAAAGATATGATTACGGATGCGATGGGAGGCAGTTATAGAACTCCCCACGATCATGTTCTTCTTTATAATATGCCAGAAAATCTTCTTAATGCTTTATCTGGGATAAAAAAATATACAGACGAATTTGATAAGAAAAGAGCTATTAAAGAATTAGTGCAGGTGATTAAGAATGTTTTTAATAAAAGTTAAAATTATAGATATTTTTTATAATAGAGATAATAATCTATTTCAGATATTGTTTAAAGATATTGAGAATGAAAAACAAACCCAAATTGCTATTAAGGGGAATGATTGGGGAATTACTCCTGATGTCCCCGAGGATATTGTTAATAAATTTTGCGATGATATGAGAGGTCAAGAAAAAAATCTTCATATTGAAACAGAAAAATCATCATTAAGAGATGCTCAAAAAGATGAAAAAGGATTTGTGTCTCAAGAAGAAATAAATAAAACTTTTAAGAGCTTAGAGAACTATCCAATAGATGAAGTTATGAATATTCTTCATGATGAGGTAAAGCAGGATGAAAATTAGATTTTTTGGAAGTTCAGATTGTCAAGATTGTTTAAATGTTTTTGTTATTATAGAAAAATTTCAAATAGATTATGAATATTATGATGGTCATGATGTAGATAATGATGAAGTTTATAATATGTGTGAAGAACAAAATGTCGAAGATCTTCCTCATCTCCAATTCTTAGATGATAATAATATTATTATTAAAGAACATATCGGAGCTATAACAGAACAGGTATTTTCTTTATATATGGAAGTTTATTTTCCTAATATTGAAAAGATATTGTAAAAAGTTGGTATAATTGAAAATTATTTCATAAGGAAGATGTAGCATGACTCTAAGTTTAAATAAATATCAAAAAGAAGCTGTTCAGCATTTAGATGGCCCTTGTATGGTTACTTCTTGTCCAGGATCAGGTAAAACTTTTACGCTTGTAGAAAGAATTGTCTGTTTAATTAAAAAAGGAGTAAAACCTAAGAATATTCTTTGTTTAACTTTTACAAATAAGGCTGCTAATGAGATGAAAGCAAGAGTCTGCAAAAGACTTGGAGTGGAAAAGGTAGATTTTTTCATTGGTACATTTCATTCTCTTTGTGCTAAGATGCTTAGAAAAATAGGTCCAGCTAAGGGCCAAGAAGCTAATTTTAGCATTATAGATGATCGAGATCAAATCGATTTGATTATGCAAATAGCCAGGAAGCTTGAGATTAAAATAGAAAAAGGAGATGCTTTTAAAATAGCTAATCGTCTTAATTTTTATAGAGATCAGATGGAAGATTTTGAGTGGGTAGAAGAGTCTCTTAAAACAAAACCTTGTATCGATATTGCTAAAAAATATTTAGAGCATTGCCATAAAAATAGCCTATTAGATTTTAGTGCTCTTATATATAATAATATTAAAATGATAGAATCTGATGATGATCTTAAAAGAAGAATTCAGAATACTTTTAAATATATAATGGTAGATGAAACTCAAGATACTAATATGTCTCAATTTTATTTGGTTAATCTTTTGGGAGCCAAGTGGAAAAATATTATGTTGATAGGAGATACTGATCAGTCCATTTACGGATGGAGAGGAGCGAGATATCAAAATATTCAAGATTTTATTAATGATTATTCTAATTGTAAGGTTATATCTCTTTCTAAGAATTATAGATCAACCCCTCAAATAGTTAAAGTGGCAAGTAAATTAATTAAACTAAATGTAAGTCATATGGGTACGGTTTTTGAAACAGATAATAATGATGGAGAAAAAGTTAGGTGTTATGATTTTGGTAATCAATATATAGAAGCTAACTGGGTTGGAAAAACTGCAAAGAGATTTATTGAAGAAGGGGGTTGGGATCCTTCTGATATGGCAGTTCTATATAGAGCTAACAAAATGTCAGAGCCAGTAGAACAGGCTTTAGTCAATAACTCTATTCCTTATGAAGTCTTTGGAGCATGGAATTTTTATGATCGTAAGGAAGTAAGAGATTGTCTTGCTATGTTGAAGTTGTTAGCCAATCCAAGAGATGGAATCGCTTTTGGTAGAGTTTGTCATTTTATAGAGGGTATGGGGGCTATTACTGTTGGTAAGATAGAAAATTTAGCACAGGAAAAAAATATAACTATTCCTCAAGCCTGTAAAATAATGGGGGAGAATGTCAGTAGCATTAAAATTTCAAGAGGATGTGAGAAGCTTAGTAATATTTATAATCAAGAATGGGATCACACAAATCCTGCAGCATGTATGTCCCAACTGGTTGATAAATTTAATTATGATAATCATTTATCATCTAAATTTAATGATACTTATAGTGAGCGAAAAGATAATGTTTCTCAGATCGTAACCTCAGCGGCAGAGTGTAACGGTGAAGATGACGGAGTAAGTAAGTATCTTCAACAGGTTTCTCTTGTTACTAATATAGATAAAGATGATAAAGAGGATAAGATGTCATTAATGAGTCTTCATGCGGCAAAAGGTTTAGAGTTCCCAATTGTTTTTATGATTGGTGTAGAGCAGGACTTGTTGCCTCATAAAAATGCTATGTCAGAAGATCCTTATGCTGGATTGGAAGAAGAAAGAAGATTATGTTTCGTAGGAGCCACAAGAGCTAAAAAAGTATTGCTTTTAAGTTGGTGTCAAAGAAGAAAAAGATTTGGTAAGCATGGTAATCAAACTTTTAATAGATCTAAACCTAGTCGATTTTTATATGAAATGGGAGTTCTAAAAAAATAAAAGGATTTTTATGATATTAGTAGAATATATATAATACTAATATCAACAGGAGTATAATTATGAGTAAAAAATTTGGGAAAAATTTAATAGTAGCAGTTCCTCAATCTCTTTTTAAAAATTTTAAGGACATTTGTGAAAAAAGATATACAACAATGTCTCAAGAAATTCGTAATTTTATGCTTCAATATATAGAGGATCATAAAAATGATAGGGAAAAGATTAACGATTGAAGAATTTTTAGAAAAGGCAAGAAAAACTCATAAAGATAAATATAATTATAGTAAAGTAGAATATATAAATAACAGGACAAAAATTTGTATTATTTGTAATATTCATGGAGAATTTTGGCAAATACCAGATAATCATTGGAGATTAAAATGCGGATGTCCTAAATGTGCAGGTAATATGAAATTAACAACAAAAGAATTTATTAGAAGGTCTATTAAAATTCATGACAATAAGTATGATTATAGTAAAGTTAAATATGAAAGAAATGATGTGAAAGTAGAGATTATATGTAAAGATCATGGAACATTTTTACAGACTCCTCATCATCATATGGATGGAAGTAAATGTCCAAAATGTGTAAATAATCAACAAATGACTAAAGATGATTTTGTTGAGAAAGCAATAAAAGCTCATGGTAATAAATATGATTATTCTAAAATTAAATATAATCATATTAAAAATAAAGAAATCATTATATGTAAAAAACATGGAGAATTTAAACAAAAATTAGATAATCATTTACAAGGAAAGGGATGCCCTCATTGTATTAATAAAAATGAAGGCATTGTGAAGGATCTTTTGCTAAAATATTTTAAAGGTTGGAAAAGAAGTTACAGAAGATAAAAGATATTATAATAGTTATTTAGCAGAGCATCCTTATAACAATTGGGATAATAAAGATTCTTGTGATTCTTGTGATTCTGAAGAGGGTTGTATTCGTAGGGGTAAGTTGTGTAGTGATTATGTTAAAAATAATAAGTAGAAAATATGAAAGGTGATGAACATAAACCTAAACCAACTGTTTTTAGGTGGATAGATGCCTTTTGTGATGGTCTTTATACTCCTAAAGGACATTATAGAGTCCCATCACAAACAGATGATAAAAAATATGCCAGAAGATGGAGAAGAAGAAAAGAAAAAATAAAATTAAAGGAACAAGTTAATGAATAGAGAAGAATTAGAAATTAAAATAAAACATATCTTAGCAGATTTGTTAGGTATAGAAGAAGAAATTATTAAAGAAAATTCTGATTTTATAAATGATCTTAATGCTGATAGTTTGGATGGTGTTGAAATGGTAATGATTATGGAAGATACTTTTAATATACACATAACAGACGAAGAAGCAGAATTGGCAATTAATTTTAAATTATTGTTGGATCTTATTGAAAGTAAAATAGAAAAGTAGTGTAGAATTTAGAAAGATTTATTATAATGGATTTATTAGAAGTCATAATACCAGAACCTTCCAATTTCCGTATTTTATTGGAGGATGATGAAGAAATTAGGATTATAGGGTATGAGAAGATAGATATTAATTTTTGTGATAGATCTATAGTTAAAGATGGTAGTTTAAAAACAATTCAATGTCCAATGATTACCTATATAATAAGAATAGATAGTAAGTCAAAGAGTCAATTAAAAACAATATTTTATGATTCTTTTTCTGAAACTACTAGCACAATACAAATGAGACAAGGGAGAATAAAAGTAGGTAGGCAGGGATATATATTCAATGTTGAAATATCTGCTAGGCCAGATATGAAAGAATCTTTTCTTTTGCCGAAAATGTATAAAGATAGCATTATGATATGCTTGAAGTTAGAGAATACTAGCGTATCTCTATTTGATAGGGCAGATGAGGTTTATGAAAAATATAGTAGATTTGAGATATTGGACTTATAATGAAAGATTTATTTGGAAAAGATATAGAGCTAGGAGATTATGTAATTTACATTGTTTCTGCTTCTAGTCAACATTTTGAAAAAGCAGTAGTTTTAGAAAAGGAAGAAACATTTATAAAAATAGAATATTTAGGTATCTGTAGCAGCAATCTTTCTCATCTTTCTTGTTACACAAAAGAACAAGGTAAAAAAAGTAAATTAACAGTAACAGATAAAAAAATTATCGTTATTAATTCTTTACCCAGCGATGAAAAGAATGTTTATAGAGATGAAAGAGATAGACTTTACAAACAAATAAAAGACCTTCAATCTAAGGTGTTAAGATCGTATGATAGAGAAAAGAAATTGACAAAAAAGAATAAAAGTCTTGAAGCAGAAGTTGATAGGATACATAATCGTTTTGATATATTAGATTTGTAGGGAGTATATGATGGAAAATAAGAATGCTTTGAAAATTTTAGGTAGTAAGTTTTCTATTTATTATGATGGTATTGAGGTTTTAAAAAATATTATACCTATTCAGGTGGAGTGTATAAATAATCCTCCCTATAAACATCTTATTTATTCTTTCTCGGCCCAGGGCTATCCTAAAGAATTTCAAGGTTTTAATAATTTAGTAGTAGAAGGTGTTATATCCAATACTATGTGTAAAATATCAAATGGTTTTGATGAATGTGATGCATATATAGATAGTTATGAAATAAGGCAAGATCCTATTGATATTACTACAATTGGTGGTTTTCGTGATTGGATTCAAGGACAAGAGATTATTATTTACGGACATGTTGATGGAGAATTGTTTGACAGTACGTCTCGCACAAGTCCCAATAGATTTAAGAAGAAAAAACCAGAACCTATTGAGAGCAGGTTTGATATATTAGATTTGTAGAAAGTAATATGAATACATATTTAAGTCTTCAAAATAAACATGGAGGAAAATTTTGCATAATTTTAGGAGCAGGTCCATCTTTATATGATCTATGTATTTCTAGTCATTTTGAAAAAATATTAGATAATGTTGTTATTTCTGTTAATTCGGCATTTATGCCATTAGCAAAATTAGAATTAAATCCCGAAAAACATTATTGGGTTTCTAATGATATTCTTTGTCGTAGATGGTCATATTGGTCAGATGTAGATAGGTCTAATTGCACAAAAGTAGTAAGGGACAGTTGGTGTAAATATAGAGAAACCATGACTAATACTTTATTCTTTTCTCCCAGGCCAACTTCGGAAGATGTAGTTAATCCTAAAGATATAGGTTTATGTTATTGTTCTTCTTGTGTTTCGGCATTAGATTTATCCCTTCAACTTGGTTGTAAAAAGATTATTCTTTTTGGAGTAGATCAGAATGATACTAGAGGAAAACACCATTTCTGGCAATTATTATATAATAGAAAGGATAGGCCTACTGCTAATGCTAAAATATATGATTCGTGGGAAAAACAGGAAAAAGTTTTTGAGTTTAATAATAAAGCTTATAAAGCATTAAGAAAATTAGCTGATTTTAAAAAAGCTGAGATATATAATTGTAGTAATATAACTAAGGTTACTAATTTTGACAGAATATCTATTGATTATGCTTTTAAAATGATAGGGGAATAATAATGAGTTTAATTAAATTTTTTAGTAATTGTAGTGATTGTAAAAAGTGCTGTCATCATTATTGTGGCACTTGCCTAGCGGGTCATGGAGATGATGATTTTCAATCTATTTCAAAAAAAGATTTTGATATATTAATAAATAGGGATTTAGAAAGTTATTTAAAAGATGAGTTAATAGAAAATTTTCCAGATTTTATAGGAAGGAAGTAAATGATAAAGTTATTTGAATATTTTAATAAGGAGATAAAATATGATTAATATAGATAAATATAAAAGTTTGGTTAGGCATCATGGTTCTCCCTTATTGCTTTTAGATTCTCAAAAAATAAGAGATAATTATAATATTTTAAAAGAGTCGTTGCCAGATGTAGATTTATATTATGCTGTAAAATCTAATAGTGAAAAAGAAGTTATAAATATTTTAAATAAAGAAGGATGTAATTTTGATGTTGCGAGCATAAATGAAATAAAATTATGCTTAGACAATGGAGTTAAAATTGATAATCTTTTATATACCCATCCAATTAAGTCTTCATCAGATATTAAAATAATCAATGATTATGGCATAAATACATTTGTGGTAGATAATATTTGTGAGATTTCTAAAATTCCATCAGGATCAAATATTTTGATTAGGGTTAAATCTTTTGATTATAAGTGTGTGAGTAATTTATCTAAGAAGTTTGGATGTGAAGTGGCAGACATAGAGGATATGTCAAAGAAAAGTAGAGAAAGAGGTTTAAATGTTATTGGGATGTGTTTCCATGTGGGGTCTCAGATTAGTTCTAACCAATCTTATATAGATATGCTAATTTCCCTAAAAAGTGTATATGATTCATTTGAGAAAGATGGGTTCAAATTAGAAATTCTTGATATTGGGGGGGGTTTTCCTTCGTTTTGGGACACTCCTGTTGATATGTATGAGTTTTGTAGTCCAATAAGAGAATATTTATCTCTTTTCAAGGAATATAGAGTTATAGCTGAACCTGGAAGGTATATGGTTAACAATGCGTTTACTTTATTATATAGTGTTATAGGAAAAAATATAAGAGATGATAAAATATGGTATTATGTTGATGAGGGAGTTTACGGTGTTTTCCCCACTATTATATATGATAAAGCTAGCTTCCCAATAAATTTTTTAAATAAAAGCGGAGGGAATTTAGAGCCATGCGTAGTGAGCGGCCCCACTTGTGATTGTATAGATATTATTTCAGAGGATATATTATTACCATCTAATTTAGAAGTTGGCGATTTATTAATTACTGAATATATAGGAGCATATTCTACCGTGTGTTCAACAACGTTTAACGGAATTGGAAAAACAAAAGTTTTTTGCATATAGAAAAAGAGATGTGAAAAATGTTCTCAAATAAAAAGTAAGCAATTAGAAAAAAATGGAATAAAAATTTAATATGAAATTTTATCATGGAACAACTAAAAATAATTGGAAGAAGATACAAGAAGAAGGAGTATTATGGGGAGGATATTTTTATCATAAAACAGGAGGTAAGAGTGGTTATAGATATACATATCTTACTCCTGATTTAGATGTTGCTGAGGGTTATGGTAGTAAGGAAGTAATTTTAGAGGTGGAGTATGATCCTGTAGGGGTGGGTAATAAGGTTAATGGTAAGACTATTGATAATTATGGATTTGATCCTCCTCCTGGACAACATTGCTGGCAGTTTTCGGTTTTTGTGCCAATACCAATAGAAAAAATAAAAATATTTAAAATAAAAAGAGGATTTTAAACGATTGTTAATAATTAAGTAAATAAGTTATTTAATTATTAGGAGACGACAATGGCAAAGAGAAAGAAAAATGAGAGTATATCTGAGTTTAGGAAGAGAACCGAGAAAGATAATATCATGGATACTTCTGCTGGAGAGATGGTATTAGATATTAATGCTCCTGTAGAAGGAAGAACTATTGAAGGACTATTAACATTGCAAAATGAGTATCAAACAAGAGACAATATAACTGTGTCATGGAGAGTTCCTGAAGAAGTAATGGAACATGCTAAAAGAATTGCTATGAAAGAAAGTTTAGAGAGAAAAGAAAATATTCATTATCAAAAGCTCGTTATGGGTTGTTTTTTAGATAAATATCCAATGGAGAAGTAGTTGAAAGTATCTGATTTCAAAGATAAACATAAGGGCGAAATAGCTTTTTTGTTAGGTAGTGGACCTTCTTTTCATTATGTAGATATAGATCTTATCAAAGATTATGTTTGTATTGCTGTTAACTCTGCAATAAGTAAATATCTTAATTGCTATGCGTTTATTAGTGATGACAGTGATATAAAAAGTTGGGACTACTATGATAGTGTTAAAAGATCTCCATCTATTAAATTTTTATATAGAAAAAAGTTTGAAGGCAAGTGTGATGAGTTAAAAGATGTAGTAATGTTCGATCATAAGTGTTTTTTTTGCCCAGAAGATAAGTCGTATAATTTTGATGGATTAAAACTTACTAAAGAAGAACCAATTGTTGGGGCCAGGACTTCAATGGGATCAGCAGTTCATCTATCATTTTTGATGGGGTGCGATCCCATTGTCTTATTAGGTAATGATTGCCAATTATCTAAAGAAAATTATCGATACTTTTGGCAATTTCCTGGAGAGAAGAAACAATATCGAGTGAAAGGTAGAAAATTTACCCATCAAACTCAGAACAGGGGTTTTAATAAAGATTCTTTTGTGGAGTATTGGAATTATTTTACAGAGGCAAATAAAAACATTTTAGGAAAAGATGTTACTATTATAGATGCAAGTGATAGTTGTTTAGATTGTTTTCCTAAGATGAGTATAAGAGAAGTATTAGATAATTATAAATAGGAGAGAAGAATGGATAATAAAAAATCAATATTGTATAAAGCTGTATATCCTATTACACAAGGAGAAAATGTTAAATGTATTAAGCCTACTATTAATGAAAAGATAGTTTATAATATGGAAGATGTTGATGAATATGGTAAAAATAGAAAGTTGCATAAAGAAATTCCATGGTCAAGTGAAGAAGTAGAGCAAGATTCTTGGAAAAGTGTTGAGTATTATGTAGAAAAAGTAGGAATTGGAAGATTTACTAAACGTAGATTTAGACCTTACGAAAGAGGGACTAATGTAAATTTAAGCCAAAAGAGAAGAAAATTTAAAAAAATATCACAAGAAGAGATAAATAAAAAATATGAAAGTAATTATAAAATCAAAAAGTTATTAACGTAAAAATGGAGAAATAAAATGAAAGTAGTTAAAGGTAAAAATCAAATGAGTCAGCCAGATGGTATCATTATGGCCAACGGGATGGTTTTAAAAGATAATATACATAAATTTGAAGCAGATGAAGAGATTATAAAAGAATCTTTATCTTATATAGCAAAGATATCTAAGGGTCTACATTCAGGAATTCTTAATTCAGATTCAGATTTTATTGAATATCAACAAGAATCAATGAATGAGTTAATAGAAAGAGAAACAAATAAACTTTGTAAAAAAGTGGTTTTGGGAGCCGAATCTCAGTTGAAAATGATATCTACTAATATGATGGCAAATAGGGCGGTGGAACAATGCCATACGTTTAGTAATTTTAGTGATAATGTTATAGATACTCAAAAAATTCATGACATTATAAAAGAAAGAAGTGATAAATTAGCTGTTATGAATAAAGAAGAATTAGAATATATTAAGGATGTTAATAAAGAAGCTGGTGAAATATTTAAGAAAAGGGAAAAGCTAAGAAAAAAAATTATTAATAAGAAAAAAGTAGCTAAGAAAAAGGCAAATAAAAATGATAGGGAATAAAAAAATATTAGCAGTTATTACAGCTAGGGCAGGGTCGAAAGGGATTCCAGGTAAGAATTATAGATATTTACTTGGAAAACCCTTATTTATGTGGTCCATGTTGGCAGCAGAACAGTCTAAATATATTGATGGTGTTATTCTTTCTTCTAATTGTAATAAATGTAAAAATATTTGTGATGAGTATCTTAATATTCGAGATAAAGAAAATGAAAAGCTTTTTGGATGGGTTGACAGGCCAGATGAAATTTCTGGAGATTTATCTAAGAATGAGGATGCCCTTATACATGTTCTGGATTACTTTAAATCAAAGAAATATAATATAGTAGTAAATCTTCAGCCTACGTCTCCTTGTCGTATAGACAGCCTTGTGGATAGGTGTATAGAGGAGTATTATAGAGGTGGACATGATAGTTTGCTTACTGCCACAAAAGACACCCCCTTTTTGTGGCAAAAAAGAAATGGGAAGTGGGAATATACTGTAGATAGGAACGATTGTTGTGATAGAAAGATGCGACAGAAATTTCTTCCAGAAGAATTTTTGTATCACGATGACGGATCGGCATACATTACAGAAAGTAGAATTTTACTTGACAGGGAATGTAGAATAGGGTATAATCCTTGTGTTTTTGAAAATAAGGGCATTAATGGTATTCAGATAGATGAAGAATTTGATTTTGAATTAATAGAAAATATGGCAAAAGTTAAGAAATTAGAGAGTTTAATATAAAAAGGTTAAAAAATTTAAAATATGAATTGGTTTTTAAAATATATATTTTCTTCTAATAATATAATATTTCCAAAAAATATTGAAGAGCAAATAAATTATTTTTCAAATTTCTGTGTTGATTATTATTTTAATAATGAAATAAAAGCAGTTGTTCCAGATAGGTTTGATTTTATAAATACATATACGGATAAACAAGATTTTATACCTGTTATTGTTTTTCCATACAATGATAATATGGAAAATGTAATTGCTGTTTTTAATCCACAATATAGAAATATTAGTATTTTTCCTTATCATCATAATTTAAAAAATGTTAATAAAGAAAATTTATTTAAATATTTAAAAGAGAATATTTATCATGAATTAACTCATGCAATAGATCCTAAATTTCAAATACCAAACTGGTGGAAAGATCGAAATAAAATTAATTATTTGTTAAGAGAGGAAGAATTTGATGCTTATTCAAAACAGATAGAAATAATGGTAAAACAAAATTTAAATAAGACTAATTTAAAAGAATTTAAAAATTGGTTAGTTTCGTTTGATTCCCCTATTCCATCGTATTTAATAAGTTTTAAAAAAGTAATAGATTTTTGGATAAATAATAATAAAAAATATATAAAGAAATTGAAGAAGAGATTGTATAATGTTTTTTCAGGAGATATCAAAGATGTCTAAGAAAGACATAGAAAGTAAAGTAGATCATATTTATAAGTATTGTGATTATGGGGAAGTAAAAAAATGGGATATAAAAACCCTTAATAAGAATATGGAAGATATAGATCCAGATATTTATATTAAAGTTATTATAAATACTGCACTTGATGGATATGAAGAATGGGGGCATCCTAATCCTGGAATATGTTTTTTTGATGAACAATCTTCAGATAGATGAAGATTTTTATTTTGAATTAATAGAAATAATGGCAAAAGTTAAGAATTTGGAGAGTTTAATATAAAAAGGTTAAAGGAATCTATCATC
>Ga0114918_10001612_pt1 | contig 20143 bp, 41 predicted proteins | sample LantaG_FD_87015 | JGI IMG/M metagenome (GOLD analysis project Ga0114918, IMG submission 87015) | Deep subsurface microbial communities from Baltic Sea to uncover new lineages of life (NeLLi) - Landsort_02402 metaG | ecosystem: Environmental > Aquatic > Marine > Oceanic > Sediment | place... | reverse complement strand
GCAAATGGTAAGAAAGCTGCCCAAGCTCCTGTTGAAGCAGTATCATTTGCATCTTCTTGGGTGGTTCTTCCTGTTGTGTAAGTTATGTTTTCATTCCCTGAATAAACTTCATCATAATACCAATTAACCAAGCTCTTGAACCTTCCATCCAAATCAGTTCCCATTAAAGTATTAAAACTCACATTAGCATAAGTTCCTGTGGCATTAGTCCAATTTATCAAGGTTACATTGTAATCTAAAGGAGTATTTTGATTGTAACTTATATTCACTCTTTTATCTCCATAATTACTTGGACTTCCACCTTGGCTTCCTAAACCACAATAAACATTTCCATCTTCGCTACAACCTCCACCACTATAAAAAATACATAAATCCCATTGAGTTCTATCATCTTCATCTTCAGTATGTTCCATAAGGCAATAACCTGTGTTACATTTTCCAGGTCTAGATGCCCAAACATTATAACATCCTGCTCCACTAGCTGTAAAAAATTCAGTCCAATCTCCCCCCAATACACTTTGCCTATACAATCTGCAAGTATAAGTGCAACCAAATGGCATTACCCCCCCATTCGTAATCTTAAATCTAGGAAACCTTTGGTTTTGAATGGAAGGAGAACCTGGAAGGGGGGTAAAATCTGCATCAGAATAATTAGTATAACTACTTGCAGTTGCAGAATTAACAAAACAAATATCCTCATTTCCATCAGTCCCAACATTATCGCAGTTAGGGTCAGCATCAATCCATTTAATTGTTGTTGTTTTCTCTTGACCAACTGCTAATGTTCCAATTTTCAAACCTAAACTCACCGGGGAATTATATTGCCCACCTACAGGTTTAACCTGAACAGCATGAGCTATTTCAGAATCCCAACTCATAAATATATGTTCCCCACTCTTTTCGTTTGTTATAAACAAAGAACCATCTGTATTTACCCAAGTTTCTTCAAAATTATTTGCTAAAGAATAATTTACATTCTCACTATAAACCTCAATCGTATTATCATAAATATCATCATCAATATTTATATCTCTAATGTGCCAAGCAAAACCCATGTCTAAAGGAATGTCTAATGTTCCAATGTTTTTCATATACGGTTCAATTGAAAGTCTTGTATCATAAGGTTTTAAATGATAACGTAAGGCAAATCTAACATCCCTACCAAGATAAGTTACATCTCTATAACCTGTTACATTAATATAAGTAGAATCATCAGTATCAATGCTCCAAGTAAAAGGCAACTCATCAATACAAGCAAGAACATTCCAATCATCACCATCATACCACCCCCCACAAAATACATTCTTGCTCCAATAATCATCATAGTGATTTGTTATTTGCATACCTGAAGTTCTGTTAAAAAAATACTCATCTTCATTGTTCCACATGTGAAAAACAGTCCCACCATCCAAATAATCGTAACCAACATCAGCAGTTACAAAAGAGCTTCCATTTATAAATGAAATCAGTAAAAATACCCCTATTATGCATAGATACCCTATCCTTTTCAGTGAAATATATACCATTATTTTCACCTAGTTCCATCTTCCTTCAAAATACAACATTGCCAATCCAACTGTAGCTAAAACTATAGTTGCAATCATATAAATGTCGGCTATTGCATTCATTGCCCTCAAAAGTAATGCTAAAACCATAGTTATGAAAGATGCTGTTGCAAAAGATGCTGTTGCTCTAAAGTTTTTCATTGAAACCATAGCAATTACAAAAACTGCTAAAAGTAAAACTAATCCAAACATACCATCTGTTAGTGTGCCAACATGTTCAAACAACATGTAAGGTCTTGTTATATTTGTTGCTGATGGAAAGGTCATTTTATAAATCTCTATTTATTAGATACCCCACTATTGCTAGGATTATTGCTACACCAATCATTACTATAATTATGTTTGCTGCCCATGGTATGTGTAGTATATCTCCTGCTGAATTTACCATTTCTCCTGAAATATCTACTGAACTAGATACTGCACTAATTGTAGATGAAAATGATTTAAATATCCAATCAATCCAAGAGAACCATTGTAAACCTGTTTCATCTAATGAACCATCCTCTAGTTTTGATTGAAAATTCTGTTGAACATTTTGTGCTTCACCATAAGATTGATTTACTTTTTCATAGAAATGGGAAAAGTTTCCATCCTCATCAAAACCATATTCTGTTTGTAATCCACCCAGGAAGTGAAATGCTCCTGTAGTAAATAGTAAGATTACCAACATTCCTATTACTAATGTAGTTATTTTTCCCATTTTATGTTTTCAGTTTGAACATTAAAACTGCTCCTGCTACAACCAATCCTGCTATTGCTAAAAAGCTCATTGAGATTAAACCCAATGACCAAATAACAATTACTCCAATTAAAGTTAAAATGATTGCTATTACAGGATTCCAAAGACCAATAAAGGCAAACATTCCAACTATTAAAAAAGCATAAAGTAAACCATCTTTACCAATTAAATCTCCAAGACCTGATGATAAACTAATTTCAATTTGGTCTATTACTTTCCATTGGTCGTCGTGGTAAGCTACAAACTTTGCAATGTAATATGCATCTTGGTCTACCAACTCGCAACTCATTGATACCGACGCTGTGCTTTCACAAGTATAACAAATGTTTTCTATATTCCCCATAGCATATTTATCAACCTTCAAACACATTGAAGTTGTTGCACCTGTTGAATCATCTGCAGTTAAAACTGTGTAATTTGTTGTATCATTGTAATAAAGATTGTAAGTTATATCATCAAAGGCAAACCAATCATCCCACCAATCAGAGTATCCTCCTCCACCACCTGATAGATACATATTGTAAGTTGTTGAAAGAATATGTTCTGCATCTGAAGAATAAACTAATACTCCATCCTCATAAGCAAATACTCTATACCAAGCATCTGTTAATCTCAAATAAATAATATCATTTCCTGATGCTCCTGTTTCTCCCATTGCTACTAAAGTATATGTTCCTGTTCCAGGGTCATACCTTTGTAAGTGAATAATAATATCAGAAACCCCAACAGAATCCCTGATTGCATTGAAGGTTACTGCTGTTGCTAAATCATCTTCTAGTTGGTAAAGAGAAATATCCATTTGGTCGCCACCATCAATCTGTGCATTATCAAAGTAATATTGCCTTGGATATGAATAGCTATCATTGTTTGCTCCATATTCTACAAAACCTGAAACATTTACTTCAACCCCTGCAGGGTCTAAACATAATTGGTAACTTTGATTTCCTGTTAAGGCAAAAGAATATAGTTTTGAATCTGTTGCTGAAGATAAAGTTAATGAAACATCTAAATCATAATCAGGAACTAAAAGAGTTTTTTCTTCTTCATCATAACCGGTAAAGTTTAAAGAAATGTTTCCACCTGTGCAGTTATAGAAGTCCATTGTAGTTACTGTTAAATTTTCTGCAAAACCTGAACAAGCTGCTGTATCATCACAAGATTTACAAGTCCAATTATGAATTCCTGATGGTAAATCTTCCCAAGTAAATGTCGTTGCTGTTGTGTTCTGCATTGGAGTAGAATCAATAGAAAAATCAAAGTTGTAACAAACTGCTTGTTTATTTGTTCCTGTGCAATCATCATTTATCCACTCTTTGGCAACACATAATCCACCTGCTGTTCCATCACTACAAAAGATAGCACAATCATCACCACCAACTGTAGATACAGGATAGCTTGTTGCCCAATTCTCATAAACTATTGAACTTGAATCATATACCCATTCCCAAGTATTTTCTGCATCTATTGAATTTGCACCTATCCAAAGATAATCTATTCCAGCACCTTTAACATCAACTTCATCATTCATTTCTACATTATCTATTGTGATTAAATCCCAATTACCAGCTAAATTTTGGCAATATGTTCTTCCATCTGCCCAATTTGATGTGCTAGGATTGATTACAATTGCAGAACTATAATCTGCTGGAGATGTAAAGTTGAAAAATTGGTAATAAATATCGTCGCCATCACCATCTGTTGAACCACTACAAGTTAAAGTTGGGTCATCAAAGTAAATAGAACCATCAGCAGGTAAAAGTGTTGGTGGAACTGTTGGAGCTGCTGCTAGAACTATAAGAACTAAAAGTAACATCCAAATTCCTATTGTCCCTATCTTTTTCATTGTTGCATCTTCTCCTTGGCAAATAAGATTATCAATAGGATTGCCCCAATGATTAACATTATAGTTGGGAAGTGGTTCATGAAATAAGTTATCACAGGGTAACCTGCTTCAAACCCTGTAAATGCAGATGCACCTGTAATTGTTTCAAAGATGTTTGCAAACTCTCCTGCAAAGATTACAGAAATTACTAATAGCAAACTAGATATGAAAAAGAACACAGGATGTGTTTGTATGCTAAATGTAGATATTATTGTTAATATTATCAATCCCACTACCATGAATACAAATAGATAATCAAACCCAGCAAGGGTTGTTTCTGCCGACGCTGTTATGTTATCATTGATTGATGTGTTGAACATATCCATATCGGCAGTAGCATCCGTATAATTAGAATAAACCATCCAACCAACAGCAATAGAAACAACAGTAATAAATATAAAAACTAATACAAAGATTATATCTCCAACGAATCCTTTTTTATTCATACTTTGAATTGCCATTCCTTTTTTGCCTTCCTTTTCTTTTTCCTTTCTTCTACTATTTCTTCAGTAATCTTGGTCATAGATTTTCCTTTCTTCTTTGCCAACTTTCTCACATAATCTGCAAATTCATCTGATGCTCTTATTAGTTGGCTACCCATTTTTTCCCTTGGTCTTCATTGACCTTGCAATCTTTGCAATGAAATAAATCAGGAAGTATGCAATTATCAACCAAATAATCCAAACGAAACCTGCATAAACTGTATCTGTTGTTCCTGTTATCGCTGTTGTTATTGTTGCTCCAATAGTTTCATTGTTGGCATTGATAACCTGGGTGGTCATTGCAAAGTTGGTAAGTAACATGAATAAACCAATCATAAAGAACAAGAGTTTGAGGGGAGCATGTTCCTTATCTAAACTTTGCCCTGCATAAAATAATGCAAATGCTACTCCAACAAAAGTTAAGATAAGAGCTATCTCCCAACCCATATTAGACCCTCATTCCCTTTGTTATTTTATCCATAAAACCTTGTTTTTCTCTTTCCTGATGTATCGTTGTTTCTGAAATGTGGTGTTGTTCTAATATTCTTTTGATAGTTTCACCATTCAACGCCTTGAAGATACTTGCTTGGAATGCGTGAACCATTAACCACTTAATGTAATCCCTGTTCTTTCTTTCTATTCCATGGTTTTGTGGAAACATTAAATCTAAACTTAATTCAGTTTCAAACTCATAAATAATTTGTTTGGTTGTTTTCTCGTCTAGGAAACTCAAACTAAATATTTTACTTGTGTATGGTAGTAACCTTCCAACCATCCAATTAATTGCTTCTTCTGATACTATTGCTTTTCCTTCTGACCTTATTTCATTGGTTAGGTTATCAACAATTTCTCCCCTCAAGGTGTGCATCAACTCGTCTATCAATTCATTGTTATCAATAATTTTTTCATAAACACCATTGTTAAATGGTTGTTGCATTGGCATCTGTGAAGGCATCATTGGTATTCCTTCTTCTTCATATTCTCTCATCTTTTTCTCACTCTCCTTAATTCTAATCCTGTAAACCTTTTCAATGGTTTTGATTTGGTTGCAGGTAAGCCCAACGCTGTTAAGCTAGGTTTGTATGCTCTCTTTCTTGTAGTTGATTTGCCTTTTTTACTTTTTCCCTTCTTTGGTTTTCCTTTACTCCAACCAAATACAAAGCCACCACCAAAGCCACCAAAAGGTGGTGGGGGTGGTGGTGTTGGGGGGGGTGTTCCAAAATATCCTAATTCAGTTCCTTGTTTTTGAGAAGTTCTTGTTCTTGTTGCTTGGGCAGTTGTAGTTGCATAAGAATATGTTGGGGTGTATCTAGTTCCCAAAGTAGTTGCTGTTGCTTGTGGTGATGCTTGACCAAATTCATATTTATTTTTGTTTTTTGTGTTTGTTCTTTGTTTTGATAATTGTGATACTCTAGTTAATGAAGTTGTTTTAATTCCAAGATTAGTTGGTTGTGGTTTGAATCCTGTTGGAGTTGCTCCTATAATCTTTGGAGCAGCTCCTGATTGAAGTTCATACTGACCTGTTCCTGCAAAGGTGCTTGGGGGTAAATAATCAGATGTTCTTCCTAGAGGTGTTGCTGTTGTTGCTACTGTTGGTGTTAAACTTGAACCGGATGTTGTTGGAGTAAATATTGCTTTCGAAGTTGCTTCAAAACTTGATGTTGATGTTGGTTTAAGATAAGAAAAAGTTTCTACTGCTTGAGGTGTTGTTTTTCCACCTACAATTACATTAGATTTTGGAGCTGGTAAAATATCAACAAAAGATGACCGACCCAACCTTACTGAAGGTTTTCCCTTAGTTACTATCTTTCCAAACTTATCAAAAGTAAATCCACCTTCACCTGATTTTACAACATTATCAAAAGAATATGAATAAGGTTCATTTTTGAATCCTATTCTTACATAATCTTTTCCTTGAACTTCACTTCCTAAACCGATATTTGAATATTCAGTTACAAGTTTTGTTTCTCCCATATCTCCTGGAACAGAACCTGAAATTCTTTTTTGAGCTAAATCCTTACCAACAAAGTTTTGATTTCTTGGATTATTATAACTTCTTAAAAAAGAATACCATCTATTCTGACCTTGCAATGTTGCTGTGCTTTGAGATGTAAAGAACTCCCCTTTTGGAGTTGTAACGAAAGGGTCTGTTTTTGCTGAAAGTTTTCCTGCCCTTATAAGTGGTTTTTCTGAAGTTCCAATGTTAAGTTGATAATCTACTTTTGCATAAGTAGTTCCATCATCAGCTAGTGATAAAAAGCCACTTCCTGAAAGTTCTCCTTGCCTTGTAACTTCTTGAATTGCTCTGAAGGGATATCTTTCTGTTGTAGTTGCATAGCTACCCTTTGAAACTTCAATGGGAATTTCATTTGGATTTTGTGATGCTGTTCCTTTTTTAACATTGAACTTCGTTTTTGATGTATCTAAAGAATAAGAACTTCTAAATCTTGAAAGCCCCCATGAAACTCCACCTGCAACTATACCTGCTTGAGCTAATCTTCCACCTTCTGAAGCCAACCATTTTCTTGCTGATTGTTTAACTGATAACTCTTTATATTCCCTTCCACCAAGTTCAATATTTGTTTTATAATATGCTGCCTGTGTTACAGGTAAAGATAGAACTCCTGCACCTGCCCCTATTGCTCCCCCTAAAGAAAAACCACCAACATAGGATGTTGCTACTGTTGCTGCTCCACCAAGAAAACTTGCTCCAACTGCAGAAACTCCTGCAGCTCCACTTATTAAAAGTAAAGCCGGTTTGGCATACTTTTCTCCAACTTCTTGTTGCTGACCTGGATTTCCATATCTGAATTGAATAACATCTTGTTGAACAACATCCTTTATTCTTTTTGCTTTTGCATTTTGCCTATCAAAGTAATTATCAGGTTCGGTTGGTGCTGCTTCAAAAGTTCCACCCCTGGGTTGAATCCAAGTTGTTACCTTTGGAACTTCAACATAAGTTTTCTGGGGAATCTGTGCTTCTTTAATTTCTTCATCTGTTGGTGGTCTAATTGATTGCATTGTTGATTGCATCTTATCTATTTGTGGTTGAACTCCTGCCTGATATGCAAAAGTATCTGAAGGTGTTGCCATTCTTGATTCTCCTTTCCAGGAATCTTCAACCCCTATTAGTTTTCCACTTGAATCTGTAATGTATTTCATCCCTGCAGTTGTAACTTCCATCCCACCACTTGAACCATAAGCTATTTGTAAATTTCTTTGATGTTGTTCAAACTTTGCTGCTTCAGTTTTGTATTTAGAAATCATGCCACCGATGGCTGCTCTTTCTGCTGTTAATCCTTTTTGAGATTTTATAAGTTTTTCTCTTTTATCTGCAAGTGCTATTTGTTTTGCTGATAATTCTTTTGATGCTTTTTTATAACTTGAGAATTTATTTTTGATAACTCTTTGACCCAATGGTCTTGTTGATGTGAAAGTGGTTCTACCCCTTGTTCCTTTTTTCAGATAAGGGTCATAGGTCTTTTTATATTCTGCAACTCTCTTTTCATATTCTTCTCTAGTTAGTTTATATTTATTTAATTCAGATTTATAAGAAGATAGATTTCTTTCATAGCTCTGACCCCTGGATTGAATTTCTCTACCCAATCTTCTTACATTGCTTCCAGGTAAATCTGCAACCATGTTAACAATTCTGTTAACACTCCTTTTTAATAATTTCTATGGAAGTGATTGTTTGTTTCTTTAATCATTGCTTAAAAGTTTTAAGAATTGATTAGAAGTTTTAGGTCTTATATTCTCTTAAACCTAAATGTTTATAAATAGTTTATAATAGTAAAACACTACAATGTTAATAAAACCAATCACACTTGAAATTGAAGAAGAACTATGGAAGAAATTTAAAGCAATAACAACTAAAGATAAAACTTTAAATGAAGCTGTGGTTGAACTAATAAAAAAAGAGGTGGAAGGAAATGAACAACTATGAAGAAGAACATAAACAAGCAGAGAGCAATCTTTCTTTGATTGCTAGTAATTTACCTTTAGAGGGTAAAACATGGCTTAAAACTGATTTATCGTGGTCTGAAAGCTACATCTGAATAAAGAGGGGGTGATATTATGGAAATGAAGTTTAGTAAATCATTCATTAAGTTTTTGGTAAAGTTTTATTCTACCAACCAACTAGGGAAAGAAGGATTCCAAGATTGGAGAGGTAGATTAAAGAAAGTTACCAATGAAGAAGAACTAAATGGTTTACTAAAAGAAATTGGAACAAAAGAAAATGCTGATTCTCTTTTAGAATTGTATGAAGATGTTAAAGCTGAAGAAGAAGCTATTGAAAAAGAAACAGGGGAAAAAACATTAACCAACGAGATTAGAGAAATTAGGGGAGCAGTTCTTTTACAATTAACAATTAAGAACAGAAATAATGCAACAGAGATTATTGTTAAAGAATTTATGAAAGATAATTATGTTTATACAACCATGGATGATATTAAACCTGAAATGTGGATTTACAAAGAAGGGGTTTATCTTCCCGAAGGCAGAACATTTGTAAAGCAATTTTGTAGAACTATTCTAGGGGAAGCATACACAGGTCATTTGGCAAATACAGTAATTGGAAAGATTGAAGCTGATACAGGAATTGATGCTGATGAGTTCTTCAAACAAGAACATACTTATGAAGTTCCTGTTGGAAATGGCATATTAAATATTAAAACAAAGGAACTATCAGAATTTACTCCAAAGAAGATATTTTTTAATAAATTACCTGTTGAGTTTGACCCTGATGCTGAATGTCCAATGATAGACCAATTTCTTTCAGATGTATTGGCTAGTCCTGACGATAAGAAAGTTTATTATGAACTTGCAGGTTTTGGGTTGTTAAAAGATTATAAATTTGAAAAGGCATTGATGCTTATTGGAGATGGCAGGAATGGGAAATCAAAATCTCTTGAATTGTTAAAGAGGTTGGTTGGGGTTGAAAATTGTTGTAGTATTCCTTTGGGTTCTTTAACAGCATCTAATTTTTCTCTTTCAGAACTATTTGGGAAGTTGTTTAACCTTGCAGGAGATTTAAGTTCAAGAGATTTAAAATATACAGGAACTTTCAAGGGATTAACAGGAAGGGATACAATAACTGCTCCAAGGAAGTTTTTAAGGGATTTGATATTTACCAATTACGCTAAAATGGTATTTGCTTGTAATGAACTTCCAAGGGTTTATGATAGTAGCATGGCATTTTGGGCAAGGTGGGTATTGTTGGAGTTCCCTTACACCTTTGTTGACCAAGAAACTTATGATGCTTTGGGGGAAAACAAAGAAAATTTTAAACTAATGGATACTGATATTATAAACAAAATCACAACACCTGAAGAAATATCAGGTTTTTTGAATCAAGCATTAAAAGGTTTGGATAGATTACTAAAAAATAAATCGTTTAGTTACTCCATAGGAACAAAAGAAGTAAAGGATAAATGGATAAGAAAATCCGATAGTTTTTTGGCATTTTGTTTGGATAATGTTAAAGAAAATTACTCCTCTAAAGTAAGTAAACAAAAAATGAGAAATTTGTATTCAAAATATTGCAAAACTCACAAATTGAGAGGTTGTTCGGATTTAGCCATAAAAATTACCTTGCAAGAGAATTATGGGGTTACAGAGGAATTTACCAGCGAATTCGGCGTTGGGGGGCAAAAATGGTGTTGGGTTGGGGTTGAAATAAAATGTTAAGTATTAAGGGTATTAAGGGTTTTTTCACTATAGGGGGAATTACAAAATCACCCTATACCCTAAAAAGGGTTAATACCCTTATTAGTATATAAGGTTTTGCATTTACAAAATTGCATAGAAAAATGAAAAAAAGGCAAAAAACAAGAAAAAATAAGCAATGTATTGCAATTACTGAAGCAGGAAAAAGATGCACAAATGATGCCATGATTTGTGATTATTGCACCATGCATTTCAAACAAAAACAAAAGGAGTTGGAAAAATGAGCTGGTCAAAAATATTGGAAATGAAACCATACCAAATAACTAAAGCAATGAGATATTATGAAAAACTTAATAAGGAAGTAGATACAGAGAATAACCATGAAATTAAGGGGGGTAATTGAAAGGTGAAAGGGCTATGTAATGAGATTCCTTCTTGCTTGGAATCTCAACTGTGTTTCTGCCTGAATGGGCGTAGCATCTCTTTTTTTTATAGATTGCATAGCCCCACTAATTTCAAGGAGGCAAAACAATGATAGCTGAAATATTTGATTTAACTACAAGCATCATAATTAGATTAGGAACTTTTGCTCTAATCATTTATTTCATTTGGAGATATTTAGGAAGTTACATAGAAATTAAACTCAAACAAGCCAGAGAAAAGGTTTATTTAGCAGTAATAAAAGAGGTGGGAAAAATGACCAATGAAGGAATAGATGTTTCAGAAGCATTAGAGAAATCATTATCAATCACAAATAAGATTGAACAGAATTTAAAATTAAAGGGGGTGAAAAAATGAATGATAAATTTGAACCAAAAGCACCTGATTATGCAGGAGACGGAATTGCAATTTGGAAAGCAGTAGATAAGAATGGTAAAGCATATTTGAAAGTTACAGTATTAAAAGGAAAAGCTATCAACTGTTTTAAAGTTGAACCAAAAGAAGATATGAAGAAAATTGAGGAGTGTGATATATAATGGCATCAAACGCATTAGGAAAACTAGCAGTGGGTGGGCTTGATTTAACCTCTACCCTATCAACAATGTGGGTAGTTATAAAGTGGGGTTTAGTGGTTGGAATCTTGATTTTCATGATTTATTGGTTTATCATTAAAAATCTGAAGTTCAAAGACCAAGTTGATATTTGGGAAAAAACAGGTGGTGGAATTGTTATTAGCCACGACCGAGGTTATTGGAAAGAGGATAAGGCAACAGGTTCAGGTTACTACGCCTTAATGAAGAACAAAAGAGCTAGATTGAAGAACCCAAGCATTGATAGTGCAATACTTACCAAGAAAGGAAAGTATCATTACACCTTTTTAAAATATGGTGATGGTGCTTTTGATTTTTGTGTTATCCCACCAAGCATGGCAGAAGGAACTATTCCTGAACCATTTCCAATGGCAGATGAAGATTGGGCAAAACATAGCATCAAGAAAGCAGCAGAGAAAAACACACTAGGTGGCTGGTTCAATGAGAACAAAGGTTTTATGATTTCAGTAGTAGCCATTGTTATGAGTGTTGTTCTGATGATAACTTTGATACCTGCAGCTAAAGAAGCAGCAGTTGGAATTGCATCAAGTAATCAAAAATCAATAGATGCTATGCAGAGTATCGCCAACCAATTGGAATCAGTTGCAGATAAGTTAGGTGGAACTGTAAATAGTATGGGTGGAAATCCTGCAGAACCACCACCAGGAATATAGCATAAAGAGTAAGGGGTGAAAATGTTAATGGAAGGTGAGAGGTATCACTTGAGAACATGTAGCAAATGTGGAAAGGTGTTCTATACCACAGCAAGGTATTGTAACCCTTCCATTTGTTACTATTGCTCTCAAAACCCAAAAACAAAATCGTTGAGTGATGAAGAATGGAAAATACTACAAATAAAAAGGGAAAGGATAAGAAACCGAAATACACCAAGGAAGAACTAAAAGCCCAAGCTATGGATGGCATGGCTATTGGTTTTCAGTTGGTAGAAGATTGGAAGAAGAAGCTCCACGCAACTTTAGTAATTAGAATTTTATTGGGTGGTCTTGTAGTTTGGGCAATTTACGCCTTAATGAAAATGAATGGTTGGATATAGATGGCAAGAAAAAAAGAGGATTTTGGAATTGTAGACCCTTACGACGAGGAGAGCAGAGGAACTCAAAAAGTTAATACAGAGTTCTATCTTGGGAAACTAGCTTATGAAGCTGCCACAGCAGGGAGATACAAATATGTTGCTCCACTGAATTACAAAACTGCAGTTGAGCAACTAGAAATCTTTGCATTGGGTTCTGATTTGTTGAACAAAGATTTTGATAAAAAAAAGGCAAAACTAGAAGCTGATTTCAAAAAGAAAATGAAAACTTTCAGTAAGAGCATAAATCCTTCTTTCAAAAATTCAACCTTAAATAAGAGAATGCAGCAGAGCATGACCAATGAAGAAATAGAATTTGTTACTCAACTTCATAGGTTGGTTATGGTTGCTATATCGTCGCTGTTTTACATAAAAAGGAGAACTGTAGTAATATGAATAAAAACATAAGAAGAAAGATGAAAGAAACAGATTTAGTAATTCAATCAAAAAAGTGTATGTGTTGTGGAAAAAAAGATAATATTTCTATGCACCATGTTATACCTTATAGGATGAATCCTGTGGGGAATGTTATAATTCCTTTATGTTTTGGTTGCCATAACATTATGCACGAAGAAGATATTAAAGGTTTAATAGATTACATTTACAAACACATGATGGAAATGAATAGTATAACTCTCAAATTGGAGAGATATTTAAAACTGAAAGAAAAATGAATGTATTAGGATATATTAAGGAACAAGTGCATACTTACAATAGAAACTTTGTTGGAATTGTTGTGGGTAGAGTTGGAACAGGAAAATCATACACAACAATTAGATTTGCAGAAGAACTAGACCCAACATTCAATGTTGATAGAATTGTTTTCAAGGTTGAAGATTTATTAGATATTGTTCATGAGAATAAATTACCACCAGGGTCGGTAATTGTTTTTGATGAAGCAGGTATTGGAGTTTCCAACAGGCAACATTACATGAACAAGTTTAACAAAGCAATGGGATTCTTATTACAAACATGGAGAGCTAGAAACTTAATTTTGTTTGTAACAGTTCCTGACCTTGGTTTTGTTGATGCAGGTGTAAGAAAGATGTTTGATGCTTTGATAGAAACTACAAAAGTAATTAAGAGCAAAAGAGTTGTTAGAGTTAAATGGAAATTCATTCAAGTTAATCCTCAATTAGGTAAGGCATACTTCCATGGCTTAACAGATGGTAATTGTAAGATAGACCTATTAGTAAAGAAACCTTCTGTAAAGTTAATCCATATTTATGAGAAGAAGAAAGAGGAGTTCCTTACAGAGTTGTATAAAGATATTAAAACAACACTAGAACCACCTAAACAGGAAGTTAATGCAGCTAATGATAGGAGAAGATGTCCTGAATGCAAGACCCTATCAGGTAGATTCAAACCAACTACCAACACCTTCTTATGCAGAAGTTGTGGTGCTACATGGAAGAACCCAGGGGCGGGGGGTAGCTAGTGTTTGATTTAATTATAAAGGAGAGGTAAAATATGAAAATAAAAAAAGAATTAGTTGAGAAAAAAATAGAAGCAATGGATGAAAAAGATTTGCCAAGCAGAGAAGTTCAAATGCAACAAATGAAAGCATACAAGAACATAGTTGGTAACAAAAGGTTCAAACAAATGCTCAAGAAGCTCAAGAAAACCTTTCCAGATAAGGATTTTGATTTTGATTTAGAGGAAGGAGATTCAAAATGAGTAATTGGAATATAGAAAAAGCAAAGAAAAATATAACTAAAGAAGATGTAGAAAGAAACATCAAAAAATTAGAGGGTGGAGAACAATTAGATTTACCATTACATTTTTTCCCTGGTAATTTTAAACAGATAATAAGAGGAAGGCATCATACTTTCAAAGAAGTAGAATATGATAAAGAATATAGGAAAAAGAATAGAATAAAGATAAGCACACAAAAACTTTTTGCTATATATGAACAGGGAAAAACTATTAAGAATACAATGGATGAGAAAGTTGAAAGTTGTTTATGGTTCTTGTATTATTACACTAAATTAAAACAAAAAGAGGTAAAAGAAAAATGAGTGATGGTTATTGGGAAAGAAGATTAGAGGAAAGAGAAAAAGAAAAGAAATTAAAAGGGGGTGATAAAGATGGGAGAAGTAATACTAAAGAATGCGATTGAAAGAGAACCAGGTTATTTGTATTATGTAGATGCAGATGGAAGTGTTTGTAGAGCAGAGATGCAACACAAAGGTAGACCAAAGAAAGAAAAGTAAGGAGGTAAATAAAAATGGGAGTAAACATAATTGAAAAAATAGATAAATGCACTTATTGTGAAAAGAAAGCAGAATACTTTTGGTTAAGGGGAGGTTTCTTGGAAACAAGATGGAGATTCTTATGTGAAGAACATAGGAAGATGAGGGAGCAACTAAAATGAAAGAAAGAAAATGTAAACATCAATGGGAGATAGTTGATTTAAAACAGCAATCAATATCTCAAGGTGGCAAACTATATGTAGTGTGCTTCTGTAAGAGATGCACAACAGGTAGTGCTTTTGAAGTGGAGTTCCCACACATAGCAGCAGTTCCTGTAGCACCAATGCAAATCAGTGAAACAGATTTGGCTGCATTACAGGCATTGATTAAAAAGAGGGGAGCAGGGAAATGAAAAGCAAATATAACAACCTAGTGTTTTGGGGGATGATTGGATTATTCACTAGCTTGATATTTGCAGGGGTTGCTATGGCTCATGGGATGACCTGGTATATGATTAGTTTTGCATTGATGGCAATTGCTTTCTCAATCATACACTACAAGTATTTGGAAATGGAATTAACAGAAGAAGTGATTGATAGGTATGATTTACTGTGAGAGCAGCCATATATGTTAGGGTATCTACCAGGGATAAACAAGACATCTCAAAGCAGAGAGATTACTTGCTCAACCATTGTAGAGAGAAGAATTGGGAAGTTCATAAGATATACCAAGATGTTGGAATAAGTGGCTCTAAACAGCAAAGACCTGCACTTAACGAGATGCTAGAGGAGATAGACCATTTTGATATTATCTTGGTCTACAAGATAGATAGGATTGGAAGGAGCTTCAAACATCTCTTTGAACTTATGGAACTGTTCAAAGTAAAGAAGAAAGAGTTTGTATCAGCTACCCAACCCATAGATACAACAACACCTATGGGGACTTTCTTCTTTAATATGTTAGCTGCCTTTGCAGAGTTTGAAAGGGAGATAATCGTTCAGAGAATAAATGATGGTCTAGCAGTAGCAAAAAGTAGAGGAAAGAAACTTGGAAGGAAGAAAGGTTCAAAAGATAAAAAACCAAGAAGAAAGTTAGGTTACTATCAAAGGTATGCCAAATGAAAATATTAAACCTATATGCAGGGATTGGTGGAAATAGAAAACTTTGGGGAGATGAGCATGAGATTACAGCAGTTGAGAATGTTCCTGAAATAGCAAAGATATATCAAGATTTCTTTCCAAAGGATAAAGTAATTGTAGCAGATGCACACCAATACCTTCTAGACCATTATGATGAATTTGATTTCATTTGGAGTTCTCCACCTTGCCCAAGCCACTCTAGGATTAACTTTTCTACAAGAAGAAAATTGGATTTTCCTGATATGAAGTTGTATGAAGAAGTTATTTTCTTAAAACATTGGTTTAAAGGTAAGTGGGTAGTTGAAAATGTTATTAGTTATTACGACCCATTGATAAAACCACAAAAAACACAGAAACATTATTTTTGGAGTAATTTTGATATAACTAGATTTAATGGAGAGAGGATTAAAGTTAGGAATGATGTTGGAGAAACTTGTGATGTAAAAATGAAAGCTAAAGGAATGTTAGTTAAAAAGTGGTATAACTACAAAGGAGATAAAAGAACATTGTTGAATAATGCTATTGAAGGAGAATTGGGTTTACATATTTTCAACTGTGCTTTCAATAATAAGCAAACAAACATTAACACATTATTTGGAAAGAAAAGTGAAAATCCTTTATAAAGGAAAACCAAACTAAGAATTACCTGATTGTTTGGTTATTATTTCTTAAAACTTTTAATCAGTGATTAGAGGTTTTATTTCAAAAACGAAACCTTTATATACTATCTTATTCTACTTATTATTATAAAAATTAGGGAGATACCAAAAATGAAAACAAACCAAACACAAAACAAAACAGAATATGTAGAAGCATGGAATGCATATATTGGTGGGATGTATAGATTAGCATTTACACCATCAGAAGAATTGAGCTTTGAAGTTAAAGCAGCTCTAGACCAACTAAAAGAATTGGTCATCAAGGTAGCAGATGATAAGGGGTTGGAAGAATGAAAATCAGAATAAGAGATTTAAATGAAACCACAGATGGTGATAAAGACCTAGTGATGGATTGGCAAGACGATTCAAAGTTGGCAATAGATTTTGGTCATGGAAGATTTGAAACAATCTTCTTGGATGCCAAAGAAGATGAATTAACATTGACCACAGCATCAGGAACTATCAAGATTGATGTTAAGAAGATGGTTCAAGGTTGGGATGTAGATAAAGGATGCAACCCATCAGATTGGATAAAGATTCCAAGAAAGGAGCATTTAAAATGACCAAGGAAGGAATGCCATGTGTAGTTTGTGGAAGCCAAGCAGATAACTTTGATGTGAACTTTTGTAGTTTACAATGTTATGAGAAGTGGAAAGCTAATCCAAAGGATTATGATGAGGTGGAAGAATGAGAAAGAAATGGACATGGATTTGTTGCAAATGTAAAAAGGAATTTGATGGTGAAGTATTACCAAAAGTTTCAAACATTACACCAGGATTTGATGTATGTGAGGAATGTGATGAGGCAAAAGAATGAAAAATAAATTAGAATTGTTTTTGGGATTAGTTGTAATGGTATGGGGTATTTGGCTGTTAAGACAATCTAATATGTTGTTAATAGGATGGGGAGGATTTAATTTGTTTTTAGGTGGTTGGAATTTAAGTTATGTTGTATTTGAAAACAAAAGGAGGCAAAACAATGAATGAAACCGTAAGTTTTTTATTAGGAACATTAGGAGGTTTAGGATTAATATTAATCATATATTGTTTTATCAGGTTTTGTGTATTAGATGAAAAGGAGGCAAAAGAATGAGATGTGAGATGAATTGTATTATTGGAGGTTTTTTGTTAGCTTATTTAAGTTTTATTACTTTTAAGTTTTTTAGTTTAGTATTTAATAAGTTGTTGGAGGCAAAACAATGAAAGAAGATAAAGAATTGAATCAAGGCAAGTGTAACTGTGAAAAGTGTTGGAAAGAATGGTATGGCTTTAAACAAACAGCAGAGCAGAAGAAGAAATGGAGAAGTCCATGTTGCAATGCCAAAGGCATCTGTTGGGAGAAAGCAGTATGGGTCAGAGATGAGGTGGAAGAATGAAAATTAAATGCCAAAGATGTAATTATGAATGGGAAACTAAATCAAAGATGTGGTTCACTTCATGCCCATGTTGTGGAAGCAAGGTAAAAACAGGAGAAGGAAAATGAAAGGAATACTATTTGCACTTGAATTTGTATCTCTCTTTTGTTTTTTGTTTTTTGGGATAGTTTTCATCAATAGCATATATTCCTATCCTGAATTTACTTTATCAGCATTGCTTGGAATGATATTAAGCATGGCAACCCAAATTACAATAAAAAGAATCAGGGAAGAAGAACAGTAATCATTTACCCTTGATTACTTTATCTTTTAATCTTCTTACTAGAATTTCAGCTCTTATTTGTTCCTTTTTCCAGGTTCTATAATCTAAATCAAGCTCTTTAATGCTTTTTTCTTTTACCATTTTATTTTGTATAAGCTATAGATTTCTTTTTTAAGTGGCTTCCACAAGAAACATGATACTTCCCACCTGATACTCCTTTGTAATATCTAGTTCTCTTTGGAATTGATTTTCCACAATATGTGCATTTTACCATTTATTTTCACCATCCTTTTAAGTATATATTACTATTCTTTTTCCTTTACCTTTTTTAGGTTTTCTTTTAACCTTCTTCTTTCTTTCCACAACCTTCTTTGTATAACTCCTTCCCATGCTACCAAAGGGGTCTTGCCCACCTGCAAAGTAACTTGGGGGTGAATAAGGTTTAGGTGGTGCAGAACTAGCTCTACTACTCATATCAAAGAAATTAGAACCACCAAATCCTGATGATTGTGGTTTGTTTAATGATTGTTTATAACTTTTATATCTTGCTTCTTCCCTAGCTTCTGCTCTCTTTGGAGCATACTTCAGCTTTGCTTCTCTTTTAGCTTCTCTTTCTTTTGCTCTTACTTTAGCTCTGAACTCTGCTTCTTCTTGAAACTTCTCTTTGGTATTAGCTAGGGTTTTTTTGAACTTTTCTTTAAATTCCATTTATATTCTCCCAATTAGTTCACTCTTTTTCTATAATAAAAAAAAGAAAAAAAAGTTTATCTTCTATTGCTCATATAGAAGTAACCTATTACTCCGATTACTACTGCAGCTATAACAACAATGGCTAAAGTTGGTTGCCAACCTGCCATTTCGTTCAACCCAGATAAACCATTTGTAGTTGCATTTGTTGCATAGGAAGAAACTGCACTTCCTGTGGAATTTTCCCACCTAGCAGAAGTTACATTGTAAACTGCTCCATCTATTGCTGCAAATTGGTTTTCTCTCACAGTTGAAAGTATTGTTGCTCCTAAACCCAGGATTACTGCAATAATTACAAAAGTAATTGTTGTTCCTGGAAGGTCATTTAGTTGCATGAGTTTATCTCCTGTTTGCTAGATAAAAGAACCCAATTACACCAATAACAACTGCTGCTATTACAACTATTGCTAATGTTGGTTGCCATCCTGCCATCTCATCTAATCCTTCTAAACCACTTGCTGTTGCATTGTAAGCAATGCTACCTGCAGTTTGACCTGATTGAACAGATGTTAAGATTGTTGCTCCTATACCTAAAATTACAGCGATAACTACGAAAGTAATTACCACGCCTGGCATGTCATTTAATTGCATTTTAATACTCTCCCTACTTTTTTAGTATAAAGGTTGGGGTTAAAACCACACTTTATCTATTCATTTTTCTGTGATAACTTGTTTTTAATAATTTTGTTAACAACCTCTTTCAAGTAAAGAATTATTGTTATTGCTATTGTGACATAAACCATGTAAGTAAATGCAGAATAGAAACCTGAAATATCTGTTTCAATTAACAAATCAGCGACGCTGATACCTGCTAAAAAGATTAACAAGGCAGAAGTTCTTAACAACAATTTAATTGGTTTGTGTTCATCATCTAGCTTTGCAGCATAAAACAATAAAACTAAACCACCAAGAATAAATGATGCAATGATTGCAAAGATGTAACCTTCATCAGCATCTTCCAAGCAAGAATAAATTGTATCACTCCATACCCAAGTTTGGTTATCTGTTGGTGAGAAATAGCTATCATCCCAAGTTTGAACTTCAAATGTAATGTTCTCTAAACAAAGGTCAGTAACATCTAATGTTATTGTATTATCCTGAACTTCGGTCTTCCAATGAACTTGCTCTTCCCAAAACACTTGGGAAGTTCTACAACTACTCCTTACATCATACCAATCTGTTGAATTCCAACAATACCAATAAGCATCTCCATTTGCTCCATCTGAAAATATCTTAAAGGCAACTGTATCTTCATAAGCATTAAAACATTCATGGGGGATACTTAAGTTAACCCTATCACAATTATCTTT